>Ga0172370_10001922_pt1 | contig 30675 bp, 29 predicted proteins | sample LakKiv5m_FD_114538 | JGI IMG/M metagenome (GOLD analysis project Ga0172370, IMG submission 114538) | Freshwater microbial communities from Kabuno Bay, South-Kivu, Congo - kab_022012_11.5m | ecosystem: Environmental > Aquatic > Freshwater > Lake | place: Democratic Republic of the Congo...
TGAGCGGCATGGGCTCGTGGAGAGCCGGATGCGCGGAGACGCGCACGTCCGGTTCGGAGGGCGGGCCGAGGAGACGGACCGAGGGAAACCTCGGCACCGCGCCTCGGTCCGACCCTACACCTATGTGCATACCCACCAAGGGTTCCTCTACCTGGCCTCGGTCATCGATGTGTTCAGCCGCGGGGTGATCGGGTGGGCCATCGCCTCTCACATGCGGGCCGAACTGGTTGCAGACGCGCTCCGCATGGCTATCCAGAACCGCGGTGGGCAGGTGCGCGGAGTCATCTTGCATTCCGACCGGGGTGTCCAATACGGAGCCGGGAGTTTCATGGACTCAAGCGGAGCGGGCCGGGGTGCATCAGTCCATGGGGCGCGTGGCTGATTGCTTCGACAACTCTCTCGCGGAGTCGTTCTTCGCCACGCTCAAGGGCGAGTTGCTCTACACACGTTCGTGGCCGACACGGGGGGAAACCAGAAGTGCGCTCGTCCACTGGATCGAGGCCGTCTACAACCGCAAGCGCCGACACAGCTTTCTCGACATGCTCTCTCCCGTGGTCTATGAGGAGCGACATCAGGTACAGTGCCATGCAGCCTAACAATGCTGTCCGCCAGAACGGGGCAACTCCACGGAAGCCGTCATCCGCTTAGCCGGATGGACGGGAGAGCTGACCGAGGAACAGGCTCGGAAGCTGAAGTGGAGGGCGAGGAGGGGGCGCGGTTCGGCAAGTTGGTGAACGTGGGTGGAAGCCGCCCACCCACCAGCCTGGAAGTCTGGTGGTGTCAGATTCTGTCCGACCGGCGTAGTAGACTTGTGGCCTCGTGCGGCAGACGATCATCGGGAGGCGACCATGTCCGAGAAGCCTGGATCACAGCACCATGTAGTGCCGAATCCCGAGGGCGGAGGGGATGTCAGGAGGGATGGAGCAAGTCGAAGCGGTGGCCACTTCGACACGAAACAGGGCGCAGTCGACGCAGGTCGCAAGATAAGTCGGAACCAGGGTACCGAATTCGTCATCCATAACAGGGACGGGAGAATAGCGGACAGGGATAGCCACGGCAACGATCCCTATCCTCCCAAAGGATGGGCCAGAGATTGTCACGCGCTTGGGACTCGACGCCGTCCGGGCTTGGCGCTCCCACACGCTGTGATGAGCTAACTTCAGAATGGCCACGAACGTGATGGGATGATAAGACACGAACTACGTAAGTTTATCCAGCGTGCTGTTATAATAGTATGATGAAGATATACGACATGATTATAAGTATTAAAGAAGAATACACATTTATTTGCGATGTAGAGTGCACCATATATACTTCACTACTTTTACTATCGGAACATAGTACGGCAGCGAAAGTGGCCGCGTGACTAGGGTTAGCGCGTGCACGGCTCGCCCATTCGTCAAGTGGGCGGGGGGAAAGACGCAGCTTGTTCAGGTCTTGTCAGCCTACGCGCCCGAAGTGTTTCGCCATTACTATGAACCATTCCTTGGTAGCGGTGCGCTGTTCTTTCGATTGATGCCGCCAAGGGCGGTTCTCAACGATCTCAATGAAGAACTTGTGAACGCGTATATCAACGTGCGCGACAATGTTGGTGAACTGATAGGCCGACTCAGTGCCCATCGAAATGAAGCTGAGTACTACTACCGGATTCGGGCTCTGGATCCTGCGACGATGTCCGCGGTCGATCGCGCATCTCGGCTCATCTTCCTGAATCGCACTTGCTACAACGGGCTCTACAGAGTAAATCGGCAGAACCAGTTCAACACGCCCTTCGGCAGGTACGCAAACCCAACCATCTGCGACGAGGATGGCCTGCGCTGCGCCAGCGCCGCGCTGTCGGATGTCGAACTGCTTGCTGGCGACTACCGAGTTGCCCTAGCATCAGCCGGGGCGGATGACTTCGTCTATCTCGATCCTCCGTACATCCCGGTCTCCCAATACAGTGATTTCAAGCGGTACACCAAAGAGCAGTTCTACGAGGCGGACCACGTCGAACTGTCAAGGGTCTTCCGTGACCTTGATCGCCGGGGGGCTCGTGTGATGCTGAGCAACTCCTATCACCCGCTCGTGCTTGATTTGTATGATGGGTACCGAATCGATGAGGTGGCGGCGCGACGGCTAATCAACAAGGACGCGTCGAAGCGCCACCCCGTGCCGGAGTTGATAGTGAGGAACTACTGACATGGCTCTTCCTGCGACTCGACTGACCTCCCCACCGCTGGGAACGTCTCCTGGCGTCTTCCCGCTGACTCGCTTCATGGGGAGCAAACGCAAGCTGCTGGACTTCATCCTTGAGGTCGCGGGTGCGGTGCAGTACGAGACGGTGCTCGACGCCTTCTCGGGCAGCGGCTGCGTGTCGTACGCTTTCAAGTCAAACGGAAAGCGGGTGACGGCCAACGACTTTCTGGCTTACAGCTACCACATCTCGAACGCCGCTGTGGCCAACAGCGAAACCGTACTGACCGAGCACGACGTCGATCTTCTGCTGTGGACCAATCCCGAGTCCGACGACTTCATCCAGCGTACCTTCAACGGGTTGTACTTCACTCCCGAGGACAACGCCTTCTTGGACGGGGTGTCGGCGAATCTGCCTCTTTTGGACGACAACTACAAGCGGTCACTGGCCATCGCCGCTCTCTGTCGGGCAGCCATGAAGAAGCAGCCGCGCGGTGTCTTCACTGTGGTTGGCTCGCGGTACGATGACGGCCGCCGCGACCTACGTCTCTCCATGCGTAGCCAATTCTTGGAGGCTGTCGCTGAGTTCAATGGGGCTGTCTTTGGCAATGGCCGCTGCAATGCCGCTCTGAATGAGGATGTCTTCTCGGTAGACGCAGCCGGGCACGACCTCGTCTACCTCGATCCCCCGTACTACTCGGTCTTCTCCGATAACGACTACATCCGCCGGTATCACTTCTTGGAGGGGCTGGCTACATACTGGCGCGGGGTTACCATTCGCGAGGACTCCAAGACCAAGCGGATCGAGAAGAGGGATACGCCCTTCAGTTCGAAGAAGAGAATCTATGGGGCGTTTGACGAACTGTTTGGACGATTTAGAGATAGCGCCTTGCTCGTTTCTTATTCATCCAACTGTCTTCCCAGGCGTGATGAGATGGTAACACTGCTCAAGAAGTACAAGCAAAGAGTTGAAGTCGTTGAGTGCGAGCATCGGTACAGCTTTGGAAACCAGAACCACACAATAGACAGTAAAAACAACACGGTACGCGAGTACCTCTTCTTGGGGTACTAGCGTGACCCGGGACATGTGGCACCTCGGTAACACGACAGTTCGGACGCCATACCGGCTCCGGGACGGCCTAGTTGTTCTGGCGAACTCGTCACTTGCCGGCAACTTGGTGGGGAGGACGCAGGAGTCGGAATTCGCCCGCCAACTCCATGCCGCTGGAGTCGTCTTCGTCGATCGTATCGCGGCAGACGAAGACGCCGACTACTCGGACATGGGTCGGAAGTGGCGGTCCGCGCTGGCTCAGCTGGGCTTCATCACCCCTAAGCTATCTCCGGTTCCAAGACTTGTGGGCGGAATTGACCCTCTCTTAGTGGATGCCGTGGCGGAGTTCTCCGATCTGAACGGTCGTCCCTACGAAATATCGGCGAACGGACGCCGGCTGATCGGGGCGGACAGTGTTGCCCAGCAACAGGAATGCTTCTTGCGCGCACTTCTCGCTTACCAGTTGCCCTCTCCAATCGAGCGGGACTACGACGGGCCCATCTTCTCTCCGCTGAGGTTAGTACTGCAGGTCTTTGCTCGGCTGGAAGAACAGGGCTCGGATCCGGTCATCTCGAGGGAGGAGATGGCCAGCATCGTGCAATTCGTGAAGAGCGACCAGCAGGTGGCGGAGGCGACTGCAACCATCAGGCGCTATAGGCTTGAACGCGCCGACGCCGAGAACGTGCGGACTTTTGACCGGGCATTTCGGGCAGCCCAAACAGGTCGTGAGTCGACCGGACTCGCTACATTGAGCGACTACCAAGATGTCAACTTCCGCTACCTCAAAGCTACAGGTCTGTTCACTTCCCGCGGTCGATCGATCGCCGTGGCACCGGACAAGAAGCGAGTTGTCCGCCAGATTCTAGGAACGAGTACTACTCCCTTGGAGATAGCAGCCTACCTTGTTCAGTTGTGGGCCGGAGCGGAGCTTCCCACGGACCGCAGTGCCGAAGCCATTGAAGTGATCAATGATCTGGCGGATCTCATTCGTGGCAGAGGTCGAGACATTGAACTACCTCCGCTGGCAGCCATGCCCCCTGCCGACCTCGCCCAGACGCGACTTGGCCTGGAAGATCAGTGGCAGCGCCTTCAGGAAGAGGAATACGCCGACCGTCAGCGATACGAGTGGCAAGAAATCGTTGGCTACATGAGGACTCTTGCGGGGCTTTCTGGTGGCCCAGTTGTTCCGTCTGCCGAAAGACCTGCCTATCTAGAATGGGCGGTCTGGCGGGCTTTCTTGGCAGTGGATTCCCTGACCATTGCTCCATGGCAATGCCGGCGGTTTCGAATCGACCAGGACTTTCTCCCGGTAGCCCCTGCTCCAGGTAGCGGACCGGATATGATGTTCGAGTTCGCCGACTTCGTTGTTGTGGTCGAGGTGACGCTGACAAGCTCGTCGAGACAGGAAGCGGCCGAGGGGGAGCCAGTTCGCCGTCATGTCGCTCGGGTCGTCGAAGAGTATGAGAACCGAGGTAAGCCAGTCTACGGTTTGTTCATTGCCAACACTATCGACAGTAATACAGCCGAGACGTTTCGAATCGGCGCCTGGTACAAGCCCGACGACGGCCGCCTGGCTCTGCGCATCGTTCCGTTGACTCTAGCTGACTTCAGCTCTCTCATCGAGGCTGGCTTTGCCTTCGGAGGGCTTGAGCCAAGGGCGATTGAGCAGCTCATCAAGGATTGCCGGGTTTCCAGCAATGAGGAAGCCCCGCAGTGGAAACGGGAGATCGCATGGCAAGTTGCAAGGCATATCGGCCTGGCGGAAAGAGCGCGGGGCTAGGTGAGCGAGCAGTGGCTGACTGGTGACGCTGCCTCATGGAGTCCGGCCTCGGAGGTGCTCGTGGGCTGTGCGCAATCAAGATATGCCGCTGTTTTCAGTCTGGATGAGCCCCTTGGGCGTCCACTTGTAGGACGTCGAAGGGGCTTTTCGCATTGACGAGGGCGGCAGGTTGCGGGGGGCGGACGACCGAGCGGGAGACGCTTGGTATACTCAACGTCAGCCGCGTCGCGGTGGTCGTAGCCCCTGGAATTCTGTTCGTCGAGCGAGGTCGCATGAACATCATCCTGCCGGATGAGTCGCAGCTGTCGGTGCCGGACGGAGCCACGGCCCTGACCGTGGCCCATGCCATCGGCTCTCGCCTTGCCAAGGCGGCCGTCGCCGCCAAGATCGGCGGGCGTATGGTCGATCTGTCCACACCGGTCCACGAAGGCGACCGCGTCAGCATTATCACCCTCGACTCCGACGAAGGGCTCGAAGTGCTACGTCACTCGAGCGCCCATGTGCTGGCCGAGGCCGTCACCCGCGTCAGACCCGGCACGAAGGTAGCCATCGGACCGGCGATCAAGGACGGCTTCTACTACGACTTCGAGTTCGAGGAACCCATCTCCGAGGACGACCTGGCAGCATTCCTGGCGGAGATGCAGAGGTCGATCGCACAGGCGGAACCCTTCAACCGAGAAGAGATCGGCCGCGACCAGGCCCTCGAGCTCTTCGCGGACGAGCCCTACAAGGCCGAGTTAATCCGCGATCTCCCCGAGGGCGAGACCCTCAGCATCTACCGTCACGGCGACTTCGTCGACCTCTGCCGGGGACCCCACCTTCCCGACACCGGCCGCATCCCTGCCGTCAAGGTGCTCTCGACCGCCGGTGCCTACTGGCGCGGCGATTCCGACAATGCGATGCTCACGCGCATCTACGGCACGGCGTTCCCTTCGAAGAAGGCCCTCGAGGAGCACCTGGCCCGGCTGGAGATGGCCAAGCAGCGGGATCATCGCAAGCTGGGCCGGGAACTCGACCTTTTCAGCTTCCACGATGAAGGCCCGGGATTCCCGTTCTTCCATGCCAAGGGCATGCGGGTGGTGAACGCTCTACTCGACTACTGGCGGGCCGAGCATCGGGCCGCGGGCTACGAGGAGATCAAGACTCCGATCATCCTCGATCGCTGCCTATGGGAGCGTTCCGGGCATTGGGAGAACTACAAGGACAACATGTACTTCACCCGCATCGACGATGTGGACTACGCGGTGAAGCCCATGAACTGCCCAGGCGGCATCCTGATCTACCGGTCGGAGCAGCATTCGTATAGGGAGTTTCCCCTACGTATGGCCGAACTCGGCCTGGTGCACCGGCATGAGCTGTCCGGTGTGCTTCATGGGCTGTTCCGGGTGCGCACCTTCACCCAGGATGACGCGCATATCTACTGTCTCCCCGAGCAGATCGAAGAGGAAGTACTCGGGGTCATAGAGCTCACGCAGCGCATCTACCACACGTTCGGTTTCGAAAAGGTGCACTTGGAATTGTCCACCCGACCGCTGAAGGCAATCGGCAGCGACGAGATGTGGCAGCGCGCAGAAGCCTCGCTCGCGACCGCTCTCGAGCGGGCCGGGATCGACTACCAGTTGAACCCAGGCGACGGCGCCTTCTACGGGCCCAAGATCGACTTCCACATCGAGGACGTCATGGGCCGCACATGGCAATGCGCCACCTGTCAGCTCGATTTCGCCATGCCCGAGCGTTTCGACCTCGAGTACGTGGGTGACGATAACGAGCGGCATCGACCGGTCATGATTCACCGCACCGTCCTGGGCAGCATCGAGCGCTTCTTGGGTATCTTGATCGAGCACTACGGTGGGGCCTTCCCCGGATGGCTGGCGCCGGTGCAGGCCGTGGTCATCCCCGTGGCCGATCGACACGTGGACTACGCCGCCGAGGTGGCCGCCGAGCTGCGCACGGCGGGCGTTCGCGCGCACGTCGACTCCCGATCGGAGTCCATGGGCAAGAAGATCCGCGAAGCGGAGATGGAAAAGGTACCGTTCATGGCTGTCGTGGGCGACCGTGAAGTAGCGGAGGGCACGGTTTCTGTGCGGGCGAGGAGCCGCGGAGACTTGGGTGGTCTCGGCCGTCACGACGCCATCGCCCTGGTCGCGCATGAGGTGGCTCTACCTGTTGTAGTGTGACCGGTGCGTGGGGGCGGGCCGGCGGTGCCAAGTGGGCAGGCGTCGCGAGAGAGGAGTGCATGTCAGGCGTGGACACGGTCGAGAGACAGTTACCCGCGGATCCGGTGGCTTTCGTCCGAACATGCGTTCGCGCGCGTCGCATCCTGTGGACGTACCACGTACACATGCGCCTCAATGAGCGGTTTGTGGCACGCCAGGACATCCTTGACGCTGTGGATTCTTACGAACTCGTCGAGTCGTACCCGGATGACAAGTATCTCCCCAGCTACCTGTTGCTGGCTCGGCCGCCGGGGGGCGCGATCCACGTCCTGTTTGCAGTGGACGTCCTGGGAGACAATGTCAGGGTAGTCACCGCCTACCGGCCGAGCCTGGACGAGTGGATGGACGAGTTGAAGACCAGGAGGGTATCACGATGAAATGCGGAGTCTGCGGAGCCATGATGGCGCGGACCGTGAGTGATCTGCCATTCAAGACGACTGACCACACGATCATCATCCTCAAAGATGTCCCCGTGTTCCAGTGCTGCAACTGCGGCCAGTACCTTCTGGATGATGAGGTCATGAGTCGCGTGGACGAGATCTTGTCCGGCGACACCGGGGTGGCAGAACTCGAAGTCATCCGGTACGCCGCGTGACGTGGTGTCCGCGACCAAATCTACATGAAACGCCCGCGGGCCGGTCGACACCGCGGGCGCGAGTTTTGAGAATTGCCCGCGTGAAGGACCCCACCGCGCTTCGTAGCCTTCACGCATGCCGCTATCAGATCTACGTTGACGAACTCGGATGGCTGGAGCATACTCCGCAGCCAGCCAGCCAGCCAGCCAGCCAGCCAGCCAGCCAGCCAGCCAGCCAGCCACACGTTTCCAGCGTCGACCCAGGGGCCTTCGTCTGCCGCCTGCTGAGCGATCGCTTCGACCCGGTTGCTCTCAACTACGTCGTCTGCGACGACGACGGCAACGTTGTGGGCTCGATCCGTGTAGTGCCTGACTCGTCGCTCGGACTGCCCCTTGAGGAGTGCTGGCCGCTCGATGGCTTCCGCAGCGGCAAGCCTCGCTGGACTCTGCCGTCTGGTTGTCGCCCGCGAGCGGCGCGGTACCCGTCTACCCCTGCTGCTCATGAAGGCCGGTTGGCAGGGGGCTCGACGCCTGGGTATGAGTCATGTTGTCGTGGACGCGTTGGCCGATCATGAGCTTCGTACCCACACTATCTACCAGAAACTTGGCTTCGAGCAGCTGGGCGAGTTCTCCGACACGCGCTATTCATTGACCGATCCCTCCTTCGTCATGTCCCATTGAGTGCGCGGGCGCAGAAGAGGCTCTTGGGGAGCCTTTACGTACCTTCTTCCGTTCGCCTGATCTGCTAATCGACCATGGCGAATGATGCCATCTCAGGCATGACGTTCACCTATAACCGCGCCTTCGGCCGCAGCGATGGTCTCCTGACTCGCGCTCAGCAGCAGACGCTTCGGGAGAGCGCAGTGGTGGTTGCCGGCTGCGGGGGCGACGGCGGACTGCTCGCCGAACGCCTCGCACGAGCAGGCGTCGCAGAACTGCGTCTCGCCGACCCTGAGTCATTCGCGATCGAAAACACCAATCGGCAGTTTGCCGCCGACTCGGAGTCGATGGGACGCAACAAGGCAGAGATAGTCGCCGCAGCGATGCGTGCCATCAATCCGGAGATCCGCCTCCGCGTGTGTCCTGAGGGTGTCACTGCCGCCAACGTCGCGGAGATGGTCGGCGGGGCGACGATCGCAGTGGACGAAATCGAGTTCTCTCTGCCAGCGGTGAGTCTGATGCTGGCTGCCGCGGCGCGCAACGCCGGAATTCCAACGATTGTCGGCGCCAACGTGGGTTTTGGCGCCAACGTCTTTGCTCTGGGCCCGCACGGGCGAACGCTCGAAGAGCACTGCCGAGCGTCCGGCGGGGCGTTGGGAGACGGCGGGCGCGCGGCGTTCGCCCAGGCGCGCGCTCTGCCCGCGAGTTCCCGACTACGTCGAGTGGCACGCTCTAATGGCGGTGATGCGGGGTCAGCGGCCGGTGCCGTCGGTAAGCCAGGCCGTCGCAGCGGTGGCGGCGGTTGTAAGCCATGAGGTTGTTGGGCACATCTGCGACCTACGCGAGCTGGTTTGGGTGCCGCACTACGTCGAATTAGATTTGCAGCGACGCACGATGCGCGTGAGGCATGCCACAAGTGCAGGGTTCTACGTAAGCCTCGTGTGCTGCAGGCCCAAGTCGATTCTTCGCTAGGCTGTGTCCCTGTCGAAGTAGGTCTGTCCATATCGCCCCCTATGTGCCCGGTCGCCGTCGAGCCCGACCCAATAGGCATGGTCAGCCCTGTTGTGCTTTACCCCAGCTGCTTTCTCGGCTATACTAGCCGCTGCATAAAGCGGAAGCCACCTCTTCCCACCTCGTGCCCAGCGGTCCGGGGTCACGCCATACGTACCGGTCGAGTGCCAGTGGCATCGCCGGATCTGCGCCGTTGTAGCTGCGGTGCACCGACGCATTGAGCGGTGGCGGGAGCTACCGCTTTTTCGTACTACGACCCGGGAGACCGGGGGGAGGTGTAGGTAGACATAGTCGACACCGTGCGCATCAATGAGAAGATCCGCGCAGATTCCGTCAGGCTCATCGGGCCGGACGGGGAGCAGGTGGGCATTATCGCCCTTCGGGACGCCCTGACGTATGCCGATCGGTTGAACCTCGACTTGGTCGAAGTGGCGCCGATGGCCAGCCCGCCGGTCTGCAAGGTGATGGACTACGGCAAGTACCGATACGAGCAAGAGCAGAAAGCCAAGGAAGCGCGCAAGCGGCAGACCACGATCAGCATCAAGGAGATCAAGCTGCGGCCCAAAATCGACGATCACGACTTCGGCATCAAGAAGGGTCATGTCGAGCGTTTTCTGCAGAAGGGCGACAAGGTCAAGGTCACGATCATGTTCCGTGGACGCGAGCTGGTGCACCCTCATCTGGGTGAGCGTCTGCTCCGGCGCATGGCTGAAGATGTGATCGAGTTGGGTGACGTCGAATCGCAGCCCAATCTTGACGGTCGGAACATGGTGATGATGATCGCGCCGAAGAAGAAGTAGGGCCGCCCGGCTTCCCTGGGTGCGCAGACGGATGAGTTGATGAGGAAGGCGAATCCTATGAAGACCAAGAACAAGACCCATCGAGGGGCGAAGAAAAGGATCAAGGTGACGAGCACCGGCAAACTGATGCGCCGCCGGGCGATGAGTAGTCACCTTCTGACGAAGAAGTCGAGCAAACGCAAACGTAAGTTCCGTAAAGACAACCTGCTCAACGCCACCGATTCGGCGCGGGTACGGAGTCTGATCGGCGCCTAGGAGGATCGCGACATGTCACGGGTAAAGCGGAGCATCAACGCCCAAAAGAAGCGTCGCCGGGTCCTCGAGGAAGCCAAGGGCTATTTCGGCACCAAGAAGTCATCGTACCGTAAGGCTAAGGAGCAGTTGCTCAAGTCCTATGGCTACATGTACCGTGACCGCAAGACCCGCAAGCGCGATTTTCGTCGGCTGTGGATCATGCGGATCAATGCCGCTGCGCGGCAGAACGGCATGAGCTACAACCAATTCATGCATGGCCTGAACGCAGCCAACATAGAACTCAATCGCAAGGTGTTGGCAGATCTCGCCGTTGAACAGCCTCAGGTGTTTGCCGAGATCGCCGGCAAGGCCAAGGAAGCGCTGGCGGCGTCGTAGCCCGGCCGTGATCCGCGCGATCGCCGGGCGCAACAACGCCAGCGTCAAGCTGGCGGCCAAGCTTCAGAAGAAGAAGTACCGTACGGAACGGGGTCTCTTCGTGGCCGAGGGCTTAGATCTGTTGCTGGCGGCAGACTCGGTCGGCGCCTCTCCCGTCGAGATTCTCGTGCGCGAAGATCTGATGGAGCGGGTGCCTCGGAGGATGCTCGACACGGCGCAATCCGGCACCTTGGACATCGGGGTGTGCGACCGCGCGACGCTCGCCGGAGCGAGTTCCTTGGGTGGGGCCTCCGACGTGATCGCGCTGTTCCCGCTGCCGTCATGGTCATTGGGAGATCTGCGGTTGGGTAGCGGGGTCACCGTCTTTCTGCACGGTGTGGGCGACCCCGGCAACGTGGGCACCATCGTGCGGGGAGCGGTGGCGTTCGGCGCGGAGGGCGTGGCGTGCAGCCCGGGCACGGCCGACCCGTACGGACCGAAGGCGGTCCGGGCCGGCATGGGCGCTCAGTTCCTGATGCCGGTCGTCGCGGAAGTGGCACTCAACGATCTGGAAGCGAAGCTGGACGCCGAGGAGTCGCGGGGCAATCCGGCGCCTGCCGTCATCGTGGCCGACCCGCGCGCCGGCACCGATTCTCGCTTGCTCGCGCAGGCGATGAGTCGCCGGGGCGGGGATAATCCGTCGGGCGAGGGCATTGTTGTCGTTCTGGGCTCCGAGCGGGGCGGGCTGCCGGAGTTCCGGAGGCCGGTGGTGCGCGTAGCAGTGCCCCAGACGCGTTTCGATTCGCTCAACGTCGCCATGGCCGCCACGATCTTGTTGTACGAACTGTCCGCCACCCGGACCTGAGAGGAGTCACCATTCCTGCCAGAGACGAGCTACTCCAGCAGATCGAGCGCCCAGACCTGAAGTCGGTCTACCAGGAGGGCATGGCTGCGATAGAGGAGGCCCCCGATCTCGACTCTCTGGAGGAGGCGCGGGTGCGCTTTCTTGGACGGAAGGCCCCCCTGACCACGCTGCTGCGCAGCATCACCGAGTTGCCGGTGGAGGAGCGGCCGGGCGTTGGTCGGTTCGGCAACATGGTCAAGAAGGAGCTGGAACAGGCATTCGAGAGTCGGCACGCAACGCTCGAGACAGACGAGTTGGTGCACGCTCTGGAGCGCGACCGTGTCGACGTCACCCTGCCAGGTCGTTCCTTGCCACTAGGGCACCTGCATCTCATCACCAGCACCTGGCGAGAGATAGAAGACATCTTCATCGGCATGGGATACGAGGTGGCCGAGGGGCCGGAAGTCGAGACCGACTACTATAACTTCGAGGCCCTTAACACGCCCGCCGATCACCCGGCCCGGTCGTTGCACGACAGCTTCTTCGTGAGCGACGAGGTGCTCTTGCGAACGCACACGTCGCCGGTTCAGGTGCGGACCATGGAGAAGCAGCAGCCGCCTGTATATGTCATCGTGCCCGGAAAGGCCTACCGGCGGGACAGCGACGCCACCCACACACCCATGTTCCATCAGGTCGAGGGTCTGGTGGTGGACCGGGGGATCACACTTGCCGATCTGAAGGGCACTCTCGAGACGTTCGCCCGGGCCATGTTCGGCGCCGATCGCCGGGTGCGCCTGAGGCCCCATTTCTTCCCGTTCACCGAGCCCTCCGTGGAGGTGGATGTCTCGTGCATGATGTGTGAGGGGGCCGGCTGCCGGCTCTGCAAGCGCTCGGGCTGGCTGGAGATACTGGGGGCGGGAATGGTCGATCCGAACGTCTTCGGGTTCGTGAGCTATGACCCCGAGGAATACACGGGGTTCGCCTTCGGCATGGGTATCGAACGGATCGCCATGCTCAAACACGGGGTCACCGACCTGCGCATGTTCTATGACAATGACCTGCGCTTCCTGCGCCAGTTCTAGAAGGGGGCAGCGATGAAGGCGCCTGTGTCGTGGTTACGGGAATATGTGTCCATCGATGTTTCGATCGACGAGTTGGCCTCACGACTCGCCCTGACAGGTACCGAGGTCGAGCGGGTGAGCCGGGTCGGCGTGCCGGCCGAAGAAGCCGTGCTGGAGTGCTTCGTGGTGGGCAAGGTGCTCACCTGTGAGAAACATCCGGACGCCGATAAGCTCTCCGTGTGCACGGTGGATGTGGACGAGGAGACGCCACGCACCATCGTCTGCGGAGCTCCCAATGTGGCCGTCGGTCAGACGGTGGGGGTCAGCCTTCCGGGCGCGGTTCTGCCCAACGGGATGAAGATCAAAGAGGCGAAGCTGAGGGGAGTGCCTTCCTCGGGCATGATCCTATCTGACGCCGAACTGGGTTTTGACGCCAAGAGCAGCGGCATCATGGTGCTGCCGGACGACTGGGAGGCGGGGGATCTGCTGGCCGATCACCTGCCCCTCCACGAATCCATCTTGGAGGTGGAGGTCACGCCCAACCGGCCTGATTGCCTCTCTATCGTGGGGATGGCCCGCGAGATCGCGGCGGTCACGGGGGCCGATTTCGACGAGGAGATCTCGGTAGAACTGCACCCTGACGCCCGCCGAGTCGATGAAGACGTCACCGTCGAGGTCTGGGACCCCGATCTCTGCCCGCGATATGCAGCTCGGGTGATTCGGGGGGTGAGGGTGGCGCCATCCCCATCGTGGCTCAAAGCGCGGATCACCCATGCGGGCATGCGCCCGGTCAACAACGTGGTCGACGTGACCAACTACGTCATGTGGGCGGTCGGACAACCTCTTCATGCCTTCGACCTGACTACCGTCGCCGGAAGACGGATCATCGCGCGACGAGCGGTTGCCGGCGAGACGATCACTACTCTCGACGGCGTCGATCGGGTTCTGGCTCCCGACATGCTGGTCATCGCCGATGCCGAGAAGCCCTCGGTGATCGCCGGCATCATGGGCAGTCTGGATAGTGAGATCACCGACGCAACCACCGAGATTCTCCTGGAGGCCGCGAACTTCCAGGGTGCTTCCATCATGCGGACCTCGGGAGCACTGGGCCTGCGCAGCGAGTCTTCGACCCGGTTCGAAAAGGGACTCGACCCCAATCTGATCCCGGTGGCTCTTGACCTGGCCTGCAGGCTGCTCGCGGATGTGTGCGGCGGCGTGGTCTCATCCGGAACAGCGGATGTGGCCGCCACCCAGTGGCTTCCCTGGGAGGTGTGCCTCCGCCCCGGTCGGGTAGAGGCCATCTTGGGCGACGTGGTGCCCGACTCGGAGATCGAGAGCATCCTCGGCAGCCTAGGCTGTGACGTGCGCGAGTCTGAGGGCGACTTCACCGTGGTGGTACCCACGTACCGGCGGGATCTCGAACGGGAGATAGACCTGGTCGAAGAGGTTGCGCGCATTCACGGTCTGGACAAGTTGCCGGCAACCCTCCCCGGCAGGGTCGAGGGACGGGGGGGACTCTCGGCCGATCAGCGCCGGCTCCGCGACATGACCGACGCGTTGCGGGGGGCCGGTCTGAATGAAGTGATCACCTGGTCGTTCGTCGACCCTTTGTGGCACGACCGCCTGCGTCTGTCGTTCGACGACATCCGCCGGCAGACCGTCGCCGTATCCAACCCGCTCAGCCAAGAACAGTCGGTGTTGCGCACGATGCTGCTCCCCGGTCTGCTCGCCACCGCTCAACGCAATGCCGCGGTACGGGAGCAGCGGATCCACCTGTTCGAGGTCGGCACTACCTTCCATCCTGAAAGAGGAGCCGCGTCGAGCGCACTTCCCCACGAGATCAGACGGGTGGGCATCCTGATGTCGGGTGTCTGGGAGGAAGATTCCTGGAACGCCGCCCGGCTGCCCACAGATCTGTTTCTGGCGAAAGGCGTCGTGGAGCGACTCTTCCACGTCGTCGGCGTCGATGCCGCATTCAGCCGGGCCGGCGAACCATTCCTCCACCCGGGAAAGAGCGCCGTGATCGATGTGGGCGACCAGAGGCTGGGTTGGCTGGGCGAAGTGCATCCATTGGTGCTGCAGGCGTTCGACCTACCCGCCGGTGCTGTCGCTGCTGAACTCGATGCGGCTGCGCTACTGCGGCTGGGGGCGGGCGTGCCTCTGTTCGAAGATCTGCTGACCTACCCGGCGGTGGAGCACGACCTGGCCCTGGTCGTCGACCGACAGGTGGCTGCCGACGAGGTGGTGCGCGCGGTGCGGGAAGCGGGGGGCAACCTGCTGCACTCGGTGAACGTCTTCGACGTGTACGAAGGCGCACAGGTGGGGGAGGGCAAGAAGAGCCTCGCACTGCGTCTGTCGTTCCGCTCACCGGAGCGGACCCTGGCCGAGGTGGAGGTGAACGATGCCCGCGCGGGGATGCTCGAGGCTCTGCGTGTGGTGATGGGGGCCGAACTCAGAGGCTAGGAGGCCTGCCCCGTGTGGCACCCATGGTGCCGACGATCCGAGACGCCCGGACCTTGAACTCATTGCATCTATGTGTATACTTATGCAATCTACAGGCGATCGCTGTGGGTGTGCAGGCGTTGGGCACGTACGGCAAGCGAGGTAAAGCATGATCGGGGCCGGCATCGTGGGCGCAACTGGATTCACCGGGGCGGTGCTCACCGACCTCCTTGCGCGTCATCCGGACGTCACGATCGATGCGTTGACCAGCACCTCGTACGTCGGGCGGAGTGTTCGTGAGATCTTCCCTCATCTGAGGGTCGATGCGACATACGTACACTACGAGGCACGGCGGCTCGCCGACTCCGAGATAGTGTTTGTCTGCCTGCCCCATGCGCACGCTCACCCGGTGGTAGCGGAGCTCATAGAGGCTGGGTGTCGGGTGGTTGACCTGAGCGCTGATTTCCGGCTGAAGGACGCGACTCTCTACCCGGAATGGTACGGTTTTGAGCATCCGCGCCCGGATCTGCTGGCGCAGGCGGTGTATGGCCTTCCCGAGTTGTACCGTGACGAGATCGCCACGGCGAGGCTGGTCGCCAATCCAGGGTGCTTCCCAACCGGGATGCTGTTGGCGCTCCTACCGCTCGCCGAACGCTTCCTGCCGGATCTCGTGATCGACGACGCCAAGTCCGGCGTGTCGGGAGCGGGGCGGACCCCTTCCGCGAAGACGCATTTCTGCTCGGTCCACGATGACTTTCGCGCATACGCCGAAGTCGGCCATCGTCACACGGCGGAGATGGTGCAGGAGCTGGCCACGATCGCAGGGTCGCCCGTGCCGGTGTCCTTCACGCCCCACCTTCTGCCTGTCGATCGTGGGATCCTCTCGACGGTCTACGTACGCCCGGGAGTCGAGGCGTCGGACCAGGTCCTAGACGCCGACGCCCTGAGCGGGTTGTACGTCCGTGCCTATGCGGCGGAGCCGTTCGTGGAAGTGGTGGAGGCCGTACCCGGTCTGCACGAGGTGCAGCGCACCAACTTCTGCCGACTGGCCGTGCGGGTGGACGCCGACGCCGGAGTGATCAAGGTAGTCTCGGCCATCGACAACCTGATGAAAGGAGCGTCGGGGCAGGCCGTGCAGAACCTCAACATCATGTTCGGACTTCCCGAGACGCGTGGACTCGAGGTGGGCGGATGACCTCAGCAACGCCAGGTGTCGGCGGCGGACCATCCCATCCCGTGGTGGTCGACCCCACGGCGTCGGTGTTCTTCGCCGTACCCGATGGTGTACTCCTGGTGGATCCGCCTCGGTGCTTACCCGGAGTGACGCACCCCCGGGGGTTCCTCGCCGCCGGCGTGGCGGCGGGACTCAAGGAGAGCGGCCGTCTCGACCTCGGGGTCGTATCGGTGGCCCCCGACTATCGTGCGGACACGGTGGGAGCGGCGGTGTTCACCCGCAACTCGTTCGCGGCCGCGCCGGTTATCGTGAGTCGCAAGGAAGTCGCGCTGGACAGACTCGCAGCCGTGGTCATGAACAGCGGGACCGCCAATGCGTGCACCGGGGCGGCGGGCTTGAGCGACGCCCGGGCCATGCAGGCTGCGACGGCCGCCGCTCTCGACCTTCCACCCGATCGGGTGGGCGTGGCATCGACGGGCCCAATAGGGCGGCGCCTCGACATGCCGGCGGTGGTGTCGGGCATCGACGCCGCTGTGGCCGCCCTAGCGGCCGACGGGGGCAGGCAGTTCTCGGAGGCCATCCTTACCACCGATCGTTTTCCAAAGAGCTGCGCGGTAGATGTGCGCACCCGTGATGGCGTCGTTCGCGTGGGGGCGACCGCAAAAGGCGCGGGTATGATCGCTCCCGGCATGGCGACCATGCTCTGTCTGGTCACCACGGACGCAGTGCTGACGCCGACGGTGGCGCGGAGCGTGTTGTCACGCGAGGTGAACCACACGTTCAACCGAATCTCGGTCGATGGGCAGATGAGCACCAACGACTGCGTCTTCCTGTTGGCCAGTGGGGCTTCCGACATCGTACTGTCGGGCGAAACGTTGGCGCAATTCGGACTGGGGCTGCGCGCGGTACTCATGCGCTTGGCGCTGATGATGGTGGCCGACGGTGAGGGAGCGACCAAGGTAGCGCGACTGCGGGTGAAGGGAGCCCGTACCGACGAGGAGGCTCGGCTCGCCACGCGGGCGGTCGCCGATTCTTCGCTGGTGAAGACCGCCCTCTATGGGTGCGACCCCAACTGGGGCCGTATTCTGAGCGCCGTGGGAGCAGCACTGCCCGATTCCTCGTTCCCGCGCGTGACCCTGGACATCGGCGGGATCCGGATCGTGCAGGATGCGGAGCCGGTGGACCTGGGTCCAGAGCGACGCGATACGCTCCACGGGACTATGAAAGGGTGCGAGATCGACATCAATCTCGACCTGTCTGCCGGTACCGCGAGCGACGAGGTCTTCTTCTCCGACCTGGGCCACGAGTACGTCACTATCAACGCCGAATACCACACCTAGGAGGGTCGATGCGCGAGGTCTATCGCAAGCGGGTCGAGACCCTCCTCGAGGCCCTGCCATACATACGCCTGTTCAGCGGAAAGACGGTGGTGATCAAGTATGGCGGGGCGGCCATGGAATCCGCCGATCTCAAAGTGGAGTTCGCGACCGACATCGTCTTGTTGCGGCACGTGGGTATCCGGCCGATCATCGTGCACGGCGGTGGCGCGGAGGTTTCCGCCTATATGAAACGGCTCGATCTTCCGGTGCGGTTCCTCGATGGGCTCCGGGTCACCGACGAGACGGCGATGGAAGTGACCAAGATGGTTCTCGTCGGGAAGGTGAACAAAGAGATCGTCAGTTTGATCAATCACAAGGGCGTCCCCGCAGTAGGACTCTGTGGCGACGACGGCCGTCTGATGACGGCTCGTAAGGTCGTCCGCCGGGGGGTGGATGGGGCCCTCCTCGATCTGGGTCTTGTCGGGGAGGTCGAAACGGTCAACACCGACCTGCTCAATCTGCTTGAGGCGGACTATGTGCCGGTAGTGGCTTCCGTGGGCGTCGGCGATGATGGCGGCAGCTATAACATCAACGCCGATACGGTGGCGGCGGCCCTGGCGGCCGCCCTGCAGGCCGAAAAGCTCATCTTTCTCACCGATGTTGCCGGTCTCTACGCCGACTTCGAAGACGAGTCCACGCTTATCTCTGACTGTGGGCCGGAGCTCATCCGGGAGCTTATCGATGGCGGCCGGGTCTCCCGCGGCATGATCCCCAAGCTCGAAGCCGTGCTTGCCGCCCTGGATGCCGGCGTGGGAGCGGCCCACATCATCGACGGGCGCATCGCGCACTCAGTTCTACTCGAGATACTCACCGACGATTCCGGAGTGGGCACCCGCGTGATGCCTTCGTCTCCGGAGAGGGGGGCGTGATGGCAGCTTCAGCCGCAGAGAACCTGGCCGAAGCCGTGGCGCAGGGGCGAGTGTCCGCGGAAGTCGCCGCACTGGACGGCGCCTTCGTGCTCTCCACCTACGCGCGCCAACCCCTCGAGATAGTTGCAGGCGAGGGGAGCGAACTGATCGGGCGCGACGGCACACGGTATCTGGACTTCGTCACCGGACTGTCGGTGAACAACTTCGGCCACTGCCATCCCCGCGTGGTCCAGGCGGTGCGCGGGCAGGTGGGGCGGTTGATCCACTGCTCGAACCTGTTCCACACGGAGCCTCAGGCCCGCTTGGCCGAGCGTCTCTCTCGACTGGCCAACGGCGGAAGGGTCTTCTTCGGCAACAGCGGCGCCGAGGCGAACGAAGCGGCCATCAAGATCGCCCGGAAGCGGGCCGGAGCCAGGGACGGGGGGCCCATCATCACCCTCGAACGCTCCTTCCACGGCCGGACGATGGCCACCCTGTCGGCGACCGGGCAACCCGAGAAGCAGGCTCCGTTCGCCCCTGTTGTGGAAGGGTTTGTTCACATCCCTCTGGGCGATGTCGACGCGCTGCGCGGCATCTACCAACGCGGGCCGGTTGCGGCGTTCATGGCTGAACCTGTGCTGGGGGAATCGGGCGTCCATCCACTCCCCGCTGCGTTCCTGCTGGAGGCGGAACGATTGTGCGTGGAGCACGACGCCTTGCTGATCATGGACGAGGTGCAGACCGGCCTGGGACGGTGTGGAGCCCCGTTCGCATATCAACGGTACGGCGTCGCGCCCGACATCGTCACCGTGGCAAAGAGCTTGTCCGGGGGCCTCCCCGTGGGTGCGGCCGTGGTGGCCGGTCGGGCTGAGGGGGTTCTGGGCATCGGCGATCACGGCTCCACGTTCGGCGGCGGCCCGGTGGTCGCGGCCGCCGCCCTGGCCGTGCTGGACCTGCTGGAGGCACCCGATCTGTTCGACCAGGTCGAGTCGCTGGGACAACGTCTCGAGCGCTGGCTCAACGGTCTGGTGGATGCGGGCGTGGGCTGCAGCGTCAGGCGCCTCGGCCTGATGGCGGCGGTGGACCTGTGCGCCGGGGAGGCCAAGCAGGTGGCCTCGGATGCGCTTGCGGCCGGCATCCTGCTAAATGCGACCTCCGAGACGACCCTCCGATTCTTGCCACCCCTCCTCGTCACGCCGGACGAGATCGATCGGGTCGGCGGGTTCCTGCACGAGCGGCTGGGAGTCACACCGTGAGCGTACGGCATTTTCGCAGAGTGAGCGATCTGAGCGCCGAGGAGATCGGGCATGTCCTCACCGAGGCCACACGCATGAAGTGCTCTCCTTTGGGCGACACGCATGTGCTCGCCGGTAGGTCTGTGGCTCTCATCTTCAGCAAGCCGTCCACTCGCACCCGTGTCTCGTTCAGCGTCGGCGTACACCAGTTGGGCGGTGTTGCCCTGTCGTTGAGCGAACACGAGCTCCAGATGCGGAAGTCGGAGAGCATCGAGGATACCGCCCGGGTGTTGTCCCGGTACGTCGATGCCGTCGTCATCCGCACGTTCGCCCAGCAGGACGTGGACGATCTGGCGGAGTGGGCGACGGTCCCCGTCGTGAACGCCCTCACAGATGACCGGCATCCCTGTCAGGCGCTGACCGATATCTTCACGTTCATGGAGTGCTTTCCGGATGCTCGGGGTCGCCGGATCACCTATCTCGGCGACGGCAACAACGTAGCGACATCGCTCGCCGCGGCGGGAGCGATGACCGGCATCGACATCTGTCTGAGCGTCCCCGAAGGCCACGACGTGCCGCCGCCGCTCTGGGCCGAGATCCAGCAGCTCGCCCGCGAACATCACAGCCGGGTCTGGATTGAGCGGGACCCCCTCGCGGCCGCAGCGGGGGCGTCGGCGCTCTATACCGACGTGTGGATCAGCATGGGGCAGGCCGAAGACGAGGGGAAGACGCGGGCGCTGGAGCCGTACCGCATCGACGCTGCGTTGGTCGACGCCGCCCTTCCGGAAGCGGTGGTCATGCATTGTCTACCCGCCCACCGCGGCATGGAGATCACCGACGACGTCATGGACGGTCCCCGGTCTATGGTATTCGATCAAGCCGAGAACCGCCTCCACGTTCAGAAGGCACTCTTGGCGTTCTTGATGCCCCGCGACCCGACAACAAGCGCACGCGTCGCGGAAACACGCTCGGCGGGACGCTAGACTCGTGCTCAGCAAGCGCCAACGACATCAGCTCATCCGTCGGCTCGTCCGTGAGGGGCGCATCGGTACCCAGGTGGAACTCGTCTGGGCATTGCAGGGTTTTGGCTGCGAGGTGACCCAGGCCACCATCAGCCGTGACGTGCGCGAACTGGGGTTGGAGCGGCGTCGAGATGAGTTCGGCCGTCTCCAGTACGTGCCGCCGGAACACGAGGAGCGTCGCGACCCGGAGGTCACCTGCGCCCACATGCTGGGAGAGTTCGCCACTGAGATCGTCGCGGCCCAGAACCTTGTTGTGCTGAAATCCGAGGTCGGCACCGCGCCGGGGATGGGCCGGGCCATCGACGACCTCGCTCATCCCCTGATTCTTGGCTGCGTCGCCGGCGACGACACCATTCTCATCGCGACTAGAGACGCGGCCGATGCCGCCACTGTTGCCGCGTTCCTCATCAAGCTAGGAGGCTGATTCTATGCCCGCACCAACCTGCATACTTGCCTACTCCGGGGGGCTCGATACCTCGGCCCTTATCCCGTACCTCAAAGAGACGAAGGGTCTCGACATCGTGGCCGCCTTGGTAGACGTGGGGCGGGCAAAAGACCTGGAAGCCCTTCGTGGTCGCGCCCTCGCGGCGGGCGCAGCAGACGCGGTGATCATCGATGCCAAAGAAGAGTTCTGCCGCGACTTCGTGCTGCCCGCCTTGGCCGCGAACGCCCTTTACGAAGAGAAGTATCCCTTGGTCTCGGCTCTTTCCCGACCCCTCATCTCCAAGAAGATGGTGGAGTTGGCTCAACAGCGTGGGGCGCAGTTCATCGCGCACGGGTGTACGGCCAAGGGCAACGACCAAGTGCGCTTCGATGTCTCGATTCGATGTCTCGATCCGTCCATCACCGTGCTCGGACCGGCGCGGGAGTGGAAGATGACCCGCCCGCAGATCCTCGACTATGTGGCGGCGCGGGGCATCGACATTCCTCTCACCAAGAAGAACCCCTTCTCCATCGACGAGAACCTGTGGGGTCGCACCATCGAGTGCGGGGAACTTGAAGACCCGTGGGAGACGCCCCCGGAGGAAGCCTTCACGGTGACGGTGCACCCTTCGGTGGCGCCCGACGACGCTGCCGAAGTGATCGTAACGTTCCGTGAGGGCGTCCCCGTGGCCTTGGACGGCGTCCCGCTTGATCCGGTCACCCTCATCAATACGATCGACGCCCTGGGTGGGAAGCACGGTTTCGGACGCATCGACATGATCGAGAACCGGCTGGTGGGCATCAAGAGCCGGGAGATCTACGAGACGCCGGGGGCGCTGGCCCTCGTCAAGGCCCACCGGGAAGTCGAAGACCTGGTGCTTCCGCGGGATGTGGTCCACTTCAAACGGGGCGTGGAGCAGCGGGTGGCCGATATGATCTACGACGGTCAGTGGTTCAGTCCCTTGGCCGACGCTCTGCGGGCTTTCGTGGTGGAGACACAGAAGCGTGTGACCGGCGATGTACGACTCTCCTTCTACAAGGGCTCCTGCTCCGTGCTGGGCCGGCGCTCCCCGCACTCCATGTATGTCGAAGCGCTCGCCACGTATGGCGACGGAGACAGCTTCAGTCATGAGTCTGCGGTCGGCTTCATCCGTCTGTGGGGATTGCCGCTCGAGGTGTGGGCGCGTCAGGGAGCCGTCCGGTAGGGGCCCACATGAGTGAGCAAGGCCACACAGCTTCCGACGGACGCGGACGGTCGGCAGACGCCCCCCGGCCGAAGCCGTGGGGAGGTCGCTTCACGGACCCACAGTCGCCCCTCTTCGAGCGCCTCAATGCCTCTTTGCCGTTCGACCATGTGCTTGCTCCCTATGACCTGCTGGGCTCCAAGGCGCACGTGCGCATGCTCGGCAGCATCGGTACGTTGAGCCCCGACGAGGTCTCCGTACTGCTCGCCGGTCTGGACCGTGTCGCAGCCGAAGTGGCGGACGGCAACTTCCCGTGGGATCTGCACGACGAGGACGTACACATGGCCATGGAGCGGCGGCTGACCGAATTCGTGGGGGTGGTCGGCGGTAAGGTACATACGGGCCGCAGCCGCAACGATCAGGTTGCCCTTGACGTTCAGCTTTACTTGCGTGACGCCGTGGCCGGCCATCTCGAGCGGGTCTTCCGTCTCATGGAAGCGCTGCTCGCGGGCGCGGAGCGGTGGCGCACGGTGGTCGTGCCCGGATACACGCATCTACAGCGGGCTCAGCCGGTGCTCCTTGCACATCACCTGCTCGCGTACGTGGCGATGTTGGAGCGCGATGCCGGCCGTTTCGTGCGCTGGCGTGAATCGTCCTGGATGCCACTGGGCGCGGGTGCTCTGGCGGGAGTGAACTATCCGCTTGACCGGGCGACGGTAGCCCGGGAGCTGGGTTTCGATCGGGTGGCCGATAACGCCATGGATGCCGTCGCCGCCCGCGACGCCGCATTCGAGTACCTGGCCGCCACCACCGCATGTGCGTTGAACCTCTCCCGTCTGGCCGAAGAACTGGTGCTCTGGTCGAGCCAGGAGTTCGGTTTTGTGGCCCTCCCCGACGCATGGACCTCCGGTTCGAGCATAATGCCCCAGAAGAAGAACCCCGATGGCGCTGAACTCGTCCGGGGGAAGGCCGCCGGGTTCCTCGGCCGCCTGGTTTCCCTCGGCGCGCTGGTCAAGGGCCTTCCCCTCGCCTACAACAAGGATCTGCAGGAGGACAAGCTCTATCTGTTCGCGTCGCGCGAAGAGCTGGACCTGTGCCTGGAAGCGATGGCCGCGATGATGGATGCGCTTGAAGTGGATGCTGAGCGCACCCGGGTGGCGGCGGAGGGAGGGTACACACAGGCCACCGACATTGCCGACTACCTGGTTGCCCGGGGCCTGCCGTTCCGAGACGCGCACCGTGTGGTCGGGCGGCTTGTCGCGTTGGCGGCCGGGGCGGGCCGGTCACTGACCCTCATCTCCCTCGAGGAACTCCGGGCACTGAGCCCCTTGTTCGACGACGCGTACTATGACGTGGTGGACCTGGGGAGGGTCATCGCAGGGAAGATATCCCCCGGTGGCACTTCCCCCGACCGCGTTGCAGAACAGTTCGCCGCGGCCTCCGACCGGCTCGTCAGGCTGCGCACCCGGGCGGCCGAACTGACGGTGGTCGGAGTCGACTAGCTTGGCGTGCCACGGCGAACCGCTTCCCCTGAGCTTCTTCGCCCGGCCTTCCGATGAGGTCGCCCCCGATCTTCTGGGCAAGATCCTGTGGCGCGAGGGCGTCGGCGGGGGACGGTTGGTGGAAGTGGAAGCCTACCTGCCGGTCGGCGATCCCGCCTGCCATGCCTATCGTGGCCGGTCCACCAGGAACGCCGCCATGTTCGGCCCGCCCGGCCACCTCTACGTGTATCTGAGCTACGGCATCCACAACGTGCTCAATCTGGTGTGCGACGAAGAGGGGATCGGATCTGCGGTTCTGGTTCGCGCCTTCGAGCCTCTGGGAGATCTCCGAACCATGCGGATGAATCGTGGCGACCCGGAAGGTCGGCGGAGTCTGCGAAATCTGGCCTCGGGTCCCGGACGAGTCGGGCAGGCTCTCGGTCTCGATCGCAGCTTCGATGGACGTGCCCTGGGTCCGGTCTCCGGTATCCGTGTGCTCGACGACGGCACGCGAGTGGATGCGTCCGCTGTGGCCCTCACTCCGCGGGTGGGCGTATCGGTTGGCGCCGAGCTACTGTTGCGGTATATCCTTCCCGGCAGTGCACATCTGTCGCGTAGGCCACGGGCGGTTTTCCTGCAGGGGTCCACCCACGAGCCTATCGTCTCGAAGGAGAAGGCATGAAGCTTCAAGAGATGTATGACGTCGCCGTACGTGCCGGCCGGAGGGCCGATCCCCGGGGAGAGAAGGGTATCGCCCGCATCCTGGAGGAGGCGAGCAAGGCCCTTGACGACCTGCCTCCCGAGCGCAAGTGGGAGTTCGATACCGAATCCCTCACCAATCCTTTCGCCGATACGCGCATCCTCGTCGGCGATCCGGAGACCGAGGTGCATCGCGTCCTGGTCGGCATCGACATCATGGTCGGTGAGATCTTGTTGGCCGACCGTTTGCGGCAGAATGGAGCCGGCATCGACGCCGTGCTCGCGCACCACCCAGAAGGCCGCGCGCTGGCCGCCCTGGAAGCGGTGATGGGCGTGCAGGCCGATATCTGGCGCCGGTACGGAGTGCCGATCAGTTTCGGTGACGCCGCCATGGCCACCAGGCGGCAGGAGATCACCCGAAGCTTCCACGCCGAGAACACCGATCAGTCCATGGCCGCCGCACGCCTCCTGGGCATCCCCCTGATGTGCTGTCATACGCCGGCCGACAACAGCGTCAACGCATTCCTTCAGGCTCAGTGCGACGCGCTGGACGAAGACGCCACCCTCGACGATATCCTCACCCTGCTGAAAGGCATGCCGGAATACCGTGAGGGGGTCATACGGGGGAACGGACCGCGCATCTTCCAGGGTGAGGGCGGACGCCGGGCCGGGAAGATCATGGTGGACATGACCGGAGGCACCAGTGGTCCTGAGGAGGCCATCGATCGCTTGGCCGCCGCTGGGGTCGGCACGATCCTCGGCATGCACCTGGGGGAGGGACACCGCAAGCGGGCGGAAGCCGCCCATCTGAACGTGGTCATCGCCGGTCACCATGCGTCGGACTCGCTGGGGATGAACCTGATCATCGACGAGTACGAGCGTGCCGGCGTTCATGTGGAGGCGTGCTCGGGGTTCACGAGGTTCAGCAGGGCATAGACGGGCGCCACACCGTCCGAGACCGCTGTGTCGCGCCGGCCCTGTGTTCTGCGGTTTCTACGGTTTGGCGTATACCGTGAGGCGTATCGTGGCGCCCGGTGGGACTTCCGCGCCGGCCGCAGGTGATTGCGAAGCCACGGTGCCCGCGACGCCGGGATCGTCGCTGGGCAGCGATGCTTCGGCTTGGGCTACGAGGCCGACTCGATTCAGCACGAGGGTGGCGCGGGCCAGACGCATACCGGTGACATCGGGCACCGCCACCGCTGAAGGAAGGGTGGTCGTCGACGCTCCGGAGCCGCTGCTCACCACGATCGTGACCGTCTGACCCATCATCAGCGTGGCCCCTCCTGCGGGTTCCTGGCCGACCACGATACCGGAGACGGCCTCCGAGGGAGTCTGGGTCTCGCTGACCGGGAACCCGGCCGATTCCAGTGCCGTCCGCGCCGCACTCACGTCTTCGCCGAGCACGTCGGGGACGGTTGCCGGGGTAGGACCCCCCGTGGTCACGGTCAGAGTCACCGTGCTCTCCTGTAGCATCATGGTGCCGGCCGGAGGATCTTGTCCGATGACCGTGCCGGCGGGTAGGGAAGGTTGGTGTTGTTCGACCGCACGCGACGCAAAGCCGGCGTTCTTCAGAGCGGCCTCAGCGTCGGCCAGGGAGCGGGATGTCACGTCCGGCACGGCCACTTCCGCGGGCCGGTGCGCGGTGCAATACTCGGTGGGCTCCGATCCCTTGAGGAATGACGCTTCTTGTCTGTCCGGGCACCACTCGGTCGCAAGCAGTCCCGAGGTGGGGTCGATCGTGACCGTCACCCACTCGGTACCGGCGGGCCTGCTGAAGTCGATCGGAGCGGTCCCCGCGAGAGCTCCCCGCATGTACGCCGCCCAGATCTGTGCGGGAAAGCTGCCGCCGGTCACTTTGACACCGTGTATGTCGGTCATCGGTCTCTGCTCGTCCGGGTAGCCCACCCAGACGGCAGTGACCACGTCGGGTGTATAGCCCACGAACCACGCGTCGCGGTACTCCTGGGTGGTCCCTGTCTTGCCCGCCGCGGGCCGCCCGATGTCGGCGGCACGCGCTGTGCCGTGGTCGATGACACCTTTCAGGAGGTCGGTCGTCGTATAGGCTATGCGCGGGTCGATGACCCGGGTGCGCACCACGCGATTCTCGTCGATCACTTTGCCGGCCGCATCGGTCACTTTCACGATCGCGACCGGGAAGAGAGGGTGCTCTGGATCGAACGCCACGCTGCCGGAGAGCCGATCTCCCCCGGAGGCGATACTGGCGTAGGCTACGGCCATCTCTAGTGGACTCACCCCGGTCTTGAGGCCCCCGAGGGCGATGGCGGGATTGCTGTCGATGTTCGTCTCGATGCCCAGTTGCCGGGCCGTCTCGGCCACCTTCTGCGGCCCTACGTCCATGATGAGGCGGGCGTAAACGCCGTTTATGGAGCGCGCGGTCGCATCGACCAAGGTCACCTTGCCTTGGTCGGTGGATTTCACCTTCCAATCGTCTCCGGGCAGCTTCACGGTGAACGGACCCGAATCGTACCTCGCGGTGGGGGAAATGTTCTGCCGGAGGGCGGTGACCAGGACGAAGGTCTTGAAGGCCGATCCCGGCTGCCGGTGACCTTGTACGGCCACGTTGAACTGCTGGTTCTTGAAGTCGAACCCTCCCACCATGGCGAGGATGCGACCCGTATGCACGTCTATGGAGACGAGGGCGGCCGTCGGATCGCCCGGCTTGTCGAGTACGTCCTTGATCGCCTTCTCCGCCAGTGCCTGCTTGTCCAGATCGATGCTGGTATAGACCCGAAGCCCTCCTTGGAGGACGGTGTTCGCGCCGTACTTGGCCACGAGCTGTTCGCGCACCATCTCCACCCAGTAGGGCGCCTTCGTGTTCTCGGCGCTCCGGCTGGGCGCGAGCTTGACAGGCTCTACGAGAGCGATGCGCAGCTGGTCTCCGGTGATATAGCCCTGCTGGAACATCTTGTTGAGAATGAGGTTACGTCGCTCGAGGGCCTTTGCGGAGTCGCGGCGCGGCGAGTAGTTGGCGGGCGACTTGGTGATCCCGGCCAGCATGGCCGCCTGGGCTATCGTCAGAGCCTCGGCGTGCACACCAAAGTACTCCGCGGCTGCCGCTTCGACTCCGTACGCTCCTTCCCCGAAGTAGATGATATTCAGATATTCATTGAGGATCTTCTCCTTCGACCATTTCTTCTCCAGCTGATAGGCGAGGGCCGCCTCTTTGACCTTGCGGTCGAGGGTCTTCTGATCGGAGACGTAGGCATTCTTGATGAATTGCTGGGTGATGGTTGAGCCGCCTTCGACCACGCTTCCGTGGCGCAGGTCCGCCCAGAGGGCACGTAGAATGGCCTTCATATCGACGCCTGGATGCGAATAGAAGCGCTCGTCTTCGACGGCTACCACTGCGTCACGCATGTGTAGTGGGATCTGGTCGGCGGAGACGACTTCTCTGTTCTCCACTCCGTGCAGTTGGGCAAGAAGGTGCGGCTGTTCTGCGCTGTCGAAGATCTTGGTCGTCTGGGCGGCGGTGTACTCCTCTTGGGCTTCCAGGGAGGGAAGGCCGCCCACCAGCGACACATAGAGACCCGCGGCCATGGATAGCATGGCCACGAGAGTCAACAGCAGAACCAGTATCAGCGTGCGGAAGAACCGGGACCGACGCGTTCGCCGGCCCCCGCTCCGCCGCCGGCGGTCGATGGCCATCTGACGGGCCTTTCTGGACTTCTCGCTGGTCACGGAAAGATGTTACACCGGAACGCCGCCGGAACGGTCCGCGGTTCTCGCGTGGTATGCTCTCGCGCGCCTGCAGCGACAGCGATCGTCTTCAATGACTGGGAAGGATCATGAGCCACAACAGTGCTGCCACCCCCTCCGATCAGCCTGAGAGCGTACCCGACGACCTGCTGGAGCAGTACCAGGACTTGTCGACCGGGTGTGTCGACGTGCTTCCCGGCGGCGAGCTTCTGCAACGGTTGGTCACGGCGAAGCTCGAGGGCCGCCCTCTCCGCGCGAAGCTGGGCGTGGACCCCACCGCACCCGACATCCATCTCGGACATACGGTGGTGCTCCGCAAGCTTGCTCAGTTCCAAGAGTTGGGTCACACGGCGGTTCTTATTATCGGTGACTACACCGCGAAGGTGGGCGATCCGTCGGGCCGATCCAAGACCCGCCCGGCGCTCTCCGATGAGGAGATAGCCGCCCACGCCTCGACCTACGTGGACCAGGCGGGCAAGGTGCTCGACATGGAACGGACCGAACTGGTACGGAACAGCGACTGGCTGGGTGCGCTCCACATGAACGAGGTGCTTCGTCTTACCGCTGTGACCACCGTGGCCCGCATGCTCGAGAGGGACGACTTCGCCAATCGCTACGCATCTCAAGAGCCTATCTCCATGGTGGAGTTCATGTATCCGCTCCTGCAGGGCTACGACAGCGTTGCCGTCCGGGCCGACATAGAGTTGGGGGGGACCGACCAGACGTTCAACCTGCTGATGGGACGTACGGTGATGGATGCTTATGGCCTCCCTGCCCAATGCATCATGACGGTTCCCTTGCTGCAGGGCACCGACGGCATCCAGAAGATGTCCAAGACTTATGGGAACTACGTGGGAGTCGATGAGCCTGCTGAGGACATGTTCGGCAAGCTCATGTCGATCCCCGATGAACTCATGCTTACCTATTGGACCCTCCTGACCGGCGCCGGACACCGGGAGGTCGAAGATGTCGCCCGCCGCTTGGACTCTGGAACGTACCATCCGGCGGAAGCGAAACGGGATCTGGCCGAACGGCTGGTCGGCCTCTATCACGGGCCCGAAGCAGCATCGTCGGCTCGTAGCCATTTCGATCGCGTCTTCAAGGAGAAGGAACGGCCGGAGGACATCCCTCAGGTCGCCCTACCCGCGGGGGTAGTAGTAGATGGCCGCGTATGGCTGCCCCGGCTTCTGGCGGGACTGGGTCTGGTGTCCTCTAACGCCGAAGGAAAGCGTCTCCTGGAGCAGGGTGGTGTGAGGTTGGACGGTGTCGTGGTGGGCGCGGAAGAGGGCGATCTCGCTTCTGAAGCGCTGCATGGCGTGGTGATCCAAGCCGGAAAGCGGCGCTTCATGCGTCTGATGTAATCGCACCGTCGCCGCTTGCAGCCTAGATGCGCCCTTCTGCGTATGGTCAGGCTGACGCGTCGCGACTAGGGTCTTCCTGTGTAGACAAGCGGGGAGGCACCGGTGGTGACATCTCGTAGACATGTGGTTCGTGCCGTTCTCGGCCGCGCGCGACAGGAGCGGGGTGCCTTCCTTCTCCTGGCCGCGGCCACGGCGATGGTGGTAGTAGGCTTGGCGTGGCCGCGCCCGGAGATGGATATCGTGGCGGCGGGTGCACCTGGGTCGGTGAGCACCACCACTCGGCTGGAGCCGCGCGTCCCATACATCGCGCCGACTTCTGCGTCCGAAGAGGATGTGCCGTACGTTGCGCCCGATTCTGCGGTTCTCGCGGCCTTTCTTGCCTCTGCGACCGCCGGAAGCGATAGGCAAGTCTATGTGCCGACGATGATCCCGGCCGGCAGCCGTCTGGTGCGGGGGAGACAGGAATCCGGCGATCGCGGGACAATGGGCGCGCGCCCCGGACCGACGGTGCTCCTCTCGTTGGAAAAGGGGTACCTCGCCTTCTATGACGCCGTGGATGGAAGCTTCTCGAACCTACCGGGCGATCCGTGCGGCGCGGTCGATGGCCGACCCGCGATCAGCCGGCGCGTCCTGGGAGGCGAGATGGTGCAATGGGAGGCAGGAGGGAAGCTGCACGCTGTGTACGGGTGGGGTCTGACCAGGTCCGTCGTCCTTCGCGTCGCGTGCAGCATGCGTGTCAAGAACGAATCCGCCTTCCCCAGAACGACGCCTATCGAAGCGGAACATCCTCAAGGTGCTGCCCGCTAGAAGGCTGCTGAAAAACGAGGTCCCGGCGGCCGAAGCGCACTGGGAGGCGCGATACGTCGTCCTCGGTCGCGCACATAGCGCTGCTATTCGCGCTTTCTGCGTCCTTGTCTGGCGCGTTCCCA
>Ga0172370_10001923_pt1 | contig 30667 bp, 23 predicted proteins | sample LakKiv5m_FD_114538 | JGI IMG/M metagenome (GOLD analysis project Ga0172370, IMG submission 114538) | Freshwater microbial communities from Kabuno Bay, South-Kivu, Congo - kab_022012_11.5m | ecosystem: Environmental > Aquatic > Freshwater > Lake | place: Democratic Republic of the Congo...
CGGGAGGCCGGACGCCGCTTCAGGCGTCGCGTCACGGCGGCGGCTGCTCTTGCCGACGCCGAGGGACGCGACTGGACGGCGCTGGACCTGCCCGAGCAGGAGGAGTATTACCAACGAGCCAAAGCGGCTCAGGCAGCCGCGCCCCCAGACACCGAGTGATTCCCGGAGGTAGTCCCATGACCACCATCATCGATGTCATCGCACGACAGATCCTGGACTCGCGCGGCAACCCCACGGTCGAGGTCGAGGTCGAGCTGGAGTCGGGAGCGGTCGGCCGCGCCGACGTCCCCTCCGGAGCGTCCACCGGGGAATACGAGGCGGTCGAGTTGCGCGACGAGGGCGGCGAGTACCTGGGCAAGTCCGTACGCACGGCCGTCGACAACGTGAACAACCTGGTCGCCGAGGAGATCGTCGGCTTCGACGCTACCGACCAGCGCCTCGTCGACCGGATGCTCATCGAGCTCGACGGGACGGCCAACAAGGCCAGACTGGGCGCCAACGCCATCCTCGGCGTGTCGCTCGCGACCGCCTACGCCGCGGCCGCCGCGCTCGAACTGCCTCTGTACCAGTACATCGGCGGCTGCAACGCGTTCACCCTGCCGGTGCCGATGATGAACATCATGAACGGCGGCAAGCACGCCGACAACAACGTCGATCTGCAGGAGTTCATGGTCATGCCGGTGGGCGCCGCCAGCTTCGAGGAGGCCCTGCGCATCTGCGCCGAGGTCTACCACGGGCTCAAGTCGGTGCTCAAGGTGAAAGGCCTGAGCACCGCCGTCGGCGACGAGGGCGGCTTCGCCCCGGATCTCGGCTCGAACGAAGAAGCGATCCAGGTGATCATGGAGGCGATCGACGCCGCCGGCTATGAGCCCGGCGACGATGTGCGCATCGCTCTCGACCCGGCCGCCGCCAGCTTCTTCGACAAGGAGAGGGGTCTCTACGTTCTCGAGGGCGAGGGTCGCGAGCTCACGTCCGCCGAGATGGTCGACTACTACGCCGCGCTCGTCGACAAGTACCCCATCATCAGCATCGAGGACGGCCTCGACGAGAACGACTGGGACGGGTTCAAGCTCATGACCGACAAGCTCGGCGACCGCCTGCAGATCGTCGGCGACGATCTCTTCGTCACCAACGTCGAGCGCCTCGCCCAGGGCATCGAGAAGGGCTCGGCCAACAGCATCCTCATCAAGCTCAATCAGATCGGCACGCTCAGCGAGACGCTCGACGCCATCCAGATGGCGACGCGCGCCGGCTGGACGGCCGTGTGCTCGCATCGCTCCGGCGAGACCGAGGACACGACGCTCGCCGACCTGGCCGTGGCGACCAATGCCGGCCAGATCAAGAGCGGCGCCCCGGCGCGTACCGACCGGGTCGCCAAGTACAACCAGCTGCTGCGCATCGAGGAAATGCTGGGCGAAGTGGCGTATTACCCGGGGATGAGCGCGTTCTACAACCTTCGCTGACCCCGCCGGCACGCACCTCGTCGCTCGGCGGGAACACCTGCCGCACGAGTTGCGGATCGGGTGCTTCCTCGCGCACACTATGCCTTCACACGTCGGCGGCCGGTACGTCGCCGAGCCTGCCATCCCCGGCGTTCGGGCGGGCGTCGCGCAACCGGCACCCGGCGCGTGGCCAAGGGCTGGCGGGCGCCGTGGTGGGCCACCAGACGACGACGCGGAGGTATCGCGAGCATGTACTGTCCCGAATGCGGCAACGATTCCGGCGACGCGAAGTTCTGTCCCGAGTGCGGCGCGAACCTCGCCGGCGTCAAGGAGGCCCTGCGCGGCGGGACTGCGGACCGGCAGGGGGCGGAGGCCGGCGGGTCCGGCGAGCGCGATGTCGCCGGGCAGGCGGCGGCCGCCTCGGCCAAGCCCATCGGGCGGCTCTCTCCGGCCGTGATCTGGGGTGGCTTCGCGGTTCTCGCCGTGATCGTCGTCGTGGCGGTCGTCGTGGCCTCGGATGGGTTCGGCGGGGATGCGGGGGGCGGTGCGACGACCGCCACGACTGCCGCCGCCGCGGTCATAGAAGCGGACACCACCGGGAGCTACCGTGAGCTGGTGGATCGCGGCAACGACCTCTACGACCAGGGTGACGAGGCGTTCAAGTCGCAGAACTTCGAGCAGGGCAGCGCCTACTTCGTCGCCGCCGCCGAGGTGTACGCGGCGGCGTGGAAGAAGCAGCCCGGCGACCCCGCCCTCGGCACCGACTACGCCGTCGCGCTGTTCTACAGCGGCGATATCCCCGGTGCTCTCGATCGGGTCGGCAGTGTGCTTGAGAGCGACCCCAAGTACCAGAAGGGCTGGCTGAACAAGGGAATCTTCCTCAGTCACGAGGCGCGTCTGTCCGAGCAGAGCGGCGAGAAGGACGAGACCGAGAAGCTCTACGAGGAGGCCCGCGCCGCGCTCCGCAGAGCCATCGCCATCGATCCCGAGTCGGACGCCGGCCAGCAGGCTCAGGCGAGTCTGCAGGAGCTGCCCGAGTAGGTCGCCCGCTGCCCGTCGTGCGCGGGCGGGCAGGGAGTCCGGCCGCCGGCCGCGAATCCTAGCAGTGAGAAGTGGCCGCCGTGCGCAGTGCGGGCGGTCGGTGGCGAGCCGGGAGTTGCACATCGTGGCCCATGCGACCACAGCCGGGACCTCCGCATCGAGGCGGCACCGGCGCGCGCCGTCCGGCGCGCGCGGCGGCGCGCCGCCCAGGCTCGCCCTCGGGCGACTCGCTCTCCTCGCCCTCGTCCTCATCGGAGCCGCTTTCTACGTCTCGCCGCTCCGGGACTTCTTTGCGCAGCAGGACCGCTATCGGGAGGCTGCCTCGGAGCTGCAGGCTGCGCGCGCCGACAACGCGGCGCTCGAGCGCCAGGTGCAGCTGCTCACCACCAAGGCGTACATCGCCCAGAGGGCTCGAGCGGACTCGATGCTGGTGCCCCCGGGTACCCAGGTCTTCGTCGTCAAGGGGCTGCCCGGCGAGGATGTGGAGAGCGGGACCGCGGCTGGGACGCCGGTGACGCAGAGCTCCATCTCCTTCCTGGATCGCATCGAGGACCTCTGGCGCACGTTGTTCCGGTGAGGATCCGGTGAACGGCGGCCCGCGCTTCGTCGACGCCGCCGATCTCGCGGTCGTCGCCGGCCAGCTCGGCCGCCGGCCGCAGCCGATGAGCGCCGTCGTGGTCCGCTGCCCGTTCGGTCTCCCTGCCGTCGTCGAGGATCTCCCCTGCGACCTCGCGGGACGGCCGTTCCCGACCCTGTACTACTGCACCTGCCCGACCCTGGTGTCCGCCGTCTCGCGGCTGGAGAGCGCCGGCGGGGTGGCCCGCTGGACGCGCCGGCTCGCCGCGGACGAGGGACTGGCGGCGTCCGTCGCGGCCGCGGCGGCGGAGAGCGCCCGCCGCCGTCGCGAGCTCGTCGAGGAGCACGGTCTCACGATGATCGACGGAGGCGAGTCGCTCGATACCGGTGTCGGTGGCGTACGTGGCCGTGGCGCGCTCAAGTGCCTGCACGCACACGTCGCGCACGCCCTCGCGGCCCCCGGGTATCTGCTCGGCGACTCGGTCGTCGCCGAGCTCGGGGACACCTGGTGCGACGATCGCCGTTGCGCCCGCTGGCTGCCGGACGGTGGCGCATGAGGGTCGCGGTCGTCGATCTCGGCACCAACACCTGCCGGCTGTTCCTCGCCGACGTGGACGACGCCGGCGCGGTGCACCCCGCGGAGCGTGCGACCACAGTGGTCCGGCTCGGCCAGGGCGTCGACGGCAGCGGGCGTCTCCGCGCGGACGCGATGGCGCGCACCCGGGCCTGCCTCGCCGCGTACGCGCCGCGGCTCGAGGCCTTCGGCCCGGCGCGGCGCCTGCTGGTCGCCACCAGTGTGCTGCGCGACGCCGGCGACGGGAGAGCCTTCCTCGAGGCGCTCGAGAGCGAGTTCTCGCTGCCCTGGCGGGTGCTCGGCGGGGAGGAGGAGGGCGCGCTGGCGTTCCGTGGGGGCACGTCGTGGCTCACCGGTCACGGCGTCGCCGGAGAGGAGCCGCCCGACCCCCTGGTCCTCGTGGACATCGGCGGCGGCAGCACCGAGTTCGCGGTCGGGTCGGCGGGACGGACGCCGGAGTTCGTGCGCAGCCTCGACGTGGGGGTGGTGCGGCTCTCCGAGCGGTTCTTCACGGCCGACCCGCCGCCGGCCGGCGAGGTCGCCGCCCTGTCGGGCCACGTCGCCGGCGCCATCGCCGCCGGCGTGCCGGCGAGCCTGCGCGCCGCCGTCGCCGGCGCGGTCGGCGTGGCCGGCACCTTCACGACGCTTGTGGCCAACAAGCTCGGCATGCGCGAGTACGACGCACGCGTCGTCCAGGGTCACGTGCTCTCACGAGCGGACATCGCAGCGGCCATCGAGCTCTTCGCCCGGCTCACGAGCGCCGGCCGCGGCCGCCTGCCGGGGATCCAGCCCGGTCGCGAGGACGTGATCCTTGCCGGAGCTCTGATCGCCCGTGAAGCGTGCACCGCCTTCGGTCTTGAGACGATCCGTGTCAGCGAGGCCGACATCCTGGAGGGAGCCGCGCAGGCGCTCGCCGAGGGGACCTTGGCTCCCGCCTGACCGGCGCACCGGGGCGGCCTCCCCGCCGCGGGCCGCCGCCTCCCCGCCGCGGGCCGCCGCCTCCCCGCCGTGACACCCCACCGCCGTCGTATACTCCTGCCGTGCCGGAGTGGCGGAACTGGTAGACGCCGGGGACTTAAAATCCCCTGTCGCCACGTGCGGCGTCCGGGTTCGAGCCCCGGCTCCGGCACCATCGGTGCACGGCCGGCGCCGTCCGCCGCGGGCCCGGCCCTTTCCCCCGCCTTCCCCGACCCGATAGGCTGGGCGCCGATGATGACCATCGTCCTCGGTCTGGCGGCGGCCTGCGCCTACTCTCTCTGGGGCTTCGGCAGCCAGCGTCTCGTTCGCGGCGTCTCGTGGAGGACGCTGATCACCGTGATGTTCGCCACGGGGTTCGTCCTCCTGGCCGGTCCCGCGCTGGCCGTGGACGGTCTGCCCTTGCGGCGGGAGCAGCTCGGAGACCTCGGCCTCGCCGCGCTGGGTGGCCTCTTGTACACGGCGGCGACCGTGAGCTTCCTGCTGGCGCTGCGCGTCGGCAAGCTCTCGCTGGTGACGGTGCTCGCCTGCCTCGACGGCGCCTTCGCCGCCGCCATCGCGATCTCCATGGGAGAGCGCCCGGGCGCGCTCGCCGCCGCCGGCCTGGTGTGCGCCGCCGGCGGCGGGCTGCTGGCGGCGGTCGAGCGCGACCGTGACCGGACGGGGGGCGACGGCGGCCGCCGCTGGCGTCTGGCCGCCGGCGCCGGCCTCGCCCTGGTCACCAGTCTCGCGATGGCCGGTGTCTTCGTCTCCTACGGCTCGATCGACGCCTTCTCGCCGCTGACGACCGTCGCCGTCGCGTCGGCCGCCGGCCTCGCGGTCATGGTCCCGATCGCCGCGGCGGGTCGCGTCCTGTTTCCGTCCCGGGATCTGGCCGTCCGGGTGATCGGCGTCAGTCTGCTGGACATGATCGGCTTTCTCGCCGGGAGCGCGGCGCTCGCCCTCGGACCGGTCTCGGTGGCCTCGGTGCTGCAGGACCAGGCGGCTACGCTCTCGACGGTGCTTGGGGTGATGCTGCTGCGCGAGAGGCCGGCGTGGTGGCAGAGCGTCGGGATCGTCGTGACCATCGCCGGGGTCAGCATGCTTGCCTGGGCGATGTGACGGCCGGCGACGCGAGCGGCCCACGATGGCGCCGCCTGCCCCATCCTCGTCACGGCGCCGCTCTTGTCTTTCCGGCCGGGCCGCCCTAGCATCCCGTGTGTGTGACATCCACCATGCGGGTGGCCCTCGCCGGCGCCGCGCGCTCTTGAAAGGGGTCGTCATGGGCTGGGCAGCACTCATCGTCATCGTGATCGTCATCCTCTTCATCCTGATGACGGTCCTCTCGGGCATCCGCATCGTGCGTCCGACGCACCGCGGGCTCGTCGAGCGGCTGGGGAAGTACCACCGGTTCGCCGGTCCGGGCATCCACCTGACGATCCCCTACGGCATCGAGAAGATGTACAGGGTGGACATCCGCGAGACGCTGGTCGACGCGACGCCGCAGACGATCATCACGAACGACAACCTCAACGCGAGGGTGGACGCGCAGGTCTACCTCAAGGTCAAGATCGACGAAGAGAGCGTCAAGGCTTCGCAGTACAACGTCGCCAACTATCAGATCCAGATCGTGCAGCTGGCGCGCACGACCCTCCGCAACATCATCGGCACGCTGAGCCTCAAGTCGGCGAACAGCGAGCGCGGGCGCATCAACGAGGAGCTTCGCACGACGCTTCGCACCGAGACGGCGAACTGGGGACTCGAGATTCTGCGCACCGAGCTCAAGGAGATCGACCCGCCGGCGGACGTGCAGGAGACGATGAACAAGGTCGTCAAGGCCGAGAACGAGAAGATCTCGGCGATCGATTACGCCACCGCGACCGAGACGCAGGCCGACGGCCAGCGTCGCGCCGAGATCAAGAAGGCGGAGGGCATCCGGCAGGCCAAGATCCTCGCCGCGGAGGGCGAGGCGCAGGCCATCAAGCTGGTCAACGAGGCCGCGGAGCAGTTCTTCATCGGCAACGCCCAGGTGCTGCGCAAGCTCGAGACGGTGGAGAAGGCCTTCTGGCAGAACGCCAAGATCGTCGTACCGGCCGACGGCAGCCTCGTCAACGTGATCGGCGATCTGGCCGGCATCACGCCGGTCCCGGCCAAGCCCGCGCAGCCCAACCCGACGCCGGGGCAGCCGCAGCAGCAGAGGCGCTGAGCGGCGGCACGGTCGCGGCCGCCTGACGGCGCGCCGGCCGGCGCTCGCTCAGGCGGCGCCGCTTCGCGACCGGGCCCTGCGGGCGCGGTCGCGCTGGAACGCCGCTTCGGCGAGCCACACGTGGTGGAGCTCGGCGCCGTGCCTGCCTTCGCTCCGGCGCGGGCGGATGGGGACCGCAGGGATGCCGCCGACGACTTCTCCCGCGTCGACGTCGCGCGCGACCAGAGACCGGGCCGCCACGATCGCCTCCTCGCCGATGGTCACGCCGGGCAGGACGATGGCGTCGCTGTAGATCTTGGCGTAGGCTCCGATCGTCACCGGCGAATAGCTGCGCACGGCGTGGTCGGATTCACTGTGGTTGTGCGTGAAGACGACCACCCACTCGGTGATGCCGACCGCGTCGCCGATGGTCACGCCGCCCTTGGTGTCGAAGAAGGCGCCTCGGTTGAAGAAGACGTCGTCGCCGACCTCGAGCAACTGGCCGAAGTTGAAGCGCACGCCCTCGTCGGCGATGAAGTTCGTACCACAGCGCTTGAAGAGCCGCTCGGCGATGAGGCGACGGAAGGGGATCGCGAAGTCGCACACGATGCTGAGCGGCAGCTTGTCGAACGCGTCCCAGATGAAGTGCAGGGCGCGCTCTCGCTGCGTGGGCCGCACCTCCGCGGCCTTGGGCAGGTAGTCGTTGTAGATGAGCATCTCGGGCAGGAGATGGGCGGGGAAGCCCGGAGCGCCGAGACGCTCGAGGACGCTCGCGACGTCGCCGGCGGCGAGCTCGCCGTCCAGCAGGCGCTCGAGCGCCGTGAGTTCACGTGCGATGGTCTGACCCATGTTCCCCTCTCCCGTGCGGTTGCCGCTGAGGGGTTCATCGGCTGCGCGGAGCGTTCACGCGAGTCGCGGCCGTTGGCGTGGCCGGCGGCCGCGCCGGTCGGTACGGCCGCTCAGTCGTGTGCGGTCTACTTCTTCTCGTGGCGGGGCACGACGAGCACGGGGATCTCGCTGTGGTGGAGGAGCTTGAGCGCCGTCGAGCCGAGGAAGGCGGCGGACACGGCGCCCTCGCCGTGGCTGCCGACGACGATCGCGGCGGCGGACCTCTCGCGGGCCGTCTCCAGCAGCACATCGACGGGCCGCCCTTCCGCGACCAGCGTGGTCACGCTCACACCGGCGTCACGGAGGTCTTTCGCGGCCTCGGCCACCTGCTGTTCGCCGAATCCCCGGATGAGCTCGACGTGCTGGTCGTACTCGGCGCTCATCATGAGCGGAGAGTCGGTCATGCCCATCGGCACGTAGCCCATCGAGAACTCGAAGGCGTAGACGACGACAACCTCGGCGTCGTCGAGATGTGCCGCGAGGCCGGCGGTGTGCGTGAGCGCCTTCTTGGCGCAGTCCGATCCGTCGTAGCCCAGGATGAGCGTGGTCGGCATGGCAGTCCTCCTCGTGTGGTGTCCTGAAGGCACTATGCGCATGCCGGAGACTGCTGAAACGGCGGCGGCGCTACGCCGGCCGCCGCGCAACGCGGCGGGCGAGCAGCCCCCGGCGCGGCGCGGCGACGTACGCGACGAGGAAGACGGCGGTCGCCGAGAGCACGACCGCCGCTCCGGAGGCGACGTCGAGGTAGTAGCTGAGGTAGAGGCCGGCGACGCTTGCCGCGGCGCCGATGGCGGCGGAGACCGCCATCATCGCGGCCAGCCGGCGGGTGAGCAGGTAGGCGGTGGCCGCCGGCGTCACCAGCATCGCGGCCACGAGCCCGACGCCCACGGTCTGCAGGCTGACGACGATGGTCAGCGCCAGCAGGATGAGCATCGCGAAGCGGAGCGTCTCCGGGCGCTTGCCCAGCATGTGCGCGAGGACGGGGTCGAACGACGCGAGCTGGAACTCCTTGAAGAAGGCCAGCAGGACGGCCAGCACTCCGAGGGCGAGCAGGCCGGTGATCCAGAGGTCGGTCGCGGTCACGCCGAGGACGTTGCCGAACAGGATGTGCGTGAGGTCCGTCGCGTACGATCGCACCGTGCTGATCAGCACCACGCCGAGCGCAAGCGCGGCGGCGAAGAGGATACCGATCGCGGTGTCCTCCTTGAGACCGCCGCGTCGCGAGAAGAGGCCGATGCCGACGGCGACGACGATCGCCGCGACAAGGGCGCCGATCAGCAGGTCGGCGCCGAGGAGGTAGGCGACGGCAACGCCCGGCAGGATGGCGTGCGCGAGGGCGTCGCCGAGAAACGCCATCGCCCGCAGCACGACGAACGTGCCGATCACCGAACAGAGCACGCCGACGATGATCGACGCGGCGAGCGCTCGCTGCATGAATTCGTAGGTGAAGGGCTCGGTCAGCCAGTCGATCATCGGGGACCCGCATGCGGTTCGTGGCTGTGCCGGTGCGCCTCGCCGCCGCCGACGTGGCCGGGGCAGCATTGGTCGATCACCACCATGTCGTCGAGGAAGAGCGCCTGGCCGCCGAAGGCCTCGGTGAGGTGGTCCGGGGTGAAGACGTCGGCCGGCGCGCCGTAGGCGATCAGCCCGCCGTTCAGCAGGGCGACCAGCTCGAAGCGCTTGGCGGCGATCGCCATGTCGTGTGTGCTGACGAGGACGGTGATGTCCTGACGGCGGATGCGGGCGAGCAGCTCCAGGAGCGCCTCGCGTGCGTTCACGTCCACGCCGGTGAACGGCTCGTCCAGCAGCAGGACGTGCGGCTGCTGGGCGAGGGCCCGCGCCAGGAACACGCGCTGCTGCTGGCCGCCGGAGAGCTCGCCGATGGCGCGCCCTGCGAGCTCGGCGATGCCGAGCTCCTCCATGCAGTGCGACACCACCTCGCGGTCGGCGGCCCGCGGGCGCGAGAACCAGCCGAGCCGGCCGTACCGCCCCATCATGACGACATCACGCACGGTGACCGGGAAACCCCAGTCGATCTCCTCGCGCTGCGGCACGTAGGCGATGGGGTCGGTCTGCCCGCCGGGGGTCCGGCCGTGGAGCAAGATGCGGCCGGAGCGTAGAGGGAGCAGCCCGACCAGCGCCTTGAACAGGGTGGACTTGCCGGCGCCGTTCGGGCCGACGATCGCCACCTGGGCGCCGTGGGGGACGTGCATGGTCACGTCGACGAGCGCCGCGCGGCCGTTGTAGCCGGCGGTCGCGCCGTCGATGGCCAGGTACGGTTCGGGCACGGCGGTCATCACTGCTTGAGCGCCTCGACGATCTTCCGCGTGCCGGACTTCATCATCTCGATGTAGGTCGGTGCGTCGCCGCCGGGCTCGCTGAGCGAGCCGGCCCGAAGGTCGTCGACGACGGTGATGCCGGTCTCGGCGGCGATCTGTTCCGCGAGCTGGGGGTTCTCGATGCCTTGCACGAAGATCGCCGGGACGTTCTGCTCGCGGATGGTCGCGACGAGCTCCGCGAGCTGCTTGGCCGTAGGCGACGCACCGGTCGAGACGCTGGGGATGACGGCTCCGGCGATGCGGAACCCGTAGCGGCCGGCGAAGTAGCCGTGGCTCACGTGGTTCATGATCAGCACGCGCCGATCCACGGGCAGCGTGGCGACCTTCTCTTCGATCCAGGCGTCGAGGTCCTCGAGCTCGGCGATGTACGCGGCCGCGTTCGCGGCGTACTCGCCCGCGCCGTCGGGGTCCGCGGCGGAGTACGCGTCCCTGGTGTTCTCGACGTAGGCGATCACGCGGGTCGGGTCGAGCCAGTAGTGCGGGTCTGCTTCCTTCTCATGCCCGGCCTCCTCCTCGCCGGTCGCCTCCTCGTCGTGGTGCAGCGGCTCGCCCGGCTGGGGAGTCCGGGGGGTGAGCCCCTCCGAGGCGACGACGAAGGTCGTGTCGGGGGCGGCGCTTCTCAGCGTGTCCTCGAGGGTCTCCTCCAGGCCGCCGCCGTTGAGGATGAAGATGTCGGCTTCGCTGACCCGAGCCAGATCCCGCGTTGTGGGCTCGTAGGCATGCAGGTCGGCGCCGAAAGGTGCGAGCGACTCGACCGTGAACCGGTCGCCGGCCACGTTCTGCGCGATGTCGGTGAGGACCGTACCGGTCGCCATGACGGTGAGAGGAGCCTTGCTCGCACCGCCGGCGTCGTCACCGCAGCCGGCGGCCACCGAGAGCCCGGCCACCAGCAACGCGGCGAGCGCCACCACGGGCAGGATCCTCGTGATGGACAGGTGTGGCATCACTCACTCCTCGGGTCGTCGGTGGTGGCGCGGCAGGCGGCGCAGAGGCCGCCGAACTGCAGGAAGTGCTCGGTGATGCGGTACCCGGTCTGAGCCGCCGCCGCATCCATCACGGCGCGCAGGTCGCAGTCGGTGAACTCGGTGGCCCGGCCGCAGGCGCTGCAGATCACCGTGTGGCCGTGCGCCGTCCTCGCGGGCACGAAGGCTTCGCAGTGAGCGGGGCCGTGCACGCGACGCAGGGCGCCGATCTCGCTGAGGACCTCGAGTGTCCGGTACACGGTCGTCAGGCCGAGCTCGGGGCACCGCGGGCGAGCGGCATGGTAGACTTCGACCGGGCTGAGCCCGCAGGAAGCCGCCGCTACCGCTTCGATCACGGCGCGACGCTGGCGGGTGAGCCGCAGGCCTTTCTCCGCGAGTGTCCTCTCGATATCGTCGACGACCGACGTCACTGATCACCCCCAGATGAAAATGAAAACTGTTTTCAGTTAGGACACGACTGTAGCACGAGCGCAGAGGCGGCGCAAGGAACAGACGTCCGGGGAGCGGGTGGGGTCTACCGCCCGCCGAAGCGCGTCAGTGACGCAGCGTGTAGGGGCAGGCGGCGATGCAGATGCCGCAGATCTCGACGTCGACGCTGGTGAACTGCGCCATGTGGTGCCGGCAGGCGGCGGCGTCGAACAGCTCGTCACGAGGCATCCCCGGCGTCCAGAGGACGTCGCGGCCGCAGCCGGCGGGGCACGCGTCGATGCACTCGCGGCAGTCCCCGCAGCGGCTTTCGACCACCGGGTCGCCCGGCGGCAGCTCGAGGTCCGTGAAGACGGTGGCGAGCCGGACCGCCGGCCCGAACCGGGGCGAGACGAAGAGGGCCGTCTTGCCGATCCAGCCGAGACCGGCCGAGGTGGCCGCGGTCTTGTGCGGGAAGGGCCGGTGACCGTTCTCCTCGCTGACGGTGGCGGGGACCTGCTCGGCTGCGTTCCCGTGCGCGTGCAGGACGTCCACCAGCGTCTCCGTGGCGTCGTCCAGCGCCTGATTCACCCGGAGGTACTCCTGCTGGTAGTCCATCGTGGGGCCGTGGCGCAGGGCGCGCACGATGAGCGGGTCGAGTCGCATGACCACGGAGATGGCGATGGGGTAGTCGGGCGCCAGCGGCAGGCGCGGGGTGTTCGCGGCGACGCCCCAAGCGTCGATCCCCTTGGTGCGGAGCAGCTGGCCGATGGTGTGACGGTCGAGAACCCTGAGCATCGGATCCCTTCTCGAGCGCGGCGAGTGTGGACGACGGCGTCCCCAGCCGCGCTTCCATACTCGCACCCGGCTTTTCAGGCTGACAATGGCCGCGAGAATGACATTCGAGAGCCGGCTTAACCGTTCTGGACACTCGCGGCCGGCGCCGGACCGGTGTGGAACTGTGCAAAGATTCACAAGATGGTTTGTTTTTGATACCGCGATGGGTATACTGTCCTCGTGATCGGACACGTCGAGGAGGTGAGACCATGGGTCCTGTGCACTTCAGCAAGACGCAGGTGAAGCGGGAAGACCGCTACGGCAAGCGCCGTAAGTGATCGAGGCACACGATGAACGGCATACCCGACATCGTTTCTTCCCCGCCGAGAGGGACGGTCCGCGAGTCGCGAGTCGTCCCTCTCGGCACGTACGGGCCCATGTCTCTCCGCTGCGCGGGTGGGCGGGGTCGCCGGTCTCGCCTCAGTCCCCCTTGAAGCGGCGTAACCGCAGGCTGTTGGTGACCACCGTGACGCTGCTCAGCCCCATCGCCGCTGCGGCCCAGATCGGGCTCAGGAGGAGTCCGAACGCGGGGTAGAACGCGCCCGCCGCCAGCGGGATCAGGGCGACGTTGTAGGCGAAGGCCCAGAAGAGGTTCTGTCTGATCGTGCGCATGGTGGCGCGGGAGAGTCCGATCGCGGTCGCCACGCCGCCGAGATCACCGGACATGAGCGTGATGTCCGCGGCCTCCATCGCGACGTCGGCGCCGGTGCCGATGGCGATCCCCACGTCGGCCTGGGCGAGCGCCGGCGCGTCGTTGATGCCGTCACCGACCATCGCGACCCTGCGGCGTGCGTCCTGCAACGCCTTCACTTCGGCCGCCTTCTGCTCCGGGAGCACATCGGCGACGACGCGACCGATGCCGACCTCGGCGGCGATCGCCGCCGCCGTTCGCCGCCGGTCCCCGGTCAGCATGACGACCTCGAGGCCCAGCCGGCTGAGGCGGGCGACGGCGGCGGCGGAACCGGGTTTCACGGTGTCCGCCACGGCCAGGGCGCCTACCGGCTCGCCGTCGACGAGGACGGTGACGGTCGTCTTGCCCTCGGCGGCGAGCGTCTCGATGCGGTCGCCGCCGGTCACGCCGGCGAGACGCTCGTTGCCGGCCACCACGGTGTGCCCATCGACGACGGCCCGGATGCCGTGACCGGCGACCGCCTCGAAGTCCGTCACCGGGGGGAGCTCGAGACCGCGCTCGGCGGCGGCGGCGGCGAGCGCCGTCGCCAGTGGGTGCTCGCTGCCGCGTTCGGCCGCTGCCACGAGGCGCAGCAGACCGTCCTCGCCCAGGCCGTGCCGAGTTCCGCGGGCTCCGGCCCCGAACAGGACGATGTCCGTCACCCGGGGCTTGCCCTCGGTGATCGTCCCCGTCTTGTCGAGGACGACGGTGTCCAGCTTGTGGGCCGTCTCGAGTGCCGCGCCGTCGCGGACCAGCACCCCGTTCTCGGCGCCCTTGCCGGTGCCGACCATGATCGCGGTGGGGGTCGCGAGGCCGAGCGCGCACGGGCAGGCGATGACGAGCACCGCCACGAAGTTGAGCAGCGCGTAGTTGAGCGACGGCGACGGGCCGAGGACAAGCCACACGATCAGGGTGATCGTGGCGATGACGATCACCGCCGGCACGAACCACGCGGCGATGACGTCGGCGAGGCGGGCGATCGGCGGCCTGGAGCCCTGCGCCTGCTGGACGAGGCGGACGATCTGCGCCAGGGCGGTCTCGGAGCCGACGCGGGTCGCCGTGAAGGTGAACGACCCGGTGGTGTTCATGGTGGCGCCGACGACTTCGTCCCCGGCGCCCTTCACCACCGGGATCGGCTCGCCGGTCAGCATCGACTCGTCGACCGGCGACGAGCCGCTCTCGACGACGCCGTCGACCGGGACCTTCTCGCCGGGCCTCACGACCACTCGGTCGCCGACCAGGACCTCCGCGATCGGGAGGTCTGCCTCGACGCCGTCCCGCACGACGCGTGCGGTCTTCGGCTGCAGGCCGATCAGCGCCCTGATCGCGGCGCCCGTCTGCCCTTTGGCGCGCGCCTCGAGCAGCCGGCCGAGGAGGATCAGCGTGATGATGAAGGCCGACGAGTCGAAGTACATGGGCTCACCCAGCCCCTGGTGCTCGAAGAAGGCGGGGAAGAGGACGCCGAGGGCGCTGTAGAGGTAGGCGGCCGACGAGCCCATCGCGACGAGGGTGTTCATGGTCGTCGTCCCGTGCTTCAGTGCCGACCAGGCCGTGGTGTAGAACTGCCGGCCGACCCAGAACTGCACGATGCTGGCCAGAGCTCAGAGCAGGTAGCCGTCATGAAGCCACGACGGCAGGAACGTGAACCAGTGCGGCTGCATCGTGCCGGCGAAGATGACGCTGCTCAGCACGAACCCCACCACGACCTTGCGTTTCAGCGTCCGGTAGGCGGCGTCGCGCGCCGCTTCTTCGGCCGCGGCGTCCGCTTCGACGCCGCCCGGCGTCGTCCCGGCGGCCGCCTCGACGATCTCGTAGCCCGCGCCGCGCACGGCGGCCACCAGGTCCTGGTAGCTCGCCCGGGCGGGGATGTACGTGACCGTCGCCTTCTCGGTCGCCAGATTCGCCGAGGCGGCGGACACGCCCTCGACCTTGCCCACCGCGCGCTCCACCCGGCTCACGCAGCTGGCGCAGGTCATGCCGATGATCGGCAGCTCTATCGTGGTCTCGTGGTCGTCCATCATCCGGTGGGTGGATCGATGCGGCACCCACATCGAGTATACCCACCAGGGGTATTTAGTCTTGCTTCACGGCTCCGGGTCTCGTCGGCGCGACCGGCAGCGGGGGCCACAGCGTCCCGCCCCGGCGCAGCCGGGCGGGCGCGGGCCGGGCCGTCATTGGGGCTCGAGGCACAGCGGCGGCGAGTAGCAGCCGCTGTCGAGGACGCGGGCGCAGGCCGTCGCCGCGTCGCGTTCGAAGGCCGCTCCGGCCTGCTCGCGCAGGATCTTCCCGACGTCGTGGGCGGCGGTGCTGCCCTCCCGGCCGTTCAGGAGGTTCTCGGCCGCATCCGCGACCGCGATGATGGTCGCCTCCGTCTCGATCTGGTCGCCGCTGAGGCCGCGGGGATACCCGGTGCCGTCGTAGTGCTCGTGGTGTTCGAGGACGATCAGCGGGATCGGATGCGCGACGCCGATCGAGCGGAGTATCTCGTAGCCGAACTGCGGGTGGTGTCGGTCCGGAGCGTCGTCGCCGGCGCTCAGCCCCGGGGTGTGACGCGCGGTGAGCGCGAGCCCCGCCTTGCCGACGTCGTGCACCTCGGCGGCCGCCATGGCGAGAGCCGTGCGCTCGGAGGGGAGGCCGAGCTCGAGCGCGACGAGCTCGGTGAGCCGGGCCACTCTCCGCTGATGGATCGCGATGCGAGGGTTCTTGTGGTGCTCGACCGGCCACAGGGAGGCGGTCGTGAGGCCGTTCGGGTCATCAGCGGCGGCTCGCGGCCGGCAGCTGCAGAACAGGACGTCCGCCCCATTCCAGCGTCCGGGGGTCATGCGGGTCTCGGCCGGCACCGACGCTCCGGATCTTGCGAGGAGAGGCAGCTCGCAGACATCGGTGCGGCCTTCGACCATCCCGCGGACGATCCGGCGGGCGTCCTCCCGTCGCTCGGCGGGGTGGAACTCCTCGACGGCCATGCCCAGCGCCTCGCTGAACTCGTAGCCGAGCACACGGCGCACCGCCTCGTTGGTGAAGAGGACGCGACCCTGCATGTCGATGACGAAGAAGAGGTCGTAGCTGGTCTCGACGAGAGCCCGGAGGTTGGTCTCGCTCTTGCGGACGGACTGTTCGGCGCTCATGCGGTCGAGCAGCGCGCCGGCCTCACGGCCGATCCCGACGAGCAGAGAGCGCTGGCCGTCCGGGAAGTGATGACGCCGCTTCGACGCCACGTTGAGAGCGCCGAGGACCCTGTCGTGGCCTGCGAGCGGGATGCTCGCGACCGAGAGGAAGCCCCAGCGGTGCGCCCGGCCGGGTGCGAGCCGCTCGTAGTGCTCCAGGAACAGCGGTCGCTCATCGAGGAACAGGTCGCTGTACGGGCGGGCGCCGACTTCGACCGTCCCAACCTCTGAGAGAAAGGATGGAGGAAGCGCGTGGCAGAAACGCACGCTCGCCGTCGAGTCGTCGTCGAGGAGATAGATGCCGCCGGCGTCGAAGCCGAGGGTGGCCACCGTCGCATCGAGGATGGCGCGCAGGGCGCCGTCCACGTCGGCGGCGTGGTTCGCACGCAGGGCCACCTCGCCGAGAGCCGTGCGCGTCGACGGACCGGGGTCCGGTCCCGTCGCGGCGGACCGCTGCCGCGATCGCGGCCGGCCCCTCATGACGGGCTCACCGCACTCTCGGACGGCGGCTGCCGCGGTCGCCGGCGTCTCTTCGCGCCGGCCTGCGCCGCCTTCAGCGGCAGCTCGCCCTTCTTCCACAGCGACCGCAGGGCTCGCGCGACGTCGCGGTCGTACTTCGTCCCGGCGCCGTCCGCTATCTCGTTCAGGGCGGCGCGGATCGGCCGGGCGGCGCGGTACGGGCGGTGCGCCGACATCGCCTCCACCACGTCGGCGACGGCGATGATCCTGGCCTCGAGCAGGATATTCTCTCCCGTCAGTCCGTCGGGGTAGCCGCTGCCGTCCAGGCGCTCGTGATGCTGACGCACGATCTGAGGGATGGGGCCGAGGAACTCCATCGGGCGAAGCAGGTCGTAGCCGGCCTGCGCGTGCTCCTGGATGACGAGTACTTCTCCCTTGGAGAGGGGGGTCGTCTTGGAGAGGATGTCGCCCGGGATCGCCAGCTTGCCGATGTCGTGCAGCCGGGCCGCGATGCTCACCAGTTCCACGCGGTCGGGAGACATGCCGAGCTCCTTCGCCAGGGCCTCCGAGACCCTCGCGACGTCACGGGTATGGCCGGCGGTGTAGGCGTCTCGCAGCTCGAGAGCGGAGGTCAGCGCCTCGACCGCGGCGCCGAGCACGCGGTCGGTGCGGCTGTTGCGGCAGATGCCGAAGAGGGCGTCGGATGCGTTCCAGCGACCGTGGGAGATCCTGGTCTCGACGGGTATCTCGTGCCCCTCGCTCGTCACCAGCGGCACGTAGCAGGCGTTCTCCAGTCCGCTGAGCATGCGCGTCACCGTGTTCGCCACCTTGTCCCGGTGCTCGGCCGGATGGAGGTCGAAGACCGACCGTCCGCGGAATTCCTCCGGCGAGTAGCCAAGCTGACGGCTCGCCTCCTGGTTCATGTCGATCACGTCGCCGTCGCCGTCGAGCACGAAGAGCATGTCGGGACAGAGTTCGAAGAACGATCGCAGGTCGTCCTCCGCCCGGCGGAGCGCATCGACGGCCTGGGCTCGCGAGAAGGCGATGCCGAGCTCCTCGCCCACCGCTTCCATCATGGAGCGTTCGTAGACGGTGAACCGGCGGCGCCGCGTGCTGACGACGTTCAGGGCGCCGAAGACCGTTCCGTCACACGGCAGGGGGATGGACGCCATGGCCTGGAAGCTCCAGCGGGCGGCGCGCTCCGCGGAGAACGCGGCGTAGTCATCCAGGTAGAGAGCCTCGCCGCGATCGAGCACCGGGGCGTAGGGCGCCGCATCGATCTCCACGACGCCGACCTCGTCCACGAAGTCCTCCGGAAGGCCCGACGAGCAGCGGACACGAGCCGTGCGTGTCGCGGCGTCGACGACGTAGATGCCGCCGCCGTCGAAATCCAGGATCTCGAGCACTGCGGCCAGCGCCGCGCGCATGGCGGCGTCGAGGTCGGAGTCGCGGTTGATGACGCGCACCAGCCGGCCGAGGGCGGCGAGATGCTCCAGAGGCACGTCGAGTGATGTCGTCTCCCGGCCATGCGCCGTCGGGCTGGTCGGACTAGGGCCCACGGGTGCCTCCCTGCTTGCTTCACGGCCCTGCATCCGGATCATGCCGTCGGCCGTATCATGCTGATGATACCCAGTGAAGGCGGTGCGCCCGGGGGGGTCATTCGCCTATGGGGAGCACGCCGGTACGCGCGTGCGGCGCGAGATGCCCACGCGCGCTGGGGGGCAGATCACGTGTCGTACGTGGAACGGCCGGCGGTGCAAGCCCCCGCTTTGCGCCGCCGGCCAGAGTCGTGGTCGACTGGGAAGGTCCTCTCTCAGGCCACTTCCGGTCTCCTGGCTTCTGCATCGGCCGCGGGTCGGGGCGGCGCATGGAACAGACGTCTAGGTCGGGACACGCGGCGTAGCCTCGTGTGGCGACGGCGGCCTGGCGCCGACCCGACTCAGATCGTGACGCGGAGGAGCTCGAGGTGGCTCGTGACGCCGTCGAGCACCTTCGCGACGCCGTCCTCGCGCAGCGACGCGACGCCCTCGTCGCGAGCCATCCGCTGGATGTCGAGGACGCTGCCGCCGGTGGCGATGACATCGCGCAGGTCGTCGTCGACGACGAGGACCTCGTACAGGCCGACGCGTCCGCGGTAGCCGGTGCCGAAGCACTTGGGGCAGCCCACCGGCTCGTACACCTTGAACCGCTTGCGGGGCGCCGGGCCGAGGCCGAGCTCCTCCCAGCGCGTGTCGCTCAGCGTCGTCGCCTTGCGGCAGTGCGGGCACAGCCGGCGCACGAGGCGCTGGGCGACGAAGCAGCGCCACGCGGCCGCTACGAGGTACCGGGGCACGCCCATCTCGACGAGGCGGTTCACGGCCGCCGAGGCGTCGCTCGTGTGGAGGGTGCTGAAGACCTGGTGGCCGGTGACGGCGGAGTCGGCCGCCATCTTGGCGGTCTCGAGGTCGCGGATCTCGCCGACCATGATCACGTCGGGGTCGGCGCGCACGAGGGCACGAAGCGCCTGCGCGAACGTCAGGCCGATCGCCGGCTTGACCTCGGTCTGGACGATGCCGTCGATCTTGCGCTCGATCGGGTCTTCGACGGTGTAGACCTTGCGCTCCGGCGACTTGATGAGCTCGAGTGTCGTGTACAGCGTGGTCGACTTGCCGGAGCCGGTCGGGCCGACGATGACGATGCCTCCCTCAGGGGCCTTCAGGGCGTCCTCGAAACGGCTGAGGTTGTCGCCGATGAGTCCGAGTGAGGCCAGCGTCGGCGGCAGCCTCGAAGCCTCCAGGACGCGGATCGTGAGGCTCTCGCCGTACAGACTGGGGATGGAGGCGAGGCGCAGGTCGACGGCCGCGCCGCTGGACAGCTCGAACGTGGCGCGGCCGTCCTGGGGCAGGCGTCGCTCGGCGATGTCGAGATTGCCCATGATCTTGAGACGGCTGGTGATGCCGGCCTGGAGATCCTTGGGGAACTCGCGCATCTCGTGGAGTACGCCGTCGATGCGGCAGCGGACGCTGAAGGAGTCCTCACGCGGCTCCAGATGGATATCCGAGGCGGACATGCTGGCCGCGTCGGTGAGCAGGGCGTCGACGATCTCGATGATGTCGGCATCGACGTCGCCGGCTCCGGCCGCCGGTTCTTCCGCCTCGTCGTGGGCGTCCATGAGCTTGCCGCGGGAGCTGAAGTAGGTGCCGACCGCCTCGTCGAATCCCGCCTCGGTGCAGATGACGGGCACGATGCGTTTCTTCGTGCGCATGCCGACCTCGTCGATGGCGATGACGTCCAGTGGGTTGGTCATCGCCAGCACGAGGCGTCCGTGATCGTCCAAAGAGAGCGGCATGACGCGACGCCGGACGATGAAGTCGCGAGGCAGCAGGCCGAGGGCGGCGGGTTGGGGCGTGATCCTGGAGAGGTCCGCCACGCCGATATGCATCTGGTCGGCGACGGCCGTCACGATGTCCTGTTCGCCGACGAGGCCGTCGGCGACGAGCACCTCACCGAGGCGCCCGCCTGCGTTGTGCTGCCTCTGCAGGGCTCCGTCCAGCTGGGTCTGCGTGACGAGCCCGCTGGCGACGAGCAGGGCGCCGAGCTTGAGACGACCGGCGGAGCGCTGCCTGCGCCCGTTGATGAGACCGGCGACCTTGTGGCCGACGTCTTCCGGCATGAACGGCTTGGTCACCAGTTCGGAGGCCCCAGAGCGGTGCGCGTGCTCCAGTGTGTCGAAGGCGCCGTCCGAGGCCAGCGCCAGGACCGGCGTGCCGCGCAGCCTCGGGTCGCCGCTGATCAGGCGCAGGAGCTCGAAGGGATCGGACGCCGTGAGGTCGAGGTCGAGCACGATCGCTGCCGGTGGCTTGTCGTGCAGCATGGGGATCGTGCCGGGATCACCGAGACTGACGCACACATCATAGTCGGTGCCGAGCGTCTTCGAGAGCTCGTCGAGCAGCTCCGCGTCGTCGTCGATGATCGTGAGGGTCTTCTTGGACGCAGTGGGCACACGGACCTCCCGCAGGATCGCGACGCTAGTCTAGCGCATGGCGTGGCGCGCAAGACCGCGGCCAGGTCCGTGGCGGGTCGACATTCGATCGCGAGGAGAGAGAAAGTGCCGGGCCGGCGGGGGCCTTCACGCGGATGCGGGCGGTCCGTGTGTCTATCGAAGGAGACCGGCCCGGCTGAGAGAGGATGAGATGCCGGGCCGCAGCCCGGTGAGTTGTCCTTCCCGGTCTCGCAGTGAGTATCGGCAGCGGCCGCGGAAGGATGAGCCGCCGGCCGCGCAAAGCGTTTCGGTCCCTGACAACACCGGGCGGCGCCGGACAAGGGCGGGAGGCCGCGATCGCCTGCGACGGGCGCCGGCGCCGGTGGTTGCTATACTCCGGCGACAGCGAGCAAGGAGCGCGTCCGTGTTCAACAAGATCCTGATCGCCAACCGCGGCGAGATCGCCGTCCGCATCATCCGCGCCTGCCGGGAGCTGGGCGTCGGGACCGTCGCCGTGTACAGCGAGGCCGACGCCGAGTGCCTGCACGTGCGCTACGCCGACGAGGCCGTCTGCATCGGTCCACCGCCGGCGGCGCAGAGCTATCTGGTGATGCCGGCGCTCATCCAGGCCGCGCTGCAGACCGGCGCCGAGGCCATCCACCCGGGCTACGGGTTCCTCGCCGAGCGCGCCGAGTTCAGCCGCCTCTGTCGTGAGAAGGGCGTCAAGTTCATCGGCCCCAGCCCCGAGTCGATCGACCTGATGGGCGACAAGGCGGCGGCGCGGGCGACGATGACCGCCGCCGGAGTGCCCGTCACGCCCGGCTCCCAGGGCATCATCGCGGACGCTCTCGAGGCCGAGGTCGTCGCCCGGGACATCGGCCTGCCGGTCATGGTCAAGGCGTCGGCCGGCGGCGGGGGCAAGGGCATCCGCATCGTCAAGGAGGCGTCGGAGCTCGCCGGCGCGGTGCGCCAGGCTCAGGCCGAGGCCGAGGCGGCCTTCGGCAACGGCGCCGTTTACGTGGAGAAATACATCGGCGCGCCGCGCCACATCGAGATCCAGGTGCTCGCCGACGGCAAGGGCCACGGCGTGCACCTCGGCGAGCGCGACTGCAGCATCCAGCGGCGCCACCAGAAGCTCATCGAGGAGGCGCCGTCCCCGGCCGTCGACCCGGGACTGCGTCGGGAGATGGGTGACGCCGCCGTCGCCGCCGCCGTCGCCGCCCACTACGAAGGCGCCGGCACCGTCGAGTTCCTGCTCGACGCCGACGGCAGCTTCTACTTCATGGAGATGAACACCCGCGTGCAGGTCGAGCACTGCGTCACCGAGATGGTGAGCGGCGTGGACATCGTCAAGACCGGCATCCGCATCGCCGCCGGCGAAGGGCTTCCGCTGCGCCAGGAGGACATCGAGCTCGAGGGGCACGCGATCGAGTTCCGCATCAACGCCGAGGACCCGGCGCAGGGCTTCATGCCGTCGCCGGGCGTCGTCACGCAGTGGATCCCGCCCGGGGGCCCCTGGGTGCGGCTCGACAGTCACGTGTACCAGGGCTACATGGTGCCGCCGTTCTACGACAGCCTGCTGGGCAAGCTGATCGTCTGGGGGCGCGACCGCGAGGAGTGCCTCGTGCGCTCTCGCTGGGCCCTCGACCAGTTCCTCGTCGAGGGCGTCAAGACGGTGATCCCCTTCCACCGCCTGGTGCTGGACCACCAGCTGTTCAAGGCGGGAGACGTGAACACGCACTTCATCGAGGATCACCTGAGCTGACGCGAGATCCGGCCGGGTCGCTCCTGCTCCGCGCAGCCGGCCGCGCGCCGGAGTTCAGTCGTCCGTGTTCTCGTCTTCGACGTCCGCGAGACGCACGTCGAAGCCGGCGGCGGCGATCTGCGCCAGCAGCCGGTCCGCCGCCGGCGCGAGCAGCGCGGCGACGTCGGCGTCGCTCTCGCCGCGCCCGCTCAGCGTGATACGGATCATGTGCGTGCTGCCGATGACCTTGGCGCGTGACTTGACGTACACCGCCGGATGCTCCTCCTCGGCGGTGTGCAGGATGTCGGCGATCGCCGACTCGTCCTGCAGCTCCACCTCGAGGGAGCGCTCCTCGTACCGGGCTTCACCGAACAGGTCGGCCACCAGCGGGCCCAAAGACTCGTCGACGATCGCCGTGAGCTCGCCGGGCACGCCCGGAAGCGAGACGATGCGGGTCTCTCCGCAGCGGCAGAGGACCCCGGGCGCGCCGCCGATGGGATTGACCAGCGGCTCGGCGCCGGCGGGCAGCCGCGCCATCTTGCGACGGTGCTCGTTCAGCTCCGGGAACGGTACGTGGCCGGCCGCGAAGAACTCCTCGTACTTCGCGGCCACCATCCGTTCCGCCTCGGGGTGCAGCCGCAACTCGACCCCGAGGCCGCGCGCGACGCCCTCGAGCGTACGGTCGTCGCTGGTCGGGCCGAGCCCGCCGACCGTGAAGACGAGCGCCGGCCGGCGGTCGAGGGCGCCGCGGATCTCGGCCGCTATCGCCTCCACGTCGTCGCGCAGCATCACCGTGCGCCGGACCAGCCCGCCGAGTTGCGTCACCTTGATACACAACCAGTTCGTGTTGGTGTCGAGAACGTCGCCGATGAGGACCTCGTTGCCGGCCGAGACGATCTCGACGATCGGCGCCGCCGTGCGCGGGTCGGCGCCGCCGTGGGTGGGGATGTGGCCGCTCATGCCGCCAGTCTGGCAGACCCGGGCGCGGGTGGGCAAGACGCGCGGGCGCCGGCGTTGGGCAAGGCGCGCGTCCGGCCGCGGACGCGGGCGCCGTTCGCTCTGCCTCGGTTGGGTATACTCCGAATGAAGGAGAGGAGCCTGGATGAAGCCGCTGACCATCGTGCAGCACGAGCCCGACGACCCGCCGGGCAGCATCGCCGTCGCGCTCGACGGTCTGCGGGTCGCCTACGAGGTCCTTCGCCCCTACGAGGGCGATGAGCTGCCGTCGTGGCCCGATGAGACCGCCGGCGTCATCAGCCTCGGCGGCGCGATCCACGCGACCCAGACCCGGGAGTACCCGTTCCTCTCCGACGAGATCAGGTTGCTGCGGCGCATCGTGCACGAGGGAGGTCCCGTCTGGGGCATCTGCCTTGGGGCCCAGCTCCTCACGCTGGCGGCCGGCGGCGACGTGTTCAAGCGCAAGCACCCGGAGGTCGGCTGGGTGGCCATCGACAAGGTCGCCGAAGACCCGCTGCTTCATGGCGTCTCCTCGCCGTTCGTGGCCTTCAACTGGCACGAGTACTCGTGCCGGTTGCCCCCGACCGCGCACCTCGTCGCACGAGCCGGGAACGGCGTCCAGGTGTTCCGTGCCGGCGGCAGGTCGTGGGGGACGCAGTTCCACCCCGAGGTGGACGCGGTGATGGCCCCGCACTGGGTGCGCGACGCCATCCGTGAGTTCAAGCACTTCGGCGAGGCGTTCGCCGAGGCGCTGCGCACGGAGACGGAGCAGCGCCTGCCCGCCTACCCGTCGTTCTGCCACCGGCTCACCGAGAATTTCGCCCTCACGTCCGGGCTCCTCCCGACCGACTGAAGTACGGCGAGGCGCGTGCCGTACGCACGAAGGCGGCGCTTACGCGCCGCCTTCGTGCACCCGTTTCCGGGCAGCCCCCCGGGGAGGGGGGCTTGTGAAAGGAGCCATGGGGAGGTACCTGAAGGTACCTTGCGCGGGGAGGGGTGTGTGGAGGGGGACTCCGCCGCGCAGTACGTATGTTACCACCATCTGAAGAGTTGAAACCACCTCCGCAGTGTTAAGCAATGTGAAGTACCGGCGAGACGGGGACCGAGGGGTGCAGGGGCAGGGCGTGCAGGCGGGTGAGAGGCGGACGATCTTCGAGATCGAGCGCGAGAAGCGCTGGCGTATCTGGCTGCTGTTCGCGCTGCTTCTGGGCATGGTCTTCGCCGGCGCCTGGGTCGCCTGTCTGATCGTCTCGGCGAGCCTCTTCCTGAGCTTCCCGGTCGTCGACACCTTCACCTGGGTCTTCACCCTGCGCGGTGTGGGCGGCATCCTCGCCGCGGCGCTGCTGGTCTCGCTCGCGTACTGGGGAGGGAGCCGCATCGGTGCTCGCGGGCGACTGCTCGGGGCGATGCACTGCCGGCCGCTCGACCCCGGCGACCGGTACCACGAGCGGCTCGCGAACGTCGTCGCGGAGATGCGTATCGCGACCGGCGCGCCGGCCATCGAGTGCTTCACCGTGCGCACCATCGGGCTCAACGCGTTCGCGTTCAGCGACCTGCACGGCCACGGCGTGATCGGCGTCACGGAGGGGGCGCTCGCGCGACTCTCCCGTCAGCAGCTGCAAGCGGTCGTGGCGCACGAGTTCGCCCACATCCTGTCGGGCGGCTATGTCACGGTGACGGTGTCCTGCCTGCTCTTCGGCATCTACTCGGCGCTCGCGGACCGGCTCGAGGAGGCGGCCGTCGCCGGCGCCGGTACGAGAGGCGCCCCGCTCGCGCTCATCGCCGTCGCGCTGCGCGGATGGCTCTGGCTGCTGCAGCTCGGTTCGACGATCACCGGCGCGGCGCTCAGCCGTGAGCGCGAACGGTGGGCGGATGTCGCGGCGGCCCGGTTCACACGCGACCCGCTCAGCCTGGCGGAGGCCCTGCGCATCGTCTCCCGTCACCCGGGGGGAGCCGGCTACATCCCCGAGGGCCTCGCGCCCCTGTGCATCCGCGCGACCGGGGGCGGGGGCGAGTGGCCGGCCGTCTCCTGGCGCGACACGCATCCGCCGATCGAGGAGCGCATCACCGTGCTCCTCGCACTCGCCGGCGTGGGCCCGGACGACTTCGAGCGCCAGGCCGGGCAGGCCATGGATTCCTTCGCGCGGCGCGAGCACTGGGCGCCTGAGCCGGCCGACCGGCCGGCCACTTCGCCGGTCGCTTCGCCGACCGGTGGTCCTGCCGGTCCTCGCGCCGCCTCGCCGGCCGCCGGCATGACCTGCCCGAGTTGCGGGGCCGGTCTCGTCGAAACGCCCTACGAGGGCGTCCGCATCGTCGTCTGCGCCGCCTGCGGGGGCCGTCTCGTGAGCGATGCCCAGGTAGGCAAGCTGCTGGCGCGGCGGGAAGCCGCCTTCACCGACGAGCAGGTCCGTCTCGCCGACCTGCTGATTGCGGACGGCGACCGTCTGCGCCGCGCCGCCCGTCTCGCCCACGGCGCCGGCGGCGCGGCGCTCATCGCCTGCCCGAGATGCGCCGCGCCGATGATGCGCCGACACTTCAGCTACAGTCACGCCGTCGAGATCGATTACTGCCGCATGTGCGACCTGTTCTGGTTCGAGAAGGACGAGCTGGAGGCCCTGCAGGTGCTGCTCGAGCGCCAGGCCGGCTGACGGTTGCCGACCGAGGTAGTACGTTGCCCGCGCGACAGGTGGGACGCCTTCCTTTAGACTAGATGCGCGCACCCGAGCGTGCGTCGCTGCGTCTCTCCGTCGGCCTCGCGAGCGCGACGGCCGGCGCCGGGCCCATCCCGACCGACTCACAGGCCTCGATGAACGACCACGACCGCGGCGGCGACGCCGCAGCATTCCCCACAGCGCTGGGCGGACGCTACCGCATCGTCTCGCTGCTCGGCAGCGGAGGGATGGCGGACGTCTATCTCGCCGAGGACGAGACGCTCGGCCGACTGGTGGCCGTCAAGGTGCTCAAGCGGCGGCTGGCCGCCGACGCCGAGTTCGTCGAGCGGTTCCGCATCGAGGCCCGAGCCGCCGCCAGCCTGAACCACCCGAACATCGTCGCCGTCTACGACCGTGGCACCGCCGAGGGGGCGACCTTCATCGCCATGGAGTACGTGCGCGGCGAGTCGCTCAAGCAGCGGGTCCGCCGCGACGGCGCGCTCGCACCGGCCGAGGCGGTCGGCATCGCTCTCGCGACGCTGTCGGCTCTGGAGGCCGCGCACGAGCGCGAGATCGTGCACCGCGACGTCACTTCGTACAACGTCCTGCTCGACGAAGGTGGCCGCGTCAAGGTGGCCGACTTCGGCATCGCCCGCGTCGGCGAGTCGGCGCTGACGCGCACGGGGGCGATGCTCGGCACGTCGTCCTATCTCTCCCCCGAGCAGGCCCAGGGAAGGACCGCCGACGCGCGCTCCGACCTGTACACACTCGGGGTCGTCCTGTACGAGATGCTCACCGGCCGGGTGCCGTTCCGCGGCGAGACGGATGTCGCCGTCGCGCTCCAGCACGTTTCCGCCGCTCCGCCGAACCCGCGCACGCTGTCGCCGACGGTCTCGGAGGCGCTGGCCGCCGTCGTCATGCGGGCGCTCAGCAAGGATCCGGCCGACCGCTACCAGTCGGCGGCCGACTTCGCCGAGGCGCTGCGGCGAGCGGGCGGCGGCGGGGGGCAGGCCGCGCCGGCGCAACCCGCACCGAGGGCGGCGGCTCCCGTTTCCGCCGCCGGAGACGCCGCCCGCCGGGAGCAGGCGGCCGCGTCCGGTGGCGCGGAGACCCGCCTCGCCGCCTCGCCGCCGGGCACGGACGTGCGCACCCGTCTGGCCGCCGAAGGCAGGACCCGCTACGCGCCGCGCGGCACGTTCCAGCCGGCGCCGTCCCGCCGTCGCGGGCGCCGCCGGGTGGTGCTCCTCGGGCTTGTCGCGCTGGTCGTCGCGGCGAGTGCGGCGGCTTTCTTCATCTTCGTGCTCGCGGCCGCCACGCGAGTCCCCGACGTCATCGGTGAGAAGCGCGCCGCTGCCGTCGGAGCGGTGCGGGACGAGGGTCTGCGCCCCGAAGTGCACTTCGTCTGGTCGGACCGGCAGGCGAGCGGCGCCGTCGCGCGGCAGGCGCCCCGCGCGGGGACGAAGGTCGAGGATGGGGTCAAGGTCGACCTCTGGGTGAGTCGCGGCCCGCTGCACATCCCGGCTCCCGACCTCGAGGGGCTCGCGGCCAGCGTCGCGCGCGGGCGTCTCGAGAGCGAGTCGCTGAACGGCAAGAGTCGCAAGGCGGCGTCCGAGACGGCGCCGAAGGGACAGATCTTCAAGCAGAAGCCGGCCGCCGGGGCGACCGTCGCCCGGGGGGACACAGTGACGTTCTGGGTGAGCAGCGGTGCGCCGAAGATCACCGTGCCGGACGTGGTGGGCCTCTCGCAGTTCGACGCCTCGACCATCCTCGAGGACGCCGGGTTCACGGTGAACACGGACCTCGTGATCGGGTTCGGCGAGATCCCCGGTGACGTTGTCGCGCAGGACCCGGTCGCCGGGATGCGCGCCCGGGCCGGCGACGAGGTCGTCATCGAGGTCGCCGTCTTCTGAGCCCGCCGCCGCCCGGCTCGCCTCAGCCGGTCCTGCCCGGCCGCGTGCGCGGCTCGACGGCCGGGAGTCTCTCGGGCGACGGCCTCTCGTCGCGGCCCAGTACCTGCGTGAGGTCGGTGATGCGGTGCGCCACCACCGCGAGGCCGTGCTCCTCGTCGTTCTGCAGCTCGCCGTCGACGAGCAGGTACACGGCGTCCTTGAGCACCCGCCCGTACTTGAGATAGACGTCGTTGAAGACGACCACCTGGCCCAGCTCGGTCTCGTCCTCGAGCGTGAGGAACATGGTGCGGTGGCCGCTGCGGATCCACGGCATCTGGGCGCGCTCGAGCACGCCGGCCACGCGTACGCGGCTGCCGTGACGCACCTCCGGCAGGCGCGCCATGGGCGTGACCCCGAGGGCCTTGACCTCGTCGCGTACGAAGCGCAGGGGGTGGGCGCTGACGTTGAGGCCGAGCAGCTCGAGCTCGATGCTCACGCGCCGCTGCCGTGACCAGTCGGGGAGAAAGGCGAGCGGCCCGAGTTGCTCGTCGAGGGCGAGGCGCGGCTGGTCGAGGCCGGCGCCCTCGTCCGCGGGCACGGCGACCGTCCGTGCGCCGCGCCCGGTGGCGCCCGCCCGCACCCTGCCGTGGCTCGCCGGCTTTGCTCCGGCGTAGAACAGCGGCACCTGCGCCACCAGTTCCTCGCGGCGCACGCCCAAGTCGTCGAAGGCGCCGAGCCGCGCGAGATTCTCCGCGATCTCGCGGCTGACGCGTGTGCGCGCGACGAAGTCGGCGAGCGAGGCGTACGGCCGCTCGCGGCGCACCGCGGCGATCGCCCGCCGCGCCGCGCCGCTCATCTCCTTGACGTAGGCCAGACCCACGCGCAGCGCCGTGCCGTCCTGCTCCACCTCGAACCGCTCGCCGCTCAGGTTCACGTCCAGCGGCAGCACCGCGAGCCCGAAGCGCCGCGCGTCGTTGAGCACCACCCGCGGCGAGTAGAACCCCATGGGCTGGTTGTTGAGGATGCCGGCGTAGAACTCGGCCGGGTAGTGCGCCTTGAGCCAGGCCGAGGCGTTGCAGACGATGGCGAAGCAGGCGGCGTGCGCCTTGTTGAAGCCGTAGGCGGCGAACCCGCGGAGCTGGCGGAAGACCTCGTCGGCCACCTCCCGCGAGGCGCCGCGCGCCATCGCCTTCTCCACGAAGTCGCGGCCGATGGCGTCCATCTCTTCCATGGAGCGCTCGTGCGTCATGGTGCGGCGCAGCACGTCGGCTTCGGCGAGGCTGAAGCCCGCAACCGCCGAGGCCACCTCGATGACCTGCTCCTGGTAGACGATGACCCCGTAGGTGCGGCGCAGCACGTGCTCCATGGCGGGGTGCGGCACCACGACCGGCTCCTTGCCGTGCCGCCGCCGGACGAACGGCGCGATCATGTCGGCCTGCAGCGGCCCCGGGCGGAAGAGCGAGATGGCCGCGATGACGTCCTCGAAGTCGCGCTCCTGCAGCCGTGTGGCGAGGTTGCGCTGCCCGGAGCTCTCGAGCTGGAACAGGCCGACGGTGCGCGCCGAGCGGATGAGCTCGTACACCTTGGGGTCGTCGCGCGGGAGCTCCCAGGCGCTGACGTGCTCGCCGGTGCGCGCCTCGATGCGCCGTACCGCCTCGGCGATGGCCGAGTGCATCTTGAGCGCCAGGATGTCCATCTTGACGAGGCCCAGCGTCTCGATGTCGTCCTTGTCGAACTGGGCCACCACCACGCCTTTGGCCGCCCACTGCAGCGGCACGCGGTCGGTGAGCGGGTCGCGCGAGAGGATGAACCCGCCCAGGTGCGTGCCGAGGTGGGCGGGGAACCCCGACAGCCGCTCGGCGACGTCGACCAGACGCCGGTAGTGCGGCTGCTGGAACTCGTGGTCGGCCAGCTCGGGGCGCTCGGCGAGCATCTCCCCGAGCTTGTCGGCGCTGCCCCACGGCACCTTGCGCGAGAGGCGGTTGATCTCGTCCGGCGTGAAGCCGAAGGCGCGGCTGACGATGCGCACCGCCGACGGCGCGCGCACGGTGTTGACGGTGGCCACCATGGCGACCCTGTCGTGGCCGAAGCGCTCGTAGATGTACTGGATGACCTCGTCGCGGCGTGCCGAGCAGAAGTCGATGTCCACGTCCGGCATGCCGCGGCGGTATGGGTTGAGGAAGCGCTCGAAGAGCAGCCCGTGGGCGATGGGGTCGGCGTCGGTGACGCGCAGCACGTAGCTGACGATGCTGTTGCCGGCGGAGCCGCGGCCCGAGTAGTAGATGCCGCGGCCCCGCGCGAACTCGACGATGTCGTGCACGGCGAGGAAGTACTCGGCGAACCCGAGCTCCTGGACGACCTTGAGCTCGCGTTCGAGCCGCGCCGTGACCTCGGCGGTGAGCGGCTTGTAGCGCTCCGCGGCGCCGGCGAAGCAGCGCTTCCAGAGCAGAGAGAAGGCGGTCTCGCCGAGCGGCAGCGGGTAGGCGGGGAAGAGGAGCTTGCCCAACCCGAGGTCGAGGTTGCAGCGGGCGGCGATGCGCCCCGCGTTGGCGTAGGCCTCGGGGTAGCGCTGGAACAGGCGGCGCATCTGGCCGGGACTCTTGAGGGAGAGTTCCGCGTTCTTGCGCCCCAGCGGGTTGGGCAGCGGCTGGTTGGCGGCCTCGGCGGCGAGCACGTCGTGGAGCCCGGCGTCGGCCTTGACCGTGTAGTGGACGTCGTTGGTGGCCACTGTGGGGATGCGCAGCTCGTGGGCGAGGAGGTCGAGAGCGCGCAGCGAGGCGTCCGAGTCCGGCAGCAGTTCGTGCTGCAACTCGATGAAGTAGTCGCGGCCGAAGATGCGGCGGAAGACGGAGGCCGCGGCGCGGGCGCCGGCCTTGTCGCCGGCGAGCAGCCGCGACCAGACCTCGCCGCGGCGGCAGCCGCTGAGCGCGACGAGGTGGCCGTCGTGC
>Ga0172370_10001926_pt1 | contig 30654 bp, 24 predicted proteins | sample LakKiv5m_FD_114538 | JGI IMG/M metagenome (GOLD analysis project Ga0172370, IMG submission 114538) | Freshwater microbial communities from Kabuno Bay, South-Kivu, Congo - kab_022012_11.5m | ecosystem: Environmental > Aquatic > Freshwater > Lake | place: Democratic Republic of the Congo...
AGCGCAACAGATCATCCGATTTAAGGTCAAACAATTTATCAGACATCATCATCAGGCCGACTCTCTGTCCGGCGTTACTGAAAGCCTTGGAACTGCTGACAAGCAGGATGTAGTTGTCCGTGTATTTAGCTACCGTTGGTTGATAGGGAGGCACGCCCGGCCTGGAATAATCTTTCCGGAAGTCCATTGCGATATATGCCAGGTCCTCAAGGATCACAACTCCGTATTTTGTAGCCAGTTCTCCGATGATCCTAAGTTCCTTGTCGGTGAAGCAGATCCATGACGGGTTGTTAGGATTTGAATACAGAACAGAGTGGATGTTCCCTTTGGAAAAATAGGACTCCAGTTTATCCCTTAATTTTTCCCCACGGTAATCATAGATGTCGAAGGAATCAAATTTTTGCCCCAGGATGATATGTTGCTGCCGGTGAACTGGGAACCCAGGATCGATGAACAATGTCGTGTCTTTTTCTTTATTAAACCGCGCCATTGTCAGGAAACAGGCAAACCCTCCCTGCATTGAACCAACAGTAGGTATACAGTGACTGGCATCAATGTCGATATCGAGAAACAGTTTTGCAAACCGGGCTGCCTCAGTTTTTAAGGGGGCTATTCCTTCGATTTCAGGATAGACTGATGCCACGCCGGCTTTCAGGGCAGCAATCTCTGCCTCAATGCCGGGTTCAGCAGTTTTGAGGCCCGGAACCCCCATCTCCATCCTGATGTATTTTTCGCCGGTCTCATGCTCAATTCCGTTGATCAGGCGTTTTATTTCACGAATAGAAGCCCTCCCGACATTCCGGATATTGCTCTCTTTAATATGCCTGCTGACGACCTCATAAGGGATTGGGGTATCTTTCATGATCCTGATAATTAGTTGGATTGGTAGATAGTTTCGTCAGGCAAAAATGGCAAATAAATCCGAAATATCCAATGTTTTTCGGCACTGCAAAAAGGGCTGACTGATATTTTATCAACATTTATGTTGTTGAAAACACTGCGGATTAAAACGGAGTCTCGCTTCCAAGGTAGCATGAGATCCCTTCGCTTTCCAGGATATCCTGGATGCCCAGCATGGACTCTTTTGATGGAATAGCCATATATTCAGTATAATACGCATGACCTGTCAGCGGATATTTTTCACGGCCAAGGTGATGAAGAGGGAGTAGGTTGATCTCTTTCCGGCCTGATGAACGGATGAACCTGGCTACCCGAATGATGTGTTCAGGTTGATCGTTGTAACCCGGGACTACAGTCATCCGGTAGACTATCCGTCCGTTGAAATGACTTGCCAGCCACCGTGCATTTTCAAGGATCCGGCGGTTGGAACGGCCCGTCCACTCCCTGTGCAGATCGGGATCAATATGCTTCAGATCGAAGAATAACCAATCCAGAAAAGGTAGTGATGGCTCCAGCCATGATTTGGGAACATCTCCACACGTCTCGGCAGCGGTATGCACGTATGCATCATGGCATTGTTTCAGGAGAGAAGCAGTAAAATCAGGTTGGTAAAATGGTTCGCCACCGGTAAGAGTGATCCCTCCGCGGCTGCCCCAATAGTGTCTGTCCCGCTGGATAACACGGTAAAGTTCAGAAGCCGTCATGGTATATCCTCCTTTCCGTAAAGCCCCGGTACAGCAGACATCTGTACAATTGAAGGTTGTGCAGGAGATGCACTGGGAACGGTCAATTTCCAGTTTCCCCGAGGCAATTTTTATAGCATTCTTATAGCACACCTCCTCGCATAAGCTGTCTAATGTACAATTTTGACTGCGGTAAAGAGGTTCAGGATAACGGACCTTGCCTTCGGGATTGGAACACCAACGGCAGGAGAGGGGACATCCCTTCAAGAAGATCAGTGTCCTGCAACCCGGACCATCGTGGACCGAGAAACCCTGGATATCGAAGAGAATACCGGTCAGTTCTGGTGAAGCCATTCAAACTCAGTGCACTTCAGGGCGATCAGGTCGGGGTATGCAAGGATACTTCCGCTGCACTTTCCAAGGAACTCATTCCCGGCTGTGAAATGTTGGCAAAACTTACACTTGGGCATCTTCTCAGCCTCCTTGCAGAATGGATCCTCCGGAAGTATTTTTTCTTTGGTGACTTTACATATCCCGCTGAAAACATCTACCGGCAAATAAAACCTGCAGTCTTTACAACTATCTGTCATGTCATTCGTAATTGGCTCCGCCGAACTTCGTTTCACTCCGGGTCCTGTTCCTTCTTGTCATTATCTCATATTTCCTCGTACTCAGTCCGCGCAATCACTTCATCCTGAATCTGTTTTCCCAGTTCCACCCAGTATTGCGTGAAGCCTGCCACGCGCACCATCAGGCCTCGGTATTTATCCGGCTTTTTCTGGGCCTCCTTCAGCATTCTTGAGTCAACGACATTGAACTGAACATGGAAACCGCCCTTGCGCAGATATGCGCGTATTAGTTCCAGGAATTTTCTCGACCCTTCCCTCCCTTTTACGACCGATGGATGGATCTTCAGGTTAAGTTGAGAATTTTGGGATTCCGAATGGTCCCAGCAGGTGGCAGAGTTGAACAGGGCATAGGGTCCGTTTTTGTCAGTGCCCGGGTACGCCGACATGGAGGCGTCGGAAAAGGTAGTACCGCTCAGGCGTCCGTCCGCTGAGGCCAGGGTAACCGCTCCCATAGGCCCGTGTGTTGATACGGATATCTGGCAGGCATAAAGAGGCTGGTCATAGATTGACCGGTAATCATGGGTCATCCCGCAAAACCACTGTTCCCAATCCCGCAGGATACCATCGACATAGGGATCGTCATTGCCGTACTTTGGCGCGTCCATTGAACGTTTATGGATCCGCTTCCATGCGTCATACTGATCGTTGGGCTTCTGGTCTATTAGCGAGAAAGAACCTGTCTCTTTAGCCGTAAAATAACCGAAATTGGAAAGGAGTGCTTTCCTGTATTCTTCAAGTGAATAATGCTTCTCATCAAAAACATTCAGCTTGAGTGAAGCAAGGGAGTTGACAAGGTTAGCTGTCCCTGTGGTCTCAACATTGAATGTGGTGTTGTACCGGCTTCCCATCTGGCCAATATCCATTCCTTTTTCAAGACAGTCGGGTTTCAGCATGGAGTTTACCAGCGACGGGGCGATCTTACGCCATGCATCATGCTGAACGTTGTTGGTCAGAGTCAGAACATGAACGGTCCTGGCGAAGTAATTCTTAAATGCATCCCACAGTTCTTCGTAGCTTTCAAGTTTTGATCCGTGTGCCGGAAAGATCCGCTCCCCGGTTCTCATATCCATCCCATCGAAAAGGGTTACTTCAAGTAATTTTGGGAGTGAAATGAAATGGACTCCGACGCTGGTGGCAGGAGCGGAGCCACCCGGGATCCAGTGCACGATTCCATCCAGTTCCAGGGGCATCCAGCTTCCTGCTGATGTTTCAAGGCATCCTCCGATAGCCCAGGCGCGGGCCTCTTCGAGTGTCATCCCTTCATGCCTGTAATTCTTCAGCAGAAACTCCATCGCCACCTGGTTGCTGATCCAGGCGGGGTATCCTGTTCCGATCTTGGTACATTCCACCCCTTTGAGAAGAAATTCCTCCGGCAGCTTTTCGTCATACAATACTGAAAGGGTGGGTTGTGGCGTGTCGCAACGGATGCCGGCTTCAAGGATCAGCATTTCCAGCTCGTTTGCTGCCGAAGTGCCTTCTTTGGTCAATCCTCCCAGGCAAAGGTTGTTGAATGTGTTACCGGAAAGCACACCTCCAACTACACCCATGGATGCAAAGCAGTCTATTTCTGTGAATTTCATACGCATGCATTCCAGGAGTTCAAGGGTTTTTTCACGATCAAGCAACCCTGATTTCATATCACGTTGCCACCAGGGATACAGGACCTGCCCGACACGGCCGGGAGAAAGCCCTGAAATGGCGTCCTCGTTTAAGACGGCGATATGGAACGTCCAGAGTATCTGTAAAGCATCATGAAAATTCCGCGGCGGACGGGCAGAGATCCAGTCGAGTCGTTCAGACATCTGTTCGTACTCCTGCTTCTGTTGTGGATCCTTTTCCAGGCTTGCGAGCGATAACGCCTCTTCAGCATAATTCCGGATCCATGCCTGAATCCCTTCCAGCATGACCTTGACTGCCTGATAGAAATAAAGCCGGTCCATCCCTGGTTTTCCAGCTACCTCTGCAATGCCCTCTTCGCAGATCCGGATAATGCCATCAATGCCGTACTGCAACGGGTAGTAATAATTCATGACTTCACGTCCCTGGGGCAGGGTATAGCCTGAATCGAACATGCAGATAACGGAGCGCATGATGGCCTCTTTCTCTTTGTACCCCGGGACCTTCTGTTCGTATTTGTGACCGATATCGTCAACCGACTTGTCCTTCCATTTCTTGGCAACTTCGATCATACCCGGCATCTCTTCCACACGAAGTCCAAACTTTCCCGCAATGGAGATCACATTCCCGACACTTTGGGTTACATTACCGCCTCCTTTTCCCATCGTTGTGAAGGTGTCGGCGGTAAGTTTGCCCGAATCCAGTGCTTCCTGGTAGAATTTATCTTCCGCGGCCATGAAAAATGCTTCTGAAAGCCACGGCATGGGGAACGACCCGCGGAGGTAAGCGGCTTTTCCCATTGTCAGTAATTCACCCGGATATATTGTGGGAGTCAGGTGTTCGAATCCCGCTCGCAGGGCTTCAGCCCTTCTGATAACGGGGATCTCCCCTTCCAGCTCCTCCCACTTCCGGGTATACCAGTAGGGGAATTCCATGGAGGCTGACGACCTGGTTTCAAAATAACGATCTCGTGCCTTACCGGCACGGGCTGTCGGGGATGCTTTTTGTTCTCTGGGACCGATCTCCTCAGCAGGTGTCCTGCCAAAATAATTTGCGCTGTGCGTATCCATCCGGCTAATATACTTAAAATCCTTTTTTGTTCATCCCATGATCTGTTTCCTGATCCCATCGGTAAGGAATTCCTGAATTCTACCTGCTTCACTGGACGGGCAGAGCAGGTAATTGCGGTCCTCTTCCTTCAATCCAAGGGACTTGACTGCTGTCAATCCCCTTTGCTCATCGATGGTAAAGTAAAGGTAATCCAGGGCATCAAAAACAAATTTTATTTTCTCCCCGATTTCACGTTCCTGAATCTCAAGCAATATGACCGGCCGGTGTATTGCAAGAAGCTGTCCATATCCGTGAAGTACCTCATATTCTTGCGTTTCAACATCAATTTTGATCAGATCGATTTTTGAAATGTTGTTTTCACCGATAAAATCCTCCAGGGTTGTAACCGACACCATGATGGAATTTTGCTTTTCAGGCCTCCACTGTTTATTCAGGCTTCCGGATGTGCTGTTCCCGAGGGTGAATGCATCGGTGCCGGAGTTAAAAAATGGCAGTTTCCCTGCCTGGTCAGACAGAGCCAGGTTTTCCGTGTGAATATCAAAACCGTTGATCCGGTTATTTTTTTTCAGAACCCTGTAGATGTTGGGCTGGGGTTCAAAGGCATATACGGTTGATCCGGGATTTGATTGTTTGGCAAGGATCGAATAGATCCCGGTGTTGGACCCGATGTCAAAGATAGTTTCAGCCTCCTGGCAGAGTTTTCTCCAGATTCTGCGCGACATATTTTCCCAGGAGAAGTTCTCCAGGCCAAGCCAGAAGATCCCAGATTCAAGATAATATCCGTTATTATAGAGATAAAACCGCTTTCGTACTCCATCAGCAACACTGAATTTTCCGATAAAGCGCAACCAAACTACACTCTTTTCTGATGGCGTGCAGACAGGCCTGATCAGGCTAAAAACAAATTTTAAAGGTCTGCCCAGGCAATAGTACCAGATTATTTTGATTGCTCTTTCCATGCTGTTTTGTTACCTGAAGAGTATATGAAATTCCTCCTTTTCAGCCAGGTCACTATGGTTTCTGATCTTCTTCTTCCGCCAGGTAGTACCCTTCCCTTGAGAGCAGGTGCTTCAGGTTAGCGATCCCGTAAACGACCACTGCTGTCACAATAGCCGTATGCTCCTGGTACTCTGCAATGCTTTTATTGTAGAGATCCCGTTCCGTATGCCAGATCTCCCGGTAGCTGAAGTCGTATCCTTTTGGATCTTCGGTATTGAATGTCATTGTGGGTACGCCTTCCACTGCGAACGGACCGCTGTCTGTCCCCCAGGCTTGCTTAGGGCGTTTCCGTGGCTCGCGTTTCTCCATGACAAACGGAAAATCGGGATTTATATCGTTCAGCGGTTTGCAGATTCCTTCCAAGTCTTCCCACATGGCTTCTGAGACACTGATGCCCGTAGGGACTGTCGGTCCTCCGTCCCTGTTGAACATGTTGGAAATCTTTCCGAGTTCGCTTTTGTGACGTCTTACCCAGCTTGTTGATCCCAGTAAACCAAACTCTTCTCCCGCCCACATGCAGACAAGTATTGTACGGTCGGGCTTCCCCCCTGCCGCCATGATCAACCTTGCTGCTTCCATGGCAGGTGTGGCGCCGGATCCGTCATCGACGCCCCCTGTGGCTACATCGTATGAATCAAGATGTCCCCCCATGATAACAAGTTCCTCAGGGTGTTTTGCCCCCCGGATAATACCGATAACATTGTGATATTTGACAGGTCCCAGTTTAAAATGGTTCCGGATATCAAACTCAAGCAGGAAATTTTGTCTTTCCTTAGCCATTTGTTCAATGATCGCATATTGGTGCTCATCCAGTTTGATATCTGGAACGGTGGGCAATGTTTCAAATGTCATGCTGTCGATGTTTTTTCTGTCGTACAACACTCTTACCGGGACAGGTGCCGATTGAATGATCCCCAGGATCCCTGCTTCTCGCATTTGCCGGTAGAACAATGCCGGTTCTTCAATTAATGGGATCATTTTCTTTTCCGGGAGAGAGTCAGCTTTTTCCCGGTTATATCGCCTGATCTCCAGGTTTTCCTTTGATGTCTCTTCGTTCAGGATAATAATGGAATCCCGGGTTCTGTCTCCCCTTTCCGAATAATCGATCGGGAATCCATCGCTTTCTCCTGAGATCAGAACCCAGGCACCTTTCAGTTTCCCTTTCATCCGGTCAAACTCAGCCTGCGTTTTTGGTTCGATCAGCACATGCCCGGTTTGCACTCCTTTCGTGCCGGCAGTATATGAAGGGGTGGCAAAATGCAGGTCCATTCCCTCAACGGCCAGCATCCTGCCAAACCAAGGGCCCCGGTTGAATCCAACAGGCAGTTCGCCCACATCATCCATCAATACCTCCAAACCCCATTCCCTGAATTTATAGGCTACCCATTCTGAAGCGTTTTCATAAGCGTCAGAACCAATTGGCCTGCCTCCGAACCTGTTGCACAGGATATCAAGATACTCCATGGTTCTGTTATCATGTTTTCCAATCTCAATGATCTCCCTGACAACCTTGTCGTGTTGGGCATAAGATGATAGCGTGAAGGCTGTCAGCAGGATCAGCCATCCGGGAAACATGATTCGTTTCATGTGTAAATAATTTTGATTTCAATGATCACATGGAATATCCATTGTTTTCATTCGCGGTTTTCATGAACGGCGTTTGTATGGATATTTCATACAGAGTAAAGGTAATATATGGTTGGTTTGAATAATGCGGAAGGATAATGTTAAATGATCAGGTCTGAGAATCTGGGTCTGCAGGGGATTCACCGGCAGGATCTGCTTCAGAGATGAAAGGAAGAGGAGCAGGGGAAGGGGCAGTTTTTTCCTTGAAAATACTGACTCTAACAGCAGCTGGTCCCTTTGGTCCCATCTCTACTTCAAAGCTGACAACATTTCCCTCTTTGATATCTTCAAGTAAATTGTTTACATGAACAAAAACGCCTTGTTTTGTTTCAGAATCCTTAATAAAGCCAAATCCTTTTGAATCATTAAAAAAGGAGACGATACCTTTCCTGACGGGATCTTTCTCCTCTTCGATCCCACGTGACGGAACTCCGATTTCGATGTCTTCCAGTTTTACCTCTCTCTTTTTACTTGGATCAGGCGGCGAATCCACTATCATTCCATATTCATCAACATAGGCAATCATATCCTCAGGGCTTCCGCTTTTATCATTATCCTTCCTTGCCAGCCTTTTCTTCTCTTTCTCTTTTCTTTTCTTTTCCTTCTTGTTTCTTACTTCTTTCTTATTGAATGATTCCTGAGATCTTGCCATAAATACTATTTTTGACAAAGGTACGCTTTTATTTTCAGTATCAGGTACCTTTGCACATCATGAGCGCTTTTAATGTGATAGTTATCGGGGCCGGGCCTTCCGGATTACTTGCGGCAGGAAGGGCGGCCGAACTTGGGGGCAGGGTGCTTCTTCTGGAGAAGATGAGGCAGGAGGGACGAAAACTCCTGATCACCGGGAAGGGAAGATGCAATATCACTAACAACGATACCCTCAGTGATTTCATCGCACATATTCATCCAAACGGACGATTCTTACGAAATGCTTTTTCACATTTTTTCTCTGAGGATATCGTTGCTTTACTTCAACGGTACGGAGTGGAAATCACTCTTGAACGGGGAGGGAGGTATTTTCCTTCGAGCAATAGGTCTTCAGATATCCTGGAGGCCCTGTTAAAATGGACCAAAAGCCTGCATGTTGATATACGGTGCGGGTACAGGGTTGAAAAGCTGATCATCGAAAACAATACCATCCGGGGCGTTTGGGCAAACGGACAGGAATTTCTTGCAGGAAAGGTGATCCTTGCAACAGGAGGAAACTCATACCCCGCGACCGGTTCCAACGGTGAAGGGTATGAACTGGCCAGAAAAGCCGGTCATTCCATCGAGAGCATCCGGCCAGCCCTGGTACCTCTGGAAACAGAAGGAACTGTGGCGTCAAGGCTTCAGGGCCTGACCCTGAAAAATGTGAAAGCCAATGTCTGGCTTAACGGAAAGAAGGCAGGTGAAGACTTTGGAGAGATGATCTTTACCCACTTTGGTCTTTCAGGGCCGATCATCCTAACCTTGAGCAGGATAGTTGTGGACGCATTACGGGAAAACCACAAAGTGGAAATTACTGTAGACCTCAAACCTGCCCTGGATGAACAAAAGCTGGATAACCGTCTGATAAGGGACCTGAATGAACATGGGAAAAAGAAAGTTGCAAATATATTCCGTTACTGGCTGCCGGCATCAATGGTACCCGTTTTCCTTGATCTTACAGGCTTTGATCCGGAGAAGGAATGTCACCAGGTATCTTCAAAGGAGCGGAAGCAGATCAGATACCTGCTCAAAAACTTCCCTTTCAGGATAACGGGTTACCGGTCGTTCAAAGAAGCAATCATAACAGCCGGGGGAGTTTCCACCAGTGAAATATCATCAAAAACAATGGAATCATTGTTGATTCATGGACTCTTTTTTGCCGGAGAGATGATCGATCTGGATGCGGATACAGGCGGGTATAACCTGCAGATAGCATATTCAACCGGATGGTTGGCCGGAAATTCAGCCATGAGAACAATCAGTCAATGAAAAAGATCCTTGGATATATCCTGACTCCCTTTTTTCACCTGTATTATGGCCTGATGTTAGGAATATTTCATCCGGTACAGGTTGGGGCTTTGTTTTTTTTCGGGGACCAGGCACGGAGAAAGTCCGTTGATATCTTGAATCTCTGCCTGGTAAACGGATTGTACCTGATGGGATGCTCCATCAGATTCACGGGATTTGAGAAAATTCCCGATAACAGGCCGGTAATCATTGTGTCAAACCACCAGAGCATGTATGATATTCCGGCCGTGGTGTGGGGATTCAGGAAACACTATCCGAAATTTATTTCCAAGATTGAGCTGTCAAAATATCTCCCAAGCATCTCACATAACCTGAAGCATGGAAAATCGGCGCTGATTGACCGTAACAGCGGATCACAGGCCGTGAGGGAAATTATTAAACTTGGCCAGCTTATCGAGAAGAATAATTATGCAGCCTGTATTTTCCCTGAAGGGACACGTAGTAGGACAGGGAAGGTTAAGCCCTTCAAGCCTGCCGGGATCAGTGCGCTGCTTCGCGCTACCCCATCCGCGGTGATTATGCCATTTGTGATTGACGGTCACAGCCAGTTATTGCAACACGGTTATTTTCCTTTGAATTTTGGACAAAAAATTACCTATACGGTTCTTGATCCGGTTGAACCTGCCGGTGAAACGGTTGAAGAGTTGGTAACAAGGTTGCAGGGATCTATTGAAACTGCCCTGAAACCTGGATTGTAAGACATTTAATGATTTGATACACAGTTGTATATTCAGGGAAAAAATTAATTTTGTCGTGAATCTTCCTGATCATAGGCTGGGTGAAACTTTCGGAGAAGATGAATTCCGTTATTTTGTTGACTGATTTATTATTTGCTGTCAGGTTGAAAAAATCATTTCCATATTTTATTATTTTTTTCCTTGCTGGTTTCTGGTTTCAACAGAGTGGAATTGCCCAGAAAACGGATACCATCATTCATGTGAATGGCAATATTATGACCGGCGACTTTAAAAAACTGGTTTATGGTGTTGCTACATGGAAAATGGATGGGATGGGAACCATCAGCGTTGATATGGTGAAAATCAATTCTTTCAAATCCAGGAAACAGTTTGAGGTGAAGATGAAAAATGGAACCTTCTATTTTGGTTCTTTTGACACTTCGGGAATTGAGCGAACGGTTAATATCCTGACGAAAAATGGTAAGAGGCTGCTTCCTGTTGAGGAAATTGTTGAGATATATCCTATCAAACGGAACTTCTGGATGCGTACCAGTGGTAATTTCAGCCTGGGGCTCAACTATTCTAAGGGAAGTCATGTTGCCACTCTGGCATTTTCGGGAAACCTTGACTATCGAAAAAGGAAATCATTTTTTGATCTAAGCTGGGATTATAACAATACATACCAGGGGGACTCCTTGAGTGCCAGCAAAGCAGATATTATTTTGGCATGGCAGCGGTTATTCAAGCATAACTGGTCGTCTCAGGTTTCAATCGGTGCCAGTCAGAATACGGAACTTGGAAATAAACTGAGGTTAAATATTGCACTGATGGGAATTAAAGATATATTCTACAATAAATGGAACAGATTTTATACGGGAGCAGGTCTGGCTGTTAACCGGGAAACCCCCTATGATACCACCGGGATCACCACGGATCTTACCGGACTTTTCCAGGTGGTCTGGAAGGTTTACAGACTGATGCCTCCAAAGGTGTGGGTGGACGCTAATGTCACATTTATTCCCTACATTACCGGAGATAGCCGGTACAGGGTTGTTGCCAACCTGAACCCTAAAATCAGCGTATGGAGTGATAATTTCAAGGTTGGGTTTAATTTTTATTATACCTATGACTCCCGGCCGCCTTCAGGTGCTGTATCCACGGACGATTATGGGATTAACCTGGAACTAACGTTTTCATTTCATTGATAATTTCCTATCTTTGTAGAAATCCAATAAAACAAATATCTATGAACACAAGAAAAATTTATTTTGGTCTACTAGCAGTTGTTATTGCTTTTGTTGTTACATCCTGCGGTTCTCCCATAACGGTGACCAGTTGGAAAAACCCAGCAGTTAATGCACAAATCTCGAATGTTGCCGTGATGCCGTTGTTTGAGAAACTCGAATATATGAAGCCGTTTGAACAAGCAATGGTGGTTTATTTTAATTCCCAGGGATTAAAAGCTATTGGTTCACTCGATTTTCTCAATCCGAATATTAAGTATTCAGTTGATGAGATCAAACACAAATGTGACAGTCTGGGTGTTGACGCTATCCTGGTATTCAATTATACCGGCACTGACAAGACCGAGGATTACGTTCCACCTACAACCTATACCACCGGTAACTTTGGTGGTTATTGGGGAGGCGGTTACTGGGGCGGTGGCTACTATGGCGGTTACGGCGGTGGTTACTACGGTGGACCTGGTTATTATGGCGGATCAACAGTCACGACCGGGGGATATTGGACAACCACTTCCGTAGTAAATCTAAAGTCAAGTCTTTACACCAAGGCAACCCAGGGTGCTGTTTGGACAGCGGATATTTCAATAACGGATCCGAATTATGTCGATCAGGCTGCAACCACTGTTGCTAAGGATATTTTCTCGGATTTCCAGCAGAAGAACATGCTGAAATTCGCTCCTGCCAAAAAATAAAGGAAAAAGCTTAGTCTCTTTTATTTCAGCCATTCAGACGTCATTTTAAGGCCGTCATCGGGTTACATTCTCCTCTCTGCCATTAAACTTGCAACAGAAAGGATGACCCCCAGGATTATGCTGTAGAAGGCAGCGACCAGGATCCGCCACTCTTCTGGCAGCATGAAGTTAAGTGTTTGGGCAGGGATCCACCAGAGCGGGATAGTTCTGCTGATGATAAATCCCCACATCGAGGTCCAGTCCAGGGTTTGAAACTGATACCGGATCCTGACAGGCCTGAATAGTCCCGCAATTGTCCCGCCGGTGGCCAGGATATGCATATCACCGATCCTGTGAGCGATCATGAATACCGGACCAAAAAAAACGTTCAATGTCACACTGGCCGTGAAGGCAGTCAGTAGTTTCAACCAGGAAAAACCGGGATCGTGAAGAATATCGGATGGATCTGCCGCAGTAAATTGAATGCCCAAACTTTCCAGCAGGACAGGTGCTCCTTCAGCAAACAGAATAAATGCCATTTTTAGAGAGATCCCGAGGAAACCCCAGATCACTGCCCGTGGCAACAAACCAAATCCCGGCCTGTTGTACATGCCTGTTCTGATACGCAAACCAACACTTTCGCCAAATGTGGCGAGAATGGCAAACTTCACGAAACTCAACAAATATCCATGAGCAGCATTCACACTTCTGTACCACTCATAGATTTGAGGGAACAAAAAAAAAGGCAACAGTAATCCAACTACTGTCGCTGCAACAATAAAATCTGCGGGGTGTATTCCAACAGTTCTTTTCTTCACTGACAACCTTCCCTGACTATATATCAAACGACTTATGTATCACTGTTTGCTTCGTATCTATCACGCCTGTAGGATCCTTGACCCTAAAAACAAACAGGCCTTCGGGGAGATAATCGATCTCATAGTACCTGACGATGTATTCGGAGTCTTTGTTCATACTTTTCCGGAATACCACCTCTCCAAGCATGTTTGTGATGGTAAGCTCCAGCATTCCTGTATACGGATGGCGTATTTTTACGAAAAACCGGTAGAAAAAAGGATTGGGTGAGACCACGACAGGATTGTCAAATGGATCATCTTTGGCGATCGACTTACGGACCATCGAATTTGGGAATCCCTCCCACAGATCAACAAGGTATCCACCCGCCGACGCTCCGGCTGCGATGTAACCGGTATTGTTGATAACGAAGCTTACTCCGTAACCCCGCCCGGTGTCGGGAAACCGGTCAAGTTGTGTCCAGGTATTCTGAATTGGGTCAAACTCCCAGATATCATGCAACGGTTTAAAGTTATATCCCACACCTCCAACCACATAACCCTTTCCATCTACAGAGAATCCCATTGCGCCGGTCCGTTCTTCACCGGCCAGATCCTGCATCCTCCTCCAGGAGTTTGTGGAAGGTGTAAATTCCCACCAATCCTTCAGGTACGCTGATCCGTTGTTGCCCAAGCCGATATAAATCTTATCATGGATGGGAAAAGCCGTCGCATAAGAACGACCTGTTCCCGGAAGAGAAGCTTTTTCTGTCCATGTCTGGTCGGAAGAGTCAAATTCCCATAGATCATTCAAGGCCCTTTCCGTCAGATCAAAGCCGGTCCCGATGTACCCATGGGTGCCCATGGGTACACCTATTGCAGCCATCCTCCCTTTACCGGCCGGGAAAGGAGGACCCGAACTCCACTGGTTGCCTGACTGATCCCAAACAAGCATCTGGTAATTCAATCCGAATGGGCTTCCACCTGTTGTTATGTAGACTTTGTTACCTATGACGAAAGCGGCGCTTCCACGAAGAGGGACAGGAAGATCCAGTTTAAAACTCCAGGAATTGCTACCAGGATCATATTCCTGCAGGTCCTGCAGGAGATTGTCGCCCAACCCGTTCGTGCCGGAAGCGATATATCCTTTCCCGCCAATGGAAAACCCGACGGCCTGGACTCTTGGAGGAGCCGCAAAATCCTGCCGGTGTACCCAGGAAGATCCCTGTGCATGAACTACTTCCAGGCCAGCTATAAAAGAAATACAAACCGCGAGCAGAATTAGTCCCGATATCCTCATTAACATAATTTATGCACTGATGACTGCACTTGGAAACAAATATAAGAGGAGAAAATTCCTGTTTCCAGCAGGATTCCAGGATTTATGAACTACGGATTGTTAATTCAAAGCCGGGTCGGAGGGGAAATTTGCCCAGATGGCATAATCATTTCCCATATTTTTCAGGTAATTCGACCACAACTTTTCGGGATGGTTGTTGATCACTTCATTAACAGATGCCTGGGACAATACCCATGATTTCTCCCCGATTTCATGATCCAGTTGTTTGGGATGCCAACCTGAATATCCCAGATAAAAACGGATCTGGTCTTCGTTCAGCATACCAGCCATCATCATACTGCTGATTGCATCGATGTTACCGCCCCAATAAAGACCGTCCATGATGCGTAAACTAGACTCAATGTTGGGGATGGTGTGAATGAAGAAAATGCTGTCAGTCTTCACAGGCCCTCCTAAGTAAACCTTGAACTCAAATCCGGAAAAGCCTTTGATAACTTCATCCAGACGTACTTCAATCGGCTTGTTCACAATTACACCAAAAGTCCCCTCATCGTTGTGTTCGGCGAGAAGTACCACCGACTGGCGGAAATAAAAATCCTTTAAAGAGGGCTCCGAGATCAGGATAACCCCCTGCTTCGGTTTGATGATCTGATGCTCCATCATATTTTAAAAATTGTTACATTTGCGAGAGCCTCCAAGCAAATATAATACCAATTCATGGAGAAGTCAATCCGCCAGGACAAATTCCTGCAACTCAGGGATGAATTTGCTTTTTTATCCTATGAAGGCTACGACTATAGCTATTCTGTCCATGGCCTGGATATTCGTTTCTATTTCAATCTCGCAGACCGGTATACCTTCTCACCCACGACGTTCATTCCTCTTAAGGATTTTTTCTGCCCTGAACAGGAGATCATGGACCTTCTCCCAAGCCTTGTCTTCCATTTGGGACTGATCGAACTGATCAGTTACTGGAAGACCGCATGCCCGCCTGTCGTGATCATCAAACCTCATGCTATTACTCCGGACCAGATCAAATGGTGGAAGAAATGCTGGTTCAATGGTCTTAGCGAGTTCTTTTACCTTAACACCATCTCCACTGATATAGAACAATTCATAGACGTAAAGGTTACTTCTGTAGATTTTCTGAACCCTATCCAATGCAGCCTGAATCCGGATGTGATCGTTCCGGTTGGAGGTGGAAAGGACTCTGTGGTAACCCTTGAAGTCCTCAGAAAGCTTCCTGGCATAACTCCGTTAATTCTCAATCCGCGGGGAGCAAGTGTTCATAGCATTTTTACTGCCGGATTTTCTCATGCCGGAATGATCGGGATCAATCGCACGATCGATCCTTTGCTTCTACAGCTCAACGCCGAAGGGTTTCTTAATGGTCATACGCCCTTTTCCGCTCTGCTTGCCTTTGAAATAATCCTTTCAGCAGTTATATCCGGAAAGAAATACATCGCCCTTTCAAATGAATCAAGTGCAAATGAAGCCACGATACCCGGCCTGTCAGTGAATCATCAGTATTCCAAAACGGTAGAGTTCGAGAAGGATTTCCGACAATATGTAAATCAGTGGATAAGTCCCGAAATTGACTACTTCAGTTTCCTTCGTCCACTGAACGAGATCCAGATCGCTAGCATTTTCTCCCGGCACACAAAATACTTCAATGTTTTTAAAAGCTGTAATGTCGGCAGCAAAACTGATTCCTGGTGCGGGAGTTGTGCCAAATGTTTGTTTACCTGCATCATGCTTGCTCCATTCCTGAGACCGGAGCAACTGAACGCGATTTTTCACAGGGACCTTTTCAACGATATGTCCATGAAACCTACGCTCGACCAACTGACAGGGATTGCCCCTGAAAAGCCTTTTGAATGCGTGGGGACGCTGTCGGAAGTAGACGCTGCTCTCCGCGAAACGATCTTACAATATGGTGGCAACCCGCTCCCCGCACTCCTCCGGTATTACGCTGATTTTGCACCCCCCAATGGAACACCTCATTTTGACACGTTCCTAAGTGCCTGGGATCCCGACAACTTTCTTCCTCCTCGTTTCGAAGAGTTGCTGAAAGGAGCCCTCTATGGCTGATTTCATCCGTAGACATCTGGAAGGGAAAAAGATCCTTCTGTTAGGGTTCGGAAGGGAGGGAGAGTCATCATACCACACTATCAGGAGGTGGTGGCCGCGAAAAAAGATCCTGATAGCGGATCGCAATCCCTTAATACGAAATAATGCATTCCTGCAGGGTGACCCGAATATTGAACTGCATTGCGGGGAAGATTACCTGGAAGCGATGAATCATGTTGACCTGGTTCTTAAGTCTCCCGGAATTTCGTTGAAAGGAATTACGGATGTAACAAACATATCAAAGATCACTTCACAGACCGATCTTTTCCTCCAGGCTTTTACCCCACAGGTAACAGGCATTACAGGCACAAAAGGGAAAAGTACCACCAGCAGTCTCATCTACCACATTCTCAATACATGTGGAAAAGATGCTATCCTGCTGGGCAACATTGGTACCCCGGCCTGGCATTTCCTTGACAGGATCAGGACAGATACGGTTATCGTCGACGAGCTCTCTTCGCACCAGCTGGAATACATTCACCGTGGACCGCGCATTGCCGTTCTGCTGAACATTTTCGAAGAGCACCTGGATGCCTATGCTTCGTATCATGACTACCAGGTGGCTAAAATGAAGATCTCAACCACCCAGACGACCGGCGATTTTCTGATCTACAATGCTGACGATCCTGTCGTTGAAAAACAACTTCTGGCAATTACATCATACCCATCGCCTGTGGGTATGGTGGACCGCGACCCCGGACAGACCCGGCCAGGGACGAAGCAGACAGGATCCGGGTCTTTCATGGTCCCAATGTCCATGCATCAGGAGTTTAAAACAGGCGCTTTCCTTCAGGATGAATCGATTATCGTTCATATCCCCGGAAGAGAGGAACTGGTCATCCGGGAGGTCCACAACCGTTATCTTAAGGGGGATCATAACCTGCGAAATATCATGGCTGCAGTCACTGCATGTTGGTTTTATGGAGTGGAAAAAGATGGGATCCTTGATGGTTTGGATTCATACAAGGGACTTGCGCACCGGATGGAGTACCTGGGCTTTCATCATGGGATCCACTGGGTAAACGATTCCATCGCAACCATTCCAGAAGCCTGTATTGCAGCTTTGCAGGCCTTACCAGAGGTAGACACTCTTATCCTGGGTGGGTTTGACAGGGGGATCAGCTATGGAGCTCTCGCTCATTTCCTGATAGAATCTTCAGTAAGAACATTGATCTTTGTTGGCGCAGCCGGGCGGAGGATCGGTACGGAAACAGAGGAGGCCGACCAGGCAATAAAATCCTCAAAGCGTCTGTTCTATATTAACCGGTTTGACCACTTTTTACCTCTGGCACTGGAGCATACCCGGCCGGGAGCAACCTGTCTCCTTTCACCGGCAGCGTCAAGCTACGATGAATTCCGGAGTTTTGAAGAACGCGGATTCCGCTTCCGTGAATTGGTACTCAACGTTGAACCTTGAATTTTACACTGATGATTACCCGATTTTTCTACCTGGTCATATGTACTGAAATCCTGTTTTTTTCAGAGTTCCCGATCCAGGCACAATCTTCGTACGATGACGATGTAAGGGCTTACATTGATGCCTACAAAGGTATCGTGATCCAGGATATGCGCACTTACGGGATACCTGCAAGTATAAAACTGGCGCAGGCGATCCTTGAATCAGGGGCAGGCCAGAGTAAGTTGGCAAAAGAAGCCAGCAACCATTTTGGCATAAAATGTCACAATGAATGGTCTGGTATGACTTACCGGATGGACGATGATGCACCTGACGAATGCTTCAGAAAATATGATAATGCGGTTGAATCATTTCACGATCACTCGGAATTCCTTTCGACAAGGGAACGGTATAAGTTCCTTTTTTCCCTGGATGTCCAGGATTACAGAGCGTGGGCTTATGGTCTCAAATCGGCGGGTTATGCGACAAATTCGAAATACCCCGAAATCCTGATCAACCTGATCGAAAGGTACTCTCTGAATCAGTATGACCTCTCCGAAGGAGCCATAGCAGCAGTAGTTACAACGAAAGCTGACAATGACCTGTTGGTGGCTTATAAATCACTTTTTACATATTTTGCCCCTGGCCCGAACAATCGCAACATATACATCAACAACCACGTTCAGTGTACTATGGCATTGGAAAACGATGACTTGCTGATGATTGCAAGGGATTTCCAGCTAAAGCCAAGGGAAATACTGGACTTCAACGATCTGGACCGGGCAGGAGGAATACAGGAGGGACAGGTCATCTACCTTGAGAAAAAGAAAAGGAAAGCTGTACAGAAACGACACGTGGTTGGACACAATCAAACCATGTGGGAGATCTCTCAGGTTTATGGCATTCGCCTGGACAACCTGTACCGGAAAAATCTCCTCCCTGAAGGCTTCGAGCCCCCTGCCGGAAAAGTATTGAGACTGAGGTAATCCTTATAGCCTCATCAGCCTGAATGCTTTCAGTTTTTTCCCGGAACCGATCACCAGGTCGAGGTGATACCTGTCCTCAAGCGTACCAATGTCAAATGGAGTAGAACCGGTTACCCCGGATTCAATTTCTACATAACCGTGCCGGTCAAAAAGAAAAACTTCGCTGGTGGAGGGAGAAACAATCCCTATAAAGGTTTTGCCGTTGAGGGTTTTCACAAGGCTTGGTGAAGAAACATCATGCCTGAAGGTATAGAAGTAGATAAGTTTTAAGAACCGGTCATAGTAGTAGAGTGTGTTGTCATTGAAAAAAATGAACTCAGGCGTCCCGTCTTCGATAATATCTTCATATAGAAAATAATGGCCGGCCGAAAAATTGTTGAAACTGACATGGCTGACAATCCCCTGCTCATTCAGATAAACTACATTGCCCTCCGGATCAGTGGTGAGCCAGGGAGCTTTGGAATTTGTCCGGTTCCTGTAAAACCGGGAGTGAGGCGAATTGAAAAAATCATTCCCGGGTGTTATTTTTTCAATTCCATATTCATCAGTGATCAGTACTTTCCCACTCTTCATGGTGATAAACATCGTCTTCTCAGATCCCTTGTCAATACGGGGAACAGTGCGACGAAGCACATCCCTCCCGGCGGCCTTCTCGCCGGTAGAGAGGGATTCCTCAACTGAAAAAATCTGCACCGGGCTGATTACTTCTTCCTCCACTGAAGGCGAGGTCCAACCTTCCGTCAGCTGACCAAGCAGGTTGAAGCTGTATATCTTGTTGTTTTTGAAAGCAATTACCACCTGGAACTCTTCGGGAGTGCCGGAAAAAATCGTATCTGAAGAAGCCGGCAGCGACAAGCCGTTTGATGCCCTTACCGGGAATTTCATCGGGAATCTGTCGGCCAGCTTTCCATCACTCCGGATGAGGTAAAGGTGGTTTTCGGTATTAAAGAGGTAGAACAGGGAGTCGTGTCCTCTAAGCATGATCTCATGGAAACTCCCAAGCACTCTTCCGTAGAGTTTCCTCTTCCACTGAACCTGTCCTTTGGTATCAATTTTATACAGGACATTCATCGTATCTGTAACCAGTACAGCAAACGTATCCCCACAGCCGGCCCTGATGATCTGAGGCATTCCCGATACAAGGGTGTCAAGGGTTGCAAGCCAGGAAAGAGGACCCTCTTCAGTCGTTTTCGGGTTGAACCGGATTTGCAGGCTGGTAAAGAACATCTCCTCTTCGGCTGAAAGTTGCATGGTGACTGACTGAAATTTTTTGAGAGAGTCAATGATCGGGCTAAAGAGTGGCAGATAGTCATCTGTTAAAACCTCAGGAAGTTCATCAAAGTATCTCCTGGAGTTACAGTAAAATGATAGGTTCGCCATATCGGATATGTCTTCCGTGATCTTCATGTAACTCGGCGACTCAACCAGCCATTCATTATGGAGGATTTGTGCAAGAAATTGTTTCAACACCTCAGGATCTTTCGCCAGGCAGATGAAATCCCCGGTCATGGTAAAATAATTAAGATCCGATGGTTCGAACAGTGGGCTGAGCCAGACATTCAGCTCTTCTGTCAGCCCGGCACCATAAATCGGAATCCCTTCATAATGAGTTGAATCCTGTTTTTTTCCGGTGATCTTTGAGAGGGTGAGAAGGCTTTGCCTGGCTGAATCAGGATCAAGAGCCTGAAGTATGGTTACAGGAAAGATTGTCCCTTCCCTGGAAGATGGCTGGATCCAGCAGCGACCCATCTGCGATCCGATCCACGGATCAAGGAAATGCCGGATGGAAGTGTCATGGCGGAGGTTCAATTCCCCGAAAAGGTTTATTTCGCCGGCTGTAAAAGTAGCTCGCTGAAGCCGTGCCTGCCAGCGCTGAAAATGATAGGGATATCTCCCGATAGCATAGATCAGGTATGCCTGGGTGATGGCAGGAAGGATGTTTGTCATTGTCAAAGGTAATGGCACCTGGTCGCTCATCAGGGCCAGGGTCTGCATGGCACTGTCGGAAGCAATGGTGAATCCGTTAAAGAGGAGTTCATCTTTCTTAAGGTAAAGGTCCAGCCCACTCCAGTCAGCATAACGTGCGAATTTCACCAGCTCTTTGTTGTAATTTTCATTGACCCCTTTCCACAAGGCGAGTGAGAGGTAGGGAAAGTTTACATATACATTTGCATCAACTTTTTTCCCGGTGGTCGAAGCCACAGTTGTGAACCCTTTCATCACTGAAACGGAGGTGTTTAGTGACAACTGATCTATTCCCCTTTTTACAAGTGCATCCGCAAAACTGAAAATACACACACCCTCCCATACAGAAAAAGAAAGAACGGTTCGCCTGTTCTCGAAATGAATGCGGTAAATATGTGTCTGTCCGTATGGACTCTGAAGAACGGTGATCTTTCCGGGATAATGCTCATCAAGGAAAGTCGCAAGAAAACCCCCGTCAAATCCCGGAGGAACAGGGATCAGGAATAATGGATCAAACGAAGAACGGCTGTGCAGGGAGAGTGTGATTGTAAGAGGGGAGTTCTTCAGGATATCCCTGAGGTCAGGACTCCAGCGGGACATGGAATCAATCAGAAGTAACTGTTCCTGGACAGGCTTTACTCCCGGGTATTTGAGAAACTCTTTCCAGATCAGGTTATTACGGGTAAGGTCCTCCAGAAGTGCCAGAGGGTTGTTAAGCTGAATGATGAGAGCAGTACGGTCGGGGATGGCCTGTACCGGTTCCTTGGCAGGACGGTCTAAGGATTGGTACAGCAAGTAGCCTAAATAGGGGATCCCCACAGACAAAATCACGATTAATGTAAACTGAAATATACGTCTGATAATCCTCATCTCAGCAACATTTTCATCTGTTTCTCCAACCTGAAACTCCTTCGGTGATGGGGCGTTATGCCGTAAAACGAGATAGCATCCTGGTGTGCCCGTGTTGGATATCCTTTGTTTTCTTTCCAATGATAGACCGGGAACTCTTCATGAAGTTGCTCCATGAAGTCATCCCGGTAGGTCTTAGCAAGAATAGAGGCGGCCGCAATGGCCAGAAATTTTTGATCTCCTTTCACAATACAATGAAATGGAATATTCAGCGACGACCTGAACCGGTTTCCATCAATTAAGAGAAGATCCGGTTTCACTTCAAGTTGTTTTACTGCTTGTTCCATTCCAAGGAATGAGGCATTGAGGATGTTGATCTCATCAATAGTTTGAGCTTCCACACGGCTCACGGCAAATGCTATGGCATCTTTTTCCACCTCGGGCCGGAGCATTTCGCGTTGGTTCCTGGAAAGAAGTTTGGAGTCGTTGAGCAATGGATGCGTATAGTCTTTCGGAAAAACCACTGCAGCGGCAAATAACGGACCTGCAAGTGATCCTCTTCCGGCTTCATCGCAACCTGCTTCTGTCAGGTTACCAGTATATTGACTTTTCAGCATCTCAGGCGGGGGAAAATATATCCGTAAAAGCGGTATTCGCAAAAAGGGCAAGGAGGAACAACCAGAGCAAAAGTTCAAACCAGAATGGCTTCCTGAGACGCAGGTAGAAGTTGGCGAGGAACGGGGCAAGAGGTATGCAAAGAAGACCCGTAATATGAAGGTTCAGGGAGTTAGAATAGAAAACTGTCGACAAGGAAAAGAATAGCATCCACAACAATACGATGCTTTTTTTCCTGAGTTCAATAGTCTTTTCTCCGATATGGAGAAACGCATCCCACAGGCCCAGTAATGCAAGTACAGTAAAACCGCCAAACAGGACAAGGACGTTCCATGGTATTTCCGGAGTTTGAAAACCAGGGCGCTTCAGGAAATCAATATACAGTGCAATGAACTCAGGTAGATGGTCTGTCAGAAAGTAGATCACAACCAGGTAAAGGAATGGCGTTGCAAATCCTATCAATGAACTTATCCACTCCCTCAATTTCAAGGAGCGGTATACCAGGAAACAGATCAGAAGAAATCCGTAAAAGAACATCGAGGGAAGATAAAAAAGAGAAGACAGCCCTACAAAGAAACCAGCTGTATAAACCTGTTCAACAGGATCAGTCTGGTTGTATGATTCAAGAACAGCTTTCAGGATAAAAAGCAGGAATAACGTGGTGATGTTGATGGGCGTCAACGTTAACAATGACGGAAACAGGCTGATGAAAAGTAGAAATAATAAGGCCGACAGCGAGCTGTTGTTTGGTACCAGATCATGACATGAAACAATGTAATTTAACCATAAAGCCTGGAAGGTCACGAGGAAAAACCCAACTGCCATCGCCAGATACTGGAAGCCTGAAACCCATTTGTATAGCAGGGTGTAGAGAGGTACTGGTCCTTCCGGCGGTGGCATCACCGGAGGGTGAACGGCTCCGGTACCCCACAACAACAGTCCGATCACTCCGATTGTTATGAACTGCACAGGGAAACTGGAACGGAAAAAACGAACCATCTTTTATCTATTGCACTTACAACCTACAATCCACCCTAAAGGTCAAATCCTATATCCTTCCTGTAGCACTTCCCCTCAAACTGTATCTTCTCAGCATTTTCGTAAGACCGTTTCAACGCTTCGTCCATGGTTTCACCATATGAGGTAACGGCAAGAACACGGCCGCCGTTTGTCACGATCCGTCCATCATTGGTTGTGGTCCCGGCATGAAACACGAGGCTTCCTTTTACATCATCAAGGCCTTTGATCTCCTTCCCCTTTTCATAGACGCCGGGATAGCCATCTGAGACCAGCATTACGCTGGCAGTGAAACGGGGATCCAGTCTCATCGGGACACGGTCGAGTGTGCCATCGGCAACAGCCTGGCAAAGTTCCACAAAGTCGGCCTGGATCCTTGGAAGCACCGATTCCGTTTCGGGATCTCCCAGCCGGCAGTTGTATTCTATAACATATGGAATTCCATGCACATTCATTAATCCGAAAAAGATGAATCCAGTGTAAACGATCCCTTCTGTTTTCAACCCCTGCAGCGTGGGAATGATCACCTGCCGTTTCACCTTCTCCAGAAATTCTCCCTGTGCAAAAGGTACTGGAGAGACTGAGCCCATTCCTCCTGTGTTGGGGCCGGTATCTCCTGCGCCGATACGTTTATAGTCCTTTGCTTCAGGAAGGATCCTGTAGTGGGTCCCGTCGGTGATTAGAAAAGCGGATAGTTCAATCCCCTGCAGGAACTCTTCAACCACCACTTTTCTGGAAGCCTCACCGAATTTGGCTTCTGAGAGCATGGCAGTGAGTTCGGATGTGGCTTCCTCAAATGTAGGGCATATCACCACTCCTTTTCCTGCAGCCAGTCCGTCGGCTTTGATGACATAAGGAGGTGAAAGACTCCTGAGAAAATCGATTCCTTCAGCCAGCGTTTCGCGTGAAAATGTTCCATAAGCGGCAGTCGGGATATGATATTTTTTGAGAAAAGCTTTTGCGAAGTCCTTGCTTCCTTCCAGCAAGGCAGCCTGTTTTGTCGGGCCAATAACCGGGATGTCCCTGAGATGCGGATCGCCGAGGAAGAAATCGTGGATACCGTGAACGAGGGGATCTTCAGGCCCTACGATGACCATATGGATTTTATATTGAAAGCAGGCTTCACGGATAGCCCGATAATCATTGACATGGATTGGCAGGTTCGTACCGATGGAGGATGTCCCGGCGTTACCGGGTGCGATAAAGAGAGAAGTCAGGCGGGGGCTTTGCGCAAGTTTCCATGCGAGGGTATGCTCCCGCCCCCCCGATCCCAAGAGGAGAATATTCATGTAGTCAGTTTGTTTTCAATGCTTTTTCGATCGATTCCCACAGCCGGTCAGCCGTCAGTTGCCAGGTGAAAAGTCCTTCCCGTACATGGCCCCTTTGGGTGAGTTCCTCCCGCATGGTTTTATACTGGTAGATCTTGTACATAGCCATGGCAATGGTTTCGGGATCAAAAGGGTCGATAAGCAGAGCGCCGTCACCGGCTACCTCCGGCATTGAAGTGACATTTGAAGTTATAACCGGTGTTCCGCAACGGAAAGCTTCAATGATCGGGATTCCGAAGCCTTCGAAATAGGAGACATAGGTGAGAGCCGTTGCGGCGCCCAGCACATAACGAAGGTGCTCGATATTCAGACGCCCGGTAAAAATAACATCCCTGGAGTAGATCATACGCTGGTAGGCCGAATCAATATCCGGAGTCCACCATTTCCTTGCGCCGACAATCAGCAGTTGGATATCCGACGGATTTGTTTTCTTGAAAAGGTCAAACGCCCTGAATAAATTTGAAAGATTTTTCCTGGGATGCAGAGCCCCGATAAACAAGAAATAGGGTTTCCCTTCAGAATAAAACTGGCGGGTCATCACTTTCTCCTCGTCCGTCAGGGGTTTGTAAATCTCGTTGGCCCCGTCGTACACAATATCTATTTTAGCTTCGGGTACTTTGTATTGCTGCACGATATCCTGGCGGGAGTATTCGGAAACAGTTGCGATCCGCACGGCTTTCTGAGCGTATTTCGGAAAATAATGCCGGTAGTATCTGCTGGTAAGAAACGGAATGTCTTCGGGATAATGTTCAAAATTGAGATCATGGATCACGTTCATTGATTTGCCCTTGTACCGGAGGGAGAGAAAACCGTCGGGAGAAAGGAAAAGATCCGGTTTTATCCGTTTCAGGAGGGAGGGAAGGCTGAATTCAAACCAGGTGTAGTAAAGCAGAGGATGACGTGCCGGTGGGAACTGAACCATTGGCGTGATGTTATCCGAGAAGATGAACTCTTCGGAAAAATTTCTGTCAAAGATGAAATAAAAGTGATGTTCGGGATGTTGGGTGGTGATCCGTTTCAGCGTTTCGTAGGTGAACCATCCGATCCCTTCAAGTTTGTCTTTAAGCAGCAAACGCGTGTTAACCGCGATATTCATTCAGCACAATTGTTTCTTGGTTCAGAATATTTCTAACTTTGTTGCAAATATCACAATTTTCCTGCATTTCTCCAACAATCCATGCAACGTAAATTTCTTGTAAATCTCGGACTGCTTCTCTTTTTGAATCTCCTCATAAAGCCATTCTGGATTTTTGGCATCGACAGAACCGTACAGAATACTGTTGGATTAGAAGATTACGGTTTCTATTTCGTCATTTTTAACTTCTCATTTCTTTTCAGTATCCTGCTTGACCTTGGGATCACCAACTTCAACAACCGGAATATCGCCCAGCATAATCACCTGTTGAATAAGCACTTTTCCGGGATTGTCGTATTAAAATTCCTCCTTGGAATTTTCTATCTCCTGATCACATACCTGATTGCCATTCTTATCATGGGATATTCAGGGGATCAGCTTTACCTGCTTGCCTTCCTTGCGTTCAACCAATTCCTTGCCTCTTTTATCCTGTATCTCCGGTCCAACATCTCCGGGTTGCTGCTCTTCAAAACAGACAGCATACTTTCTATCCTTGACCGCCTGCTGATGATCCTCTTTTGCGGTGTATTACTTTGGGGACACATAACCGATATCCCTTTCAGGATCGAGTGGTTCGTCTACAGCCAGACAGCTGCCTACCTGGCCACAGCCGCAATTGCTCTTGCAATCGTCGTTCGTAAATCGGCATTTCGGAAATTGAAATGGCATTGGCCTTTCTTTCTGATGATCGTTAAAAAAAGTATGCCTTACGCCCTGATGGTCCTTCTGATGACCTTTTATAACAGGCTCGATCCTGTAATGCTTGAAGGGCTTCTCGGTAAGTCGCTGGGAAACGAACAGGCCGGTATCTATGCTCATGGCTACAGGCTGCTGGATGCAGCGGCAATGATCTCTTTCCTTTTTGCTATTCTGCTGATACCTATTTTTTCCAAGATGATCAAGCAGAAAGAGCCTGTGGAGCAGATGTTGAAATTATCCTTTACCCTGATTATCACCTTGTCAATTATCGTTGCTTCGGCATCCTTTTTTTACAGTAAAGAAATGATGGACCTGCTCTACGATGCCGACACCATTCAGTCTGCCCCGGTATTCCAGCTTCTTATGCTTGGGCTTATTGCTATCTCCACATCCTATATATTCGGAACCCTGCTGACAGCTAACGGAAACCTGAAGGAATTGAACATCATTGCTGGTATCAGCCTGGTAATCAATCTTGTAATAAATCTCATATTAATTCCCCGGCTGATGGCTTACGGAAGTGCGATCTCCAGCCTGACCACTCAGCTCTTTGCAGCCCTTGCCCAGGTTATCCTGGTTCAGGTTATTTTTAAATTTAAGGTGAACTACCGCTTTCTGATCATCCTTTTTTCTTTTGCGGGAGGAGTGATACTTATTACATGGCTTTCACGCCTGATAACAATAACCATCCCGGGATTACCCTCGCACCTGACCTGGCTTTCCAACCTGGCCCTGGCACTTCTCGTCTCCTTTTTCCTGGCAATAATCCTGAAGCTTCTTAATTTCAGTGCTCTCCTGGGCATCCTTCGGAGAAACAGGTAATTGCGCAGGCTGATATGGAGGGTCGTTTGTTCATTTGTCAAAAATCTCTACCTTTGGCAAAATTTTGATCAATTTGCTATGATCCATGATCCTAAAAGAAGGGAAGATTTTGACTCTTCCAACATCGTTATCTTCCTTTACAAGTGGCGTAAACCTCTCTTTATCGTGATGATTGTGGCGCTGGTCGGCTCCTGGTTCTTTTCTTTGCCGTGGTTTATTACCCCTAAGTTTAAATCAACGGTCATCATGTTTCCGGCAAGCACCAACTCCATCTCGAAGGCACTTCTGACGGAGAACAACCAGAAAGGAGAAGATCTGATGTCGTTCGGGGAAGATGAACAGGCAGAACAGCTGATGCAGATCCTGAACTCCAACAAGATCCGGGACCGGATTATCAGAACATTCAATCTCATGGAACACTATGGGATCGACTCTGGCGCAAAATACAAATACTCCAGGTTGTTTGAAGAATATGAGCGGAACATCAGTTTCCGCCGGACTCCTTTTATGGCGGTCCAGATCACGGTATATGATACGGATCCGCAACTGGCCGCCGACATTGCAAACAACATAGCCGCCCTGCTTGATTCAACAAAAAATGACATGCAGCATCTTCGTGCCATTCAGGGACTCGGCATTGTTGAAGAAGAGTACAGAAATCTTCAAAGCGAAGTACATGTCATTGTTGATTCCCTGGTTTCGCTTGGAAAACTGGGAGTAAACGATGTTGAATACCAGTCGCAGGTATTGAATCAGCAAATGGCGATTGCTATCATGAACGGGAACAAAGAGGCCCAGAAAGCACTACAGAAACGGCTGGATGTACTTGGGCAGTATGGAGGGATCTACATGGCATTGAAAAACGCACTCGAGTTCAAAACGGAGCAGCTCACCTTATTGAGATCCAGGCTTAAAGAGGCTAAAGTTGACGCTCAGGAGAATATCCCTCAGAAGTTTATTGTAAGTGATGCGTACAAATCAGAAAAAAAATCTTACCCGATCCGGTGGCTGATCATGCTTGTATCGACCATATCGGCTCTTTTCCTTACAATAATTATTATTATGATCATTGAAAAAATCTCAGCGGCGAATGCACAGAAGAAATTTCAATTAGGCCAGTCATAACGAATCCCATAAATAAACTAAAAAAAAGATATATGGAACCCTTTTTCAACAGCAAAAACATCGTTGATATATTGTTTCGCTGGAAGATCCACCTGGCGGTCATCGTAGTGCTGGCCCTAGTTCTGTCAGTCATCCTCTCGGGTCCGATGGTGATCACACCACTATATAAATCCTACGCCATTGTTTATCCATCGAATATCTCTCCCTATTCGGATGAGAATGAGACCGAACAGATGATTGAGATCCTCAATTCGGGTGATATCCGTGACGATGTGATCAGGAAATTTGACCTTGCAGCTCATTGGAAAATCGATTCCAGCTATAAATACTTCAGAAGCACCCTTTACTGGATCTATTCTCAACGGGTAAAGGTCAGCAAAACCCCTTATGAAGCTGTGAATGTTTCCGTTCAGGATCCCGATCCCAGGATGGCTTATGATATGGTAAATGCCATCCTTGAATTTTTTAATGCCAAAGTCAGAGGACTGCATAAAGAGAAGTTCTACGAAGTTGTGGTCAATTACGAGATAATCGTTAACAAGAAACAGATGAAGATTGACTCCTTGAGGCAACGTGCAGAGGAACTTGGAACCAAATACGGACTGATGGAATACCAGGCACAGACCCGCGAGGTGATGCGTGCACTGCTTGGAACAGGAAATCAGTCGGGACGCTACAGTGAAGCGCTTAAGTACAAGAAAAACATCGAGGAAAAAGGGGCTGAAATGCTGCTCATCCAGGAGATGATGACTGCCGAAACAGAAGAGTTTGCGGTCTTCAAGCTCGACTACGACAGAGCGTTGCTAGACTATAACCGGCAGTACACGCACATGAACATTCTTACCGAACCCTATGTTTCGGATAAAAAATCTTACCCTATCCGGTGGTTGATTGTGGTTGGTTCTGTGCTGGCGATGTTCTCCCTGGCCCTGATCGTGATAGGATTGATTGAAAGAAACAGGTTTGCTAAACAGTTCAAGCCGGAAAATGCCTAAACTCTACACAGGAAAGGTAGTCTCAGGCTTTTTGGAGAGATACAAGGTGGTATGGGTATACCTCTTCAGCCTTGCCTATATTCTTCTCAACGCTTATATGGTTTACAGGGATTATTATTATTCCCTTGCCATCCCGGTTGTTCTTGTGCTGCTTTATTTTTATTTCACCCGTCTGGACTGGATCCTTCTCCTGATCGCCTTTTCAACGCCAATAGCTGTGAATATGGTACAGTACGAACTGGGAGTCGGGATCTCAATTCCTACCGAACCACTTCTTTTTGGTGTATTCCTGATCTTTATCCTTAAGCTGTTTTACAAAAATAATTTCGACCAGAAGATCTGGACCCATCCGTTAAGCATCCTGATCATCATCACCCTGTTATGGATGTTCATCACCAGCCTTACCAGCCAGATACCATTGGTGTCATTTAAGTACTTGTTAGCCAGGATGTGGTTTATTTTCCCTTTTTATTTCCTGGGGATTTTACTTTTCCGGAAAACACAGAACATCCGGCTTTTCATCTGGTTATATACCATTCCCCTGATGGGAGTCGTTTTTTATACGGTAGCCGTCCATTCCACCTTTGGTTTTGAAGAAGAACCCGGTCACTGGGTGATGGAACCGTTCTATAACGACCATACGGCCTATGGAGCAGTTCTCGCCCTATTCCTGCCAGCATTCGTCGGTTTCACCTTCAGCAGGGTTTACAGTAAGACCACCCGGTTCTTCTCTTTCCTTGTCCTGTTGGTATTGACGATAGCCCTGTTTCTGTCGTTCAGCAGGGCGGCCTGGATCAGCATTGTGGCAGCCTTCATCATCTTCCTGGTGATCCAATTCAGGATAAAATTCAAGTGGATCGCCGTTATATCATTATCCTTGCTTTTGTTTTATTTCATGTTCCAACAACAGATATGGGATGTACTGGAACGAAACAAACAAGGGACTTCAGGGAATTTCATAGAACACGTGCAATCCATTTCCAATATCTCCACTGATAATTCAAACCTCGAACGGATCAACCGCTGGCAATCGGCTTTCCGGATGTTCGAGGAGCGACCGGGTTTTGGGTTCGGACCCGGGACCTACCAGTTTGAATATGCCCCGTATCAGCTTTCCAAGGAGAAAACATTGATCAGTACCAATGCCGGCGACCGGGGCAATGCGCACAGTGAATATATCGGCCCCCTTGCAGAAGAGGGATTATTAGGTATGTTACTGATGGTCACATTGGTAGCCATGGTAATTGCGTATGGACTGAAGGTCCATAAGCAGGCAAAGACTCCCGAAATCCGTTTAATAAGCATTACTATTCTTCTTGGCCTGATCACCTACTTCCTGCATGGTACGCTCAATAACTTCCTGGATACTGACAAGGCCTC
>Ga0172370_10001928_pt1 | contig 30599 bp, 31 predicted proteins | sample LakKiv5m_FD_114538 | JGI IMG/M metagenome (GOLD analysis project Ga0172370, IMG submission 114538) | Freshwater microbial communities from Kabuno Bay, South-Kivu, Congo - kab_022012_11.5m | ecosystem: Environmental > Aquatic > Freshwater > Lake | place: Democratic Republic of the Congo...
CTGTTTCGTTGGGTATCGTTTACCATAATAAAAGTATGCCTCTTAAGACATACTCTTATTATATCAAAAACGCGACAATTATTATATAAATTTTTGAACTAATTACATTTTACACTTGTCTTCCTTCTCTTTTATTTCCTTAAAAGCTGCTTCTTCATTAAACTTCTCTTTCCACTCCTCTGGACTACCATAATCAGCGAAATCACTATACCAACCGTGATGAAATTTGGGTTTGTGGGCCGCTTTAATCGGGCACCAGTACCTTTCAGTTCGCGCAGCGATCTCAAGCGCATAAGCATACAAACCATTTACATACGTACAGTAGACACAGTGTACTTTTTGAATCCAGTTTAGATAGTCTAGGAATTGGCGGTCATAAACAATGAAATCCCGACGTTTTACTTTTGGAATATGATACAGAGGAAAGGCAACTGCATGATAAATAGTCACAAAAACATCCAAGATCAGGGTCGGAACTATCATCATGTAGATAAACGGGAGAGAAAGAAAATGCCTAACGTTTTGCGGGATAGCATATTTCCAAGCAGGCATTTTGAAAGACAAATTCTTGAGCTTAAATTCTTTCAAAAACACGATCTTCTTCTCCGAAAATGAAAAACCATATTTTTCTGACAATTCAGAGTATTTTTCACTCAATTCCTTGTTGAGTTCATTTATTTTCTTGACGATTTCTTTAATGCTTAAATTCATATGTTAACCAGTATAGCAGAGCTGGACTATTTTGGCTAAATTCCAGCATTTCTTTATTTCTAATTGGCTTGCCATGAATCCGAACGAAGTGAGTGGTTCATGGCTCGGGGACCAGGACTCGAACCTAGAACTTCGCATTAACAGTGCGATGTTATACCTTTTAACTATCCCGAAACAATCTTAGCGATTAAAGACACAGAAAAAAACAAAAGCACAAATGAAACAGTTAATCGAAAAATCTTAATTAATAATCCTGTAGAATACAATCTGACAATAACACCTATAAGTGCAACCAGCACAAAGCAACTAAAGGAACCAAACAAGACAGCGACCACGCTTATTCCTTTGTTCACAAAAGTTAAATCTAAAACATTAAAGGTACTAATAGATGAGAGAAAATACAATATTGTGGGTGGTGATAAAAGAACTAGAATTATTCCTTCCCACCATTTCCTTTCTTTATAAACAACAAATTTTGTTTTTCGTATAGCGTAATTTAGACTGGATAGACCCAAATACAAAACATACAAAGCACCCGTCAACATCACAACAAACATTATTAATTTGTATTCCAAAATTTTGGAAAAACCTAAATACGCAAGAAGCATATATGTTGCATCCATCAAAGAAGCTCCAAAAGCAAATAGCAACGCGCTCCTAGCTCGTCTTTCTAAACCTCCAGCGAACACAGTCGCCTGAACAGCGCCAGGGATTGCAGCCACCAAGAAGCCGGTAAGTAAACTTTTAATTATTATTATTATCATAGAACTTGAAATGGGCTCCGTACCACACGTTACGTGGCTCCGGGACCAGGACTCCCTTTCGCTTCGCTCAGGGCAGGCTTCTCGTCCTGGTCAATCTTTATGTATCGAATTTTAATTGTTTGGCTCCCCATGTAGGTTCAGAACAAAATAAAACTGTATATTTTAGGGCTTTTATGGAGGTCAAACTGGTAGCCCAATGACGCACTCGGGTCGTGGTCTTTTCTGGACAAAATAAGACAAATGAGACATTACAAGCGGTAGCCCTATTTAGAGGTATTTCTTCTTTCTATTTTGTACAAAAAAAGCATCAAATTGGCTAATCTAGTCCCCTGTTCAAGTGCTTCTTCATCACTAATTTCTTTACCGAAATGATCCTTATAAACCTTCTTGTATTCTTTCAAATGTTTGTCTGAAATTTGCATTGTGTTTTATGTCAGTTATTAATTCAATATTTTTTTTGCGATGTTGATAACTAAAATGCAAAAAGTATTATATTTGATATACTAAAAACGAGGCGCATTGCCTCATCTATTGCTCAATCCCTATTGATTTACTAGGTCATCTAGGGATTTTTTGTTATGCTCCTTAAGCAGTGTGTCAAGGTGCATATCTTTCCGTCTCCTGAAATCAACACCATAAATAGCTTCTATTGTGCCAATATGAGTATCACCGCGCTTTTCACGAAGAGGTCCTCGTTCATTACGCGATCTACACCCACGCATTCCTGGAGCATCATTCTTGCAATTGCTCATAACTCTTAGGTTTATTATTGACCAGAGAGTTCGACTACTTCTCTCTAACCGCTAACACGGTCTGCCCGGCCCGTGACAATCGGAGTAAAGTATTCGATAGATAAGATTTGGCAAATACGCCTCGTTTTCAATTCTATTTTACCATTTTAAAACACCGAAAGTCAAGTGTAAATCAAGATTTTTTTATTGAAAAAGGTCAGTTTTTAACATAAACTATTAATATGACTAAAAAGAATCAATTAACCACAAGTACCGACACCCAGGCTAAGATTCACCGAGTGAATTTAGATCTAATGAAAAAGGTAGCATACAGTCAGAAATTTCAATCTAGTACTAGAAAAATTAGATTCGCTTTTAACATAGAACCTGATGGATTCAAAAACAACCGAGGTTGTAATTTATGGCACAGAAAACTTGTCTTGCAAGCAGATATCGATTCCAAAAAGAAGGATGCCTTTAACACATTGAATTCTTTCAACCAAGAAGTCTTAAAAATAACAACAGCGAATAAATTACCGATGCATTTCAAAGAGCATGTTAGAAATCATATTTTATACAATACGATAAACGCTCCGGCTACAAATCACGCAATATCATTTGGTTTAAACAACAGATACATTGGTGTAGCAATTTACAACAAACCTACAAGAGACGAATGGAAATTAATAAAAGAAGAAGTTGAATTGAGCATAAGTAACGCAAAGAAGAAATCGTTTAAGTTTTTAAGTAAATATGAGTACCCACTGGCAGACACTGACCTCCACCCCTCAAAAACATTCGACAGGGATATCAAAATTGTAAAGCTATCAGAGAAAAAGGGTAAGACAATTACTGACAAAGAAGGAAATTACAGATGGCAAGACAAAGATATCGCAACCGAGTATTTACCCGAGAACGCCACGCTCAAAGATGTGAATAAATTTATTCCAAAAATGAAAAAAGCTAGAAGTAGAATGAAAAAAATATCTAAATCAAACTAAAAGACCCATCGAGTTATTTGTTACAAATAATGTCACGTTTTGATTATTGAGTTTTCGTATAATACCTATAATAAGGTATTTTTTAAATTTAACTTAAAAACGTATGACTCAAAGTCAAAACATCAAAATCGTGCAAGTCCCCATCGCAGACCTGAAGCCCACAGATTACAACCCACGCAAGTGGGACAAAACAGCTGAAGCTAATCTTGGCGAAAGCATGAAGGAATTCGGTTTAGTAGACCCGATTATCGTAAATGGCGCAGAAAATCGGAGGAACATTGTCATAGGCGGACACTTTCGCCTGCACGTTGCGAAATCCTTGGGATACCAGGAAATGCCTGTTGTTTATATTAACCTACCTGACATCGACAAAGAAAAGGAACTAAATCTTAGGTTAAACAAGAATACTGGCGAATGGGATTATGATCTCCTAGCAGAGTTTGACGAAAGTTTTCTAGCGAATGTTGGTTTCAGCAGTGAAGATATGGATAACATTTTTGAAGTAGAAGATGAGCCCGAACAATTTGATTTAGAAAAAGAAATGGAAAAACTTAATATTAACGGCACAGAGATACAAACTGGCGATCGTTGGTTGCTCGGTGACAGCGTTTTATATTGTGGTGATTCAATGATTGAAGCTGATATGCAAAATTTGATGGATGGTGAAAAGGCAGATATGTGCTTTACTGATCCTCCATACATTCTAGATTACTTAAAAGCCGGAAAGCGCAGAGGCGATTCAACTGAAGGATTTGGTGCAAAGAAAAACCGACGATACATTGGGACCGATGTTTTGCCGGATGATTTCACAGAGAAGTGGATGGCAAACATAAAAAGCATAGCCAAGGATGATTTTTCCATAATCGTTTACGAAAACTGGAAAAACATCCCAATTATCTGGGATGAAATGAAGAAGTATTGGAAAGTTAAAAACATGCTAGTTTGGCACTTACCTAATCGGACTCAAGGCTTTTCAGCTAAACATAAGTTCTTCAGCAAACACGATATCGCCATGGTCGGTGCGTCTGGTGATGTTGAATATAACCTTGAAGATGAAGAACAAGAACTCCAAAATGAATATGAGACAGCTTTGTATGCAATAAGTGGTAACCCTCAATGGGAAGGATATGAGAAAGGTAAAAAGATATGTCCCAGTGATTTCATTCAATTCAATGCTGATGATGCTAAACATTCAGGTCAAGGCATAATCTTTGGCACCAAACCACTCCCTATTCTTATTCCATACATTAAAGTACTCACCAAGCGCGGCGATTTAATTGTTGAACCCTTTGGTGGCAGTGGATCAACCCTAATAGCTGCCACTAAAATGAATCGTCGTTGCTATATAATGGAAAAGACTCCAATATACGCTGAAGTCATAAAGAAAAGATGGGAGAATGTAACCGGCAAAAAAGCAATTAAATATGAGCCTACCCAGAGCCAAAATTAAAAAACAGCTAATCGAAGAAGCGAAATCTAATCATTTAGTGAGCTATCTTTGTCATAAAAGCGGAATTGCCCGGGCAACCTTTTATCGTTGGGTCGAGGATGATAAAAAGTTTGCCCGGGAAATCAAAAACGCCCAAAAGCTCGGGCGTCACGCTATTTGTGATTTAGCTGAATCAAAAATTATGCAATTAGTAAAAAGTCCGAATGAGAATGTTTCCCTAAATGCATCTAAATATATTCTCAACAATAATCACAAGAATTATATTGAATCTAATTGGGGGTATGGCAGAATAAAACTAGAAAAGAAAATACAAGATATTAAAAAACACAAGGACGATGAAATAACAACTGCAATTGAGGAAATTCAAAATCTTATAAAACTTGGGCGGATTGATTTAGATGAAGAAGTTGAAAGACGAATTAAATTAAAAGAAAACGAATCACAACATGTTGTTTAGGGCTTCAATCCCATCTTCCAATACCATCGTCGCATTACAATCATCCTCATTATGAAACGTTTTTAACAGCTTCTATGTAATTACAATAATCACACTCTTTAGCGGCTTTAGGGAGCTTATTACCTTTTAAGCATTTGTGAGCATTAATTATGGCATTTTCGACCCAGGAATCGTCGCCCTTATATGGGATAACTTTAACATCAAACTCCAACTTAGAATCAAAGGCTTCTTTGTCGGAATTGCCATTACAATAAACAAAATAACCGATTTTAGAAACCTTAAAACCATTCTGTCTAAAAAGCCACTGATAAATCTCCATTTGGCGTTTATAACCAATCTGCCACTCAGCATCCAAACTAACTTCATCGGCTTTACTGGTCGCTTTGTAATCAACAATGATTAATTCCCTTTTCGGATTAACCCAAACATCATCCACGCCACCGGTAACTAAAAAATTAGTTTTCTTATGTAAGAATCTAATGCCTCGACGTAAAGAATCGCGCCATTCGTCCATTCTTTCATCTTGAAATGGCACCGCATTAATTTTATAGGCTTTCATAAGTGGGTGCGCGGTTTTTGCGGCGCGATGAATATCAAATTCAGTTTTGAGGAGTTTATCGACTGCGGAATTTAAGTTAAAAGGAAAGCCTGGTGGTCGGCCTACTCCCAATTTTCTATCCAAATAAAAACAGCGTGGGCAATTTAGGAATAAATCTATTTTGGAGCGAGATAATTTAAAAGGCTCTTTTGATTTAAAGTCGAAAATGTTTTTTGTACGATTAGCTTTATAATACTCCGACATATTGATTCTTTAATAATTGTTTATAAACCTCATTATCCTCATCCTTAAAAGAAACAAAATATACTTTTTCAATTTCATGCTTTTCTTCAGCTAAAAATTCTTTAACTGCGGCGATGGCAATCTGTGCCGCTTCTTTGATCGGATAACGGTAAATCCCAGTTGAAATATTCGGAAAAGCTATTGTTGTAACATTATTTTCTACTGCGAGCGCTAGACTCATAACATAACAACTCTGCAACATGTCCGCTTCTTTCCCATCTTCATTACCGTAAATTGGCCCCACCGTATGAATAACAAATTTAGCAGGTAAATTATAACCTTTCGTTATCTTTGCTTCGCCTTCCATACAACCGCCAAGCGTAATGCACTCTTTATATAATTCTTCGCCAGCAGCGGCATGAATAGCACCATCAACACCGCCCCCGCCAGAAAGAGTACGGTTAGCCGCATTAACAATAGCATCAACTTTTAAGGTTGTAATGTCTTGTTTTATGAGAATGAGTTCAGTCATATTAATCAATATTTTTATATTCAACATCAATTTGGGAGAGCTCCCGCTGAAACAAAGCTTCGTTTTTATTTACTATTGATAAAAATGGCAAACAGTCCCAACCTTTGATCTCGCATCTTTCAAGAAAAATCTTATACTCAACAAAAAGGAAATACTTGAATTTATTCATTATTCGATCTTGTATTAATTGCGGAACATTATGTAGGAAGTCGGCAATGTTGCGTGCATAACTAAGATCTTCGGTGGATCTTATTTGGAGCATGCCCCAATAAAGAAGTTCAGCGAGAGCTTCTTGGGTTTGCGGGGTGATAAAAAAAGTTTCTCCTTTTAGATTTTGTGCGAACTCGTTTTGGGGCATATTAATCACTAATAATATTTATATTCCCTTATTAATTTATCCAAATACCAATATCTATTTTTTCACCAGTAACTTGTTCGAAATAACTTGCTCCGATTGCGATTCCGACCGACGTTAAAGATAGATGCTTGAGATTTGATTTTTCCCACAAGTCCAGCAATTCTTTTCCAATGTCTGTTTCATCGGATATTTTTTTCTTTACCTCGTCATTGTTTTTTATATGACTTTTATATATGGTTACTAATTTTTTTATAATTTCATCGTCAATTTTCTTTTCCTTAAGATAATTTTCAAATTCAGTTTTATTTTTAAATCTAATAAAGTATTTGTTTTCTTTTGTATCTAAAACTACAATTTCTTTTTTAATATCATCTAGCAAATTCAAACTATCAATTTGATCCTTTTCAACAAGGTTTAAAAATAGAAAAGAATATTGTTGGCGATAAATATTTATCAAATCCCAACTACCAATTCCAATACTTCCGCAGCCCGCATATTCAATATGTTGGAATTCGGCATTTGTATCTTTGAATCCCAGAAATGGCTTTATATGTGTATTTAAGTAAATTTTAAAAGCATCCCAAGAAACAATTCCTCCATAGCTTGTATATCTTAAAAGATAACAAAGCGTAATTATTTTTAATTGATCAACAGTAAGTTTGTTGATTGTAGATATTGCCTCGTTATAAACGATGTTTTTTAATTCTTCTTTACCTGTTTTATCGTTTTTGATTCTGCTCACTACTAAATTTGCTAATAAAGTCCTCAATTCTTCATTTTGTTTGCGACCACTAATTTTGGCCGCTTCCATAAGCGTTAATTGGGTGTCTGGCTCTTTTAATTTAGAAATCTCTTGTTCCGGTAGTGCTTTTAATTTCTCTGTAAGAAGTTGTTTGAATTCATTAGTTCTTTGAATATAAACCGTCTCCGCTTCATCTTTAAATTCTACAAGTTTTTGATCAACGACAGAACTCACAAGATCTTTTACCTCTGTATATGTCAAACCATTTTGAATATTTACTTGCCCAATTTGAGCTTTTACTTCTTCAGCTTTATTTTCAATTTTCAAAGACGGAGAATTTACCTTTTTAAAATCAAAGGTTATCTTTATTTTTTCTACGATATTTTTTAGCCAGCTTATATCCATAGTTTTAAAATAATTACTCTCCCCAAACTCCAGCCAAGATCTCATCAATCCGCTTTTCGGCTTCGGATTTGAGCAGTCGCACGCCTTCTAAAGCTTGCATTTGCTTATCCAGCTTTTCCACGATTTGTCGTTGGGTTTCGAGGGGTGGGAGAGGGATTTTGATACATGATATTTGTTCTTTGTTTATTGAATCGAAAATAGCACCATTTCCACCTTTTAATTTACCTTCAATACATTGAAGATAGAAAAAAAGATAATTATTCAATATATTGTTTTGATTTATTCTAATCGCACAAAGTCCCCTACCTATACATATTTTTTCAAAATCGTTTAAATTAACTGGACCAACAGGTGCTCTTACGGACATTAAAATATCTCCTTCTATCGATTCTTTTGTAATTTTTGTAGTCCAAACTCTGGGGCTTCCTAGAAAAATATCTCCAAATTCAGTTTTTCCTTGATAAAAAGGAAGACCTTTTGCGTTTTCATTGTAATTTTCACCTTCAGGTGATTGACCACTAATTATTTCTGCAATTTCTTTTAATTCGACCTCCAAGCAATTTATTTTTTCAAAAACAATTCCTCGACTCTCTCTCTCTGCTTTAATGATTTGTTCCGCTCCCTCAATAATCTGCTTTTGCTTTTCGATTTTTTCGACGATTTCGTTTTGGACTTCAAGCGGTGGGAGGGGGATTTTGAATTTGCTAAAAAACTCTGCTCCTGCTTCGTTTTTAATTCCTCCAGCTTTTTCAATATTTACGATTTCCAAAAATTTTGCTGATCTCAAAACAAGCAGTAAATATTTTGGATTAACTGCAGTATCATTAATTGAGTAAATCTGATAATGCGTTGAACAAACCAAGTCTGATGGACATATTGCAACAGCTCCCTGATGAACATTTATCTTCGAAGTAATCAAATCTCCTGTTTCAGCTTTATATAAATCCATTCCAGTTTCTCTTTTGTCTCTAATATGAATTTTCCCATCACCGAAGGATATTTTTTCTACAACATCAAAATCTCCTTGAAAATCGTCTTTCTTAATTTTTTCGTACTTAGGAGTAATAAGCTCTGCAATTTCGACTTGCGGATACTGAAAACCTTTTCTTAAAATCTCCTCTAGTTTTTTTAACTTTTCCTCTTTCTCCAAAACCTGTTTATCCAGTTTGCTAAAATACTCCCTTGCAATATCCATTTGCAAGGCATTTTGCGGATCAAAAGAAGCGAGAATTTGCAAAGCAGTTTTGGGATCGGCTTTTTGCAATTCAAGATATCGTTTTTCAATCCTTGAGCCGTTTTTAATCTCTATGCCTTTCAAAATTCCTTGCCAATCTTTCATCTGCTCCGCGCTTAAATTACTGCGGTAGTTTTGCAAGTTAAAATGATAGTTGTGGGCTTTTTCAATCGCTTTGGCGACTTCGTTGTCAATTTGTCCTTCTACAATATTGTCAAACTGCCATAATTTCTCATCATACATTTCACGGCTTATCTTTTTGCTTTCCAGTTTTTTATCCAACTGATCAACAAGTTTAATGCGTTTTTTGGCATTCTTCTCTTTGGTCTTTTCGCTAACTTCTTTTTTTATTCTTTCGGCAATTCGCGGATCAAGTGTTTCAATCTGCTCTTTGGAAATGCAAAAACTGTGTTTCGTGTCCTGTGGCTTTTTATCTTGCTTAACTTCTGCAAACAGTTTCAAAAGTTCGGGAATTTGACTGCCTTCAATTGGTTTTCTGTTGGTTCCCATGCTGAAACCGTCATTTTCTATTTTGTAATACCAAACAAAGTCTGTTGATCCTCCTTTTTCAAAATACAAAATTGAGGTTTTGGCACCTTGTCCGCTCTTGCTTACAAATACTCCTTGCGGAAGTGAAATAACCGCACGCAAATTGGCTTCGTTCAAAAGTATTTTTCGTAAAGCACAAGCGCTATTTTGACCCCAAGTCAAAAAGCCTTCGGAAACAACTACCGCACATCGCCCTTTGTCTTTGAGTAAATCAAACATCAATTTTACAAACAAAATCGTGGTTTCAGATTCTTTGGAATATTCTTCCCAAACATTCGGATAAGCGGGCTGGTCGCGCTCGGCTCCAAAAGGTGGATTGGCAATCACCACGCTTTTGCTTCCTCCGTCTCGTGAAAGGTCATACATTTTCAAGCTGTCGCCCTGATCAATATTGTGCGGATTCAGTCCGCGAATATACATATTCACCGCCGCCATTTTGCGGATTCTTCCCTGATATTCAATTCCGCTAATTCCTGTGCGATAAAACATATTGGCGATATGTTCGGCTGGAAATTGCCTTGTTTGACGCGCCTTTTCTATTACATAATCGTAAGCGTCAAAAAGAAAACCAGCCGTACCGCAAGCAGGATCAAAAATCGTGTCAGTAAAATCGGGATCAACCATCTCAACCATCATTTTACGGATATGATCGGGCGTTCGATATAGTCCTAAGTCTTTCGTTCCGCCTGTTTCTGAAAGTGCGGACTCGATCGCATCACCAAGCAAATCAGTTTTTAAAATATATTTTTCGTCAATTTCGTTCACCATGCCGATTACTTCGGCAATCACTCCGCCTTTGACATTGTTGGTAAAGTTAGAATTGGCAAAAACTTCTTCCATTAAAACCAACTGATCTTGCATTTTTTGAGGCAAGTTTCCGCTGACTACAGTTCGTGCTTTGGAAAGAATAGCGGAATAAAAAGGAAAAATATTTTTATTGAGTTCTGATAAAATCTGCTCGCCGTTGAGAGAAAGTAAATGCGAAAAAAGAAGCCGATAATTTTCACCGGTAAAAAGATTGCGAAGCGGTTTAAAAGATTCTTCTTGTTTGAGTTTGGCCTCAAAAATGCGAAGCAAAAGAAGCTCGATAATATATTCCACTCGTTCAACCGGAGTGCCGGCAGGACGAAGTTTGTTATGAAGCCTTTTTAGGATATTATTTGTTTCGCTGTCCGCGTAATGTACTGTTGATCTGCTCATATTTTATACCTTAAATGTTGCTTGTAATTCTTCGAACACCTCGGGAAAACGATTGTCGAAAATTATATTTACTCCCTGATAGTCCAATCCTATAATTCTCGCAAATACCGGATTATTTAATATTTCTTGCGCGCTATTTTTCTTCTTTTCCGCAATATTTGCTGAAACAATATCCTTCATGTCACGCAAGATTTGAATTTGTCTATCGTTAAAATTATACGTTTTTATATAAGACTCAAATCCTTTTTCAACTCTCTCTTTGGGGGTTGGTATTTTTTTGATTTTAAGAGCATGTAAAAAGAAATCCCACACCGAACCTTGTTCAAAATCATAAACTTTCTGTAACTGCCCCTCGTCCAGATACACGCTTGGATTTCTTGTCCATTGTTTTATGTCTTCAATTTCATTCTCATTAGGCTCATAATTTCTATTTATTAATACCTTTTCCTTTATATTTACAATTTTAGGTGAAGAATCTTTTGTTAATTCTTTTTCAAAAAGTTCGCGTGCTTCTTCAATCGGAATATTGTCAATTACCTGAATTTTATCCCCATGCAAATAAACACGTTGAATCAAATGTGCAGGATCAGGGTTATCAATAATCCCAGTATGTCCCGTTCCATGAGTACCAGAACCAGAACCTTGGCTTGTCGTACCTCCTGCCATTGATATGATCTTTTTGTTTTCTTTATTTGTTCCTTTGCCATTGTCTTCCATTTTCGAACAAAGTCCAACGAAATCTAAAACTTTAAAACTAAATTTGCCTGTTTTAGGATCAAGGCGTGTCCCACGCCCGAGCATTTGAATATATTTGCCGACCGATTTTGTAAGATTGGCAAAAGCAATATAGCGGACACAAGGAATATCAACGCCGGTACTCATAATGTCCACAGAAACGGCAACAAATGGCTTTCTGTTCGGGTCTTTAAACCATTTTTTGAATGTGGCATTAAGCTCGTCGTTTTCTGAAATAATCGCCTCTGCATAACGAGGTGATAATTCATCCTCACTTGTTTTAAACACTTGATTGATTGCTTTGACGAGTTGTACGGCGTGCGATTGGCTGACACCAAATAAAATTACTTTTTCGCCATATTCTGTATTTGCTTTCAATTCTTCGGCAATTCTCAGACAATTATCCCACGCGATAAATTTTCTATTTAATTGTTCTAATTTTATCTTTTTTGAGCTTTCGAGATTTACTACTTCCTCAGTTTCTGGGTCAATATAGTGATCAAATTCAACGCCGATTTCTTTCGCGGTTTTTATTAACTCGGTTTCAATAGATAAAACTTGATATGGAGCCAAAAAGCCCTCATCAATGCCACGAGTAAGGTCGAATTGATAGTCCGGCTCACCAGTTTCACAGCCAAATAGTCTGTATGTATCTAAAATTGCCAAATCTTCGTCTGGAATTGTCACGCCTTTCTTGGCGACTGCTGTTCTTGGGGTAGCAGTCAATCCAACACGCGGACATAAGAAGTGATCGAAAATAAGTTTGCGGTTGATATTGATTGAGCGATGACATTCGTCAACAATGATTAAGTCATAAAAAGTGCTCGGGATATTCTGATAAATATTTTCTAGCGTATCAATAACCACAACATGAATTTGTGCATTTTTATATTGTTTATAATTTCCTGATGTAATTCGAATTGCTGAATATTCTTTGCTTATAAGCGAAAAACCATCATTTATTGCTTGTTCCGCAAGCATTACTCGATCAACTACAAACAAAACTCTTTTTGCCATGTTGTATTCTAACAAGGCTTTTGTAAAAGCGACCATTGTTCGTGTTTTACCCAAACCAGTCGCCATATGTACAAGCATTTTCTGTTTACCTTCCTTAAATTTCTTAATGAGTGCCTGTATACATTCAATCTGATAATATGTTTCTTTTCCATGACTTGGATTTATTCCGCCGGCAATACCTTTATCAATAGTAACTTCTCTATTTAGGTTTAATTTTCGCGCTTGTTCTATTTTGAGTTGCATTTCTTCGAGGGACATTAAACTATTTACTTGTCTAAATTCACCCGCTTCTAACCCCTTCCATTCAATATCGTAAAAAAGAATACGTTCAGGAGAACAAGCGTATAAAAAACGAGGCTTCAAAATGGAGGCATAAAGTGTACGTAGTTTAGTTAAAGCCTTCTTTTCATCTTCAAACTTATTTTCAAAAACTGCAACTACATTATTATTGAGATCAATTAATGTTATATCTGGCCTTATACTCTTTTTCCCTTCAAATTGTTTTTGCTGTTCTGGAGTCAAAGAGTATTCTTGTTGATACAACAAAGTATCACCTGTTTTCCATCCAAGTTCCTTAAGATTATCAATAATTTTTAGGTCAGTATCTGTTGCTTCGTTAATTTTTGTCATAAATTATTATTTAAACTCCAAAAAGTATTTTTCAAATATCTTTGGAATGAGATTGTTTTTACAAGATAACACCGATATTATCACCATCCGCTATTAATTCCATTAGAAGTCTTTTTATCATCATTTCAGGAACCACCATTTGTCCGCCCATTACTGCACTCTTATTTCCAAAAGAACTTGATATAGTTAAGATATCACCTTGAATCGCATAAAGAACCTTATTCTTTACACCGTTTACCTCAATTTCTATTTCACGAAAACTTAAATAATCCATAAAATTTTATTTAAAACGGAGACATGAGAGTCACCTAACTATTAGTTAGGCGTAGACTTGCGATATTCACGAATATGAATACGCTTGCCATCGACAATCCGAATGTGAGATCTTACCTCAACAATCTTTTTGCCTTCTTTGGTTTTGGCCATAGAATTTAGCTTATGAATTAGAAGGCGTATAAGATAGTAACGCCCAGAACAACTAACCAATTATGATTAGCTGTTTGGAGCGACTATCTCATAGCTTCTAACTAAAGCCTTGTTTTAGGGCCGGAACTTACTCATGTCCCCATTCCAAATTCGTTAATTAGGTTTACTTAGTTGTTACCAATTGACGATTGTCAGGTTAATTTTACCTTATTTGACGTAAAAAAACAATCGACGAGAGTCGCTCTGCTCAGTCGGCTCTTCAAAAGCACTTCTTTTATAAATCCCGTAAGTTCATCCTCTGCTCGAACATAATATCCCTTGTAACCTAATCATATAACTTATACTAAGTATAGCTCCTATTTTACCCCTTGCGAAGTTAAATTACCTACAACTTACCTACTCCAAGACTAGACAACGGGAACAGGACGCGTCATCACTGGTGTTAGGATATAAATAATGACTAAACTAACATGACCCAATATGAACCGACATCAACAACACAAGGGCACCCAACAGCGGTTTTAGGGGCAAATTTGGAGGTTCCAGTGCGGTATTGCCTGTATGCCAGGAAAAGTACCGAACAAGACGAATTACAGGCTCTTTCAATAGACTCACAGGTTAAAGAGATGCTCGAGTTGGCGAGCAAGGAAGGCCTTGATATTGCTGAAATTCGCAGAGAAAGCCATTCAGCCAAAGACTCAGGGCAACGGCCAGTGTACTCGCAGCTTTTGACCGATATCAGACAAGGCATCTTTACTGGAATATTGTGCTGGGCACCAGACCGTTTAAGTAGAAACGCTGGTGACTTAGGATCAATTGTTGATCTAATGGATCAGGGATTATTGCACGAAATACGGACACATGGTCAAAGATTTACCAATAATCCAAATGAGAAATTTCTCTTGATGATTTTAGGAAGCCAAGCGAAATTAGAAAACGATCATAAGGGAGAAAATGTAAAAAGAGGACTCCGAGCAAAATGCGAGCAAGGTTGGCGACCCGGGGTGCCACCTCCTGGCTACATCCACGACAAATATGCAGACAAAGGCCCAAAAAAGGTTTTAAAAGATCCTCGACTTGCCCACCACATCAAACGAATATTTGAATTTGTGGCTTATGAAAATTATAGCGGTAGAGATATTTACAATTGGTTAATAACTAATGGGATCAAAACAAAAAACAATAAAAACTTTTCATTGAGTAGAATTTACGACATTTTAGCTAATACATTTTACTATGGCGAGTTTGAGTATCCTGTTAAAAGTGGAAAGTATTACAAAGGGGGCTTTGAGCCTATTATTACAAAAGAGTTATTCCTAAAAGCTCGAGAGAACTTAAGTTGTGAACCAAGGCGTCACCCCGGAACCATTGAATTTGCATTCACAAAACTACTATTCTGTGGAAACTGTGGCTCTGGGATATGCGCGGAAGAAAAGTTTAAGCATCAAAAAAATGGGACTACACACAGGTATGTTTATTACCATTGTTCCAGGGGCAAGGACAGAAATTGTAAAGAAGGAGCAATTCGTGAGGAGGCTTTAATGGCACAGCTAATTAATATTATCGACAACATTGATATTGATCAGCTAGCGACTCAAGAAAAAATAAAAAAAGAACTGGAAAGGTTCAATAAGTTTAGTGCCATTATTAGAGGTGAATCTTCCCTGGCGAAAAGATCGAATGAAGTTGATGTAAGAAATTATGCAAAGTATGTGTTGGCGGAGGGGACGAAGGAGGAGAAGAGAGAGTTGTTGGAGTGCCTGAAGAGCAAAATATTTTTAAAAAATAGATCTATCCTTACCAGTTTGAAATAAACTATTCAATTTTATTATTTTTATGATAATCTGTAGATATTTTTATATTAATATCTAACATTTTTTTTATAAACCACGAAATTTTGTTTAAAATATCTTCTCCCGTGACACATATTTTTGTCGCCTTCTTCTGTATTTCTTCTTTCGTCAGCAGACCTTTCATTATATTATGTGTAACATTGTTTCTATCTTTTATATATTTACGAATTATTCCTACCAATCGATCAGCACCAATGATCATGCTAAAATTCTTTTCTTTAATGATTTGCAATAAATTTCCTAGAGTTTTACCTTGTAAATCCGTTAAACCAACTGGTATCCTCTTTTTTTTGCTATAAGCAACATCCAGATCAAATTCTTCAAAATATTTCTTAGAATTGCAAAAGGAGGCCAACGTTAAAAAATCCATAGATAAGATCAAGGTTTTTAGTTGTAACGTTATATAATTTTCCTGCAATATCATCTTTGCCAGAGGATTCTTCTCTTCACTAGTTATCCTCTTAAAATATTCTAAATAAGCAAATTCTGGAGGCATATCGCTTCCATCAGTTGATCTTCTTTTTGACATACACGTTTTTAAATATAAAATACTTCAACCAACTATTACTAATCTAAAATATCGCCAAATGAACCCATAAAAACCTGCGGAGGTGTTGGATCATCAACTCCTTTGTTTCTAAAAACACATATATAATTTGCCTGGAATTCTTCGGCTAGTTTCAAAATATTACTTAGATAGTTTACACCATCGTCTCTCTCAATATAAACAATGTGTCTTTTGTTTGTTATTGATTCAACAATCTGATTTTCAACAGTCTTAAAATCTAAATTATCACCTTTTGTGTACACTGGTTTTGTGTCAGAAAAAATATCAAAAGTATTTTCAGCTGCTAAACTGTTTGGAGTAACCACATCTAAACCAGAATTTTTAAAAAGAGCTTTAGCGAGAGCAAACTTATCATCCCTCAATGAATTGTCCACTACGTAAAACAAGTTTATTCCCTTTTGTGATAAATCGAAAAATATTCTATTGACAACTATTCCTAGGTATCCACTAGTGTTTATATCAAAACATGGCATGTTCACGATAGCCTTATAAAGCTTATCAATTAAAGACGCAGCAATAGGTATAAGTTCTGCTCTTCCAATGTCAGATTTTTCAAAATATTGTTTTACAAAACGGTCTAGAATTTCTATTGTTCCAATCCTTTCTACATTACTCATCTTTCTTATTTCCCCTAGATACACATTTAGATTATCAATAATATCTTCAATTGTTTTAGGCCTAATTGTCTGATTCATAAATTCATGTTATTTACTTATCTTAAGCTATGTTTATAAGCTGTCTTCACTCCTCTAATATAGCACAAATTCATGACCAGCTGAACTAAAACAAAAAAAGCGCCCGACGGTAATGGGTCGCTTTCACAGTTTTATTTGGCTCCGGGACCAGGACTCGAACCTGGAACTTCGCATTAACAGTGCGATGTTATACCTTTTAACTATCCCGAAACTATAAGCCTTCGGCTTAAGTTTCGGGCAAGCCCTTATTAAGCAGAAGCTAAACAAAAGACGCCGACGAACGCCGGCGTCTAAATAATTTTGTATAAACTAATTATCCAGCCAGCGTTTGCTTGCGGTTATTATTCAAATTATTTATCTGCATAAACATCATATAAATTAACTATACCAAGTTCATTTAATCTGTCAATTAAACGACAACGCCCGCGAATCCGTGGATTTTTGGGCGTGTCTGGAGGGAGCGCAGGGGCTAGGCAGTCAGGGCGGCCACGATGACCGCGATGAGGAAGCCGCCGATTCCCCCGTGGACGATCCAGTTGTACTCGTAGATCGCGTCCATAGGAACTCCTCAACCAGTTGCCTATATTATAGCATATATCTTATTTTTTGTCAAAATACAACTAAATTTAAACAAAAAAGGCGCTTTTAGCGCCCTCAAGTATCTTTCCCTACTCTTGCATCATGTCCTCTTTTTTCTCCTTGTAAAAGCTGAAAAGATCCTCAAAGATCTCAACTAAGAGCTTAAATGGCGCCTCGATAATAAAGTCCAAGAAGAAAGCCAGGAAGTTAAACTTAGAAAACTTAGTTGAAAGCCAACGTCCGATGTTAACAAAAGGCAATGTTACAAAATCAATAACTACTCCCAACAAACTGTCGCGTCGTTCAACAGCCATAATATCATTGACCGGACGGCGGATTCTAATTCCAAAGAAACTGACCAAGGTTAAGAACAACACAAATATCAAACTACTAAAGAAATTGAAACCCAGTTTATTCAGTCCCCAGAATATAACCATCAATGAGAAAATGAATGTTGCGGTAAAGATAAGATTAAATGCGTATTTGAAAAACTTACTGCGACTTTTTGGATCCTTAAGCGGATACATTTTAGGATCGCCATCTTTGTAAGTAATCATCTTAATTTCTTGTAGAATCTTTTCAGTGTTATCTTTCTTTGGTAACCGAATTAAAATTGCCACTATAGTCATTAAAACCGGTGGAAATCCGATGTTAATTAAGGCAGCGAAGTAATCGATTGTTCCACTGATAAAAATATCCATTGGAAATTCTAAAGCAATTGCTAATAACATTTTGGTAAAGAAGACATAAACGATACTACGCACTACGCCACGTCGTAATTTTTCAGCAATTCCCTTGTATCTTTTCTGACAGGCTTTCTTTATTTCGGCTTCTAATAATTCTGCGTCTTCAAAAACTCTTTCCACCTTTTCTTTATGTTCCTCCAAAATATCTTGAATAACCCAAAAAACAACAGCCTTAGGTTGCAAAATAGACATCATTCTTTTAGCCCAAAGATGCACCTTTTGTTTTTCGAACTCGGCGATTATCTTTTTGCTGTTGTTAGCCAGTTTTAGGATCAGAGCATCATCAGCATCTTTCCAACCAGGATAATAAAGTGTCAACAATAGATAGTTAATCATGGAATCATCCCACTTATACAAAATTTTGTGACAAGCGACATACAGCTGCAATTCTTTTTCCTTTTCATCATCCATGGTGCTTGGCATTTTGAGCCGTGGATTCATTACAGAGAACATAGCTCGTATCAAAGCCTTTTCCTTAACATCCGGTTTAATAGTATTTTCGATTTCCACCGCAGCGATTTCAAATAGAAACTTACGTACTTTTTTATCCAACTTTCCATCAATATCCTTAATTTTGTTAGTTAAAAGATTATACTTCCAAATTATCTGATCCACTCTATTAACCAACCCTTGAGTAACTTCAGTGGTGATATACTTACCACGCATTAATTCTTGCATTAGTTGCAAGGCAATATTATCGATGTGGTGTGTTTCCAATAAATAATTTTCCAGAATAACTTTTTCAAACAATAACTTGCGTTTCATTATTCGATAGATCGCATTTTTACGAATAAGATGTTCCTCATTATAATCCACCGCATTACGAATTTTTTCATAAACAAAAGCCGCCCGGCCGACGACTTGATTGACTTTAATGCGATCACCCGAAGCAACCGGCGCAGACGAAGCATTATTATATGTAGCTATTAAGTTGTGGATTATCTTTGACATATTAACAAGCGAAGTATAGCAAAAAATGGTTCATTTTACAATTAAAGAACAAACATTAATACACCCAAGGCAACTAATACCAACCCTATAGCCAAACGCATGCCACGCTTTTTCCCCTGGCGCCAGCGTTCGATTTTTTCCGGAGAGAGCCCCTTATATGCGCTGAACAAAATAATTAATAATGGTAGGATAAAAATTATGTTATAAAAGACCAAATAAATAAAAACCGTAAACCAGGTATCACGGCTGGCCAGGAGAGAGATGATGGCCAAATAAACACCACCAGTACATGGGAGTTCAAAAAAAGCAACCAACACGCCTAAAATAATTGCAGCCGGTAGAGTGGCTTTTTTAATATATTTATTCAATCGTTCTTTCTGCCCATCCGGGATAGCCAAAGTAATCCCCTTGCCGTACCAAAAATAATCCTTTAAATTTATTAGCCCCAAAATAATTGAAAGTCCTGCAGTAAAGTAATAGAAGAATTTTGTTAAAGTAAAGCTTTGGATAAAACTCAACAGCCCTAAACCAGCAGCCAGATAAACTACATACACGACAAAAATATATACCAAGCCAATTTGCAACATCTTTTTTTTATCTTTTACAGCCAATAAATATAAAATCAAGAAAATTAAAACAGCAAAGGCGCAGGGATTAATTGAATCAATTGCGGCTGAACCGACGATTAAAGGAATAGTAATATCCATATAAATCAAAAAGATTATAACATTTATGTAGAAAATAAGCACTTCTGTCTTTAAAAACAGAAGTGCTTTTCTTTTTACTTTGTTGTTGGAGGGATGACGGTCGGCTCGGCCAAAGTTGTGTCACTCGTACCCCAAGCCATAAATCCCAAAAAAACTAAATTCACAACGGGGATGAATTGCATTATTACCCACCACCAAGGACGCTTCAAAACTTTCAAGATATCCAAATAAACCATAATTGCTACGACGATGTTAGCAATAGGGACAAAGAACAAAATTATCCACCAAATAGGTCTTTTAGCAATCTGAAGCATTAAAACTGTGTTCAAAATTGGGATAAACGCAAACCAACCATTGGCTGTATTTGTTCTGCGGGCAATATACAACCAGCAAATCGCAGAATAAATGTAGAAGGCCAAAACAAAAAGCCAGACGAACCCTAAGACAGTTAAAAGTGGTTCTAGTGCTCCACTTGAATTAAGACTCGCTTGCCAATCCGGAGTAATACTTTGAAACTCAATTGAATCTTCGTACATAGTTTTATCTTATTTACTTAATTTTTCTAACAATTAAACAACGCGTGTCGTTCAGTTTATCTTTTAATCCATGCCAAAGCTCTTGCGGATAGCGAGCGTCGAAATGTAAATAATTAATGTCGCGGACAAGTTCACATCTTTCTAGCAAAACAGAATCAACTTTGGCTTGATCTATATGATCATCAGGCCAGACATGGATATCCCCTTCTTCTTGAAATCGAGAATTTAGCATTTTTTTATAGCGATTAATCCAGGTTTGTAATTTAAGAAAACGGGTCCACGACTTTTGTATAGTCTTATAAGAATATAATTTTTCGAGATCAGAATTCTTGAACCAATAGTTTTCATTCATTTCCCGATCAATAAAGATAACACCCCCGACCTTGGCCACACGGACAAATTCTCTGACGATGGCTAAATAATCTGGGATATGGTGTAGAACTGAATAAGTGGCAATAAGATCAAAGGAGTTGTCCGCAAAATTGCGCAAGTCCTCACCGTTTAATTGTGCAGTGCGCAATTTTGCGGTAGATCCAAAGCGTCTTTCAATAAGTTTTAAAAATTCTGATGACAAATCTGCTGCAGTTACTTCAACATCCAAATCTAAAAGGAATTTTGTTAGATTACCAGCGCCACAACCAAAATCAAGTGCTTGTTTTTCTTGTATTTCTGTTTTAATCGATTCAACTGCTAATGTTAAGGAATCTTGAAGTCTTTTCTGTTCAACATCATTGTAAATTTCCGGGTGGCGCGATTCATACTGCTGGGCCAAGCGATTATGCGCCTTTAAATTTTCAGCAATTGAGCTACTCATTTATGCTTGTTTTTTTACCTAACATTTTTATTTTTTCTAACCATGGTTTACATGATTCTTCCGAAGCATCAACCAACCCACCAATGACAATCGATTTACATTTTCCAAAGCCACAAAACTTTAGAACATCACGTCCTAAAAGTTTATTAATTGGGTTCCTCAGTATATATTTATAGAACCAGGCCGGCCCGCCAGTTGTCAAAATGAATTGAGCAGTTTTATTGGTCAAATATTTATCCCACTTATTAGGGCCAGTAAACTTGTAAGCAAAGTCTGGTAAAAAAACTCGGTCAATAAATCCTTTCAAAATTGCTGGCATGTTTTGCCACCAAATTGGTATGACAAAAACTATATGATCTGCCCACTTAATTAGTTCCTGTGCCTTGACTAAATCCGGCTCCAATTCTTGGGTGCTTTTATCACCGCCCCAAAGAATGGGATCAAATTTTAAATCCATTAAATGCAATACCTGCACTTCTGCACCATTCGATTCAGCGCCGTCGGAATAAGCCACAGCCAAGGCCTTCCCAAGTGATTCTCTTGCTGGGTTCGAATTAATAACCAAAATTTTCTTGGACATATACTTTTTGAAACGTTATTTTTCCCCCACCAAAGATTATTCCAACACCGCCTTTATTCTACGCACGCCAGAAGAGCTAGCTTCTTCTTTCGCGATTTTGAACTTTCCAAGTTCACCGGTGCGTTTGGCGTGCGGTCCACCGCAAATTTCTCCCGAAACATCTGCGATTGTATAAACTTTGACAATATCACCGTACTTATTTTCAAAAAGTCCCATTACATTTCGTGTTTTCGCTTCAGCGTATGGCAATTCTTCACATTTAACCTCATAATCGTTTTGAATCCATTCATTTACCAAAGACTCAACTCGCTTTTTCTGATCATCCGTCATCTTTTCCCCGTGCGTAAAGTCAAAACGTAGACGTTCGGTAGTGATATTACTGCCACGTTGTTCGACATGAGAGCCTAAAACTTTTCGTAAAGCGGCTTGCAAAAGGTGCGTGGCTGTATGTAAGCGCGCCGTTGCTTCTGATGTATCAGCTAAGCCGCCTTTGAATTTTTGTTCAGCACCCGAGCGAGAAAGTGCTTGATGTTTTTCAAATTCCGAATCGAATTCTTTTTTATCAATACTAATTCCCTTTTCACTAGCCAATTCCGAAGTCATCTCAAAGGGAAACCCGTAAGTAGAAAAGAGGATGAAAGCTGCTGCTCCCGAAATTGTTTTGTTTTTACTTAACCTTTCGAATTCTTTTAATCCTTTTTCTAAAGTTTTCGCAAATTTTTCTTCTTCCTGAACCAGTTGGTTAATAATGAAATCTTTATTCTTTTTAAGTTCAGGGTAAATTTCTTCCCTACTCTTAATTACTATTTCCGCTATTTTAAATGTAAAGATATCGGAGATCCCTAATTGCTTCCCGTAACGTACCGCACGACGAATCAAACGACGTAAAATATATCCTTGATCTAAATTTGATGGTTCAATCCCACGTTCATCGCCTAAAATTAAAGTCGCCGCTCGGATATGATCAGCAATCACTCTAAAAGCAATTTTATTATCTCCATATTCCTTTCCGCACAGCTCGTTTATTTTTGCGAAAAGGATCTGGAAATCATCAATTTCAAAAACTTCTCTCTGTCCATTTAATACAGTAACAGTTCGTTCTAAACCCATGCCTGTATCAACATTCTTTTGTACTAATGGAGAATAACCTAGTTTCCCATCGACCAACTTACCTTCGTACTGCATAAACACATCATTCCAAATTTCAAAAAATCTAAAAGATTTTACAAGCTCTTCATGTGTTTTGCCAATCTCGAAACTCTTTTCGGGTGTGGTATCATAAAACATTTCCGTACATGGGCCACAAGGTCCGCCGCTAGCTAGCCCCCACCAATTATCATCCTTACCCAGAGCGAAAATGCGCGTATCTTCTGTTTCCCAAACTCCATCCTTAGAAATATCGGCTTTTATGCCGGCTTTTTCAAATTGTTCTTGCCAAGCTTGTGCTGATTCTTCGTCAAAAGCTACTGCCTCATCTCCACGGTAAACCGTGATAAAAAGTCGGTTAGGATCAATCCCTAAATACTTTTTGTCAGTTAAAAATTCAAAGCTCCATTCAATGGCTTCCTTTTTAAAATAATCACCCAAACTCCAATTACCCAACATCTCAAAAAAAGTTAAATGACGATTATCTCCCACATCATCAATATCACCCGTACGAAGGCACTTTTGGCAATCAACCAATCTTGTTCCCTTGGGATGCTTAGCCCCTAATAAAAATGGAACAAGTGGATGCATTCCGGCTGTAGTAAATAGAACTGTCGCATCATTCTCAGGTATCAACGAAGCCGAAGGGATTATGGCGTGTTTTTTGTCTTCAAAAAATTTTAAATACAACTGACGCAACTCATTGGTTGTCATAACAAAATAATTATTCTTATGCTTCAATTTTACCTAATTTTGACATACAAATCAATTTGACCGCACTTATTCACAATATACTCTTGACATAGTTACATCTTTGTACTATTATATTGCATGCCAGTTGGCGTTTTCCACTTTCACGGAGAGGTTCCAAGATGCGTTTCGTCCCGTTCTTCCTCGCCTGTACGCTCCTCGCCTGCCAGCCGTCCACCCGGCCCAACCAGCTCACCTCCGAGGCCAAGAAGACCATCCAGAAGGCCGACGAGCTGGCCTCGAGCCAGAGCTGCGAGAACCGCCGTCAGGCGACGCAGCTCCTGATGGAGCTGGACAACGTCCTCGAGACAGCGGTCGACGAGGACCCGATCCAGAATCTCGCGCTGGGGCGCCTGCAGGACCAGGCCTCCGACAACTACCACGCCTACATCCGACAGGCGTATGATCAGCACTGCTGCTGGGCCATCGCGGTGATCATCGAATGCGCGGACGAGCATCCGAACGAGCTCACCACGCGCAACCTGAACGTGCTCACCCAGATCAAGGGCTTCTACGCCAACAACTGCAGCGGCGGTCAACGTACCGCCATGCTCTGAGCCTTCCCCAGAGACGACCGAGTCGTCCTGGGGGATTTTTTTATAAAAAAATGCAGCCTCGAATCTCGGACTCGATGCTGCGGGTAGTTCAGTGCGGGTGGTGGGTGGCCGCGAAGCCTTGCTTGGGATCGAACGGGTTCACGAACACCTCGATGAAGTGGTCCGGGAAGTGCTTCGCGACCTGGTCGCGCACACGTTCGGCTAAGCGCCGGCGAACCGCTTCGGTTCTCTTGGGACGCTTGAACAGCCCCCAGACGATCACCGTGATCTCGCGCTCGTCCTGGATGTAGGGGGTGATGAACTGGCAGGAGACTTGGCCAGGGCTGATCTCCAGCTCCGCAATCTCGGCCACGCACTCCTTCAGCTCCCGGTTCAAGGCGTGCGAATCGGACAGGGGCAGCTTGCTCCAAGGACCACGTAATTCGACGATGGGCATGTGCACCTCCAACGCAAATCGATTGATTTTATCGCTCACTAAAGAATAGGTCAAATCGAGGCGGCCGGGTGGCGTGACCGAGTGGTCGTGAGATGAGGGAAGCGAGCCGCCCACGCGAACAAGGTCACGAAGATCAACAAGATCACTTCCATCCACTTCGGAATGGCCAGCAGCACCTTCTCGAGAACGCTGTCCTCCGCGACCTCGATCCACGCCCAGGGCAAAGCCTGCAGTCGACCATCGAAGCCGAGGCAGTCCCAGCCGATTTCCCGGTCCTCGCTGTAGACGCAGTGCTCGTCACGGCTGTATCCGAGCACGAGTGCCGGGATGGGCGTCGACGGGTTCCAACCGTCGCCGTCGAAGTTGCGCGCGTTGTCCCAGAACGCGACTCCGATGTCGACGAATAGGATGGCCGTGAGTACCAGCGCCAGGATCAGCAAAGCGCTCTTCTTCATGATGCCTCCGCTGAAGGACTCGCCCATCGGATAACCATCCGATAGACGTATTGTCCTTTAAACTAAAAGAAATATATTTTTCTATATCCCTTTTGCTATAAACGACATATAAGATTAACTAAAAATTATATCACTCTTCTTGCCTTCTGTCAACATTAATTCAAATAAAAACGACGCTAGATCTCGGACCTAGCGTCGTCAGTCAACCACGCTTCTCGCGTACTCGGGCCGCACGAGCGGCCTTGATCTCGTCGGTGCTCCGGGTGTCCCGCCCGCTCTGCACGTAGAGGCGGCGGAACTCCATGAACCAGGCTTCCAATTCCGGCGTGAGGATCTTCTCCCCGAAGGCCGGACAGAGCTCCTTGAGCTTCGGCCAGATCGGGACCTCGGTCTTCATGGCCTCATGGAGCAGGTAGGCATTCCCACGCTTGTACTGCTCCACCATGTACATGATGTAGTCCCAGTGCTCGATCAACATGAACATGATCGCTTCATCGCGTCGCTTGCGCCGAAGAACCTCGAGGATTTCCTGCGCCTCGTTGTCGAACAGCAGCCACTTGTCATCGTCCAGCACGAACTGGAGAAGGAAGGCCGACTGCAGATAGTAGCGCAGATCTTCGGTCAGATCCTTGATGGTCAGGCAGAACGCTTGATATTCGGCCGCGTCATCGTGTGCTTGCTTCTTGGTGAGCGAGACATCGCGCTTCAAGCGCCCCTCGCCCCAGTCGTGCAGCAGCAAGCAAGTGAAGATGATCCGGTCATCCAGGGTCTGCGTCAAGTCCGTACGCAGACGCTCGAGCATGGTCACGCCCAGGAAGATGAGGGAAAGGGTGTGCTGCAGAAGATCTTGGCGGCGGATCTTCTGTTTGACACCCACGAAGCGGTGCCAGCGTTTGACGAGGAGCAGAACCGTCTGCAGCCAGGTCCAGACTCCCTGGACCGCTGCTGCTTCGCTGTTCGGGAAAGGCGGCAGAGCGTCTCTTGCAACCATATACAGACCTCCGAGCAGGGGTTTTTCCTTGTTGTTTTTTTACCAGTCAAAACTTTTTTTGTCAACTTAAAATACATTTGTTATTCTATAAATACCAATATGACAAAATTAAAATTTTTATTAGTATTAAGTTTAGTATTTCTTATCCCCTATTCAGTAGCCGCTTTTTCATGGAAAAGCTTAATGTTTTGGGAAAAACAAAAAACTGAAACACCTGCGCAGAAACTTGCTCAATTCGATACCAAACAACAAAGCGAGACTCTTGCGAAAATGACATTATGGCAAGATGCTTTTAAAACAAAAAAGTGGGATAAACTTTTAAAAAATCCTGATAATTTTACAGTTTCTGATACTGAAGTGAATTACTTAATTCAGGAAGAGATAAAAAAAGATAACCACTCGCCGCTTGAATCTATTTATGTGGCTTTTAATGCCAACAAGATAACAATAGACGGTTTATTGATAAAACCAATAAAGGCAAAATTCCAACTTGTTGGGCGTATTGATTCCAATGGTAAGACATTAAAACCAGTGATTGAAAAAGTGCGCTTTAAAGGTATTCCCTTCCCTAAGGGTTATGCAAATAAATTCCTTGATGAATATTTCCCAGACATCGGCGCTTTTCTCTACTCATATCCACAGTATCAAACTATTACGGCAACAATAGACAAAGGAAACCTAAAATTAGAATACAAATAAAAAAATATGGCCTGAGTTGGGCCATATTTTTTTATTAAACGAGCAGTGCGATTCCAATTAGACACGCAGCAAACACGATTATAAAAATTAAGGTCCAGAGCAACACCCTTCCGGCTCTTTTCAACTGATCATCAAAAGCTAAAATAACTGCATAGCCAAAAACAACAATTCCCATAACCGCAGCTGAAAAAACTAAAAGCACCAACATTACTAACGGCCCCCAAAAAGCGCCCGGGTAAAACCCGACGTTTGAAAGGAACAGGAAAAAACAGCTAATCAGGGCGCAATATAACACAACCAAGGCTGCTTGTATTAATCCAACTAAAACTGGATTCAATCTTTCTTTTTTAAATAAACACATATCAATTATATTATTTACATTCTTCTTCCCAAGTTCTTAAACATTTACTTTTAGCTTCGCACCAGCTATATCCGGCAGCGATTAAACAACCATTTGCATCCTTATCGCCGCCAATTGGACGATTAAAAACGCCGCATCGGACGGTAATATCACTCAAATTCTTGGCATCATTATTTTTAGGCGAGGTTGAATAAGCACTAAAGATAGTGCAAACGAGATTATCTTTTTGATAACCCACTTGCCCACCCATAACTCCATCAGCAACATTCGAATCATCAAAGGCAAGCCCTTTTGATTCCAAAAATTTATTTACTAATTCTGCACTTTTATCTGTGGCTTCCGCAACAACCATAAATCCATCAATTGTGTTTAGTTCAATCTGGTCATTCAATTTAAAACGCCATTCCATTTTTTGAGGTAATGTCTCTGAAAAATCAATCCCTGTCTCACTTGTAATCTCAAACAACAACTTACGTTCCTCCGGCCAAGAATCAATATCCTTAGGCGGTTCCTTAACTACAGTTTTTTCTTTGTTCTGATCATCAATTTTGTTTTTAATATTAGGAACATACTTTGTACAAGCCACTAAAGTAAAAAGAACCAATAAACACAAAAACAAACTCAAATATTTTTTCATAAAGTTGATATTATTCATCAACATTTTTATTATAACAGTTCTGCAAAATAAAAAAATGCCCCTGCGCCTACTCGGTAGGTACAGGGGCTCGTTCAGGGGGTGGCGCTACCGCTTCGCGCCGAAGATCTCCCGGGCCGTGACGAAGTCCGGCCGGATGTCGATGGGCAGGTGCTGCAGGTTCGCCACGATGCGCTCGACCTCGGGCGGGACGGCGCCGTACTTCTGCACGAAGGCCTTGGCCCGCTCGTAGTCGCCGGTGCCCTCGATCAGGAGGAGCTCCTTGAACATCTCCTCCACGGCCTCGTAGAACTTGTACACGTCCACGGTGTAGCGGACGTCGTCGTAGAGACGGTACACGCTCCGCTCCATCAGGTAGTTGTACACGAGCCGCGCGTTGACCGCGTGGGCCTCGTGCAGGCCGAATCGGACCATGCGGTAGAACCCGGGCAGGCTGCTGATGGCCGTCTCGTTCACCAGCTCCTGCGGCAGCAGGTCCAGCGCCACGAGCTTCGGCACCAGCCAGAAGCCGCCGATGTCGCCCTTGGCCTCCTCGATGATCGAGCCCAGGTCCTTCAGGGCCTTGTCCACGGTCGTCTTGGTACCGTCGGCCAGCGTGATCTCACCCGGCCCCATGCTGTGGGATGCCTCGTGGGTGAAGTTGTGCCAGAAGTAGGCCTGCCAGAAGTCCAGGTCCCCGTACTCCTGCGCGAGCGTCAGCCGGCTGATCGGCTCCAGGCCGATGCCGAACTTCGCCCGCTGGAAGTTCAGGTTCATCACGATCTTGCTGCCCACCTTGCCGGTGACCGTCGCGTCGTTGGGCAGCTTGAACGCCGACATCTGCACGCCGGCGCCGGCCTGGCCCGTCAGGTAGAGCACGTTCTGCGCCACGATGGGCGTCTGCTCGAGCCTCTGGGTCAGGTACTTCTTGTCGATCGGCAGCTGCGTCGCCAGCTGCGCGAGCGCGCTCTGGACCTGCATCAACCGGTCGGTCTCGGCCTGGTCCACCACGCCCACGCACGCCTCGAAGGCCGCCTTCCACCCCATGAGGCGGTCGTCGTACACTTCGTAGGGCGCCGCGAGCAGCATGAACCGGCTGTCCCCGGCCATGACCCAGGCGGTGTCGGAGAGGGCGTAGTTGTTGTCCTCGAACGCCTTGGCCTGCGCGAGCAGGAAGGCGCGCTGGCTGCTGGAGTCCGCGAAGTCCGCGGCCAGGCGCAGCTCGCTCGCCGCCTTCTCCAGGGGCGAACGGTAGAGGACGTTGTAGCCCACGGGCGTGAGGCGAAGGCTGGTCGTGCCGACCTGCTGGGTGCGCACGCTGGTGTAGGCGTCCTGGACGGGCATAATCGCCTCGGGGTCCAGCGTCTTCAGCGCGGCCTCGAGGCGCTCCTTGGTCAGGTACGGGTCGTAGAAATTCGCGCCGGAGAGGCGCGTCTCGCCGTCCAGGTCGGTCACGAAGGCCTTGTTGCCCTCGCGCCGGTCGTAGCGCCCGTAGTTCAGGTCGATGAAGGCGCAGAGCTGCTTGTCGTACTCGGACAGCGTGCCGGTGCCCTTGCAGAGGTCGCGGTACTTCAGCCCCTCGGGCGAGTTCTGCATCCAGAAGATCTCGTCCAGGACGTCGGCCGCGGCCACGAAGTGGCGCACCAGCTCCATGTCGTCGGCCGAGAACGCGGCCAGCTCGGAGTTGCCGTTCACGTCGATCACGACGGGGACGGGCTTGAACTGGGCGTTCCAGCCCTTCAGCTCGTCGAGCGTGGGCAGCTTGACCTCGTCCACGTCCAGGCCCAGGTCGCGCGCGTTCTTCTCGATCAGCGCGGACGCGAGCTTCGGCACGGACGCGGTGGGCGCGCTCACCACCTTCTCGGGCGGCGGCGTGTCCTTCTTGCAGGCGTAGGTGAAAAGACCCAGGATGGCCAGGACCAGCACCAGTCTCCAGTTCCGCATCGCAACCTCCTCCACGAAATGGACTGTCCAACCCCACCAGTTACCAACCGGTGAAAGGTCAAAAAAAAATATCATAAAATAATAAATTATACAAGTAAGACACTTATCTAGTCTTGCTCATCGTTATAAAATATGTTAGCATTATATCAGTTATTTAAAAATTATTCCGCGATAGCTCAGTCGGTAGAGCAACTGGCTGTGAACACATTATATGTCCGACAGAAGAACATACTCTGAGCGTTCTGCTTATCTCAAACTTGCTGTAACAAAAAGACGACAGCAATTAAGAGAAAAATTAATTCTTTACAAAGGAGGTCAATGTCAAATTTGCGGTTATAAAAAATATAATGGCGCATTAGAGTGTCATCATATTAATAACCACAGTAAACTTTTTGGACTTTCTGCTAAGGGATTAACACGTTCATGGAACGCGATAAAAAAAGAGGCCGATAAATGCCTTCTTGTATGTTCGAACTGTCACAAGGAAATTCATGCCAAAATTACGCAGCCTTCAAAAGAAATTTTGGAGTGTAAACGAGGTGAATTGCGGGAAAGCTAAATCCTTTAAGGACAAGCCAATCCGCAGCCAAGTCCGCCTCTGGCGGGAAGGTTCAGAGACTATTCCATCCGGAAGTACTCCACACAACGTGGGGGAAGCGCCTCGCACCTAAAGCATTTTTGCCACGGTGATGATATAGTCCACACTGTAGAGAAATCTATGGATAAGTGTAACCAGTGGGTCGTCGGTTCGAGCCCGACTCGCGGAGCCATAAAAGCATCCAATGTTGTGGGTGCTTTTTTGATTCTTTGCATTAAAATAATGGGCGAGAAGTTTATCCTGAGTCCGAGAATAACGAAGGACGAAAGGAAGCCC
>Ga0172370_10001931_pt1 | contig 30582 bp, 31 predicted proteins | sample LakKiv5m_FD_114538 | JGI IMG/M metagenome (GOLD analysis project Ga0172370, IMG submission 114538) | Freshwater microbial communities from Kabuno Bay, South-Kivu, Congo - kab_022012_11.5m | ecosystem: Environmental > Aquatic > Freshwater > Lake | place: Democratic Republic of the Congo...
ATTTGTCTGCGGACAAATGCCTGCCAACTCAAGTCGAGAAACATATGGCGAGTTGGCAGTTATATTTGTCTGCGGACAAATGCCTGCCAACTCAAGTCGAGAAACATATGGCGAGTTGGCAGAGAGGCTATGCATCCGCCTGCAGTCCCTAGGGGGCTTCGCCCCCTGAGGGTTCACCCCCACGAAACTACGTATGGGTTGAAAGCGGGCAGCAAGCGGATTAGGGGGGCTCGATTCCCCCACTCGCCTTTAGTGGTGATGTTTGCTTAAGATTACTGAGATAAACCTTATTTTGAGGCATAGATTTAAATATATGGCGAGATATACCATATATTGGTCATTATGCCACTGGACTGTTAGGGCGATAGGCGTTATAGACTTCGTGTCTGATTTGCCGCATGCCCACCTAGTCATAGGCGATATGGCGGAGGGATAAACATGGGAAAATTAGGACGAGGTGGAAACAATGCGGAAAACAAAGAAGAACTATCTAGCTCGATACGAGGACAGGATGGAATGGGGTGAAAGAATTATAGTTGAGGTCGTAGACGTTGGCGATTCCAAATATGTGGGGGAATCATGTATACATTTCGATGTTTGGCAGACAACGATGCTCTGCTGTTCGCGGTAGAAAACAGTCATGGAAAATCCCATATGCATCTGAAGGAACAGAAAATTGAAACCAACTATGATTGGAGACAAGCGTTCAAGAAGTTTGATGAGCTTAAGAGTGAATACGAAAAAAGAAAAAGAGTCCGCCGGTAGGATGGAGTTTGATATCATGGTGAAGTTAGTGATAAAGGACTGGGATAGTATTCGAAGGGAAACAATTGCTAATGTAGAGAAAAAAATCCCTCAAAAAGAAGACAAGATAATATATGTCGAAAGCATAGATGCAGCAAGAAAACTTATGACAAATGAGAGGATGCGGCTTCTACGCACTGTTAAAAAACAGAAGCCAGACTCCATATATTCTCTTGCAAAAATGCTGGGCAAGAATTTCAAGACCGTTTCGGTAGATACTAATATGCTTAGAGATATCGGTGTAATTAAATTTGAATATCATCAAGTTGGGCTGCGAAACTTGATACGACCAGTGGTTGGTGCAAGTAAGATTCAGGTGGAATGGTCCGTTTGAAGTTTGAATCCTGTATTATCTTTTTCTATATTCTTAGTTTCATCCCGTCTTTTGCAGCAACCGTCTTCTCGAAAATTCTCCGCGCGATTCTCTGCGCGGTTTCTCTCGATTTCCTGCCGACATATTTGTCCGCGGCAAAATGAGTGAGCGCGAGTTTTTTGCAGCGCGCTTTTTTCGCGAGGCGCGCGGCGATTTCGGGCGAGAGGTGCGGCCACTCCTTATCCACCTTGTAGCCGGAATTCATGGAGCATTCGCTTATGAGCAAGTCCGCGCCCTCCGCAAGTTTCAGGTAGTTTTTGCAAGGTCCCGTGTCCGTGCAGTATGCGAGTGTTTTATTTCCCGCCTCTTCGCCAAAATCAAATCGGTAGCCAAAGCACGGGTCGGCGTGCGTAAGCGGCGCGCATTCCACGTGGTATTTTTCGCCGCCAGCCCCCGCAATCAAATGCGCGCCCGCGCGAAGTTCCTTGACAGCAATTTTTGTCCGTACTTCTTCAAATTCGGCAGTATAGGGGTGTTTGACCAGCCCTGAAAGAATTTTTTTCGCGCCCGGCTGCCCGAATATCGTCAGCCCGCCTTTGAAATGGAATTTGGGAAGTATGTGCAATCCCGCGGTATGGTCCAAGTGAAAATGGGAAAGATAGAGATGCACTGGCTTGTTTCCCTTCACTATTTTGTCAAGGTGCCGTATTCCGTCTCCGGCATCTAGCACAACACATGCCTGCGGCGCGTCAATCGCCGCGCAAACCGTGTTGCCATCCCGCGTGGCATACCAGCCGTTCGTCCCGAGAAAATGCGCGTGAATCCCTTTTGTTTTTGCCATGCAACCCGTTCTCTCAATTATCTTTTAAATCTTGGGCGAGTTCTTTTCCATATGAAAGCATTGCATTTCCTCTTGCTCCTATCCGCGCTTCCCGCCATATTGTTTTCCGCTTCGGACTACAAGTCCCCGCTCTCCTCGCTCGGCGCGCTTCTCAACAGCACGGGCGTGCAGCAGCTTCCGTCCATGCTCGGCGTGAATATCAATAACCTCTCTCCTGCGGACATAGGCAAAATAGCGGGCGCGCTCAACGGCACGGGAGGAATAACTCCCTCGGCAGTCGCAGGCGCGGCGGGGATTGGCGCGACAGGCGTGGCGGGTTCCGCTGCCGCGGCGGGAATTCCGATTCCGCAACCCCCAGCCATAGTCATCCCCGCAGGGCAGCTCTACGCGCTCGCGGCGCTGGCGCTCGTGTTTCTATACGTCTTCGCGGCAGGGAAAATCGCCGACTTTTTGCAGTCAAGCGGCAGGAAAATCACCAAGCGCGAGGCGCTCTACGCGCCGTTCGCCATGATGTTTGTCGCGTTGGTTTTCATCTCGTTTTATTTCCTTTCGGGCATGGCACGCCCCCCTCAGGACACGCTCGTGACAATCCTCGTCTATACCATTGTCGCGCCGGCGGCGATTGCAATCGGAATCGGCGCGCTCGTGCTCAAGGGATTTTTTGCGGACCGGCTCTCAGCCGTGCAGTCGCTCGACCTTTCGCTGCACATTGTCCTCGCCCCGATTTTCGACGGGCTGAAGGGCTATTGGACCGCGCTTGGCGCAGCCGCCATACTCGCGCTCATCTCGAGCGTGGCATTCTATTCAAGCGGCGGCAGGTTCGCGCTCGCCACATTCGATTTCCTCCTGCTCTCAATCCTCGCTTCCCTCTATTACCTCTACAGGGCATTCACCACGCCGGGCAACGAGAACAAGGCTTCAAATGCCGTGGTGGTGATGTGCCTGCTCGCGCCGAACCTTCTGCAGAGGCAGCTCAAGGAAGTGGCTTGCGCGGCGCTCTCGCAAATCCCGCTTCCGTTCCTCCACCCCTGCCCGCTTGAAAGCGCGGGAGCCGAGGTAACGCTCGCGCTCACAATCGGCACGGTCATGCTCCTGCTCGTTCCCGTTGTCCCCATAGTATATGCATTCGCAATCAACCTTCTCCGTGCATATTCGCTAGCCAAGCTGTTGCTTTCGCGCGGGGAAAAGGGCGCGGTTGGCGAAGGCAAAGAAGAGGGCGATTCGCAAAAAGGCGAGGAAAACACTGAAGACGATGGCTCGGCACTCCTGCGCAGCGAAACGGGGCGCGAGGGGCGCGGCAGGCGCAGGTAACAAACAAAAGAAGTAGTAACCGGGTTTTTATTATTTGGCTGGATTATGAACGGGGCTGCAGGGCAGCAATCAGAATTATTTGCGAGGTGTCAAAATGGAAATCGAACAGCCCAGCGTTCTTGAGGCGCCGGAATCCGTCTCAAAGGCGATAAACGAAATATCCAAGACCGGGCTTCCCGTCCTCGTGGTGAAAAACGGGAAATATCTCGGGCTCATCGACGAGCGCGCAATCAGGCAGCACACGGCGAGCCCCGAGAAGGCGAAATGCGAGGCGCTTGCCGAGCGCACGCCCACGCTCAAGCCGGAATCAACGGTGATGGAGGCATGCAATGCGTTCTTCGCCGGCAGGTTCAAGGCAATTCCCGTCATTGAAGACGGAAAGGTACGCGGGGCAATCACGAGGCACACCCTTCTAAACGAGCTTCTCACTGAGAAAATGCTCTCCAAAAAGCGCGTGCGCGAGGTGATGACTGCGCCGGTTGCGGCGATAGACGTCTCCTCGTCAATCGGGCAGGCGCGAAGCGAGCTGCGCAGGAACAACATCCGCCGGCTTGTGGTGACGAAGCAGGGCAAAATCGCAGGCATACTTTCGGTTTTCGACCTTGCGAACGCGGTTTCCGCGCCAAAGCAGTCCGCGCCATTCTACATGGGCGGCGAGAAAACCCGTATCGACGCGCAGCCGCTCGAGTCTTACCTGAAAAAGCAGGTGGAGACGATTTCCGAAAGCGACTCGCTCTCGACTGCGGTGAAGAAAATGCTTGACCAGCGGGTTGCCGCGCTCATAGTCGCGGACGGGGGCTATCCGCTCGGAATAGTGACTGCAAAGGATATTCTCCACTCCGTGCTTGCCGAGGAGAAAAAGGTGCGCGTGTTCGTGAGCGGGCTTCCCTACGAGCAGCGCGATTTCCAGCCGCAGTTCGTCGCAGAGGGGGAAAAGCTCATCTCCAAGCTTGGAAAGAGCACGGACATCTCGACAATCGCATTCCACGTGAAATCCGACGGCTCGGGATTCGCAATCCGCGCGCGGCTTGACGGGAAAAAATCATTCAACGCAAGCGCGAGCGATTTCCGGCTCGAGGTCGCCCTCCGCCGCACGGTTGACGAGCTTCGGAAACAGGTTGACAAGGGCAAGACTGAACGGCAGGATATGCGCAAGAAAAGCACGAGAGAGGAGGAAGAGTGAGCGCAAAGATGTGCGCGAGGCGATGCCATGCTTGAAACATCCATCTGCGGGCTGAAGATGAAAAATCCGCTCGTGTTAGCGTCCGGCATACGGGGCAACAGTTCGCACCTGCTGATTCGCGCAGCGAAGGAAGGCGCGGGCGCGGTAACCTCGAAATCCTGCTCGCTCGCGGCGCGCGAGGGGCACGCCAACCCCACCATGCTTGAGCGCGACGGCGTGATGATTAATGCAGTCGGGCTCTCCAACCCCGGCGTGGATGAGGAAATCGGTGAAATCAGGGCGGCAGTCCGTGAGGCGGGCGTGCCAATAATCGCAAGCGTGGTGGCGTTTTCCGTGGAGGATTTCGCAAAAGTCGCCGAACGTATCTCCGAGGCAAAGCCGCACATGATTGAGATTAACGCCGCCTGCCCTAACACGCACTCCGAGGGCAGGATGTTTTCCGCAACCGTGGGGGATGCGGCGGCAGTGGCAACGGCTGTCCGCGACGCAACAAAAATCCCGTTCTCCATGAAGCTCTCGCCCGATGTCCCGAACATCGGCGAAATCGCGAAGGCGTGCGTGGATTCGGGCGCAGACTGCATAACTGCAATCAACACCGTTGGCGGAATGTACGTTGACGCTTACGCGCGCAAGGCGGTGCTTCACAACTGGTTCGGCGGCGTGAGCGGTCCGGCGATAAAACCAGTCGCCCTCAAATCAGTTTACAACATACGGCAGGCAATCGGGCAGAAGGTCCCGATAATCGGAACGGGCGGAGTTTCAACCGGATTGGATGCAGTTGAGATGATAATGGCGGGCGCCACCGCGGTCGGCGTGGGCAGCGCAGTCGTGCTTCGCAAGAATGTTTTTGCGGACGTGTGCGGCGAAATGGAATCCTTCATGAAGGAGAACGGCTACGCGAGTCTATCTCAACTAAAGCTCGATAAATAAAACGATAAATAAAACGATAAAAACGATAAATAAAACGATAAAAACGATAAATAAAACGATAAATAAAATAATGAAATCTAGCAATGGAACCGTGGTCTTATGGCACTCCCTGTAATGGCGAAGATACTGTTATCTGAAAAGGAAAACGAAATCGTCACCACTCTCACGCTCGATTCCAACGTCAAGGCGGCGCCCGGGCAATTCGTCATGCTCTGGCTTCCCGGATTCGACGAAAAGCCCTATTCAGTGGCGGGCGTTTCCCCGCTCACAATTTCCGTTGGCGCGCGCGGACCTTTTTCCAACAAGCTTTGCTCCATGAAAAAAGGGGAGCGGGCGTGGTTCCGCGGTCCCTATGGCAGGGGGTTTGAGCTGAAGGGAAAAAACATTCTTCTTGTCGGCGGCGGATACGGGTTTGCCCCGCTCCGTTACCTCGCGCAGATGGCGAAGAAAAAGAAAATCAGGGCAACCGCGATTTGCGGGGCAAGAAACAAGGTGCTTCTGATGAAGCCCGCCGAGTGCGAAACAATATTCACAACCGATGACGGCTCCGCAGGGGCAAAAGGGAACGTGCTTGCCGCGATGGAATCCCTGGTTGCGGGCAAAAAGGAAAAATTCGACGTTGTTTACACCTGCGGACCTGAAAAAATGATGGGCGCGGTTGCGCGGCTTGCCAAAAAGAGCGGCGCGGACTGCCAGCTTCTGCTTGAGCGCTACATGAAATGCGGAATCGGAATCTGCGGGCACTGCGCCTGCGGTGGCAAGCTGGTGTGCTTTGACGGTCCCATGTTCGGATATGAAATGCTCGACAATCCGGAATTTGAAAAGGTCTGGCGCGACAAGGCGGGAAGGAAGGTAAAAATGTGATGCGATGCCCGCTGTCGCGAAAGTTGTGCGCGACAAGGCGGAAAGGAAGGTCAAGAAAAGAAAGGCCATGTTATGATTCTCATAAAAGGCGGCACGCTCGTTTCCTCAAAAGGCGAACAAAAGGCGGATTTGCTCATTGACAAAGGCAAAATCGTGAAGGTCGCGCCATCAATTTCCGAAAGCAGGGCGCAGATAATCAATGCCGCAGGGCTCCACGTGCTTCCGGGCATAATCGACTCGCACGTGCACTTCCGCGACCCCGAGAACACTGCAAAGGAGGATTTCTCAACGGGCACGGCATCCGCGCTTGCAGGCGGCGTTACAACCATAATGGACATGCCCAACTACCGCAACCCGCCCACGAGCACAATCGCGGCATATAACGAAAAACGGAAAATCGCCGCCGAAAAAGCGCGCTGCGACTATGTGCTGCGCTTCGGCGCGACCGAGACCAACGTGGAAGAGGCGGCGAAAAGCGGCGCGCCGCAGCTCAAGATTTTTCTCGCGGACACGAAAAGCGAGCTTGGCTGCTCGCGCGAAGCGCTTATCCGGCATTTCGCAGCGTTTCCAAAAGACAAGCCAATCTGCGTTCACGCAGAGGACCAGGAAAGGATTGCCGCACGCGCAGGCAAGTTCGAGGAGCAGTCAAAAGTGCAGGACAAGCTCGTCGCGCAGCTCGCGTGCGAATTTGCCGTTTCCGAGGCGAAAAAGGCGGGCAGGCGCGTGCACATCTGCCACCTGACCACCGCGCCCGAAGTAGAAACCTGCCGCTCATACTCCGGCGCGACGTATGAAATAACCCCGAACGCGCTTTTCCTCTCAACGGACGACCTTCCCACGCTCGGCTCGCTTGGCAGGATAAACCCGCCGCTGCGCGACAGGCGCGAGCAGGTTGCGCTCTGGCGGATGCTTGGGGATGATACAATCATTTCATCCGACCACGCGCCGCACCTCGTGGCGCACAAGCTCGATGGCTCGCCCGGTTTTCCCGGAACAGGCACGCTCCTTCCTCTTCTTCTCAACGCAGTGCATGATGGCAAGCTGCCAATTTCACAAGTTGTACGGATGTGCTGCGAAAATCCCGCGCGCGCATTTCGGCTTTCGCAAAAAGGCGGGCTGGAGGCGGGCATGGACGCGGACGTCGTGCTTGTTGATATTAACAAGAGCTGGAAAATAACTGCGGACAATCGGCTCTCGAAGTGCGGCTGGACTCCTTTTGAGGGCAGGCAGGTATTCGGGAAAATAGTTTCGGTCTTCCTTCGCGGGAAGCTCGCTTACGACGGGGAAAGCGGACAGGTGCTGTCGAAGCAGGGCGAGGGGAAGGAGTTGGCTTAGAGGTCAGCTCCGTTATCTGTCTTTCTTCAATTCGCAAAACCAAAAGCCTTTTATTCAAATATGGATAATATTATTCACTTTTGGATAAGGGGCGCAACATGGAAGCAATGCATCTCGTAAAATACAGCGGCTCACGCCTTCTGCTTGAGACTTTGGTACAATTTCCCACCCGGCAATTCACCATAAACGAGCTTGCCGGAGAGGCGGGCGTGCCTTTTGCATCCACATGGCGGCTAGTCAGGAAGTGGGAGCCCGCAGGGTTGATAGAAACCGGCAGGGTGGGCAGGAGCGTGACGGTCAAGCTCCACAAATCCGACTATCTGGACTCAATATTATCCCTTCTTCAGATAAGCAAAAGCCCGCAGGCATTCACCGCCAACGCGCTTCAGCCGATGCTTGCGAAGGACGCGGGCGTAAAGGCGGCTTATCTCTTCGGCAGCGTGGCAAGGGGAGAAGAAAAGCCATCAAGCGACATAGACGTTGCCCTTCTCGCGTCCAAAAATTACGATGCGAACGGGCTGGTATTCAGCGTATTTGAAAAATACGGGACGAAAATCGTGCCAATCACGTTCAAGACCAAAAAAGAGCTCGATTCCTTCATGGTCGGCAAAAACGGGGTGAGGCTCAAATGACGGATAATCCATTGCGGGCAATCAGGGAAGCTGAGAGCTGGCTGGCATCCGCCCAGCATGCTTTGCACGAGGCGCAGGAGGATGAAGCTCGCGCAAACGTGTGCTGCTCCCAGGCGATACACGCGATAATCCGCGCAAATGACGCTCTTTCGCTGAAATTTGCGGGAGTCAAGCCAACTCGCCATGACGACGCAGCAATAGTGTTCGCAAAAATTGCAAGGGACGGCAAGCTCCCTCTCGGGGCTGAGCGCTTCAAGGATTTGGTGGCGACGGCAATGAGGGACAAGAGCGGAGCTGATTATGGCAAGAAATCATTTTCCTATGAAGATGCTCTGCACTATGCGGAGCAAACAGCGCGTTTCATCGAAATGGCAAAAAACGCATTGAATCTGTAAGAGATGCCTGCGCGCGGAATGTCTTGGCAATCTCGCTTATTTCAGCGTCATTGAAACCTGCGCAGTGTTCGTTCGTGCGTAGTCCGAAATCGCGGCTATTTCCACAAAATAAGTTCCCTGCGCTGACATTTTTTCCAAGCCCTGCGCGCTGATGTTGAATGCCGAGCTTTTCACAACCTGCTTTTTCCCGCTTGAAGATTGCATGTCGAATATTATGTCGCTCCCGTGGATTTCCACCCAGTTAAGGTTGGGTGGGGTTTCAATTTCCTCCACAACCGCCGCCTCGCCGCCGAGATAGCCGACGGAATCCGCCGCAGTGGCGAGCCGCGACGCCGCGAACTCCGCCTTCTGCACGGACAAATCCTCGTTCGTGATGTTGGTGCGGCTGTAGGCGTAGAACAGGAGCGGAAGCAGGAGAAGGAGGAACATTCCAATCAGCACGAGTATTTCAGTGCTTGCCTGCCCTTTTCGCATGTTTTCACCCATCAAATGTTGTTCATTCGGCCATGTGCCCATGTGCAATTGCGCCGCGCATCACGCGTTTTTCGGGGGCTGCGCCGAGAAATTCAGCACCGGCGCATTCCGGAGCTTCCTTCTCTTCTCGTCAATCACCGCAAGCACGAGCACGAGGAAGAAAATCGCGCCCAACAATATTATTATGAGCGGGTTGAACGTGAAGAAAATCGCCTCGCGGCTCGGCATGAGGAACTGGTCCAGCACCGCGCTGATGTTGAAAATCGCGTGAATCGAAATCGCAAGGATAAGCCCGGGTATGAACGCCAGCTTGGCATACCTGCCGAGGTTCTCCGTGTCCTTCAGGTAGCCCGGAAGCGTGGAGAGCGAAGCCGTGAAGCATCCGTGCGCGAGCGTGTTGAAGAACGAGCGGTAGATTATGAAAACCGCCCACGCGCCCATCCCCAAATCGAACGGGTTCGCCTTGAGCGAGAAGTAAAACCAGTTCTCGACAAATGCGAAGCCCGCGCCGCAGGTGAATCCCAGCATGAGTCCGGTCAGCGTGTCGTTGTATTCGGGGTGCCCGGAAACCAAAAACACGCCCAGTCCCTTGAGCGTTTCCTCCACTGCGGGGGTGAGCAGTATCATGGCTATCGTGAAATACGCGCCCGTGGCGAATCCCTGCACGCCCACGATTATCGAACTGCTGATTATGAACGAGAGGAACGCCACGAACATGCCCCATATGAACATCCCGACGAACAGGCGGGCGGACTTGCCCTCCTCCATTCGGATGAGCCACCACGAAAGGAGGAAATAGAGGAACGGGACGGTGAATGCGCCGAGCGCGGTCAGCGCCATTATCTTGAACGCATCCTCGCCTCCGGTTGCCTGCGCCACGGTGTCCGCCATCAGCGCGACCATGAGCGCGACGCACCCTAGTTCCAAGGCGAGGGTTGCGGGGTGTATCATCGCGTCCGCGATTTTCTCCCCGAGCGGCTTTCCGCGCGCTTCCTGGAGCGTGGAGGTTTCGGGGTCGTATTCGCTCCATCCCATGGAGAGCTTTATCTTTGATTTGTCTCCGTAGACGGACTGGGCGACGATTATCGCCACGGCGATGAGCAATGCCCCTATGAGCGGCACGAAAATTATCAGCGCGTTGGTCAGGTTCCTGCTTATCTCCTTTTCGTATTCCGTCCAGTCCTCGTTTATCTCGATGAACTTGCCGTAAAGGTTGCCTTCGTCGTCCCTTCCGACTATGGCGTAGCGCGTTGTTTTCTGCGCAGTCCGCTCATGCTGCACCTGTATCTCAAGGACGAGCTGCGTGTATGTCTCCGGCGCAAGCCCTCCAAGAAGCTTGACAATCTGCCATCCCTCATCCGAATCCTGCCGCAGGACGTAGACCGGCATGTTCTGGTCAAGCGGATTGTATATCTCGAATTCCACGTTGATGATTTGCGGGCTCTGCTTCAGCTCGGTGTTTGTGATTACGACCCGCGCGTCAAGCGCGTTTCCGAAGTCCGCAAGCTCGTCTCCAGTCAGCTCCGCGAATAACAGCGGGGAAAAGAGGAGAAAAACCGCGCAAAGCGCAAGAGCCGCACGCATGAGCCGTGTTTCCATAATATCCCTATTTCACGCATCCAGTTATTTCATATGCGCTTTCTTCGTTCGTCTTTTTTGGTTGCGTCTGCCGCCTATATATCTACTTCAAATCCATTCTCCTTCGCTTCTTTTTTAAGAATGGAAAGAATTTCCATCTGTTTAGCAGAAAGCTTTGAAATCAAAAGTTTTCGTTTGGAGGTAAGCTTCAAAACTGCAATCGATTTCATTTTTTTGCCGTTCAAAGATAGATTTAGAAGATTGGAAAAGATTATCATTTTCAGAAGCCCGTCTTTTATGTCTTCAAGCGCAGGTAGTTGGTTATTTGTAGTGTGTTTTCCCTCAACGATGAAAACCTGCCCTCTTTTGATGTTTATTTCATCTGCTGTAAAATAGTAGTTGCCGCCAAGATAATTCTTTATGGTAATCATGCCCTTAGTTCCGCACAATTTTTCTTTTTTGTGCTGTGTTTGACTTTCTGAATGCTGTGCTCTTTGTGCAAGTGTTCTTGAATAGTTCATAAACGAGTTTTTTCCTTTAAGCAATTCTTCAATGCGTTTCTCTATTCCAGTGGCAGAATGCACGGCAACGCCAGTTTTCGCGGCAATAATTTCATAGGCAGTAGCTGCCTTTTTTGAGAGTTCCGCTATCTGCTCTGTTTGCAGTATATTCCAATGCAAAGCATCCGATTGATAACCTGCCAGTTCGTTTATTTTTGCGCTCAAATAATCGTAATCAAAAGACTGGTCGGTTATCTTATCAGAGAAGCGCGGGTTTATTGTTGCGTCAACATAGTAAGCAGGAATTACATAAACACCCAACAAACTCATCAGTGAAACAGTGTCCCACTGAAGAAAATCTCGGTCTCCACCTGCGCCTTCGTCTTTGAAAACCGGGATTATAGTTATTTTTTTTCCAGTGAAAAATAGCGTATCATAAACTCTTGCGTAGGGATACGAGCGCGTTCTCTTCGCAGATACCCACCAACTTATTGCAAATTCATTTTTGTCTGATTTTAGCAAAAACGAACCACTTTTTCTTAATGCAATGTCAAGTTGAGAAATGTCATATATCTCAAGTTTACGACAGAGTAGTGGTCGGTAAGCAATGCCAGTTATTTTTGCAGCGATGTTTCTCATGCTATCCCCTATCTCTTTTTATCAACTCAAAACTATCATCTTCATTTGCCAGCATTTTTTGGCCGTTAAATCCAACCTTCTCCTTTATTGTATTTATTAGTTCTTTCTTAATTTCAATGCCAAATGAGTTGCGCCCAAGTTTTCGTGCAACTTTCATGGTTGTGCCTGAGCCGACAAATGGGTCCAACACATTTTCTCCGGCATATGAAAACAGCTTTATGCAACGATAAGGCAACTCTTCTGGAAATGCGGCAATGTCTTTTTCAAGTTCTGAATTTGGAAGAACGTTTGTCATTTCCCACAGCGTCATGTACCATTTTTTGTCTAAAAATTCTCGTGTGTCTATCTTTGATTTGTCCCTTATGCTTTGTGGAATAGATTTGTAGTCAAACTTGCCTTTTTGGAAGATAAGTATGCTTTCCAGAATATTATCTGGATAGAAATACATCGGATAAGGATTCTGAATAATCACGCCGCTTCGCCTGCTTATTCTTGTGTAGCCGTCTGGTTTCTTCCACACGAGTCTATCTCGATAACGGAAACCTGCCTTTTGAAAGAGCTTTACTGTATCTGCGACAATGGGAAATTTTTCACCATCAACAAGCATGTCATCTATATTTATTACTGCGATTCGTCCATCTGCCAACACTCTGTATGATTCTTTGGCAAATTTTTCCATCATTTTGAGAAAATGTGTTTTGTATCCTTTGAAAAGTTCTTTATAGTCAAACGGGGCGTTGAAATAAGGGGGCGACGTAACTATCAGATGAATATCCCCCCGCTTTATCTCGCTCATGCTGGTGCAGTCCCCTATAATTAGCTTATGCGTAGTTCCCACATCATTCACTGCTTCCTGAGAGTTTATAAACTTAAAGAAAATTCGCCGCAGAATTATTTGCGTCTTTCGTTTTTCTAAACCGGCACAGGCAGGTAAAGCGCGACGTTCCGCACCATCCAGACGTATGCCTTGTACCAAATCTCGTTCCTTCTCTTGATTATGTCCAGCAATTCCTTGAACGCCTCTTTTTCCGCGCCGGCCATCTTGCTTTCGGTAAGCTTGACGTGTTCCTTGCCATCCACCACGGTCTTCTCCTCCTGCGTCCCGATTGCCTTTTTCGCCTGCTCATACCACGGAGGCAGGGAGGATCTTTTCTTCTTTATCGCCCGCAGGAAGTCCGCGGTGGTGACGACGCGCTGCTTTCCGCCGTGGAACGCCTCCCTCCACGGTTGCGCTCCCGCTTCCTCCACAATCGCCTTGAGGTCTGCGGAAGCATAGCCGATTGTGGCGAGCGCGAGCCGGCGGAATGCGATGTGCTTTGCCATTGCAGGCACTTTTTTCGCGTGCATCTTGAGGATATCCACCCTCGAAGTGAAATCCGGCTCGGAAATCAGGATGGTTTTTCCGAAACGCCCCGACCTTCGCAGCGCGGGGTCAACGTCCCACGGCGCGTTGGTCGCGCCGACCACGAGCACGTTGTCGTTGTGGGATTCCACGCCGTCCATTTCAAACAGCATCTGGTTGACCGCCATTTTCATGTGAGCATTGGACTGGTTCATCTCCTCGCGCCTGCCGCCCATTGCTTCCACTTCGTCGAAGAATATGATGCAGGGGCAGTTCTTGCGCCCGGTTTCGAATATGTTGTGCAGGTTTTTTTCGGTGTTGCCGACGTACATGTCCACTATGTCGGATATTTTCGCGTTGATGAAGTTCGAACTGCACTCTCCCGCAGCCGCCTTCATTATGAACGTCTTTCCGCACCCGGGCGGGCCATAAAGCAATATTCCGCCGCCCCCGAATTTCCCGTACGTCCTCGCGAGGTCTGGCTTGAGTATGGGGTAGATTATCGCCTCGCTTATCTCCTCCTTCATCTTCTTCATTCCCGCGACCGAATCGAATTTCATGGTCGGCTTTGTGAGCAGCTTTGCCGCGTTTATCCCCTGGTTCTGCTGCTGCCCGTCGGGACCGCCCATGGTCGCAGTCCCCGCTCCGCCTCCCGCGAGCTTGGCTTTCGCGATTTCGCGATGGTTGATTGCCTCGGTGAAATTCGGGTTCAGTTCAATTGCCTTGTCGTAATCCGCAATCGCCTTGTCAATCTGGTTTAGGTAATCGTATGCCAGCCCGCGGATGTGGTATGCCTCGGAGAAGCTAGGGTTCAGCACTATTACCTCGGAAAAGTCCTCGACGGCTTTTTCGTAATCCTGCAGGCAGGCGTATGCGAGCCCGCGGTTGTAGAATGCCTTGAGGTATTTCGCGTTGATGGCAATCGCGCGGTCGTAGTCCTCTATCGCCGGATTGAAATTCTGCTTCCGGTAGTGCGCGTCGCCGCGGTTATTGTATATTACGGGATTTTTCGGGTCAAGCTCCGCCGATTTCGTGTAGTCCGCGATTGCCTTGTCGAAATTCTTCAGGTTGTACTGGCAAAGCCCGCGGTTGAAATACGCCTCGGAAAAAGTCGGGTTCAGGATGATTGCGGTGTTGTACGCCTCGATGGCGCGCTCGTAGTCGCCCTTCTCATAATAAGTGTTGCCCCGATGGTAATACGTCCGCGCATCCGTAGGGCTGGGCTTGTCCGCCATGAAAATTCACTCCACGAATTCATGAATTTTCAGACATGGGGCGCATAGCCCCATTCTGATAAATTATCCCCCTGAACATTCCTGTCTTCTTCCGCAAAATGAACTCGGCGGAGGTTTATAAATCTCATGCCGGCGCGGCGGCAAGAGAACGGATGGGGCGTTCTGCCGCCCTGCCTGCTCAGCCGGAAACGGAAGAATTGTCCGCGCCCAAGGTGAAATTCTCCGCGCTTCCCGCTGCAAACGAATCTCCTTGGTTGGCAGACACGTTTATGTCCACGAACCGGGTGATTTTTCCGCCAAACGCCTCAAATGTGGCGTCCAGCCAGACCACAGTGCCGGGCGGTATGGCATCCGGCGAGTTGGCTTCAACCTCCACTTCGTATCCCGCGCCCTGGTATTTTTTCCCGCCCTGCTCGAATTCCTCGGGGAATCCCAGCTTCAGCATGCGCGTCTCCACAAGCCGCGAGGGTATTCCAGCGATGCCAAGCTCAGCTGCAAGCTTGCGGGTGAGGTTGCCGTCCGTGTCATTCGCAAACGACGCGACGGATGGCGGGAATGCCGCCGCCGTCAGTCCTGCTGCCGATAGGTCGGACGCCGCCCTTTCGCTGTCGAAAAAATCATTCCTCACGCTCAGCACGCCGTTCTCTCCATCGGTTGCATAGTCTTTCGTGGCTGCGAGTATGGCGGTTAGCTGCTGGGATGTGGCATTGTCAAGCACAATATATGACCTCTCCTTGTAGGTCGCATTCATTCCTCTTGCGATTCCCTTTGCTGCGCTCCGGTTCTCCCACGCGATTTCCAGGTAGCGTTTCTGGGTTTCGCCCACGAATTTTGCAGGTATTCTCGCGCCCGCAACGTACGTTGGCTGGAACATCACGCTGCCCACCCCGACCAACTGTCCGTTCTCCACCTGCGCGGTGAAGGTGGCTGCCACGCTGCTTCCCTCGGCGTAAATCGGGCGAATCTGCATCGTGAAAGTCGCGCCCTGCGCCTTGGTGGTCATCCCGTCGCCCACAACCGTCAGTTTCTGCGGCGTTCCGATGGTTGCCGACGCATACACCGTCGCGTTCGCCTTGTCGAATTCGGCTGCCGCGGACACCACGTCCTTGCTGCTCTTGAGGTTGAGCACGAACCCGCCTTCAGCCGGCACGGAATAGGTTGCGATTCCGCGGTCAATAAGCCCGCGCTTCGCCTCTTCAGCCGCGCTTCCGTTCCCGCTTACAATCAGGTATGGCGCGTATTTTACAATTGTCAAATCCTCGCTCGCCTTCCCCGAAATTGTGGGGAGCGTGGCTGCGCCGTTGCTGCTTGCGCCTGCCGGATTCCCCTTGTTGTTCATGGCGCCGATTGCGAACATTTCGAACACGAAAACGAGCACGAAGCCGATTGCCAATATTTTGTAAACATCAGTCTTGTTCATAAAAATACCATCCCGGTTTCCCGCTTGCGAGCGGTAGCTTTTAATTCTTAATATCTCTTTAAAAAGCCGGTTTATATGATTCAACTGAAGAAGGGCGACCTCGTCCGCATTGAATACACGGGGCGGCTCGCCTCGAACAACGCAATATTCGACACCACGAGCGAACAAACCGCGCGCGAAATCGGGATATTCCGGCAGGGCAATCCCTACGGACCCAAGCTTGTGGCTTTCGGCACGAACACGGTCATGACCGGGCTTGAGGAGGCAATGGTCTCCTCGCAGGTCGGAAAGGAGGAGGAGTTCTCCATTTCGCCGGAAAAGGCGTTTGGCGAGCGCGATTCCTCGCTTGTCCGGCTGATGCCTGAGCGCGATTTTCACAGGCAGGAAATACGCCCTCAGCCGGGAATGGCAGTCATGCTCGACGGCGCGGCGGCGAAAATCAAAAGCGTCAGCCCGGGCAGGGTGACGGTTGACTTCAACCACCCGCTCGCGGGCGAGCAGGTGATTTACGCGCTCAAGGTTTCCGAGGTAATCTCCGAGCCGGAAAAAAAGATAGCCGCGCTTCTCGGCTCGCTTGGCTTGAAAGGCGAAGTGGCGAAAAACGGCAAGGGCTTCACTGTCTCTTTCAAAAAGGGCGAGGACGCGCGCCGCATTCAGGCGGCGAAAAACGCGATAGACGTAATTGTGCCGGGGACGACGTACAAGGTTTCTTAACTTCCTCTTTAAAGCCGACCTATCCTCTCGTCCGCCCTCATTCTCTTCAAGTGCTCTCTTATCTTCTTGGGCACCCTGTCATGCCACGCGAGCTTCTTTTTCATCATTTCCCTTATTTGCGTGGCATTGTATTTCCCCTTCTTGAAAAACGGGATTCCAAACACATTCTTTCCCGCGCGCTTCATCAGCCGCCTCACGAGCGCGTTGTTCGAATAAACGGCGTCGTAGCGCGGCACGTTCCTGTCAACGTGCGCCACCCAGCGCGCGTTGTCGTTTACGTCGGTAACTGCAACAATTGCGCACATCTTTCCCAAGCCGGCCCTGCGAACCTGCGCGGCAATCATTCTCTTCCTTTCAAGTGCGGAAAACGGGTTGTCCGGCTCGTTCTTTTTCTGCGCGCTTCCAATCGCAATAATTATTTTTCCATTTCTTTTGGCAATCCACTCAAGCGCGCAGAGGTGCCCCTTGTGGAAAGGTTGGAATCGCCCTATGAAAAGCGCGGTTTTTTCGTTCATGCTGGCATCGCCTTTGCCGATTCAAAATACGATTTTTTTCACACAGCCGAGGAATTCAGTCGCTGTTTCAATCGTTCCAGACGCTTCTCCCTTTTCAGTTTCATCTTCCTGTTCAATCCCATACATCAGCTCGTGCCGTTGCAGCCGGAGGGAATTCAATGCGTTTAAGTATCTTCTTTCAAGTTTGTTTGAATACACTTCATTCACATAAACAAACACTGCATAATGGCTTCTTTCTTTGAAGCCATCCTTGAAAAGCAGTGCCCTTGCCGCATGGAACATCGCGGTATATGCGCTGATGACGGCATTCTCGTAAATACCGTGCTTCAATTCCCTTTCGGCGAGTGAAAGCTTGTGCAATGCCATTCCTAATGATGACCCCGCCTTTTGGCGGTCAGGGGCGATTTTCACAAGTATGCCTGTTCTCAGGCAGTCGTCCACATTCATAACACCACTGGACGGTTTCCATATAACACGATTGATTCATATATGATGTTTTCGTAGAATACCCTGTTCTTCTTTGCCTTCTCTTCCCATTCCTTCTGAGACAGGCAACTCAGGTTGGCTTCAGCATCAAGCTTTGCAAGAGAGTCTATCCGTGCGCTGTTTTTTTTATGCGCCACCACCAGCAAGTCGTAGTCGCTTTTTTCATCATCGGTTCCTCTTGCCCTGCTTCCGTATAGCAGCACGGCGAAAACATCCGGCACTTTTTGTGCAATTTCCTCGGTAATTTTGCTCTCCTCGATGCAATTGAGGCTGAAAAGGACTTTCCACTGCCTGCAAAGCGCGTTTTGCAGGTTTGCTTTATACTGGTGTGCCCGCCCCACTGTTCTTAAGCTGGCGATTCTCTCCTTCTTCATCCATTCAAGGGCGTTTCCCGCAGCAGCCGGGCTTATTTTCGCCTCCTTTGCGAGCCCGCGCACAGAAAACTCCTGATTCGGCTGCCTGCAAAGCGTGCGAAGCGCCCGAAGTTTTGCGTATTCGTCCAGCATGGTATCTTATTTGACGTATGTATATTTAATAATTTCTTAATGTTTGAAGAATTATTAAAAATACAAATGCATTTTTAAAAAAACAAGAGGGGGGGCGGCTTGACTTTAGTGCTTGAAGTGCCTTCTTCCGGTGAAGACCATCGAAATTCCGTAGCTGTCCGCGGCATCTATCACTTCCTGGTCGCGAACCGAGCCGCCGGGCTGCACCACGCAGGTTATCCCCGCCTTGGCAAGCACGTCCAGCCCGTCAGGGAACGGGAAGAACGCGTCCGAGGCGGCAGTGGAGCCGTTCAGGTCGAACCCGAACCTCCTCGCCTTGTCGATGGCAATATTCGCGGCATCCACCCTGCTCATCTGCCCGGCGCCGTTCCCTATGAGCTGGAGGGACTTGGCGATTGAAATGGCGTTCGATTTCGTGTGCTTGCAGAACTTTGTGGCAAAATAGCCGTCGTCCAGCTCGCCAGCAGTGGGCCTGCGCTTGGTGGCTATCCTGATGGCATTCCGGTCATAAATTCCGGGGTCCCTGCCCTGATAGAGCATTCCGCCCGTTATGTACCGGAAATTCACCGCGCGCTCCACGCTCATGTCCCAGATGTTGGAAACATCCAGCAAGCGCCTGCTCTCCTTCTGCTTGAGTATCTCAAGCGCGTCGTCATCATAGCCCGGCGCGAGCACGACCTCGATGAATTTCGTGCCAATCGCCTTCGCGGTTGCCGCATCCACCCTGCGCGAGAATGCGATTACTCCCCCATATGAGGAGAGCGGGTCGCCTGCGTGTGCCTTGAGGTAACTCTCCTCCAGCGTCTTGCCCTCCGCGCCGCCGCACGGGTTGTTGTGCTTCAATATTATGGTGGCGGTCTGGTCCTTGAATTCTCGGATGAGCCCGAACGCAGTGTCCGCGTCGAGGAAATTGTTGTAGCTCATCGCCTTGCTTCCCTGGTGGAGCTTTGAATCGAAAATGCTCATCCTCCCCGATATCCTATACGCCGCCGCATGCTGGCTCGGGTTCTCGCCGTAGCGCAACGGATAGGCGCGCTCGAAGCGCATTTCCAAAAAGTCCGGATACAAGTCAGAGTTGTCCACCGCCGAAAGATACCTGCATATCGCCGCGTCGTAGCTGCTCGTGCGCGCGAATGCCTTGAGCGCAAGCTCGCGCCGAGTCTTTCCGTCCACGCAGCCGTCCTTGCGAAGCTTCTCAAGCACGCCGTCATACTCGCCAGGGTCCACAATCACGGTCACGTGCTCGTGGTTCTTTGCCGCGGCGCGCACCATCGCCGGTCCGCCAACGTCAATGTTTTCAATCGCTTCCTCGAAGCTCGTGCTTTCCTTCCCGGCGACCTGCTCGAACGGGTAAAGGTTCACGACCACCATGTCAATCGGCGCGATTCCGTTCTTCTTCGCCTGCTCGGCGTGCTCGCGCTTGTCCCGCCGATAGAGTATCGCTCCGTGGACTTTCGGGTGCAGCGTCTTCACCCTTCCTTCAAAAAGTTCGGGAAACCCCGTCAAGTCGGAAACCTCGCGCACCGCGACGCCGTTCTCCGAGAGGAATTTTGCGGTCCCTCCGGTGGAGATTATTTTTATCCCGAGGTTGGCAAGTCCCTTGGCAAAGGGCGCAAGATTGCGCTTGTCCCACACGCTGATTAGGGCGCTATTGATAGAGCATGCCATCTGAGCTTACCATCATTCTATCCCTATAAGGGTTTTTAAACCTCGTCGCCGGATTCCCTGCATGCAGGGTTTTGCCGAGAAGAAAAAAGAAGGGCACAAGCTCCTTGAAACCTCCGCCGAGGAGAAAAAGCAGCAGCGCCACGGGGCAATCGCGCCCTCCATGTCCGAAGGCCCCATGATTCTCAAGGATTCCCAGTCAATCGAGCAGCAGGCGCGCGCGCAGTTCGAGCGCAGCGTGAAAATCGAGCTTGATGCGATGAAGAAGCGCGCAATGCTCAAGAAAAAGCTCAAGGAAGGGAAGAAAAAAGGGAAAAAGGGCAGGCGGAGAAAAGGAAAAAAGAAAGATGAGAAAAAAGACTAAGCGCGCGGGGAAGAGGGGCGCAGGAGAAGCGAGCGGAAAGAATAGGACTGAAAGAGTAGTGCTTGGAAGAATAGGACTGAAAGAGTAGCACCTGGAAGAATAGGAACTGAACAAGTATGTCTGCTTTGGGAAGAGCCGAGTCCGCAAGAGAAAAGCGCGCGCCATGCGCCAGAGTGTCGCGGCACGCCAGAGCGCCAGATATAACATTTAAAATAACAAGAGAGGTAACAATGACATGGGGGCGAAAATACCTGTTCGTGAAGTATTGCTCTACTCGGAACGCATCAAATCCGACGATGTCCTTAACTTCTTCAACCAAATCATGAAGTCCCGCCTGCCATTTTTGGGCTTTCTCGATTTTTCGGACTTCCTCTCGCTTAACGTGGCGAACACCATAATCCGCCGCAAGCTCAACACCGTGCAATTCTACATCCGCGAGAAAAAGGCGCTTGCCGAGCTTTCGCTGCTCGTGTTTCCCTACAAGCTCTCCGACCCCAAGGAGCTGGAAGCCGCCGAGGGCTCGCTGCTCCCGCTCCCAAAATTCTACATGCTCATGGGCGACAGAGATTTCCTCGGCTTCATGCTCAAGGAAAGCATGGAAGAGGTGAACCTGCGCATAGTGAAGGTGCTCGGCAAATTCCTCGCCATCGGCACCGCCGTTGACGAAAAGAGGCAGAAGCACATAGTGGTCTGCACAAGCCCCGAGCGGTTCTACGTCTCCGACCTGGAAAAAAACCCCTCGGTTTACATAGAGATACTGGACCCCATCCCCAAGCGCATGTCCGTCACCTCGCACTACCCGGTATTCGAGGAGACGGGAATCAGCGTGGGTGTGGACAATTTCGACGTTTTCCAGCACACGCTTTTCGTTGGGGCATCAGGAACCGGAAAAAGCAAGGGGCTCTACGCGCTCATCAAGGCAATCGAGGCGAAGTACGGCGACACGGTGCGCATGCTCGTCATCGACCCGCACGGCGAGTTCATACGCGCATTCCCGCAGTACAAGGCAGTCAACCTGATAGACAATTACATCGAGCCGCTGGACGTCGGCGGGGTGAAGACGCCCCTCATGACGCAGCTAATCGCGCAGCTCCTCTCCTCCGCAATCGGGCAGGAGAACAAGTATTCCGAGCGCGTCCTGTTCTACGCAACGCACCTTCTCTCCTCGATAAACAAGATGGATTTGAAGAACATCAGTTTGCTTCTCACGGACTCAAGCAAGCGCGCGGAGTTCATCTCGGAGACGGAGAATGACGAGGTGAAGCGCTTCTTTGACGAGGAGTTCAACGATATTTACATCCACCATTTCAACGACGCTGTCCTTCCCATCCTGAACTTCGTGGGCGAGTACGAGCTTTACTTGGGCGGGGACAAGAAGCGCGAGAATTTGCTTGACCTGATAAAGAACAACAGGATAACTCTCGTCTCGTTCAACCCGAACTTCTTCGGAAAGCGCATGATAAACTTCATGGCGGGCGCAATCATCAACCAGATGTACATACTCGCCATCACCGAGCGGCTCAACATGCCGACCATCCTCGTGATGGACGAATTCCAGAGGGTGGAGACGCGCGTGGTAAAGGACATGCTCTCGGAAACGCGCAAGTTCAACCTGTTTGTCTATCTCTCCATGCAATATTTGGGGCAGCTTTCCAAGGACGTGCACGACAGCATAGTCTCGAACATCCGCAACATCGTCTCCTTCAAGGCGAACCGGCAGGACGCGACCATGCTCTCCTCCATCATGGAAATCAAGATAGAGGAGTCGTTCAAGAAATCCCGCTCGCAGACCGAGCTTGAGGAGTCTAAGAAGGAGATGTTCGTGCGGCTGCACCAGAAGGAGTGCATCGTGCGGCTTTTCGACGGCAAAAAATACATCCTTCCAATGAAGCTGCGCGTGGTGGATGTCTATTCAAAGTGGGGCTACAAGGAAGTGCCTCTCGAGGAGGTGATGCCTGCGCCGAAAGTGTCCTCCGAGCTTAGGAAAAAGCTCGCGCAGGAAGGGGCCGAGGCGCAGTCTGCATCCGAAGAGGAAAGGGCAGTGGAAGACAAAGGGCGGGCGCAGGCGTCCGGGCAAACTGGCGCAAGCGGGCAGCAGGCAGGCGCAGCTGATTCGCAATCACAAGAGCCAGCGCAGGATAAAAGCGGCGAAAACGAGTGGGGAGCGTTCAAGTCCGAAAGCGCCGTCCATTTGGGAGAATCCGAAAGCGAGGAGGAAGCCAAGCGCGAACTTGCCATGCTCAAGGAGAAGGATGAAGCCGAAGCCAAGCAATCCGGGAACGAAGGCGAGGAGCAGCTTGGGCAAGGCGAGCGGGACAAGGAACAGCCCGAAGAAGAACAGGGGCAGGAGGAACTCCGGGCGCGCAGGAAGCGCGAGCCAGTCTTCTCTTTCAGCACATCCGGTTTCGGAGGCGAAGGCGCTTCTTCAGAATCCCAACCACGCGACGAATCCGACATTGACAGCGAGGAGTTGAGCGCGGAGGCGGACTCTGTACCCGGGGAGGAGATACGCACGCTTGAAGAGGAACTGATGCTCAAGGAGGAGGAATTGGCTGCGAAGATACGCGCGAAGATGCCGAAGAAAGCGCAGGCGGTGAAAAATTCCGGCAGAAATTTTTCAGCAGTGGAATATGGAAATTCCGCTACAACGGACAAGCCGCCACTGCAAAGCGCGCCAGCAGCCCAAGCTAAGAGCGTCAAATTCTTCCAGCCATCCAAGCAATCCGCCAAACCAACCAAGAAAATTCCCACGGCTGCGCCCCGGGAGCCGGAGCCTGACGAGCCGGGGGAACCTGGCGAGCCAGAGGAATTCAGCGCATACGAAGAGAAGGAAGTCAAAGCCAAACCCGCGCCCTCGTCCTCAAAGAAGAAGGCAGCGAAAAAGCCGCTTGCAAAGGCGAAGAAAGGAAAGACGGCTTAATTCTTTTCTTCATCATCTTCCCGTTTTTCGCAATCCGATTCGATATCATCTATCAAAACCACGTGTTCAAGTATCGGTGGCACAATAAATATGGCAAGAGTTGCCACCATCGGTAAGGCGGTAAATATGTATCCGGTCCCCATTGCTTTGTCTAAAAACGAGCCGGCAAGCATTGCGGCTATGCCGCTAAAAAGAACTGCAAATCCCTTCGCCGTCAATGCCTTGGGGTTTCTATCTCCACGCGCACGCAAACTCTCATAAAATTCCAATATTTTGTCAACAGTGTTATTGCTGTTTTTTTGCATGAACGCCACCAATGTTTTGTTTACATCCGATATTATAAATATCTCCCGCAATCTCTTTTTTCACAGTCAGCTCTCCTGCAATCTTCGCAAGCAGCATCCTCTTCGTTTCCATGAACCTTTCCCTCCCCACTTCAACATTCCCAATCGCGTATCTCTTATTTTTCACGTTGAAGCAGAACATGCAGTCCTGCAAATTTTCGCAGTTGTGGCAGAAGTAGCTGCCTGCGCAGTCCCTGCACGAGTCCATCTCAAAGCACCGCTTGAGCTTGACCGAGTGGTGGCAGTGGATGCAGAACTCGCAATCAAATGTGGCATTGCTTCCGTAGGTGTGCTCGCAGCTTCGCGGCCAGAATGAATACGCGCAGTATTTTGAATAAAGCACGGGCGAAGTGCGATAGCAGTTTGCCGACTGCGTGATGGTAGCGCACTCAATGACATTGGTATTCGTGCCTTCTTCATACTCCGTTGAAAAGAACGCGAGCTTTCCTATTGTCCCGCCTGCGTTTGCAAGCGTGAGTGATTCCGCCTGCCCCTCCCCGATTTTCTCCCGTTCCCCATAGGCAAGCGCCTCCTGCTGCGTGAGCATTCTCTCTTTTGGCAGCCGGAAATAATTCGAGTAATCCCATCTGCGGACCGGCTTCCCGCTTGCAGCAGAAGGATTCTCCTCGCTTTTCCTCACTCTTCGCAAAAGCCAAGCAGCGTATGAATCAATCCCGCCGGGGAGTCGTCTTCCAAACAAAAGCTCGCAGGTTTTTGCAAACCCCTCCTCAATCGGCGCCATGTTTTTTGCAGGGGCGCGCACCTCCGGGCTCTTTGGGATTTCCGGCTTTGCCATCTGCGCAGCGCCAATAATGCCCATGAGCGTTGGCGCGCTTTTTTTCCTCTTCAATTCGTCCGCAATCTGCGAAACAAGGGACTGCTTTATCGCGGCATATTTCCCCTTCTCAAGCTCCAGATTCCCAATGGCGTGCCTCTTGTTCACAAGGTTGAAGGAGAACATGCATTCCGTGCAGCTGGCAAGGTTGTGCGAGTAATAGCAGTCCGCAGAATTCTGCCCCATCCAGAACTCAAAGCATCTCTTCTCGCGGTAAGTTTCATGCGATTTGACGCAGAACTGCGATTCGCCGATTCCGTTGCAGCCAAAGCAGTCCTCGCAAAGCCTTCCAACCGTGCAGTAGGCGAGATATTTGCTGTCGCCATATGTCTCCGTTTCATGCATGTAGAAGCTGTCGCTTATGTTCGAGCTTTTCTGCACAAAGTTGGAATTTCCAAGTATGATGTTGCCTGCATAGAATGTCCTGTCCTGTATCGCGGCTGCAATGCCCTCAACGTCCTTTATTTCATTAATCCCAAGCGGCTCGAATTTCCAGTGAAGGCCTATCTCCTCCATCCCAATCCATTTCGCGCTCTCAGGGTAGTTGCCAATGGCATAGGTTACTTCCTTGCCCGAAATGGTTGATTTCCTGCGAACCGCCGCTTCGATGTCCTCCCTCAGCCACGCAGCATAATCGCTCAAAGGACCGATATCCTCCCTGAACAGCACCTTGCACGCTTTCCTCCAGCGCCGGTCCAGTGCTTCCAGTATCGGGTCTTCCATCTTCGCACCGGTAGGATTTGGCGCAGGATGATTAAGATATTAACTTGGACATATGCCCATTTCCAGTGCTTCCCGGTAAAACTATAGCTTCTTCCTGAGGTAGTCCTTCAGGACAAATGGAAGAAGCTTGGACTCCGCCCTTCTCAGCCGCTCCTGCATGCTCCGTCTGCTGATGTGCGCGGTTTTTGCCAGTTCCTGAAGCGTCGCGCCCCTTGGCCAGCAGTAGTAGTTGTTCATGAGCGCAGCTTTCAGCGCGTCGGACTGCTTCTTGGTGATGGAAGGCGCAGCCAAATCCTTCTTCGGGTCGAAATCCCCCACGCGCAGCACCTTCACGTCCCCTATGCACGAAAGCTCGCGCAGCATCCTCTCGATGTTCTTCGGGTCTTCCGCGACCATGTTGTAGGTTTCGTATCCCGCCTTCGCAACCACCGGGGAAGTCGGGGTAACCTTGTTCGAAAGCACCGCATCGTAGCTCGAAGTTGCGCCCTTGAAGCGCAGCAGCACGAGCGCCTGGTTCGCGCCCTTCTCCAGCACGTGCAGCTTCTTTGTCGCGGCGTCCCGCCTCACCCACTCAAGGTATTCCTCAAGCTCGGATGGCGAGTTCGCGCCAATTCTCCACATCAGACTGTAATCAATGTTCGCGGGCTTTTTGGAAAGATAGACGACGGGGCTTATCTGCTCAAGCACCACTTCGGGGAATTTCTCCGAGGACAGGCTGGTCTGGCAATCGTGGTGGAAAATCCCGATTGTCGCGGACTTGACTTTCGTTTTTGTTGCCATCGGAAAACCTCGCCATGCGCACGTTTTAGCGTTTTCTTCCCAAATGCCCAAGTTCCTTTTTCGTAAATCCTTTTCTTTTCAGTTCTGCAAGCGCCTCGTTAGTCTTCATCCCGTTCCCGCGCATGTTTTCATGCGCCTCTTCAACCACTGCCATCCTGTCAAGCTTCAGCAATTCATTCATTATCGGCGCGCTTATCCCGTGCTTCTCCTCAATTTCAGCAAGCTTGTTGTAAACTAATCCGTACCATCCGTCTTCCATGCTTTGCGCCTTGCATTCCTCCAAAATCATGTTCCAGTTTATTTTTGCGGCTCGCGCAACAGCAGCAATGTCTTCAGCATCCTTTGCGCGCTGCGTTATTGCTTTGAATAAGATGACGTCCTCATTCGAAACAAGCAGCACGGCAAGCTTTCCAAACGTGCCAAATTTCTCCGCTCTTTCTGCCATGCTTTTGCTCAGATGCAGCGCTCTGCACACGGTTTTGCAGAAAACATCCAGCCTGAATTCATCCGCATTCTCCAATATGCCGCACGCATCCATTATCTTATACTCTGCTTCAAGGTGTTTGGGCGCGGCAAACCCTATTTTTTGCGCGCATTTTGAAAATTCCTCCGCATCCTGCGCATCCAGAAAAACCAAATCAAGGTCTTTTGTGCCAGGCTTCTGGTTCCGAAAGCACATTGCCCCGCCGCCCAGCAGAAACACCGTGCGTTCCTTATCCAAAGCAGCCCCCACTCTCCTAAAAACCGCAAGCAATTCGTCTTTCCCGAATAATTTTGCCATTTTAACGCACCTTCTGCGCATAATCAAGAGCTTGGCGCATAGTCTCAAGCTCGCCAATTACACTGTATTTTTTTGCAAGCTCGCGCATTTTCCCGATATTCAGCTTTCTCATGTTCTTTTGCAGGAAAATCGCAAGCACTGTCTTGTCCTGATGCTGCTGCATTGACGTCAGAAGAAGCGCATGCACAAAAGCTTCTTCCGTGCTTATGCTTCTTTTCTGCCAGTCGAGATTGAAATAAAAGTCATTGTAAGAAGTCAGCAACGCATCCAAGCCGTTCTCTGCAAGAAAGGAAATGCCTGTTTTGGAGAAATGAGGCGGCATCTCCTTGGCATCAGTCCTCACAATAAAGTTTTTCCCCACACATATCGAAGTCGAAAAACTGTACTCTTTTGCATTTGAGAGAAGAAGCGAGCATATGCCATCTGCATAATTCTGCGCAAATCTTCGCACCAGCAGGTCGGATATCGCGATCTTGCCTTCTCGCTTTCCAACAACCCCCACGGAATAAAATCTTCTGAGAACCTTGAGCAGCGTGGGCTTTGAGCAATCCACTTCTTCTGCCAACACACCCACTTCGCATCCTTCTTCAAAACCCGCAAGAGCTATGAGTGTGTCCATTGCGCTGCTGCAAAGCCATCCCTCTATTTCTGCGTTTGGCTTTGAGTCGTAGAGCCGCTTGAAACCCTGCGCATGCACTGTCTGTGAAAGTGAAATTTCCCGCCCGCTCTTTGTTACCATCCCCTTTTGCTCAAGTCTTCTCAGCGCGCGTGAAATAAAGCTGTTTTTCTTTTTTAGTTTTTCAGCGAGCCCCCCAGCGCTTGCGCTCCCCCTGCAAAGCACTTGGAGCAATTCAAGCTCAATTTCACTAAAATTTAACCACATAATTAAGATTTAGTTAAATATGCTTATAAACTTAACTATTTCTTTACTCCTATGTTATATATGTCCAACTCCAAATCGTGCTTTCTCTCCAGTTTCGCGGCTATCTCTGCGAGCGTTCTTTTCTTCACTTCCAAGTATTTCTCCCGCCCGACCTCCACGTTCCCTATCGCATACCTCTTGTTCTTCACATTAAAGCAGAACATGCAGTCCGAGAGCCCCTCGCAGTTATGGCAGAACATGCACCTGTGGCAATTCTTGCAGCTGTCCATGTCCGTGCAGACATTCACTTTCACGCAGTCGTGGCAGCGGAAGGAGAAAGTGGAGTCTGCCATGAGTATGCTTGAGCCGAACACGCCTTCGCATCCCTGTACATGGGTGCAGTAGCCGCATTTCTTCGAATAAGTGCCATCGCTCACTTTGTAGCAGTCCGTGGCGCCGTATTCTATCGGGTTTTGGATGTTGTTTGAGTTGTTCCCCTCCGTCATGTCAATCGCATAAAATGCGACATCCATCGCCTTCTCGAAAATGCCTGCAAGGGAAACTCCCTCCCCTTCACGAATCAAGATGCGCTGTTTTGCGGTTTCTTCACTCTCCTCACGGCTCACCATCCTGTATTTCGGCACCTTCCAATTCCAAATATAATCGGAATACCATGCCTCATTTCCGAAAGGGGGTTTCACCTTGCGTATCCTCTCAATCCGCTCCGATAGGAATTTCGAGTATTTGTCAATGGGGAAAGTTCCTTTCCAAATACGAGCCGGGAGGCAGATTTGAACGCGCCTTCAATGGGCGCAAGGTCCCCCACCTTCCTCTCCACTTCTGGCGCGTGTACTTTTGCGACAGCTTCTTTGCTTGGAGGGGAAGCAAAGTCAAAAACAGAGCGGAACCGCTTGTGCTTGATGAGGTATTCCCGCATCTCGGCAAGAAGCTTCTTCTTTATCTCAAGATACTTCTCGCGCGGAAGCTCAAGGTTGCCTATGCAGTATTTCTTCGAGCGCAGGTTGAAGCAGAACATGCAATCCGTGCAGCCCCTGCAATTGAACGACAGGTACATGTCCGAGGAGAAGGTGGTTGCGGCGCATTCAAAGCTCCGCGACAGGCTTTCAGAGCCCATGACGCGTATCAGGTGGCTGCCGTGCATGAGAGGCCCCGAGCCAAATATGAATTCGCTGTCCGCGCGCACGAAATTCGAGTAAGCCACGTATTTGGAGGAAACGACATTGTGCGAGCGGTAGACGTAGCTTGAGTCTATGCAGTTATCCGCCTCCTGAACAAAGCTTGAAACTCCGAATATCTTGTTCCCGGAATAGCGGAATCTGTCCGAAAGCGACTCGATAAGCGCGTCCAAATCCTTGATGCTGTTCATATCCAGCGCCTCCTTCGCGCCGTAATCTATTTCATCCTCGGAAATGAACTTCGCATCCGCAGGATACCTGTCCGCGCCCATAATAACGGGCTTTCCGGAAACGCAGGACTTCCTCTTCGAGTAGGGTATGTAATGCTGCTCCGGCAGATAATCCGAAAAGGAATCCAGCTCCCCGATTTCCCCTCCGAAAAGCACCTTGCACGTGCTTTTCCACGCCTTGTCCACTGCATCGTAAGTTTGCGAGCTCATTGCATTGCACCTATGTTGTAAATGTCCCATCCCATGCCCCCCCTCCGCGCGAGTTCGTCAGCCATCTGCCCGACGAGGGATTCCTTTATCCGCGCGTATTCCCCGCGCCCGAATTCCGTGTTGCCTATGTGAAACCTGCGCCCCTTCATGTTGAAGCAGAACATGCAGTCGGAAAGCGCCTCGGAGTTGTGGCAGAAATACGAGTCCGAGCATTTCGTGCAGCTGTCCATCTCGAAGCACCGGTTCAGGTAAAGGGAATTGTAGCATTTGAGCGAGAACTGGGATTCAAGCGCGCGGTGGCAGCCGTACGCATATTTTGTGTTCAGGGGAAGCGAGCAGACTGCGCAATTCTCGGTGTACGTGGCATCATAGCCCTTGTAGACATTCACCGCATTGAAGACAAGAGGAGAGCTTATCACGTTCCGGTTCACCCCGTCCCTAAGCTCCGCGGTGAAGAATGCAATCCTGCCTAGCGCCTTTTGCAGCGAACCCATGCTCCCAAGGTCCTTTTCCTCCAAGTGAAGCGCGGACAGGGAGATTGATTCGTCAAACGTTACGCGCCGGGTCGGGGGGAAAGAAGAGTAGACGGGTATGCCCTGCGGCGCCACGGTCTGCGCCCCGAAAGGCGAGAGGACCGGCTTTAAGGCAACGGTGTGTCGGGAAAGCCAGTTTTCATAGCCAGTGAGCTTGTACGCCGGCTCGCGCTTCAGGATAAGCTTGTAGGTCGAGAAAAACCCTTTCTCTATTATTCCCATGTCCTCCGGCTCTTTTTTTGCCCGCCTTATGTCGGGTTTCCCCTCCGGTTTCGCGTCGCCGGCAAGCTCGATAAGCGAGGGGAAGCGTTTATTCTTTTCAAGCTCATCAGCTATCTCGGAAATAAGCTTTGCTTTCAGCCCACGGTATTTTTCCTTCGGAAGCGCAAGGTTGCCAATCATATGGCGCTTGTTCCTCTGCCCGAAGGAGAACATCAAATCCTGGCAGCCAGCGCAGTTGTGGCAGAAGTACATATCGCTTGAGTCCACAGTAATGTAGTTCTCAAGGCACCTGTGCGCATTGAACGCGCCCACCAGGCGGATGAGGAATTCCGACTCGGCGCACCAGCCCGAGCCAAAGGCGTATTTCGAGCCGCGCCTCACCATGAATGATGAATGCACATATGTCGATTGTTCAATATTCGTGCTATTGCACACGTATTGCGAGTCAATGATGATGTCTGACGAGCTCACAAACGCGGAATTTCCGAGGAAGCGGTTGCCGGTGTATTCGCACTTTTCCCGAAGCGCACGGGCTATGGAATCGATGTCCTTTATGTCGTTTATTCCGAGCGCGTAGCTCCGGTTTATCTCAAGCTCGTCCGCAGATATGAATCGCGCGTTTTTTTGATAGCCGTCAAGCGCAAGGAAAACGTCCTTGCCGGAAAGGTGGGATTTCCTCTTTGCCTTTGCATTTGCCTGTGTTGCCTCGGCAATCCAGCCATCATATTTCTCCAGCCCGCCGATTTCCCTGCCAAGAAGCACTTTGCACGTGCTCTTCCACAGTACATCCGAAGGTAGATGAAAGCGGCATCTGAAAACCTGCAAAAATTCCTCTATGATCGCTCTTTTTCCAATTCAAGGCAGCGTATCCGCGCTGCCTGCCCGTTTTGTAGACTGCCA
>Ga0172370_10001933_pt1 | contig 30554 bp, 27 predicted proteins | sample LakKiv5m_FD_114538 | JGI IMG/M metagenome (GOLD analysis project Ga0172370, IMG submission 114538) | Freshwater microbial communities from Kabuno Bay, South-Kivu, Congo - kab_022012_11.5m | ecosystem: Environmental > Aquatic > Freshwater > Lake | place: Democratic Republic of the Congo...
AATTACATATTGAACAAGGTCCGTCTTTGGAAAAATCCGGACATCAAATTGGGATTGTGCAAGCTATCGCTGGGATTGCTTTTTATCGCTTGACTTTTCTCGGGCGGGCTGATCATGCCGGTACGATCAGTATGCAAGACCGCTTGGATGCTGCTCAAGGAGCCAGCGCTTTCACCTTATCGGTGCGAGAAATCCTTTTACGTGATTTCCCATATTGTAAAGCCAATATTGGCAATGTTAAAATAACCCCCGGCGCCTTCAATATTGTGCCTGAGGTGGTTGCATTAGATTTTGAGTGTCGAGCAGATGACCAAGAGACTTTTGAGGAAATTCAATCTGTTTTACTCGATCAAGCACGATTAGATGCCGAGCGATTTGGATTGGCTTTAGAGGTCGAATTCTTAGGAAAACGAGATCCTGTTGCAATGGATCCGGAATTGCTGAACGTCGTTCAAGAAGCCTCAGATCACCTCGCTTTGTCTTCTCAAAAAATCACCTCCTGGGCAGGACATGATGCCCAAGCGATGGCGGATGTTTGTCCAACCGCCATGATCTTCATTCCATCAATAGGGGGAACGAGCCACTCCCCAGATGAGTTCACTAGGTGGGAGGACTGCGTCAATGGCGCTAATGTATTGCTGCAGGCAACGTTAAGGCGGATTTTGGGAACCTAATATTATTTAGCTTGACAGCCTAATTGATCGCCTCTATAATCGAATCTAATCGCTGTTAGCGCTAACAGTCTCCGAGAATTCTATGTCTGAACGACCTACAATAGTCGACGTTGCACGCGAAGCGGGTGTTTCCCTGATGACTGTCTCTAGGGTGGTCAATAAAAAGCAGGATGTCAGTCAAGCTACTCGCCAAAAAGTCCTCCAGGTAATCGATGCCTTGGGCTATCGACCCTCAGGTATTGCGCGTGGACTAGCAACCAATCGCACGAGAACGCTCGGGATCGTTGTTCCAGATATTGATAACCCCTTTTTTTCTGGTGTCGTGCGTGGCGCCGAGAACCAAGCTTATGCAGAAGGCTATAGTGTCTTTTTGTGTAATACCGAAGAAGACCAGGAACGCGAAATTTCTGTTCTTGAATCCTTGGAAGAAAAACAAGTCGATGGCTTGCTGCTTTGCAGTTCGCGGTTGGATGATGCTGACCTTGAAAATGTCATTCAAAGGTTTCCCTCGATTGTACTAGTATCAAGAAAATTATCTCACCAGGATGTTGGAACCGTGTTGATCAATGATCTCTTGGGTGGAGAAATGGCTGCCTCCCATCTGATTGAAAAGGGGCGCTCAGCGATCGGGCTGATTTCCGGTCCACAAATTTCGCATAGTGGACAAGGGCGTTTGCGTGGTTACCATTTAGCGCTTTCTAAAAACCAAATTCCTTTTCAGCCGCAGTGGGTGAGTTATTGTTCTCCAAATGTGGAAGGTGGTTATCAGGCAACGCTTGCCTTACTCAAACAAGAACCATTCCTGACTGCCTTGATATGCCATAATGATCTTGTGGCAGTCGGCGCGCTACAGGCTTGTTCGGAATTGGGGTACCTTGTTCCTGAGAATATTTCCATCATAGGCTACGATGATATATTAATTGCCGCGTTGGTTACGCCCGCGCTTACAACTGTTCGTGTGCCGCGTCTTGATCTGGGTGCAAAAGCGATGAGTTTATTGTTAAACCAAATCAATCAAGAAGGGGTTGAAAGAAAAAGGATTTTGATCACTCCTGAGTTGATTGTTCGAGATAGTACTTAAAGAGCGCTAAACATGCGAAAACAACAATGGGATACGATCCTCCAGTGTAATCATAGGCAAGCTTTTGACGCGCTTCCGATTGCATTGATCGTGGATAGCCCTTGGATTCCAGGTTATTTAGGGTTATCTACGATTGATTACTTGACGAATCCAGATATTTGGCTTAAAGCAAATTTTGAGATCAGCAAGCAGTTTCCTGAAATCATCTTCATCCCAGGATTTTGGGTCGAAATGGGGATGGCAGCCGAGCCGAGTGGTTTTGGTTGTCGTATAAATTTATATGATGATACGACGCCAACACTCCATGCCTGCATTTCTTCAGTAGATCAAGTCGATCAACTTGTAAGACCAAATCCAAATCAGGATGGTTTTATGCCAATCATCTTGAAAACCTACCGATATTTGGAACCGAAGATCAAAGATATTGGGCATCAAATAAAAATTGTGGCTGCCCGAGGTCCGCTTGCGATTGCCTCACATTTGCTGGGTGTGACAGATTTTCTTTTGGGAGTAAAACTAGATCCCAAAAATACGCATAGGTTATTGAATATCACAACTGAACTCTCCCGAAATTGGCTTGAAGCGCAGGCGAGCGTTCTTCATGATGTTGAGGGTGTATTGTTATTGGATGATATTGTCGGTTTTCTTTCGCCTGAGGATTATTTAGAATTTGCGCATCCTTATCTGCACAGAATTTTCGACGCTTTCCCCGACAACTTGAAAATTTTTCACAATGATATGGATAGCGCGGTTTCATATCCTTATCTAAAAGAACTCGGAGTCGATATTTTTAATTTTACTCATTTACAACCGCTTTCAAAGGTGCGTGATTTGGTTGGGAATCAGATTTGTTTAATGGGCAATATCCCTCCATTGGATATTCTCGCCAATGGAAAACCGCATGAGGTGAAAGAGAGTGTCAAAGCCTGTGTAGCTGAGTTACATGATCTAAGAGGTTTTCTGCTTTCGGCGGGTGGCGGTGTTTCGCCAGGAACACCCAAGGAGAATATTGCAGCCTTGATAACAGCAGCGCATCAAAATTCTGGTTTCGGAGGATGATATGCTTAATGCCGTGATTATTGGAACGGGAGCGATTGCAGATCAACATATTCAGGGTTACCAAAATCTTTCTGATCAATGTCAGATCGTCGGGGTTTGCGATCTTTATCCTGAAAAAGCGCGCAAGAAAGCCGCAAAATATGGCTTAGAAGTACCCATTTATGATGATCATCGCGCCATGATGGCAGAGTTGGACTTTGATTTGGCATCGGTTTGTGTGCCTCCCTTTTCGCACGCGGAAGTGAGCATCGATTTGCTCAATGCTGGAAAACATGTACTGCTTGAAAAACCAATGGCAACTTCTCTGGAAGAGTGCGATCGGATGATTGAAGCGGCAAAAACAAGCAAGAAATTGTTATCTATTGTAGCGCAGAATCGATTTAAAGATTCGTGGATGAAATTAAAACAAATCGTGGATTCTGGGAAGATCGGTAAGATTCATCATGCTCGTGTTGATTCTTTTTGGTGGCGAGGCAGTCATTATTATGATCTGTGGTGGCGTGGTACCTGGGAAAAGGAAGGCGGAGGTTGCACGTTGAATCATGCAGTTCATCATATTGACCTATTCCAATGGATTCTCGGAATGCCTATCGAGGTACAAGCAGTGATCTCTAACCTGGCGCATGAAAATTCGGAGGTGGAAGATTTCTCAGCGAGTTTATTTTATTTTCCGGATGGTTCGATTGGTCAGATTACCGCTTCGCTCGTTCATTACGGTGAGCGGCAAGAGATGGTCGTACAAGCGGAGAAAGCCATGGTCGCTATTCCATGGGAGGTCAAAACATCTCAGCAAATGGTAAATGGTTTTCCACAAGCGGATCCTGACTTTGAAGCTGAATTACGCTCTTTTTATGAGAAGCTACCAAATCTAACTGAAACAGATCATATTGGACAGATAAAGAATTTCATTTCCGCGATTCTTGGGAAAGAAGAATTGCTCGTGGATGGTATTCAAGGTCGCAATACATTGGAATTGATCACAGCCATCTATCAATCGGGAACATTAGGTAAGCGCGTAAGTCTTCCTCTTTCACCTGATTCACCTTTCTACAATCAGAAAGGGATTTGGAAATATGCCCCACATTTTCACGAAAAAACGCTCAATATCGAAAATTTTGAAACAGACGAAATAAGCTTAGGCAGAGATACGGATTAAGCTTAACTAGGAGAAAACATGATGATGGATGAAAAAAGGGCTTCAGATACCAAGGCAAGAAATAACGGTATGAATTATTCCCCAAAGGGCAAGCCAAATCCGGTTTGCAAAAGCGGTGAGTTCCGTTTTGCAGCCATAGGGTTGGACCATGGTCATATCTTTGGGATGTGCAATGGTCTCACTGAGGCTGGTGCGGATCTTGTGTGGGTATATGATCCCGATATACACAAATGCGAAGCATTCAAAAAAGAATTTCCACAAGTGAAGATCGCCCGTTCTGAAGATGAAGTTCTCAATGACGAAAGCATTCAGATGGTTGCAAGCGCTGGTATTCCAGCAGATCGCTGCGCGATGGGTTTGAAAGTCCTTGATCATGGCAAACACTATTTTTCGGATAAGCCGCCTTTAACCACTTTAGAACAATTAGAACAAGCACGCCAAAAAACCAAACAGACCGGTCTCAAGTATGCAGTCTATTACTCAGAGCGTTTACATGTCGAATCAGGCGTTTATGCTGGCGAATTGATTGCGCAAGGCGCTATTGGTCGTGTCTTGCAGGTTGTCAACCTAGCCCCTCATCGCCTTGGCTTATCGAATCGTCCGGATTGGTTCTTTAAAAAAGAACGTTATGGGGGCATCCTAGTTGATATCGGCAGTCATCAGGTGGAGCAATTTCTTTCTTATAGTGGGGCTAAGGATGCGCGTGTATTACATAGCACGATCGCGAATTATCATCATAAGCGTTATCCAGATTTTGAAGATTTTGGCGATGCGACCCTACTCGCAGATAATGGAGCCACACACTATTTTCGTGTGGATTGGTTCACACCTGATGGATTAGGTGTCTGGGGAGATGGCAGGGTTTTTATCCTAGGGACTGATGGCACCATAGAATTGCGTAAATATATTGATATTGCCAGAGAGGAATCCGGTGATCATATCTATCTTGTCAACCAAGAAGGGAAAAATCATATACCAGTAGCTGGTCAGGTCGGATATCCCTTTTTTGGTCAGCTCATTTTGGATTGTCTACAAGATACAGAAAATGCGATGACACAGGAACATGCCTTCAAAGCGATTGAAATATCCATCCAAGCTCAAATGCAAGCAGAGCTAATCGAAGCTTAAGATGCTATTCCTGTTTAATGAAGATTAACACTGTAGCGCCAGCCTGGTCCTTCAATTGCAAGCGGTTGTCACTCTTTGTGAACTGAACAACAGAACGTAATCTATCTAAATAGGCTTGTTCTTGCTGCATTGTTCCTTCGGGTTCTATACAATATCTTTCAGTTACGAAAAGGTCTCCCACCTGTAAGTTGCCGTTTGTTTGTGTGAAGCTGCCGCCATAGATATTGCAGCCAGCTTCACCGCTAATTTCGCCATTTTCAATGGTAGCAGTGATAGATGTGCTTGAAATTGGATTGACTGAATTTCCTTTTTGATCCTGGTATGTATTCAAAACCCAAGTCGCACCCTCAAGGTCTGATACACTGGGGGATGCTATTAAGGTCGGGAACGAAGAAACTTCTTCTGTCGATGGGATTTGGGTAGGATTTTGAGATATTTGGCAAGCGGCTAAAATAAAAATAAGTGAAATAAGGATTATTAAAAAGATCCCCTTAAAGAAATTGTCACTTAAAATTATCTTCATCATCTCAATCTTTTCCCTTTCCAAACAGGCTGCAAAGATATTGCAAAAAGCTCATCTCAAGATATAAATTATTCACAAGTTTCTCATAACGTGATCATATAATAAAAAACATACTGTAAAGAAATTCGAAAATAAGCATGAATTTGTGCATCATGCTATGCCTAAAAATAGAATATATTTTGTTTAGATTATACCAATTAGGATCAGAAAGTAGAGCTGATTTCCAAATCCTACTTAGATGTTCATTCTTCAGGCATTCTGTCAGCCACACAACGAAATCCGGTGAATTGGCTGCTGAATAAGGGGTAATGATTACTACGCTCTGAAGTGCGCAAGAGAATTTTTTCGTCAAATAATCCTCCGCCGCGCAAGACTTTCTTATCGCCCGTAGCGGCACCATGAGGATTAATATAAATCGAAGAAGAATAATATGAATCTAGATACCAGTCCGACACCCATTCCCAGACATTACCTGCCATATCTTCTACGCCATAAGGGCTGGCGCCGTTTGGGTAGCTGCCTATTGGTTTGGTTTCGCCCTCGCAAAATTTCTCAGTACCAAAAAGATCATAAAAATTGGCTAAGCTGCAATCAGGATTTTGATTACCCCACGGATAAGTTCTCACAGATTTGCCGCGCGCTGCCTTTTCCCATTCTGCTTCGGTTGGAAGGCGTTTGCTATTCTCCTGACAATAGATATCAGCGCCATACCAGGTCGCCTCAACGACCGGATGATCATTATATCCGTTTTCAACCACATAATAGTTCCCGTTCCAGATTATTCTGGAATCAGGATCGTTGACGTTCACACACTCATTACCATAACACAGACTGCTATTACGCTGATTGAGAAAGGCTACCATTTGCTCATTGGTGACTTCATATTTATCGATATAATAATCATCCAAATATACCTTATGCAAAGGCAGTTCATCCTCATTACAATCATGTATGTCATTATGATCGGGATCACAACCCATTTGAAACTCACCGGCTGGAATCAGTACCATTTCCATCGGTTTGGCATTCATTAATTTCTGCGGAGTATTTATTGAGTTTTCATTTCTAGCATCTGTTTGCATTTGTGTTAGATAAACCGTTGATGCCAAAATAAGAACAAAGATAAACCCGGTCAATGAATAGATTTTTGTTTTCATAGCAACCCACCAATTCTTATGTTGATAATTTTTTACTTCTTATGATTAATCTGCTTTACTAACGACGATCCCCCAAGTGATGCAAAAGACTGGGGTATATTTTGATAATTCTTAATAATTATAGCACAAAACTGAGGTTATTCATATAGGCGTACAAAATATTAATATTTAATTGGAATGTCCATCTAAAAGATGATCGTAATAATTAGTGGGGAATTTACATGTAGAAGGTTTCCGAACGGCTCGTTTGTTTATTGATTCCGACATTCAGGCTAAATGTAGGCATTTTACATAGCCACCAATTTTATGCTTGAGCATATAAAAATGCCAAATAAAATGGTATAGAATGAAAATGCCTGATTATTAAAATATCGCTCCAGATAAGGAGAGATTGAGATAATGCATGACAAAAATCTTTAATGGGCAATACTGTGCTCTAAGGATTTATAGTATTGTCCTGAAGCGATCGTCGCGGTTGGTGCAAACTTGGGTTGTACCTTGGTCAAGCGTTTGATCATTACAAGAAATTCACCGGCTGAAGTGCTTTTTGAAATGACAAAGTCAAATTCGGGTAAAATATGAAAGGGTGTAAACCTTAGGCGATCTTCAATCAACATGATCTTAGCATTAGGGAAAATCATATTCAGTTTTTTCAAGTTTGAAACCAGATCTTTATCAATGATATCTCGATCTACAATCACTAGCTTAATATCCTCATGGTGTTGATTTTCCTTGTTCTGTATCTGTGATTCATACAGGGTAAGATCAACTTCTGGGAGAGTTTTTAATATGGCGAACAGACTGTGGCTAAAGTTGCCGGGTTTCGCAATCACCGTGATATTTGTTTTTCCTTGATCCACGAATGATTTCTCCTTCTCCTCGCGCCTTGGTTCAGTTCTATTCATTACAGCGTACCTGAAAGCAACATCTCGATCTTTTGGCGGAATTCTTCTTCACTAGTATCCCCTAAGATAATCTCTCGAATAACCCCGTTCTGGTCGACATAATAAGTGGTAGGAAAAAACATTGCTTGGTAAGAACTTGCAAATTGCTCGCCATTATCTAGTAAGACCGGGAAATTGATCCCTTTCTCTGCGATTGTTTGCTGAACTGTGTTTAGATCGTCTTGTTCAATTGCGTTAATGGTGATGATCTGCAAACCCCTTGCCTGATACTCAGGTGAGATCCTGCTGAGGATGTTTAATTCGTTGATGCATGGGTCGCACCAAGTAGCCCAATAGCTGATCACGACAGGATGACCGTATAATCCAGAGGTCTGTATTGAATTACCATCTAAGGTTTGTAAAGTAAATTCGGGCGCTCTAAATCCGACACGTGGTTCAGCAGGTAGGGATAGATCAATTTGTGCAGCTATAGTCGGTTCAGCATAAACGGGTGTCGGTTCGAGTCCGGTTTGTTGGGCGATTTCAGCTGGTTGAACAAAAACAGGTGTGGGAGTTGCCTCGATTGTAAACCCTGAAAGTGAATTCTCATCACCTGAATTCTCATCGGGATTGTTGCTATTATCCTTTGCGAGCTCATTGTTTAATTCTTTCAAAGCGCTTTGATTTGATTTTTGAAAGACATCCCCTCCCTCGGTCTGATAATCAACTGGATTCTTCACGACCGGATTTTCTTGATTTGTACTTACTTCTTCTGTGTTACAAGCTGCTAGTAAGATGATTACTAAAATAATACCCATGAATTGAAAAAAAATATTCTTTTTATTTCTCATTTGTTTTTCCTGTTTTTTCTTTGTTTCCTTTTGACGTTCAGTTTTCTTCAGTGGTTGTTGAAATAACTTTATCATTATATCAATATCATTCTCTGAAGCAATACTTCGAACGCCATGATCAAAAATTGCAGTCAAATGACGTACTTAATGATGAAATTATCATTAATTCTGTTCATTAAAAGTTACATTGTCGCATTTATCTCTTTCTGTAAGGATGCCATATTTGCTTGTATGGATGCTTTTGGATTGAAAATTGAGGAACCAGCCACTATAACCGTCGCTCCTGCCTCGATGACTTCGCGAATATTGGAAGAATTAATGCCTCCGTCGACTTCTAAATCCACATTCGTGAGACCTTTCTTGTCCAATAAAGCGCGCAGCCTGGCGATTTTATCCGTGCTGCCTGGAAGATAACTTTGTCCGCCAAAACCTGGATTGACGGACATGATCAATGCCAGATCAATATTGGAGATTATTTCTTCTAAGCTTAATAATGGGGTAGCAGGGTTCAATGTTACCCCAGCTTTTACGCCTAACTGTTTGATTTGTTGAACAGTGCGATTGATATGTGGGCAAGTTTCAACGTGAACGGTTAAGATATCCGCGCCAGCTTTTGCAAATGCGGGGATCATTGCTTCTGGTCTTTCGATCATCAAATGGACATCGATGATAACACCGGCTGCGATGGTGATCGGTTTGATTGCAGACACGACTAATGGACCAATCGTGATATTGGGGACGAAATGACCATCCATGACATCTACATGGATATACTGCGCTCCAGCCTCGATTACTTCCTTGACCTGTTCATTCAGTCGCCCAAAGTCAGCCGATAAGATTGATGGCGCGATTTTGATCATCTTGATCCCTTCATCGTTATGTGTTCTTTCTTCATAATAATCTTGGTATCTCGCTCGCTTGCTACAATCACTTGATGAGCCATATTCAAGAATAAACCGTGTTCGATAATCCCTGGACGATAAGCGAGTTTATCCGCTAATTTGTTTGCATCCTCTATACCTTCTTCGAACCAACAGCGCGCTAGATAATTGCCGTTGTCTGTAACAGCTTTTGAACCATCTTCCTCTAACCATAGCTTAGCTCGGCAGCCTAATGTGTTCAACCAATGGACATGCGCATCCGCTTCGAAAGTTAAAATTTCTACCGGCAAAGGTCCTTTTCTGCCAAGCCTGGGGACGAGTTTGCTTTCATCAACGATAATGATCAACTGATCGGTATGGATCTCGACTACTTTTTCACGTAACAAGGCGCGACCGAGCCCTTTGATCAGGTTCAGATCGGGATCAACTTCATCTGCGCCATCTACGGCAATATCTAAATAAGGGGTCTGTGCAAGCGTGGTTAGGGGAATGCCCCATTTGGCTGCTTGCTGTGCTGTGAATTCAGAAGTGGGAACAGCCTTGATATGGTTTAGTTTGCCTTCTTGGATTTGCTTTCCTAAAAGATCAATGAAAATGCGCGTGGTGCTTCCTGTACCCAGACCAATGGTCGTGTTGCTCTCGATCAGTTCTAGCGCTTTTCGTGCTGCGCGTTCTTTTGAATTCATGATCCTAATTTCCTATGTTTTCCATTCACTTCATACACTTCGCATCTTAGCGCAAGCGCTTCATACCTCATTGCAAGCTTATTGTATACCAAATCGATGATTTCTTCTTAAAACATTGATGAAAGAACCTTGTTAATTTGATTAACTAACCTATTTGTTAATAAGTTCTAATCAGTAAATCTTTAAAAAACTTCAAGCGCTTCTTGCTTCAGTATGCGCTTGGTTTAACTTTGGCGATTGCGCTTTACCCGCTTTCTGCAGCTTGACAGAATATCAAACCTGAAGTATCCTGAAATAGACTGACCGGTCAGTATATTATTTTGGAGGTTTGATTTGTCTCCTAGACCTGATGTTAGCGAAGAGAGAAAGAAACAAATCTTAGAAGCTGCTATTTCTGTCTTTGCCAAACTAGGCTTTCATAAAGCTCGTATGGATGATATCGTTGAAGCATCGGGATTGAGCAAAGGCGCCCTGTATTGGTATTTTAAAAGTAAGGAAGATATCATTAAGCATATGATGGATTCCATTTTTGCTAGAAGCATGCAAGAATTTCAAATTTCATCGGATTTGCAGGGTAGTACACGTGAACAAATTACATCTATGCTTATCCATTCAATGCAGGAAGCGAAAGTGATGCTTGAGATCAGACCGATCATATATGAGATATTCGCCTATTCTTTCCGTGACGGCATTATCAAGCAAACTGTCCGAGAGTTTTTTAATACTTATATTGAACAATTGACTCCGATTATTCAAAATGGGATTAATAAAGGCGAATTTCGTGATATTGACCCATCTTCGGCAGCGCTGGCTTTGGGCGCTATTTTTGAAGGTACGATCCTTCTGTGGATGATTGCTCCAGATGCTGTCGATATTAATAAACATTTCCGGAATGGGATAAATTTATTATTAGATGGGTTTGAGGGGGAGTAGCGATATATACCTGAGAAGATCAATGATGTACAACCTCCGAAAGGCTTAGCTCGATTAGCATTTCGTGCTCCAATCTGGCTCTATCGAGCGGATTTGAGCTTTTTACTTGGAAAACGTTTTTTACTCCTTATGCATATTGGTCGAGTGAGTGGTATTGCTCGTCATACTGTCTTGGAAGTTATTCATGAATCAAAAGATGCGGAAGAGATCATGCTGCAATATGGATGCAAACATCCGGTAGCTTTGAGAGAATTGGCGCGGATGATGGGTTATAAAATCGAAAATCTTAGCAAGCTGGTTTTATCGGTTACAATATTTCTTTGAGTGAAATTTAATTTTAGGAGCCATTCAAGAAACGTGGAAGCATCGAATATTGATTACAGTCGGAAATGGGTGATTATGGCTGCGGTTGCGATGGGTGTTTTTTTGGCAACTATCGATAGCAGCATCGTTAATGTTGCCTTACCAACTTTAGTGCGAGAACTTAATACGAACTTTGCTACTGTTCAGTGGGTTGTTCTGGCTTATTTATTGACCATAGCCACTTTACTGCTATGTGTTGGACGATTAGCGGATATGCGTGGGAAGAAGCAAATCTATTTGATTGGTTTTATTATCTTTACCACTGGATCGACACTATGTGGTTTTTCACCCAGTATCTATGTCTTGATTGCTGCCCGTGTATTACAAGCTATCGGAGGGAGCGCCATTCTTGCTTTGGGAATGGCGATTGTAACCCAAGCTTTTCCACCTCATGAGCGTGGCAAGGCATTGGGTATTAATGGCTCAATTGTTTCAATTGGTATTGTAGTTGGTCCGACATTAGGTGGTTTGATCATCGGAGCGACTTCTTGGCATTGGATTTTCTTTGTCAATATTCCAGTAGGACTTATAGGAATATGGATGGTTCTTCGATTTGTCCCCAATATCAAACCTCAGGGTGCACAAGAATTTGATGTCATTGGTGCAATCACACTCCTGATCAGCTTATTATCCTTATTGGTCGCATTGACCCTGGGGCAGCAAATTGGTTTTAGTAAATTTCCAGTGATTGCCTTGTTGTTAGTTTGGTTGCTTTTCTTGGTGTTTTTTATTCACACAGAGAAACGCGTCAAACAACCTATGATTAATTTAGATTTATTTAATAACTTGTTATTATCGATAAACTTGGTTATTGGCGCTATGACTTTCATTGCGATTGCTGGAACTACGATCCTAATTCCTTTCTTCTTAGAGAACGTGCTTGGCTATCAGACTTACCAAGTTGGTTTCTTGATGGCGATCATTCCAGTAACCATGGGGTTGATCGCACCGATAGCGGGTACACTTTCCGATCGATTTGGCACTCGTCCTATTACCGTGATAGGTTTAGTTATCTTGTTATTGGGTTATATCTCTGTCCAAAGTTTGGATGAAAACACGCATATCATCGGTTATATCGTACGTTTTCTACCGATCGGGATAGGAATGGGTGTTTTTCAATCTCCTAATAATAGCGCCATAATGGGAGAAGCGCCAGGCGAGCGTTTGGGGATTGTATCTGGAATGTTAGCGTTAACCCGCACACTCGGGCAAACAACCGGTATCGCCTTATTAGGTGCTTTTTGGGCAAGTAGAGTCTTCTTCCATGCTGGTGGTGTCATGGAAACAGGCGCCACGTTTGCCCCTCCAGCGGCGCAGGTTGCTGGATTGCAGGATACCGTTTTCCTTCTCATCATCCTTATCGCTGCCGCTCTCGGGATTGGTTTATGGGGTTACTTTTTTGAGCGTAAACAAAATACCGTTTCCACTGCTTCGATCAGACTTTCTTAATTAGAATACTTCAGTAATGCGAACCTTAGATCCGTTTCAGCTTTATCCTGAAGTTTCCAGAGAAGTGGATTTGGTAGTTTTTCTGCATGTCATTTTGGTATAATTTCTTATATCTTAATGCTATTGAAGTAATAAATAATGGGAGAGAATTCTTTGAGCTATGATATCTGATCCGTTGAGGGCTGTCGATAAACTTGATTTGCCCAATCTTATTCTTCAAAATACACAACTCTGGCAGGAATTTCGTTCGCCTGACCTTAAGATTCTGAATGTTTCCCCTTACTGTGAGCAGGTTTCTGGTTATTCATCGTATGAATTTCTGGAAGATCCTAAGTTCATAACTCGTATCACGCTTCAAGAAGATCGGGATGAATTGAACAAGTGGATCTCAAATTCCTTTAATAGATCGAATAATGAATTTTCATTTCGGATAAAGAATCGCAATGGAAATGTCTATTGGCTGAAAGCGATTAGGAATCCCATATATGTTGAGGATAATCAGTTAATCGGTTTTCTTTTTACCTATCAAGATATCACCGAACTAAAAAACCTCAAGGATGACTATCAACAAAAGGATGAAATATTAAATGCTTTGCTTGAAGCTCCAAAGAATATCCTATCTGTAATTGATCTTGAAGGAAAGATCTATCAAATTAGCGACTTGTTTGCTGAGAAGGTAAATTCAACCAAAGAAGAACTGATTGGAAAAAGCATTTGGGATATATTTCCTCCGGATTCAACAAAATTGAGAAAGAAATGGATCGATCAAGTAATTCAATCAAGGCAAACACTACGCGTAGAAGACAAGAGTACAATCGATGCTTCTTCATCGGAAATCTATGACACCATTATTCATCCAATATTGGATAAAGACGGTGAGGTCAATAGGTTGGTCATTATTGCCCGAGATGTCACTAAATACAGAAAGATAGAGGAAGAGCTCAATCAATCAAAACGTCAATTTGAAATTATCTTGGAGTATATATCAGACGGCATCTTTGTTCTTGATCGGAACGGAGAAGTACTTTTTACTAATCAAGCTGCACAGCAACAAATAATTTATCCAGCTGAGGAATTTTATAAAGATCGACAAAATTTAGTTAGTAAATTTGTTGTTGCAAGAGAGGATGGATCCCCTATTGCTTGGGAGGAATTCCCCTCCCACCAAGCCTTAAAAGGGCAAAAACCTGATCCAATGGTCATCCGGTACAGTCATCCTGGATTTAACTCTCACGATGAAAATTGGTTGGTCATTAATGCACAACCGATCTTTGGAGAAGATGGTCAAATCGAAATGGTGATGGTTATAAGTAACGATATCACTGAATTAAAGATTAGTCAGCAGGAAATTGAACGAGCTCATGTTGAACTGGAAAAGCGTATCACTTATCGAACCAAGGAGTTATCTAGGGTAATCCAAAGTCTTGAAAGGGAGAACCTTATTCGAAGGGAAGCTGAAAAGCAAGCTCGTGAAAGCGCTGCTTATGCCCAAGCGTTGGTTCGCATAGCCCAACGATTAAGCGCACAGCTTGATTTAAATACTTTGTTGAATCTAATTTGTCAGGAAGCTGCTCAAGCTACAGTGAGTATGCTAGTTAAAGATTGTAATATTTACCTCTATGACGAAGACCAAGATGCCCTTATCAAATCGGCTGATCATATCCTTTATGGAGATCCACCGGATTTTTACCCAATTATCCCTCGAGATATTTATTTGAGTTGGCTTAATCATCGTGGTATGACGATCTTGGTTACCGATGTAAATAACTTAGAAAATCTATCAAAAATATCACTCCCAGAAAACTATTTAATCCATACCTATATCAATGTCAGTATGTGGAATGATGGTGAATTGATTGGATTCCTTGAAATGTATTCTGAGAAGGAAAATGATCTCCCTAAAGAGAAGGAGATCACCTTGATCCAAGCGATCGCCAGTCAAGCTACTTCCGCGATTGTCAATGCGCGTTTATTTGAAGATATTACCAAAGCACGCAATCGTTTACAAAATATTTCCCAGAAATTGGTTAAGGTTCAAGAAGAGGAACGTCGTCAATTAGCGCGTGAATTACATGATGAGTTTGGTGGAATGCTTACCTCTATTCGCATCAACCTAGATATCATTTCACAATCTCAGAATCAACTTCAACTCCAAGCTCTAGCTCAAGCGCGTAATTTGACCGATAAACTCGTTGAGCAAATAAGAGAACTTTCCTTAAACTTAAGACCGACCCTACTTGATGATTTTGGGTTGTTACCCGCATTAATTACATTGATCGAACAGTATCAACAAAGAACGAATATCACTGTAGATTTTAAACATAATGGCATCAATCAGCGCTTTCCAACAGAGATTGAAACGACTGCTTTTCGTACTATTCAGGAGGCGCTCACAAATGCAGCCAGACATGCTAATGTGGATCATGTCGCGGTCCGCGCTTGGTTTGAGAATGATATTATCAAAATACAAATCAAGGATGAAGGCAAAGGTTTTTTATTTGACAAAAATGATTTCTCTTATCGCACAAGCGGTTTATCTGGAATGCGGGAACGTGTGAAGATGGTTCAAGGCATTTTTGAGATCGAAACCGCGCCTGGTGAAGGTACTTGTATAACTGAAGAATTGCCGATTAATTTTTTGCTGGGAGAAGAATCATGGTAATTGCAAAGAAGACAATTTCAATAATTCTGGCTGATGATCATGCTATCGTTCGTGAAGGGCTACAAGCGCTATTCGCCAAGGAAAAGGATTTTGAAGTTGTGGCAGAGGCGAATGATGGGTTGAGCGCTCTGGAATTTGTTGAACAACTTCATCCAGATGTAGTCATTTTGGATTTGGAATTACCCGATATCAAAGGATTGGAAATATTACGCCAGATTAATCAGCGCTATCCAGATATCCGTGTCATTGTCCTTTCTATGCATGCCAAGGAAGCTTATGTTGTTGAAGCGATTCAAAATGGAGCAAGGGGATATGTCATAAAGGGATCTGATACTTGTGAATTGGTCACTGCGATCAGGAAGGCTATGACAGGTAATCGTTACATCAGCTTACCATTTTCTGAGCAATTGATCCAGGATTATCTTGAAAAGTATCAAAGTCAAGACTTTGACCCTTATGATACGCTTACCAATCGTGAACGACAGGTTTTACATTTGGTTGCCCATGGCAGCAGTAATACTGAAATTGCAAAACGATTGAAAATTAGCTCTCGTACTGTTGAAACCCATCGAGCTAGGATAATGGAAAAATTATCTTTGGAGAATTTCACCGAATTAGTTCGTTACGCCCTCCGTAAAGGAATCATTCCCATAGAATAAGCAAAGAAATCTGAAAATCCCTGAAAAAAATCCGTAGATATACGGATTGATTGTTTTTGAATTTTAAGTAATAATCTTCTCATAACAAAGTAATTCCCTATGCAAAGAACCCTTCGGTCGCGTGGGACTAATCAAGATTTGAGGGGCTAGGTTTCTAAGGTCAGGGGTGCGATCCTTTCACATTGGAGCGATATCATATCGCTCCAATGAGTTTTAACTAGAACACCGCTAATTATCTTAATGGAAAAACGCAGGAGTTTTGCACCATCTTTTTCTGTATTCTTAATTCGTAACTCGTATTATCCAAATGTGTTATTATTATCGTAAGCGGTAGTTTATTGGGATCGCACTTTAAAATCCCCTTTATCCCTTGCATTGTATCAAAACTAATGTAAAATTAACTGAACCTTATCTAACAATGAGTAAAATTAGACCATCAGAAATGGAGGTAATTCGAAATGAACGACCAATTTGGTTCCACCGAAATAACCAGTGATGATAAACTATGGGCAGCTCTTGGTTATCCTATTGCCCTAATTGCGATTATTGTGCTACTGATGGAGGAAAAGAAAAATCGACCCTTCATTAAGTTCCACGCAGTCCAATCACTAGCGCTCAATGTAGTTCTCTTCATTATTATGATCATCTTGGGCATAACAGTTGTTGGCGCAATTTGTGCTCCGTTCTTATGGCTAGTGACAATCTGGCCAGCCGTGGAGGCATATCAAGGAAAATATGTAGAAATCCCCGTGGTTACTAACTTCATCAAGAATCAAGGTTGGGTATAACCAATCTGCTTAGGCTAAACCCGTTTTCAGCTTAATAAAATGAAAACGGGTTTTTCCTAAATTTCATCGCATATTTACTTGACTTTTGTAAGCCTACACAATAAAATCAGCGCTATGGAATAATAGATATTCCATAGATGATTATCGTTCAAACAGAAATAGAGGAGAGACCCGAACCAATGAACGGGCACCGAAGGGGCAAGTCTGGTTTTAGGCTATACCAGAGGAAACTCTCAGGTAAAAGAACTCAGTTTCTGAAACCCTCTGGAAAGCTTAGTGGTTCTGCCACAGGCACCGACGGGGCAAGCGCCAAGTTTTCTTGGTGTGAATCTCTCAGGTTTTAGACAGAGGCGCACGCAATCTTTGCGTGCGCCTTTTTTAATTGATTAGCCAAATCTTATGACTAAAAAACTAAAGGAGAATAATATGAATATTCCAAGCGATCTAAAATTTACCGAGCAAGATGAATGGGCGCGCCTAGAAGGTGATATCGTCACGATCGGCATCAGCGATTTCGCGCAAGATCAACTATCCGATATCGTTTATGTCGAGTTCTTGGTTGCGGAAGGTGAGCAGGTTTCGAAAGGGGACGCATGCGCGACGTTGGAGTCTGTTAAGGCTGCCGCGGATGTCTATGTTTCTGTGAGTGGTGAAGTTGTTGAAGTTAATGAAGACCTTGTCGATACCCCGGAAAAGGTTAACAGCGATCCTTATGGGGCTGCCTGGATGGTGAAAATTAAGGTTAGCGACATAAGTGAGTTAGATCAACTCATGGACGCTGCCGCTTACGAGAAAGCAATCGAAGAAAAAGAATAATCAATTAAAAAGGAGTAATTATGTACGTTCCTCATACTGAGGCAGAACGTGAGAAGATGCTCAGTACGATTGGGCTTAAATCCATGGAAGATCTTTTCCAGGATGTGCCCGCAGTCGAGCGTTTCCCTGACCTACGACTAGATCCCCCCTTGACTGAAATGGAAGCATTGGAAGAGTTACAAGATCTTGCCTCTTCTGATGAAACGACCAGTGAGTTGGTTTGTTTCCTTGGCGCTGGAGCCTATAACCATTATGTCCCATCAGCAGTCGATGCAATGATCAGCCGTGGAGAATTCTATACTGCTTATACACCCTATCAACCCGAAATATCACAAGGCACGCTTCAGGCAATTTTTGAATATCAAAGCCTGATCTCTGCGCTTACTGGAATGGATGTCTCCAACGCTTCGCATTATGATGGCGCAACCGCTGCCGCTGAAGCTGTCAGCCTCGCCAATGCACATTTCCGTGGTAAACGCAGCAAAGTCATCCTCTCCCCTGCCCTAAATCCGCAATATCGACAGACCATCCGCACGTATAACCCGGGTACAGAATTGACCTTTATCGGCGATAATTCAGGAGTTGCTTTGGATGATAGTCCAGAGGCGCTGATCCCTTTGATCGATAAAGATACCGCATTGATGATTGTACAATATCCAGATTTCTTTGGAAGGGTTTATGATTTATCGAAACTGGCTGAAGCAGCTCATGCTGCGGGCGCCTTATTAGCTGTATCTGCATATCCGATAGCATTGGGCTTGCTCAAACCACCTGGAGAGTTTGACGTAGATATCGTCACTGGTGAAGGGCAGCCACTAGGAATACCGCTCTCCTTTGGTGGTCCTTACTTAGGTTTCTTTGCTACCAAGAAAGACTATTTGCGTAAGATCGCAGGTAGATTGGTCGGTGAGACGGTTGATAATCGTGGGCAACGCGCTTATGTGCTCACATTAACCGCTCGTGAACAACATATACGTCGTGAAAGAGCAACTTCGAACATCTGCACCAATCAAGGTTTGATCGCCTTAGCTACAACGATCTATATGAGTTTGCTGGGTAAGAATGGATTTAAGGAAGTTGCCAATTTGAATTACCAAAAAGCGCATTATGCCGCAAAGCGATTGAGTGAATTAGAAGGTTTCGAATTGTGGTCAGATGAACCATTTTTCAATGAGTTCACCCTTCGATGCCCAATACCCGTTGCTAAGCTCAATGAAAGCCTGCTAGAGTATGGCATCGTTGGCGGTTATGACCTGGGCTTGGATTATCCGCAATTATCTGATCATATGCTTTTGGCTTTCACAGAAATGAATTCGAAGGATGATATCGATTTACTGGTTGAAGCGCTTGCGGAGGTGAGCCATGACTGAGCCCTTGATGTGTGAACTGTCTTCGGTTGGACGCACTGGGTTGCGTTTCCCACAATCGGATGTCCCCGAAAGCGCTCTCCCCAAAGGGTTTGAGCGTGAGCGCTTAGCTTGGCCCGAGATGTCCGAAGTCGATGTCGTACGTCACTTCACGCGTTTATCTCAATACAACTATGCTATTGATAAAGGCATGTATCCTTTAGGATCATGTACGATGAAATATAACCCTAAGATTAATGAAGCCGTCTCGCGTTTACCTGGGTTTTCAATGATCCATCCACTGCAACCGATCGAAACCGTGCAGGGCGCTTTGATGCTCATGTACAATTTACAGGAAATGCTCAAAGAGATCGGTGGATTCGCAGGTGTGACTTTACAGCCAGCGGCTGGCGCGCATGGTGAACTGACTGGTATTCTCATTATTCGTGCATTCCATGCTTCGCGTGGCGATACCAAGCGCACCAAGATCTTGATCCCTGATTCTGCCCATGGCACAAACCCGGCTACCTCGGCAATGAGTGGTTTGGATGTCGTTGAGCTGAAATCAGACCCAAACGGCAATGTCGATCTCGAAGCGCTGAAGGCAGAATGCGACGATACACTGGCTGGTTTGATGCTCACCAACCCCAATACCTTAGGTCTGTTTGACGAACATGTCAAAGAAGTCACAAAAATGGTGCATGAAGCGGGCGGTCTTATCTACGGTGATGGCGCCAATATGAACGCTTTACTTGGTATCGTTCGGCCGGGTGAATTAGGAGTCGATATCCTGCATTACAACCTGCATAAAACCTTCTCGACCCCGCATGGCGGTGGAGGTCCTGGTTCTGGTCCTGTCGGTGTGGTCGCTGACCTGGTCGATTTCCTACCAGCACCAATCGTTGATATTATCGAGGAAGGCGACGAAGAAATGCCGCCTTTGTTTGGTTTTGTAACTCCAGAGAAGACGATTGGGCGTGTGAAGGCTTTCCAAGGTCACTTTTCGATCATGGTGCGTGCTTATACATATATTCGCATGAATGGACCCGAAGGACTGCGAAGAATTGCTGAACATGCTGTGTTAAACGCCAATTATCTGATGAAACTGCTAAAGGATATTTATCATTTACCCTATGATCGGATCTGCATGCATGAATTCGTGCTCGAAGGTCAATGGGACGATGCGCCTGACGTCCATGCCTTGGATATTGCCAAACGCATGATGGATTACGACCTGCATCCACCCACAAACTACTTCCCTTTGATTGTCCACGAAGCGTTGATGATCGAACCTACTGAAACGGAGTCTATACAATCCCTGGACAACTTTGTCGATGTCATGAAGAAGATCGCCAAAGAAGCTCACGAAACCCCCGAGCTTCTCAAAGAGGCGCCTCATAATACCCCCGTCGGCAGATTGGATGAAGTCAAAGCCGCCAAAGATTTAGTACTAACGTGTAACCTGGAAGCCAAGCCATAGGTTGATAACCAAAAGCTCTATTGCTTGTTAATAAAAAACCCCGCTTTTTCTTTTGAGCGGGGATTCTTATTTACTTTTTTTAGATTGTTTTTTTAGATTTTCCTTACTTGAGATAATTTGAAAATTTGGTTACTCTATTATGATTCATAATAATTATTATGGTCTTCCTGAAAGACTAATCGAAAATTCGTATTTTGAAGCGTCAACAATCATGACAACAGCTTCGATCGGTTTGCTAAGGCTATATGTTATTCTGTAATCAATCAGTAAAGGACTTCCTATGGGGAGCTCTAACAATTCAGATTCTAAAAAATCAGCAGATCTGGCACGAATTGTATCTCTTGCTGCTGTAATTTTTATTCCATACTTAGATTCCAGATGCTTATACAGGGAAACAAAAGTACCGGTATCAGATAATATTCCCGGTACCAAATCAGGAATTATATAATTTGTGATAATTGCGATGGGTTGATTATTAGCGAGTTGAATTCTTTGGATTCTTACAACCTGATTTTCGCTGGGTAGATTTAAATCATTTAGAATATTATTTGATGGAATAAACATATCTATATGCATACTTTTGGATTGCACGGTATATCCCTTTGCTTCTAACGTCTCCGAAAAGGATGTTACCCGATTCAATTTCTGAGTGGTTTTTCGGTCAAGAACCTCTGTACCACTACCTTGTTGTATGTTCACAAATCCCTCTTGTTCGAGTAATGCCATTGCTTTTCTGACTGTTGTTCTGCTGACATCAAACATATTACATAGATCGGGTTCTCTTGGTACAAAAGATCCGATGGGATAGGTTTCATTGAGTATTAAATCTTTTATTTGATTATATACTTTCATATAGGATGGGATACGCTTATTCGCAGATTTCATATATCGATGTCCTCGTAAACGTAATTATGTTTAGTGATATAATTTGACTTGCTTAGCCCTGTACGTACCTATTGACACGGAAACATAATTATGTTATCTTAGTATGGCGAGATTAAAAGTGTTTTATCGCTATTATATATGCTTTTATTATACCATATTATTTAATTTAGATCAAAAGGTAATTAAGTAAAAATAAATAAGTATTACCTTTTCGGCTTTCAAGGATGCACTTATGAATTTGACCAGTAAACAACTTGCAACAATGATCGATGTTAGTGCGGTTAAAGCAGATTCAAGTTTAGAGGAAGTAAAGTCTGCTGTAAAAGCAGCCATTCAATATCGTTTTATTAGTGTTTTTACCTTACCGTCATTTTCTCCCTTAACCAAACAATTGCTGGAAAACGATACAGATATTCTTCTTGGAGGTACTGTTGGCTTTCCATCGGGTTCATCATTAACTTCTACTAAGGCTTTCGAAGCTGATGAACTTCTTGAACTCGGATGTAAAGAATTAGATATGGTCATAAATATTGGCAAGTTGAAATCTGATTTTTATGAGGATGTTTCGAAGGATATTCAGAAAATTGTCGAGATAGCTGGAGAAATTCCTGTAAAAGTAATCTTAGAAGTGGGTTTGTTGAATGAAAAAGAAATCCAATCAGGTGCAAAAATAATAAGAGATTCTGGCGCAAAATTTATTAAATCCGGTACTGGTTGGAATGGTGCCACAAATACTCATCATATTCATTTGATCAAAGAAGCTGTCGGAGATAGTATCAATATTAAAGTTGCTGGTGGGGTGCGAAAGATCGATGCTTTATTAGAATTTGTTGGTTTAGGTGTTTCAAGATTTGGAGTAAGCTATTTATCCGCAGTCAATATTATGGATGAGTTCATTAGGATGAATGAGGAATAAATATGGCGAACTTGATATTAGCATATGATCTTGGAACTGGAGGCGTGAAGACTTCAGTGTATAGCGAAGATGGCAGTTCAATCGCTGAAGTGTTTGTTTCTTATGAAACTAGATATCCTAATCAAGGATATCATGAACAAGATCCATTAGATTGGTGGAATGCTGTTGTGGTATCTACAAAAGAAGTATTAAAAATTACTACAGTCAGTGCCAAAGATATTGTTAGTATCGCTGTTTCTGGTCATAGCTTGGGTGTTGTTCCCATAGGTGAAGATGGAGAATTGCTTAGTAATAATTTACCAATATGGTCTGATTCAAGAGCTGTAGAACAAAGTCAGCGATTCTTTCAGCATATTTCTCCTGAAGAATGGTATCAAACAACCGGAAATGGATTTCCTCCCTCGCTTTACTCCATTTTTAAAATAATGTGGTTTAAGGATAATTTACCGGAGCTTTATCGTAATACAAATAAGTTTATTGGGACAAAAGATTATATCAATTACCGTATGACTGGGCAATTATTTACTGATTTTTCATATGCTTCAGGGAGCGGTGTATATAACCTAAAGGAATGGAAATACCAAGATGGATTTATTCAATTCGCTGGTATTTCGAAAAATAAATTACCTGAGATTGTCGCCTCCACTCAAGTCTTAGGAAATCTCTTACCCGATGTCGCTAATCAACTTGGTCTTAGTGAAAGTGTGAAAGTTGTTTGTGGAGGCGTGGACAATGCTTGTATGGCACTTGGTGCAGGGTGTGTAAAGGATGGTGATGCATATACTTCATTAGGCTCTTCGGCTTGGATTGCTGTTTCTGGAAGCGAACCGATCATAGATGTTCATAATAAGCCATATATTTTTACTCATTGTATTCCAGGGATGTTTGTTTCTTCAGTAGCGATTTTTGCAGCAGGTAGCTCTTTTCGTTGGTTGAGGGACACGGTTTGCCAAAATCTGATCCAAGAAGATGAACCTTATGATGCAATGACAGAATTGGCTCAGAAATCGATAATTGGTGCAAAGAAATTGATTTTTAATCCCAGTCTCGCTGGCGGTTCTAGTTTGGACAAATCCCCAAATATTAAAGGTGGATTTTATGGTCTTCAATTAGGTCACACCCAAAGTGATCTTATTCGAGCAGTAATGGAAGGGATCTCTTTAAACCTAAAAATCGCATTGGATATTATGGAGGATTATCTTTCCCTTTCAGATGATATGTTAATCGTAGGTGGTGGAGGAAAAAGCCAATTTTGGAGAAGCATTTTTGCGGATGTTTATAACAAGGATATTTTGGAAACTAATATAGGGCAAGATGCTGGATCTTTAGGCGCTGCAGCATTAGCAGCCGTTGGTGTTGGTCTTTGGGATAACTTTAGTGTGGTTCCATCTCTTCATAAAGTCAAAAGTCGAATTGAACCTAATAGAGAAAATTCCAACAAGTATGAGATTATTCTTTGTCTTTTCAAGCAAATAGCTGAATCTCAAGCAGATATCGGTGATTTGATTGAAAAAACAGATTGGTAATCTATTCTAAATCGTCATAGCTCTGATTCTGAAAGGATCTTGTGAGGTGTTTATGAAGTGATAATAAAAAATATATTTCGCTCTTATAAATGTGCAGATTATAAAAATCTTATGAGAAGAGGTCAATCATGAAAAAACATTTCAACTTAATTTTGAGTACTATTATTGTGTTTGTGATGCTATCTGGCATCGTTGCGTGTAGTCCAGAACCGGAAGCACCAGTAGAAGAAAGTTCAACGACGATTGTAGAACCAGCATCTGTTGCGGATGATGTAATTTCATCTGCTTTAGCATCTTTAGATGCCAATAGAGGCGAAGGTAAAACCATCGGTGTTGTGGCTTTCTTTCAGGCGAATGACTGGAATCGGAACGCATTAAAGGCGATCAATGAAAATCTTGAAAAATATGGCTACACGGTTAATGTCATCGATGGGAATGGTGATGCAGCAAAAATGAATGCTGCGATCGATACTCATATCGCCAATAAGGTAGATGGAATTATCATTGCTGGTGGCGATGGTACTGCCCTTCAATCTGGTTGTCAGCATATTGTCGAAGCAGGAATACCTTATACTGTAATCGATATGTTCCAAGAAGGTGCGATTACAAATGTAATGGCTGATAACTGGGGTGGTGGTACACAGTTAGGTCTCTATGTTGTTACCCAAATCAAAGGAAAAGGCAAAGTTCTAATCTTAGATACTCCAAGTTGGGTTACACTTCTAGCTCGTGCTGATAGCGCTGATGTAGTTTTCAATCCTTTACGATCAGATGATCCTACCAAAGGCATTGTGACACAGAGATTTGATATTGATGCAGGTAATGCAGTAACTGATGCTCAGACCAAGGTTGCTGCTGCTCTTTCTGCAGATACAGATAAAAATATCAAAGCAATTGTCACTACATGGAATCTGCCCGCAGTTGGTGCTTATGCTGCTCTGAAGGCTGCTGGAAGAACAGAGGATGTTGTGATTGCTAGTGGTGATACTGGTAAAGATGTACTTCAGGCAATGCGGGAAGATGAAGCTGGCAAATGGATCTTCATGGGACAGAATTCTTATGTTCTAGGAACTCGAGCTGCTCAAGGTTTGGACCTAGCATTAAATGGAAAGGCAGATATCGTACCATACGCGCAATTTGGTCCTACATATTTTGTTTCGAATCTAGGCGGTCCTGATGATCCTGTAACGGATGGTTCAGAAATCAAATTGCAAAGCCCTGAACAACACTGGAAAGAAGTATTTGGAACAGAATTTGGTACTATAAGTGAATAGTTAAGTCAATTAAGTCTTTGGGAAGGTGTGCTGTTATGGATACCTATCCCAAAGACATTTCTTCAAATAAATATTATTTGAATATTTTTCTATTGATAGCGTTTACGTTATTAGGAGATAAGTTTGACCAACAATGTAGTAATCCGAATCCGAGATGTAAAAAAATATTTTGGAGCAACAAAAGCTTTGGATGGAGTTGACCTCGATATTTGCTCTAATGAAGTGCATGCGATTGTTGGATCAAATGGAGCCGGAAAATCAACTCTAATGAAGACCCTTGCTGGTGAATATGTACCAGATGATGGTCAATTCTATTATCTTGATGAAGAAATCACTGGTTTTTCACCTCTTGAAATTCAACAAAAGGGAATACAAGTAGTACATCAAGTATTGAATATCGTCGAAAGCATGTCAATCCTTGAGAACATATTACTTGCAAATCCACCAATAAAAAAGGGGATTTTAGATTGGAAGACGGGTAGAAAAAAAGTTCGCGAAACATTAGATTTTATTGGAATTGATTTTGATTTGGGAAAGAGTGCAGGTTCGCTTTCAATTTCTGAGCAACAGTTTGTTATCTTAGCTAGAGCGCTCATTCACAACCCAAAAATTCTTGTGTTAGACGAACCTACCTCAAGAATCGGGTTAGAGGAAACCAGGAAACTGTTTCAGGTTATTAATAAACTGAAACAGAATGGAACAACTACCATTTATATATCCCATAGGATGGAAGAGATTTACCAAATTTGCGATAAAATCAGTGTTTTCAGAGATGGAAGATGTATCGATACGAGAGAGACAGAGCAACTACCTAAAGATAAACTGGTAACAATGATGCTTGGTAAGAAGCTTGATGTGTTTTTCCCGAAAAACGAAATGGAAGTCGGAAATGAGGTACTCAGGATTGATAAGCTAAAATATCGAGATATTGTTGATGATGTGTCTTTTTCAGTTAGAAGAGGTGAGATTGTCTCTATCGTTGGTGCAGTTGGTGCTGGGAAAACGGAAATAATAAATATGATTTTCGGAATATTAAAGTCTGATGGTGGAGAAATATTCATAGATAATAAACCGATAAATAAAAACCATTCGTCATATAAAGCAATAAAAATGGAACTAGCATTAATTCCAGAAAACCGTGCTCTACAAGGAATGGTTGAAAAATATCCAGTCAAGTATAACTTGACAGCAATTAATTTAAAAGGGATTTCAAAATTCAATCTTATCAATTCAGAAAAAGAAGAAGTTTTGGCTAAAGATCTCAACACCAAGTTATCTGTAATTCCTAACGATATTAATTATTTGATAAGTCAACTATCGGGAGGTAATCAACAAAAAGTTGTTATCGGTAAGTGGTTAGCAGACTCTTATAAAGTCTATTTATTAGATGAGGTTACTGCAGGGGTAGATATTGGTGCAAAATCCGAGATTTATGAACTTTTAGGAGAACTTGCCATAAAGGGGGCTGGTATTGTTTTAGCGACTGGTGATATCGAAGAAGCAATTGGATTAAGTGATAAGATCATTATTCTCTATAAGGGAAAAGTTGTTAAAGAAGTTGATCCGAAAAATACATCTAAAGATGAAATATTATCTTACATCATGGGAAGTGAAAAAAGTGCATAAAAGAAATTTTGATAAATTTATCAGGAATTATGGATTACCTTTGGGTTTATTGGCGTTGGTGTTGATAATCCAAATAATATTCAATAAAGTCCCGTTATTTTCATTATTCAATATAAACAATATTTTATTAGAAACGGTCAGTATAGCTTTAACTGCACTAGGTTTGTCTTATATCATGATGAGTGGAGAAGGTGACCTATCATTTGCTGGAATGTTTAGTCTCCTAACTGTGGTTTTTGCAACTTTTGCAAACAATACAAATAGTTTTATTATTTCTTACATTATTGTTTCTGTTATTGCAGTTTCAGTGAATTTATTTATCGCACTTTTAGTAACAAGATTAAATTTTTCATCATTTATTATCTCAATAGCTATAATGTTCATGGCAAATGGGGTTGAAAAAGCCTTTCATCAGCAGACTACACTTATTCAAAATCCTTCAATTTTATCTTTTTCCAGGATTGAATTTGGTTTGCCATTGGTGGTTTGGTTGATGTTTATCATATACTTGGTATCATACTTCGTGATTAATAAAACGAAGTATGGATTTTCATTACGAATTGTTGGTGAGAATAAGAACGCAGCTATCGAGGCGGGAATTAATAGCAATCGTATTAAGATATCCGCTTATATTATTGCTGGATTATTAATTGCTCTTGCATCTGCTGTGGAAAGTACACGCGTCGGGGCAATATACGAGCAGGGAAAATATTATATGCTTCCCGTTTTTGCTGCTTGCTTTTTAGGTTCGTCAATGTTTGTCCCTGGAAGAATTAATATTATTGGTACACTGGTTGGCGCATTATTTTTAGGCGTATTAGAGAAATTTATGAATATGATTAGTGTTGAATCTTATATTGTTTCAATCGTTCAGGGAATTGTACTCATTGTGTCTGTAGGTTTAGTAGCTTTTAAAAATAGAGCGAAAATTGTTCAAGTTAAATTGTAGAAAGAGGATTGATCTAGTTATGAGTAGTATATCAATACCGAGTCTTCGCGAAAAAAGAATGATCATAATTAATCCACAAATGCGGATCTTTATTGGATTGCTTTTCGTAGTGTTATTATTCTTCGCATTTGCTACACCGAACTTTGGTTTTATTCGCTTACAGAATTTGAATAATATATTAACGGATTCTGTGATTCCAGCAATATTTGCATTTGGTATGGGAATAATCATAGCTGGGGGTGGGTTTGACTTATCTCTAGGTCATATTGCAAGTATGGCAGCGTTAATCGTTGCCTACCTTATGAGTGGGGGTATCCGGTTTGATCTATTTTCAGCGATACTTGTCGGTTTATTAATAGCTGCTGGGGTTGGTTCGATCAATGGGTTACTTGTTTCAAGGATGGGGATTTCTTCTTTTATCGTGACACTGGGTATGCAATTCTTGATTATTGGGGTTCGGCAGCTTATCACCGGTGGGCAGTCAGTTTATATTAGTAATGGGTTATTTAAAAAGTTAGTATTTTCAGAATTTGGTATTTCAAATTTAGTTTTTGTACTGGTTGTCGTTGGATTAAGTTGCTATTTCATCATGGAAAAAAGCGTTTTTGGCAGGAAAATCCAATTCTTGGGGGAGAACATTGAAGCAAGTCGTTTCATGGGTTTTGATATTAAAAATATTACGATGGTAACTTTTATTTTAGGAGCGCTCCTTGCAGCTATAGGCGGAACCCTCTTTGCAGCTAGAGCTGGGGCAGTGCAAATTAATAGTGTTGATTCGAAGTTACTGGATGCGATTACGATCGCAGTATTTTCTGCTGTTTTTTTTGGTCGTTTTAGCACCAGTGGCATTATCGTCGCTTCAATACTCATTTCTATGATTAGTACCGGTATGAGTATGATGGAAATCAAAACTGAATGGATTGAATTTATGAAAGGCTTTATTCTTCTTTCATCGATCTTTTTAACCAAGTATATGAATTTTAATAAACCGAATGGTTCAATTTCAAGTATTCTAATAGGAAAAGGAGAAGCTATTAATGAACAACAAGAATCTATTTAGTCTGGAAGGGAAAAAGGGATTTATCACTGGAGGAGCTCAGGGGATTGGTAAAACAATTGCCAAAGCATATGCTGAGTTCGGTGCTGAAGTAGCTATTGTTGACTTGAATTATGAAAAAGCCCAAGAAACTGCCGCAGAAATTGCGCAAGAAAGCGGTAAAAAGATCCTTGCTTATCATTGCGATGTCGCTGACCCTAAAAGCGTAACAAAAATGATTGAGGCATTTGAGAAGGATTTTACTACCATCGATTTCGCGGTAAATAATGCTGGTATTTTTACAGGTGATCCTGCTCTTGATATTTCTCCAGAAGCATTCAAATCAGTTATTGATGTCAATTTAAATGGAGTTTTCTTCACGGCGCAAGCTGCTGCACGATTAATGGTAAAGCATGACACAGGTGGTTCTATTATTAGCACAGCATCCATGTCAGCTCATATTATTAATCAACCTCAAACGATAGCAAATTACTGTGCTTCGAAAGCTGGGGTTGTTCACTTAACCAAGGCATTGGCAGCAGAATGGGTTAAATATAGAATTCGTGTCAACTGCATTAGTCCTGGCTATATTCAGACTGAACTCATTGCTACACTTAAAGATTTATTGCCAATTTGGTCCGATTTAATGCCTGAGGGTAGTCGTTTGGGATATCCAGAAGATCTGATTGGTGCATTTATTTACTTGGCTAGTGATGCTTCTTTATTTGCCACAGGATCAGATTTGGTTGTGGATGGCGGATATACTTTACTCTAATCAATTTGACTTGATCACATATCATTTCTGGATATTTTATTATAGTGCTTCTATAAAACAAAAATTCTTTTTATTTCTTATCTTTCCTCCTAGTAATCTGGATAATCCTCATGCTGGTCTCAAATGCATGGGGATTGTTCCATAATTGATTAAACTGTCATTATTTTCTCAAAGCTGGCATCACCCGTTTAATCGGCTTCGATCATTTCAATTGGTTTATTTGGATAAAATATCTACTTAAATCGTGTAGGATCGAAAGTAAAAGTATATTTCAGACCGGCATTGTTGTCTATTTTTAAGGTTGAGCCTATTTGGATTGCTAATTGCTGAATGATAGTCATACCGAGTGAATTGGCTTGATCAAGATCAAATGCCTCAGATATCCCTTCGCCATTATCTTGATAAGACAACGTGATTTCTCCCGTGGGTTGCTTTTTTATTTTAATCTTGATCTCTGGATGTGGTGTGTTATTAAAGGCATGTTTTAGGGAATTGGTCATCATCTCGCTGATGATTAATCCACAAGGAACAGAGATTTCAGGAGGCGCGATTAGGTCATCTCCATCACACTCAAACTGCACTGGTTGATACGTAAATTGATTCAGGATTTGATCGCCTAAGTCCTGAAAATAATTTTTCAATGATAGGTTTGTCATATCTTTCGTCTGATAGAGTTTTTCATTGATTAATGAAATAGCTGATATTCTTGAATGGATATCCATCAGCACTTGATCCAGTGTTTTTTCGGTGAACGCATACGCTGACTGTAAAGAAATTGAACTTAAAAGTAGATTGAAATGATTCTTCACTCGATGATAAATTTCCCTAATTTGTAATTCTGTGTTTATTGATTGTTGTTGCAGATATTGCGTGGTTTGCGCGGTTTTCAAGTCAGATTCAACAATATCGCGCAGATTATAAATCAACTCTCGATAGATTTCAGAATATGAATTATCTTTTTGATGTACTACACAAAATGTCCCAAATACCT
>Ga0172370_10001936_pt1 | contig 30539 bp, 28 predicted proteins | sample LakKiv5m_FD_114538 | JGI IMG/M metagenome (GOLD analysis project Ga0172370, IMG submission 114538) | Freshwater microbial communities from Kabuno Bay, South-Kivu, Congo - kab_022012_11.5m | ecosystem: Environmental > Aquatic > Freshwater > Lake | place: Democratic Republic of the Congo...
ATGATGTGGCAGCCGATAATCAGCATGTGGGCGAGATTATTGTCCGGGGGGACACGGTGACGCCCGGTTACTGGAACCTGCCCAAGGAAACCCGGGCGGCCATTCGAGACGGATGGCTCTATACCGGGGACCTGGCGGTCATTGACGAAGAGCAGTACGTCACGATCGTAGACCGGAAAAAGGACATGATTCTGACCGGGGGCGAAAACGTCTATTCCACGGAGGTGGAGAATGTCCTGTATCAGCATGACTGCATATTGGAGGCAGCGGTCATTGGGGTGCCGGACCCCCACTGGGGAGAGGCGGTAAAGGCCTGCGTGGTCTTGAAACCGGGGTGCGAGGCCACGGAGGAGGAGATCATCGCATTCTGCAAAAGGGATCTGGCCGGGTACAAGGCCCCCAAGAGCATCGATTTTCTAAAGGCCCTTCCCAAAACAGGGTCCGGAAAGATCTACAAAAAGGGGCTGAGGGATCCTTACATTCAAAAAACGTAGGGATCAGGCGCCCCAGATGGGAACATGCGCTCATCCACATTAGCTGTTGACAATTGGGGCTGCTCGCCTCTAAGATTGATCGCATCCTTTAGAACCTAAAAGGACATAGCCACAACCAATCCCGCCAAAAGCGGGACTCACACAGAGACACGAAGATTTTTGTTTTTTACAGGGCGTTAACCCATAATCCTCTAACTTCTCAGCAAGTTGCAAGGAAGTTACAAATAAGGATTCTATTGATCATGACGAGGGACCGACTTCAGAAGGGGTAGAGTACAATGGAAACGAAGAGTCATGAAGATAAAGAAGAAAAGAGGCGCGGCGGCCTTATCGGTTTGATCATTCTGATTTTAGTCATCATTACCCTCATTATCATGGCCGTCAATTCAAGAAAACCGGAGCGGCTCCAGTTGGGGGAATTGGACAAGGAGGTCTCTGGGGCAGCCTTCGTAAAGGTCAATAAGCTTCTCATCGCGCAGATGCGCGAGAACTGGATGCCCAACGATCTGTTCTGGCCTACGCTCTTTCTTGACAATATGCCCAATTTCCAGATCGGCGAACTGGAGGTGGTCCGGTACAACATACGGGTGCTGAGGGATAATCTCTCCCGGATGCGGACCACGGATAATCTTGATCCATGGGCTGAAGGGGCCTTTACCGCGGTTTCGAACGACCCCCTTAAATGGTGGTTTCCATCGGCTGAAAGCAAATGGCAGAAGGCCTACCAGGACCTTGAAGCCTACTACACCGGCGTGAAAAACGGGAAATCCTTTTTTTACCCAAGGGCGGACAACCTGGTGGAGCTGTTGAACCAGTATGCGTCACTGATGGGCGGGGTAAACACCCGGCTCGTCAATGCGCCCCAGCGCAAGGAGTCGGTCCTGCCGGTCACAGACGATTCGGAGAAGGAGTTGGTCGGGGGCGAGCTGGTGCAGATAGATATTCCGTGGCGCCAGATCGATGACAATTTTTATTATGCACAGGGTGTCGCCTATGCCCTGCATGAGTCATTCAAGGCCATCCGAATCGATTTTTATTCCTTGCTGAAGCGCAAAAACTCGCTTAAGCTTACAGATAAAATTATTGAACAGCTTGAAAGATGCTATTTTGAGCCTTGGATTGTGTTTAACGGTTCTCCCGACAGCATCTTTGCCAATCACTCCTTGAATGTCTCGGGTGTGTTCAATGATGCACGTCAGAAAATCAACTCTCTGACGGTGGCTCTGCAGCAGGGATGATTGGATTTATATTTCGGATTTCACCATCGCTTCGGCCAAAGAGGGTAGGTGCGACCTCAGTCGCAGGAACGCGACAATGCTGGGCGACTGAAGTCGCACCTACCAGTGGTCGCAATCAGTCGGTCGTTGCACTGTGACCGAGACGATGATCAATGCCTGGGTTGTGGATCAGGGATTTTCCACTCGGGATATGCCCATCTCTTGCCATTCCGTTTTCACCTCATTTTAGTTTTGATTGATCGACTCATATCTCTTGAGCGGAATGGAAGGTCCAGCAGGGTCTTTTCTCGGGAAAGGCGGCTTTTCAATGCACGAGATGTCCATTGCCCAGGGCCTCCTCGATATCATAAAGGAAGAGATGGAGAAGCACCAAGCAACCGTGTTGCGATCGGTTCGTCTCCATATCGGTCAGCTTTCGGCCATTGTCCCGGAATCCCTCTCCTTCTGTTTCGAGGTCATGACCGCGGGCACCGAATTGGAGGGCGCCAGGCTGGACATGGAGATGATTCCCCTGAGGGGCGTCTGCCGGGCGTGCAAGCGGGAATTTGAGATCAAGAACTACGCATTTGAGTGCCCTCATTGCGGCAGCCGCGACATAGAGACCGTGTCCGGGCAGGAATTATCCATCGTGGAAATGGAAGTAGACTGAAGAATTGAAAGATGAAAAGAAGTCAATTTGACCCCCCCCCTAAATCCCACTTTTTACCCAAAGGGGGACTTTAAAAGAATTTTGCCGGTTTCCGTTTAGGCGCTAACTATATGATTTTACTGGATTCCGGCTTTCGCCGGAATGACGGAAGAGGAAATTTTCTGACTTTTTACGAGACCATCAAGACAGGACAGTGGGTTCTGCGGATTGCAAGCCATTGATATGTGGTTGGGCGGAAACAAACATCCAGTCCCGCTTTCAGCGGGATCTACGCTTCGCTTCGACCAGTATCCGCGAACGATCATCCTGCATCCAGTAGCCAGCAGAAAGGAGTAATATAATGAAAGTATCGGTGGTAAAGAACATATTGGAGGCCAACGAGCGCATCGCCCAGGAGAACAGGGCTATTTTTGATGAAAAGAACTTAGTCGTATTCAATTTGATGAGTTCACCGGGGGCGGGAAAGACCAGCCTGCTCGAGAAGACGATCGGCGCCCTCAAGGATGAACTTCGGATGGGCGTCATTGAAGGAGACATCCAGTCGTCTCAGGATGCCGAACGGATCGCGGCTTTAGGGATCCCGGCCGTACAGATCAATACCGGCGGGGCGTGCCATCTCGACGGGAACATGATTCGGGACACGTTTAAGGAATTCGATTTTGACGCCCTCGATCTCCTTGTCGTGGAGAACGTCGGCAACCTGGTATGCCCGGCGGAATTCCAGGTGGGGGAGGATTTCAAGGCCATGATCCTGAGCGTCGCCGAGGGGGACGACAAACCGGCCAAATACCCCCTCATGTTTCATGAATCAGAGATCCTGCTCGTCAACAAGATCGATCTCCTCCCCTATGTGGACTGCTCGGTTGAAAAGATACGAGAAGAGGCGCTAAAGGTAAACCCGGGCCTCACCATTTTCGAGATTTCCTGCAAGACAGGGGAGGGGCTCGGGGCCTGGTATGACTGGCTCAGAGATAAGGTGAAGGCACGGAGGTCGGCGCGGAAACAGCAGTGATCAAGCGTGCCAGGGGCGCCATTCAGGGCATTGTCCAGGGAGTGGGGTTCCGTCCCTTTGTGTACCAGCTCGCCTCACGGTATGGCGTGACCGGGTACGTCGCCAATACGCCTGTCGGGGTAGAGATCGAGGTTGAGGGGACTGAAGCGGATATCCAGGGGTTTGCCCGGGCCGTGGCCGCGGAGCATCCTCCCCTGGCCTGCATCAGTGATATCCATTGGGAAGAGATCACGCCAAGAAACGAGGCCTCGTTTACCATCAGGAAAAGTCAGGAGGGGAGAGAGCGATCGGCCCTGATCTCCCCCGATGTCTGTATCTGTCCCGATTGTCTCTCGGAAATGCGGGATCCAACGAACCGGCGGTTCAGATATCCCTTCATCAACTGCACCAACTGCGGTCCGCGGTATACCATTATAACGGATATCCCTTATGACCGGGCCGCCACTACGATGCGGACGTTTGCGATGTGCCGGGCCTGTCAGGAGGAGTACGACGATCCTGCCGATCGACGGTTTCATGCCCAGCCCAATGCCTGTTGGGAATGCGGTCCAGTGCCCTGTCTCCACGACAGAGATGGAAATGCCATCTCGTGCGAGGACCCCATTGAGGCGTGCATATCGCTCCTTCAGGAAGGCGCGATCCTTGCCATCAAGGGGCTGGGTGGATTCCATCTGGTCGTCGATGCCTCCAACCACGCCGCAGTCGTGAGACTTCGAAAAAGAAAACACCGGGAAGAAAAACCCCTGGCCGTCATGGTCAGGGATATGGACGCTGCCCGTGCGATTGTCCATATCAGCGACGACGAGGCTGCGCTTTTCTGTTCCCGCCAGCGTCCCATTGTCCTTCTGAAGAAGCGGAGGTCCCATGGCCTCTCTTCCCAGGTGGCCCCGAGGAACCGGTATCTGGGCGTGATGCTCCCCTATACGCCGCTCCATTGCCTGTTGATGGAGGGTCCGTTCAGGGCCTTGGTCATGACCAGCGGGAATATGACGGAAGAACCGATCTGCATCGACAACGAGGCGGCCTTTCATCGTCTCAAGGGGATTGTTGATTATTTTCTGACGCACAACCGCGATATCTATCTTAGGAGTGATGACTCGGTCCTGAGGGCGGTGGATGGGGTCCCAAGGCAGATACGGCGATCCAGGGGATATGTGCCAAGACCGGTTTTTTTGTCGGACGCGATGAAAAACCTCCCCCCTGTCCTGGCGGTGGGGGGGGAACTCAAGAATACCGTCTGCCTGACCAAGGAAAACCGCGCCTTCCTGAGCCAGCATATCGGGGACATGGAGAACCTGGAGACACTTGACTTTTTCTCCCTGACCGTGTCCCATCTAAAACAGATACTGGAGATCGCACCCGAGGTGGTGGCCCATGACCTTCATCCGGACTATCTCAGCACCCGGTTCGCACGAGACCAGAAGGAATGCCCTGTGGCTGCCGTACAGCATCATCATGCCCACATCGTCAGTTGTCTCGCAGAACACGGTCTCAGGGGACCGGTCATCGGCGTGGCCATGGATGGGACCGGGCTGGGTCTGGACGGGCATATCTGGGGGGGAGAGATCATTGTCTCCGATTTGAGCTCATTTAACCGAAGGGCGCATCTTGAGTATATACCGCTCCCCGGCGGGGACGCCGCGGCGAGGAACCCATGGCGCATGGCCCTCATCTACCTCTACAAGGCCTACGGAGAAGAACTTTTCAATCTCTCCATCCCCTTTGTTCGGGATCTCAATCAACCGGAGGCGTCCATCGTCCTTAAGCTGGCGCTCAAAGGCGTCAATTCGCCCCTGACATCCAGTTGCGGCAGGCTGTTCGATGCCGTCTCCGCCTTACTGGGCCTGAGACGCACCATTGCCTACGAGGGACAGGCCGCTGTGGAAGTCGAAATGGCCCAGACCGGCAGAGATGAAGGGGTCTACCCCTGGGAAATAGGCTTGGAGGGGAATGACTGGATCATGAAGACGGCTGGGATCATCCATGGGATCGTGCAAGACATTCAAGAGGGAGAGGGGAGGGGGGTCATCGCCCGACGGTTCCACAATACCCTGATCCGAATGTTGATGGATGTGTGCGCCAGGACGAGGGAAGAAACTGAAATCGAACAAGTGGCGCTCAGCGGCGGCGCCTTTCAGAACGCCACCCTTCTCACCGGTCTGAGCAGGGCACTGGACTCCGATGGATTTCAAGTATACACCCACGCGAAAGTCCCTTCCAATGATGGGGGACTGTGCCTCGGCCAGGCCGTTTGCGCTGGACTGAGACATGCCGGCCATAAAGGCGCATTTGGGGAAGCTTCAGAGTTGGCGATCGATAACCCCAAAAACCCAAGGCGGCATAACTAAAACCAGGAATGGATCTCGCGTAAAGAAGCAGCTACCCAGAATCCTTTGTTTTTTTGACAGCAGCGCAAGAATTAGGATTCAATCTCCAGACGTTATTCCGAGGCCGAACTCATTATGTGGATAAAAAAGTTCAAGCGATTTTCCAGTGAACAAATTCTGATTGGGGTACTGGCTCTCGTCGCGACGTCGGTCCTTGCCCTATTTATCTCGCTGTCGTTCTTTAACTATCCGGCTGCGGATGATTTTTGCTTTGCGGCCAAGGCAAGGCAACTGGGTTTCTTCGGCGCGCAGGCGCCGGATCCTCGATGCTCGATACGGGTCTCTTATAACCTTGGGATGGATACATGAAATACATCGATGAATACCGGGACAGGGATGTGGCAAGTGCCCTTTCCCAAAAAATCCGGGCGGTTTCACGTCGACGGGTCCGATTTATGGAGATCTGTGGGACCCATACCATGGCCATCTTCAGGCACGGCATCCGCAGCCTCCTCCCAGAGAACATCGAATTGGTTTCAGGGCCCGGATGTCCGGTCTGCGTGACGGCCATGGAAGAAATCGACAGGGCGGTGAAGCTGGCGCAGATGCCCGGCGTCATCGTGACGACCTTCGGGGACATGCTCAGGGTTCCGGGCAGTTCGTCCTCTCTAAAAAACGAACAGGCCAAAGGGGCAATGGTTAAAATGGTCTACTCCACGGTCGATGCTCTAAAGCTTGCGGCTGACAGGCCCGATCGCGAGGTGGTTTTTCTGGGAATCGGCTTTGAGACCACGGCCCCCACGGTTGCCGCTGCTATCAAGATAGCCCATGAAAAGGGGCATCAGAATTTCTCGGTGCTTTCCGCCCACAAACTCCTCCCTCCGGCCATGGACGCGCTTCTCTCGGCCGGCGAGCTTGCTATCGATGGATTTATCTGTCCGGGACACGTCACCACCATCATTGGCACCTCCTCTTATGAGAAGGTGGTTGATCGCTATCATACCCCGTGCGTGGTGACCGGCTTTGAACCGGTGGACATCTTAGAGGGTGTCCTCATGCTGGCGGAACAGGCGGAGGAGGGGAGGGCGGCGGTCCAGATCCAGTACGCCCGCGGGGCGAGCCCGGAAGGAAATCGGGCCGCCCTGCACCTGATGAATGAGGTTTTTGAACCGTGTGATTCCCCATGGCGGGGCCTGGGCATCATCCCTCGAAGCGGTCTGGCGATTCGGGAGGCCTATTCAGGCCACGATGCCCGGACCCGATTCGACATCGATGTGCCCTCAACCAGAGAACCGGCTGGATGTCGGTGTGCGGAGATCCTGAGAGGGGCGGCCCGACCCCCGGAATGCAGTCTCTTTCGAAGGGTCTGCACCCCCCGTACGCCGGTCGGTCCATGTATGGTATCGAGCGAGGGCACATGCGCGGCGTATTTCAAGTATCATCACGAGGAAGGGGATTGAGGCAAACGTGTTTGAGACCCTCAGACTCTCGAATCTCCGAGAGAAATCCGGCTGCATGCTAAGGCCGCCTTCCAGCACACGCCCTGCGATCTGGACGGTTGATGAGGAGGGGCTAAGGGCCGTGGTCAAGGACTTCAGCGGCAATCGGTTCCTCTTCAGGAATACCGTCGGCCGCTTCCTCGTGTGGCGGGAGGCGAAGGCCTACAGAAAATTGAAGGGCACAGAGGGGGTGCCGGCCTGGTATCGGGTAGTGGATGGGATCGCCTTGGTGGTGCAAGAAATCCCTGGAAGGAGTCTGGAGAACCTCGAGCGGGAGATGAAACTTCCAGAGGCCTTTTTTGACGAGCTAAAGGAACTGGTGACCCGCTTTCACATGAGAGGGTTGGCACACTGTGATCTGAAACGGGCGGCCAACACCCTTTTGGGGGACGATGGGCGTCCCTACATTGTAGACTGGGCCGCATCCATTAGCGAGACAGAGTTCCGGTTTCCTCCCCTGCGCCTCATCTACCGAAGATTTCTATTAGACGATCAAATGGCCGTCATCAAACTCAAGTTACGGCACAGTCCTGAAACGGTGTCCCTTGAAGAGAGGGCGCGTTACGCCTATCGAACCAGCGGCGAAAAGCTGATACGAGGCATTCGGGACAGACTGAGAGAGATCTTGCAGAACGTCGCATAGATTCCCATGGAGGAGCGTCTTAGACCTGGTCCTCCTGGTCCAGGGCGACCATAATGACCTCTGCGACACCCCTGCCGATGGCCAGCCGTGTATGCTCATGACCCAGTATGATTCTCCCCTGTCCGCTGTTGGCGATAACCTCTATGATACTGCCGGGACGTAATCCCATGGAGGCAAGGCGGGCCCTTCGCGTCCTGCCGCCGGTTATCTCCCTGATGGCCACTCTCTCTCCCGGCTTGACCGCTGCCAGAGGCAAGAATCGTTGCCGCTTGGAGAGGCACTCAGAACATAAGCCGTAGACGTCCATCTGGTGCTGAAGCATATGAAACCCATATCTCGCCGCCACCTCCAACTGGCGTCTTTCGATCTCTTCGTCTGCGAATTCGACGATCTTGCCGCACTTGGTGCAAATCAGGTGATCGTGATGCCTGCCGAGGTGACGGTGCTCATACCGGATCGGCTGTCCCTCGAACTGCTTTTTCTGGGCAAATCCTAATTCAACCATCCGGTTCATACATTGCGCGACAAACACCGTGTCGAAATCATGGCCCCTTTCTTTCAAGAGGTCTAACATCTGCTCAAGGGCAATATGCTCCTCAGTTCCCAGAAAGACGTCAATGACGTCGAGCCGTTCCTGCATTCGGTCCGTGCCGTCTCCCTCCATGAGGACCTTGAAATTGGCCTTTTCCAAATCGTTGTTATGTGTCATGCGTGCACTTCCTTAAAGCGCCCTTTTTGGAAGATCTTTTTATTAATATTTTTGTTTAATAAATTCTAAAAACCCTTTAATACTATTAGCCATAAATATGCGCTCTCTGGCCTGGACATCTGCCTTCATGCTGTTAATCGCGGCCAGATTGGGGTCCTTGTCGATCAAGAAATCAATAGATCTCTTGATGATGGCTTCCATGCTCCCTCCCTCGCGGACAGATTCACCGATGATTTCCTCCCAATGGGAAAGCTGATTCCGGAATCGGTCCAGCATCTCATGGGAACTTCGAGCCTCGCCAAAGTGGGCATACCGTATCGGCTGATCCTTCAGGTCTGACAGGAGCTCAATACTCTTCAAAAACACATCGAGAAAAAACTTCGGGGGGGTGGCCGGACGCATATAGTCAGGGCCGTCGAGGTTGAGATAGTTGCCTGCCGCCTCTCCGGCATAAAGCTTCTCTTGATAGCTGTAGCTCAGGTGGTGCAGGGCATGGCCGGGTGTCTGAATGACCTGGAGATCCTTAATGTTCGTCTCTGTGTGCGGAATCAGTCTTTCCCTGGGAACCGGCCTCGGCGGGCCGTAGGCCCTGGCAACATCCCCCAGGACCTTCAGGCTGTCGGCCCAGAGCCTTTCCGGGTTGACCAGATGCCGAATCGCGTCTGAGTGGCATACGGCCCGGGCCGTCGGATATTCTTCCAGTATCCGGGCCAGTGCGCCGGCATGGTCAAGATGGATATGAGTGATGAGGATATAATCGACCCGGGTTAAATGGAGCAGCGAGAGAGACTGGATCAACCGGTCAGCGGTGTTGGCAGGACCCACATCCACGATAAGATTGAGATCGTTCTGGCAGACCCAGGATCCGAAAAACGGGTTAAACCCAGGCCTATCCTGCCTGATCTCGATGAGCCGGTCATTCATATGCTTGTACCTGTTGAGCCTCGGGTGTGGAAGCTTGGCAACCCGATAACCGGTTTGGTGATGATCCGCCGCCAACACCTCAATTTAGAGGAATATAGTGATGTAACCCATGAGAGTCAAGGCGCAGAATCCCTCCAGATTATTGTTCACTCTGATGCAAAAACGTGGTATGAAACGAGCTGTGTTCGAGCAACAAGGTCAAAGGCCGGTGTTTGAGGCGAGGGGAGTTTGTCCTTGGAAAATCACTTTTCTGTTCTCGTTGTCGAAGATGATCCGGTTTCGCGGATGCTTCTGGAAATGACGCTGAGGAAGGCCGGGTATGACGTGGTGTGCGCGAAGGATGGACGTGAGGCTCTGGCATGCTTCAATGAGCGATTCTTCCCCATTGTGTTTACCGATTGGATGATGCCGGATGTGGACGGATTGCAGCTATGTCGAAGTATTCGAGAGAATGTCTCAGCCGGTTATGTCTTTATATTTTTGTTGACGGCCAGAGACTCCAGGGCTGACATGATCGCCGGCCTGGAGGCCGGAGCTGACGATTATCTGACAAAACCCTTCGACCGGGCAGAACTCTTTGCCCGCCTTAAGACGGCTGTCCGTATCCTGAATCTGGAGAAATCGTTAAAGGAAGCCAATGAAGCCATCCGCGTGCTGTCCATAACCGACACCATGACAGGGTGCTACAACCGCACCTATATGGACGAGCATCTTTCCAAGGAGCTGCAACGGGCAGTACGTTATGGTCACGCAATTTCCATCGTTATGGTGGATATCGATCACTTTAAGGAGGTCAATGACACATACGGGCACCAGGCAGGCGATCAGGTATTGAAGGTCTTGGTTGAAACCATGGGCCGGTCGATCCGATCAAAAGTGGATTGGATCGCCCGTTATGGGGGAGAGGAATTTATTGTGGTTCTTCCTGAAACGGATTTTGAAAGCGCCCAACTGCTGGCCGAGAGACTGCGTACGACAGTATCGGAGCAGATCATTTCATACAACGGAAAGGACATTCGGATCACGGCCAGTTTCGGTGTTACAGGCCTTTCATCAGACCGGGGCGTGATGGGGTTGCTGGAGGCCCTCTCCCACGAGGCCATGATCCGTGTCGCAGACAAGTGCCTGTATAGGGCGAAGCAGGAAGGCCGGAACAGGGTCGCGGCAACATCTGTAGGAGAGGACTGCTGAGAGATGACTCATGCGTGCGATCGTATATGACGGCCATCTCCACTATGTGGGGGCTTACCCCGACCCGAAAGCGACCTCTGGTTGGGCGCGAATCAGGGTTCTCAAGGCGGGAATCTGCACAACTGATATCGAGATCATCAGGGGGTATAAGGGATTCAAAGGGGTCCTGGGGCACGAATTTGTCGGAGTCGTCGACTGCCATTGTCCAAAGGGGGGCGATCCTGACTGGACCGGCAAGCGCGTTGTGGGTGAGATCAATGTCGGGTGCGGCGTTTGTGAATACTGCGCCCATGGTCTTCAACGTCATTGTCCCCAGCGGAAGGCCTTGGGCATTCTCGATTTAGACGGGTGTATGGCCGATTACTGTGTACTGCCTGTATCCAACCTCCATCTTATTCCTGCCTCAATGCCGGACAACATTGCGGTCTTTGTGGAGCCCCTCTCGGCAGCCCTTGAGATATTGGAACAGGTAGAGTTGACAGGATTTGAACGGGCGGTCGTATTGGGCGACGGACGGCTCGGCATCCTCTGTGCATGGACCTTGTTGACGGCCCTTTCAGACGTGACGCTCATCGGTCACCATAGAGAAAAACTCGAAAAGGCCAGATGGCGTGGCGTCAAAACGCAGTTGGAATTCCCAGCCGGAATGGAAGGGAATGTCGATATTGTCGTAGAAGCCGCCGGTTCCACAAGAGGATTGGGAGATGCTGTGGCCCTCTGCCGACCTCGAGGAACGGTCGTGCTGAAATCAACGGTGGCCTCTGAGATCGGCGTGGATCTGTCGCCCGTGGTGGTCAATGAATTGACGCTGGTCGGATCGAGGTGCGGCCGTTTCGAGACAGGCTTGCGCATGCTGGAATCGTATCCGGATATGCCGATAGAACGACTTATCTCAGCCGAATACCCCATTGAGGAGGCATCAGCGGCATTTGAGATGGCTGTGCAGCCGGACACGCTAAAGGTGTTGATTGACATCGCTGAAAAGGGATAAAAATGGGCGCTTCAGACTTAGTGGGATTGAGGAACATGCCATGTTTACCGGCCTGATCGAAGGGGTAGGCAAGGTCAGCGGGATTCGACATTCCCGCAACGACATGAAACTCTCCATCCTGCCCCCGTTCGATACCGCTGACTGCCAGCTCGGGGAGAGCATTTCTGTCAATGGCGTATGCCTCACGGTGACAGAGATCCGTGAGGGTTCTCTAAGTATGGATGTCTCCGGGGAGACCCTTTCCCGTTCTACCCTACGGCTGTTGAGGGGAGGGGACGCGGTCAATCTTGAGCGGGCCCTCCGGCTGACGGATCGCCTGGGGGGGCATCTGGTTTTGGGACATGTGGATGGAATCGGCACCATCGTCGGGAAGAACGCATCCGGCCGGTCGTGGGTCGTACGGATCAGGGTTGAAGAGGCACTCTCACGCTACATCATCGAGAAAGGCTCCATTGCAGTGGACGGGGTCAGCCTGACGATTAATGCTTGTGAAAATGATTCCTTTGAGGTAAATATCATCCCTCAAACCGGCGTGGCGACGACGCTTCTGGAAAAAACGGTAGGGGCTCCAGTCAATATCGAGACGGACCTCATCGGCAAATATGTGGAGAAGCTGTTTTTCAGGAAGGGTCCATTGACCCGCGGTCAGAAAGATGCCTCGGGAATTAACCTCGAGACCCTCGTCAAACAGGGATTCGTTAGGTAACGCATTGAGTCTAAGGTGATCGCATGTTGGTTTTGATACGTTAAATGGGCTGTGTGCGGTTTCGGTATAGTATTTCGGTATAGTATTAATGACAATGAAGTGAGATGAAAAGGATCTTGAACATGCCGATCTCCAACATAGAAGACGTGTTACCGGATTTGCAACAAGGAAAAATGATCATCCTGGTGGACGATGAGGGGAGGGAGAATGAAGGGGACCTGACCATAGCCGCGGAAAAGGTGACGCCGGAGGCGATCAACTTTATGGCCAAATACGGTCGCGGCCTTATCTGCCTTGCCCTGGAACCCGAGATCGTAGAGAAATTGCAGCTTGACCAGATGGTTCGTGACAATCGATCCCCTTTCCAGACGGCCTTTACGGTATCTGTGGAGGCCGCTCGAGGCGTCACGACCGGCATATCGGCTGCTGACAGGGCCCATACGATCTTGACTGCCATATCGGATGATGCAAAACCCGAAGACCTTGTTCAACCCGGACATGTTTTCCCCCTCAGGGCCAGACGGGGAGGGGTGTTGTTCAGGACCGGGCAGACAGAAGGCTCCGTCGACCTTGCGCGACTTGCCGGTCTGAAGCCGGCCGCAGTGATCTGTGAAGTTATGAAGGATGACGGGTGTATGGCCCGGTTGCCGGACCTCGAGATATTTGCCAAAGAGCACGGTCTGAAGATCGCAACCGTCGCTGATATCATCTCCTACCGGATGCGAAACGAATCCTTTGTCCACAAGGCGGCGGAAACGGTGTTACCCACACCCTTCGGCGAATGGAAGGCCATGGCCTTCGTCAATGATATTGACGATTATGAACATCTGGCCCTGGTAAAAGGCGCCATCGATCCGGATACGGACGTGATGGTCAGGGTCCATTCCGGATGTCTGACCGGGGATGTCTTCAGTTCCTATCGCTGCGACTGCGGCGAGCAATTGGAAGCCGCCATGTCCATGATCCAGAAAGAAGGTCTCGGCGTGATACTTTATCTCCAGCAGGAGGGACGGGGCATCGGCCTTGCCAATAAATTAAGGGCCTATGCCCTTCAGGATCAGGGATTCGATACGGTCGAGGCCAATGAGGAACTCGGTTTTGCCGCAGACCTGAGGGATTACGGGGTGGGGGCCCAGATCCTAGTTGCCATCGGAGTGAAAAAGATGAGACTTCTTACCAATAACCCCAAAAAGATTATAGGACTCGAGGGGTATGGACTGCAGGTCACCGGACGGGTGCCCATCGAGTGTGTCCCGAGGCCTGAAAACATACGGTACCTGTCCACCAAGTGCCACAAGTTAGGTCATCTGCTCAAGAGAATTGAATAGGTGGATTTATACTGTGGCTCAATGAAGAAATGAGGTCAGAGGTCAGGGTTTTTTCTCAATAATGGTCGTTCTTGATTCTTCACTCTTCAGTAATCAATTTACATGGGGGGCGTTATGCCGAATATAGTAGAAGGTCGTCTATCGGCCCAGGGTTTTCGGTTTGCCATTATCGTGAGCCGCTTTAATGATTTTATCTGCTCCAGGTTGATGGAAGGGGCCGTGGACGCCCTGACAAGACATGGCTGCGAAGAGGAAAACATGGTGATCATCAGGGTCCCAGGGGCCTTTGAAATGCCCCTGGCGGCGAGGAAGATGGCCCGGACTGGAAAATATGACGCCGTCATATGTCTTGGCGCGGTGATCAGGGGGGCGACGCCTCATTTTGATTACGTGGCGGCCGAGGTTTCCAAGGGCATCGCCAGTGTGGCCCTGGAGAGTGAACTCCCTGTTACCTTTGGCGTCTTGACCACAGACAACCTGGAGCAGGCCATCGAGAGGGCGGGATCCAAATCCGGGAACAAGGGGTACGAGGCAGCCATGGCCGCCATCGAGATGGTCAATCTCTTTAAGGAATTACAGGGTTGATCATTGAGGGATTCAGGGATTGGGGAATTGAGGAATTACCAGGGGTCCGATGATCGGAGTTGGATAGATCCGCTGTTTGATGGTGGGGTATGGGGAAGAGAAGGCGGGCCAGGGAATTGGCTGTACAGGTCCTGTTTCACCTCGAGTTCAGTCCTGATGATCCATCTGAGGTTTTTGATCTGATCTGCGAGAACTTCGAGGCGCCGGAATCCATTCGCGAGTTCTCAAAGATGCTTGTCTTGGGCGTCTGTAATAAAAAGGATCGCCTGGACTGGGCCATCAGCCAGTCGTCGAAAAACTGGCGCATTGATCGAATGACGCGCCTCGACAGGTCCATCCTGAGACTGGCAGTCTTTGAAATGATGTTCGTTCCGGATGTCCCGCCAAAGGTCTCGCTCGATGAGGCCGTGGAAATCGGGAAAATATTCGGGAGCGAGGATTCGGGCAGATACATCAACGGCGTGTTGGATCACATCTATAACACGATAATAAAAGAACAATCCGAGGGAGCTGAACTGACAGAAGGTGCGATAGAGCATGAAATATAACCCGCAGGAATTAGAGCTTAAATGGCAGTCATATTGGGAAAAGAACAATCTTTTCAAATGTAGAGAGGATATATCTAAACAAAAGTATTATCTTTTAGAGATGTTTCCGTACCCTTCCGGGAAAATCCATATCGGCCATGTGCGCAATTATACCATCGGCGATGTGGTGGCCAGATACAAGCGGATGTGCGGCAAAAATGTCCTCCACCCCATGGGATGGGATGCATTCGGCATGCCCGCAGAAAACGCCGCCATAGAAAACAAAACCCATGCAGCCCGATGGACCTATGATAACATTGCTGCGATGAAGGCGCAGCTCAAGCGCATGGGGTTCAGCTATGACTGGGACCGGGAACTGGCCACTTGCAATCCTGAATATTACCGATGGGAACAGTTGGTATTCCTGAGGATGTACCAGAAGGGACTGGCCTATAAAAAGAAGACGTTTGTCAACTGGTGCGACAAGTGCCAGACCGTCCTTGCCAACGAACAGGTTGAAGACGGATGCTGCTGGCGCCATCCCGACGTAGAGGTCATCATCAAGGAGATGGATAGCTGGTTTCTCAAGATCACGCACTATGCAGATGAAATCCTCGAATATTGTGAAAAGCTTCCGGGGTGGCCAGACCGGGTGCTCACCATGCAGCGAAACTGGATCGGAAAGAGCTACGGCGCTATTATTCGGTTTCCCATGGTCGGTTCCGACGAGGTCGTCGAGGTCTTTACCACACGGCAGGATACGGTGTTCGGCGCCACCTTCATGTGCCTGGCGCCGGAACATCCGCTCGTAGAGGAGATCATAAAGGGTTGCCCACAGGAACGGGAAGTCTTGGAATTTGTTGAGCGCACGCTGAAGATGGATAGATTCCTGAGAACGGCAGAGTTTACCGTCAAAGAGGGCGCTTTTACAGGAAGGCATTGCATCAATCCGGCGACTGGCGAGGAGATTCCGATCTTCGTGGCCAACTTCGTCCTCTTCGATTATGGCACCGGCGCCATCATGGCTGTCCCGACCCATGATCAGAGGGATTTCGAGTTTGCGAAGAAATACGGGCTGAGGCTCAGGGTGGTCATCCAACCACCGGACGCAGAGATAGATGAGGCCACCATGACCGAGGCCTATGTGGGCGAGGGCATCCTGGTCAACTCTGGGCCTTTCAATGGTCAGCCGAACCTGGATGCCCTCAACAGCATTGCCGATTATCTGGAATCGATCGACAGGGGACACAAAACCGTCAATTTCAGGTTGAGAGACTGGGGAATATCCCGACAACGATACTGGGGGGCACCCATTCCGATCATCTATTGCGATACATGCGGAACAGTCCCGGTCCCTGAAGAGGACCTGCCGGTGGTTCTTCCCCTGGAACTGGATATGCGGCCCAACGGTGGGTCTCCCCTCCCGTTTGAGCCCTCCTTTTTCGAGACGACCTGCCCGAAATGCAAGGGAAAGGCACGGCGCGAAACAGACACCATGGATACCTTTGTGGAGTCTTCATGGTATTTTGACCGATACACGTGTCCAGGCTACGATAAGGGTCCCCTTGATCCGGAAAAGGTGGATTACTGGATGCCCGTGGACCAATATATCGGCGGGATTGAGCATGCCATCCTCCACCTTCTGTATTCCCGTTTCTATACCAGGGTCCTGAGGGATTTTGGCTTTCTCAAGATCAGCGAGCCGTTTACCAACCTGTTGACCCAGGGAATGGTCTGCAAGGAGACCGAGGAATGCCCGGAGCATGGATATCTGTATCCCACAGAGGTCAAGGACAGCAGATGCGTCCACTGCCAGGCCGAGGTCATCCGGGGCAACACGGTGAAGATGTCCAAGTCCAAGAAGAATGTGGTTGATCCACAGGAGCTGATTGACCAATATGGGGCCGATACGGTCCGGATGTTTTGCCTCTTCGCCTCGCCCCCGGACAAGGACCTGGAGTGGAGCGACCAGGGCGTCGATGGGTCGTACCGGTTTCTCAATCGAATCTGGCGGTTGGTGACCCTGAATCTTGGCAGCATCATGGGAGTGTCGGTATATGGGGGCGATGAAGCGCTTGAAGGGGAAATTCGGGCGTTGCATCGAAAAACCCACGAGACCATAAAAAGGGTGACAGCCGACATCGAAAATCGGTTCCATTTCAACACGGCCATCTCCGCTGTCATGGAACTGGTGAATGACGTGAATCAGTTCCTGAACACCAGCGAACACAAGGATGATGCGGCCTGGTCGGTCGTCAGGGAGGCAGTGGAGACGACCGTGGTGCTCCTTTCCCCGGTAGCGCCGCACATCACCGAAGAACTGTGGCAGATGCTTGGCCACGACAGACCGTTGATCGAGGTCTCCTGGCCCACCTATAAGGCGGCTGCACTACAGGTTGAAACGCGACAGATCGTGCTTCAGGTCAACGGAAAGGTTCGCAACCGGATCGAGGTGCCCGCCTCCTACGATGAGAGGGCCATCGAAGAGGCGGCCCTGGCGGACGAAAGGGTTCAGCAATTTGTGGGCGCGAAACCTATCAAAAAGGTGATCGTGGTCCAGAAAAAGCTGGTGAATGTGGTGGCGTAGGATGATGAGTTCAGGAATTGGGGGATTTAGGAATTGGGGGATTCGGGATTGAGGAATTCAGGGAGTGTTGAGGAGTAAATTGATTCACATTTCACGTCTCACGGTTCGGATGGCCATCTTTGTGGTGTTCCTGTGGATATCCGGATGCGGGTATCAACTCCAGGCTACCAATGAGCCCAAAGGGATCGACATTCCGAGCCTGGCCATCCCCCTGATTCCAAGCCCCTCATCCTCTTTGGGCTTTGAGGGCGATTTCACCATGATGATCCGCAAGGAATTTGTCAGCCACTCCCAGATCCCACTGGTTTCAAAGGAAGAGGCGGCATTTCTCCTGATTGGGAATGTGCGGGAGATCAAGACCGAGCCCCTCAGCTATAAGGTAACCAACGATACGTTTGAGGTAACCAGTTCACGATGGCTCAAGATCAGACTGGCGGCCAAGCTGATGAACAGGACCACCGGAGAGGTCGTATGGGATGACGAGGCGATGGAGGAAAAGGCCCCTTTTACGGTTGATTCCGATCCCCTGAAGACGCGATATAACCAGAGAAAGGCGGCCAGAAGGATCGCCCAGTTACTGGCCGAAAGGATCTATCTCCGGACCATGGAACGATTCTGATGCCAGTCGATCTCTCATCTGAAGACATCCTGGACCTGCTCAAACGCGGTCGGTTAGGGAGGATTTATCTCTTCTACGGTCCCGGAGAATTTCAAATCGAAAAAGTGTTGAACGAGATTCGCGAAACCCTCATTCCCGAGTCTGCCAGAGATTTCAACCTCCAGATCTTCTATGGCGGCGAGACCGTAAATCCCGCTGATATTTCCGATGCAGCTTGTTCTCTCCCCTTTTTGTCGACAAACCGCCTCATCATTGTCAGGCGTACTGAAAACATCCCGGCATCGGCCCTTGAGTCCTTTATTCCGTACATAGGCAACCCCGTCCCGTCCACCTGCCTCATATTTGTATCTGGCAAGGCTGACTTCAGAAAGGCGTTCTATAAAAGGATCAGGGACGCCGGAGGCGCTGTTCATTTCAAGCCACTCTATGACAAGCAGGTAATGCCCTGGTTAAAACGATTTGCCGCAGAGTTAGGGCTGAACATGACAGGGAAGGCGTGCGTCTATCTGCAGACTTTGGTGGGAAACCGATTGCGGGACCTGTACACCGAGATGGAAAAACTCCATCTCCGCTACGGGAGCAAGACGGTGGGGGAAGCGGAGGTCAAGGAACTCGCCATCAACAGCCGTATCTACACGATTTTCGAGCTAATGGATCAGATATCGCTCAGGCGGCACGCGGCTTCCCTCTCGGTCTTGAATCGATACCTGGAAGAGGAGGGGCGCGATGCAGCGTTCGGGTTTATCGGGATGCTGAACCGGCAGATCCGGCTGATTATCCAGGCCAAATCCATCGCTGATAAGGGCGGAAGATCCGCTGATATGGTCAGAAAACTTCAAGTCCAACCCTTTCTGGCGAACAAGCTGTTCGAACAAGCGCGGAACTGGCGCATCAGTGATCTGGAACATGCCCTCCACATGCTTTACGGGGCCGACAGGCATCTAAAGTCAGGGGCGCAGCCCCGACTTATCCTTGAGCATCTGCTCCTGTCATTATAGGCGAATCCGCGCTGGCCGCTGGGCGAATCACCCTTCGGAGGCTGTCAGCCGGTTGATGCCGCGAGCCAGGCGGGAGATTTTTCGGGATGCCTGGTTTTTATGAATAACCCCCTTGGAAGCGCTCTTCTGAATGATGGAGACAGCCTCCTTGAAGCCCTGTTGGGCCTGTTCTGCTGAATTGGCAGCAATGGCGGCCCTGACTTCCTTGACCGCCTTTTTGACCCTTGTCTTGGAACTCTTGTTTCTGACTCTCTTGACCTCATTCTGTTTCGCCCTTTTCAGGGCTGATGGATGGTTTGCCAAATCCGGATCTCCTTGTAGGACAATGGGTGGTTGTTTCTAACCGGCTGTTCACGCTGCTGTTTCGCTTTCGCAGCTAAATTAAGTAGCATAGATAAAATTCACTGCGATGTCAAGAAGTTTTTCCGCATTCACACAGCAGACCCGCCACGAAAACAGAAGGCTTGGATATGCCGCCGGGGTGGTCAGCTTCTTCACCTTTCTGAGCCGTATCCTCGGACTGGTCCGTGATATGGTCATTGCAGGACTCTTCGGTTCCGGTTTGGCCGCTGATGCGTTTTTTGTGGCATTCCGCATCCCCAATCTCCTGAGACGTCTCCTTGCAGAGGGGTCTCTCACCGTCGCCTTCATCCCGGTATTTACCGAGTATCTCACCCTCAAGACAAAGAAAGATGCCTCTGACCTGGCAAGGGTCGTACTGACCATTCTATCCATCATTCTGGTAGTGGTGACCCTTTTGGGCATCCTGTTTTCTCCGTGGATCGTGCGTGTGCAGGCATTTGGTTTCGGAGGGGGCGGCATCAAATATGACCTGACGGTTCTTCTGACCCGGATCATGTTCCCCTACATCTTTTTTATCAGCATTGTGGCCTTCTTCATGGGGGTCCTCAATTCTCTCAGGCGTTTTGCCGCCCCGGCTGCCGCCCCTATTTTTCTGAATGTCGGCATCATCGCCGCCGCATATCTGATCTCTCCCCATTGTGCGGCCCCCATTGTGGGCATTGCCATGGGGGTCCTGATCGGGGGGGCACTCCAGGTGGGGTTGCAGGTCCCATATGCCATCAGAGAAGGCTTCACCCCATTTCCCAAATGGGACCCCGGCCACCCTGCGCTCAAACGGATTGGCCTCCTCATGCTCCCGGCGGTTTTTGGTTCTGCCGTGTATCAGGTCAACCAGTTCATAGGAACACTCTTGGCGACATTTTTGCCGGAAGGGAGCGTTTCATGGCTCTATTATGCAGATCGATTGGTTGAATTTCCCTTAGGGATCTTTGCCATCGCCATCAGTACGGCCGCGCTTCCCTCCCTCTCCACACAAGCGGCCAGAAAGGATCTTGTCCAGTTTCAGAGTACCCTGAACCATGCACTCTGCCTCGTGTTTTTTATCACCCTGCCGTCCATGGCGGGACTGATCGTCTTAGGCAAACCGATCGTTCAGATTTTCTTTGAAAGGGGCGCCTTTGATGCACACGCATCGATAATGACAGAACGCGCCCTTTTCTATTACGCCCTGGGCCTCTGGGCTTTTTCCGGGATCAGGGTGATGGTTTCCGCCTTTTATGCCCTCCAGGACACAAAGACGCCTGTAAAAGTGGCGGTGATCGCCCTGGCGATCAATTTCGTGTTAAGCCTGTGGCTGATGGGGCCCTTGAAACATGGGGGGCTGGCCCTTGCCCTTTCCATTGCGTCATCTGTTCAATTTTGTCTTCTGATTGTTTATTTAAAAAGAAAAGGTTCCGTTATAAATATAAAGCCAGTTTTTATATCTTTAGCCAAGTCTGCCCTGGCCGCCGGCCTCATGGCCCTGGGCGTGTACGCCTGTTTCTCCAGATGGCTGACCGCCGATCCTGGAGCAGGGCTTTCCGGGATGGGTATCCACCTGATCGCCCTTATCGGGATCGGCATAATCATCTACTTTGGCGCTGCCCGTTTACTGGGCTGCCAAGAGATCACATCGATCCGGGCCATACTGCGGCCAAGAACCCAAAGAAAACGCCGGAGCAGGTGAGGTGTGGGACACTGGGGACATTATGAATCCTTATAGGGTGAGTGAGATACCGCTCCAGGAGGTGGCGTTGGACGACATCGGCGACGCGCCGGGGCCCTTCTGCATGAGTTTCGGGTTCGATCTTGAACCCCTGATCTCCTCCATCAAAACGGTCGGCCTCATCAATCCCCCCATATTGAGAAGCGATCCGGGTCAGAAGATTGCGGTCGTTGCCGGGTACCGCAGGATCAAGGCACTAAAGTCATTGAACGCAGTCAGCACGCCCTGTCGGCTCATCGAGAGGCATGATGATATGCCTCCTCTGGAATGTCTCCTCTTGAATCTCTATGACAATCTGTCCACAAGAAGACTGAATGACGTGGAGAAGGGGATGGTTCTGAGTCGGCTTTCCGCCTTTGTGCCGAGACAAGAAATTGTAACCCAATATATGCCGCTTTTGGGGCTCAGCCCCAACGAGAAATGCCTCCTTTTCTTTTTGGAAATGGAGACACATTTTGATGTGAAGATAAAGACGTTTGTCTCAGAAGGGAGACTCTCATGGCGGGCCGTGAAGATGCTTTCAGACATTGATGCCGCATCCAGAGCTGGCCTGCTAAGGGTCATTTCAGAATTAATGCTTAACATTAATCAACAATTACAATTTATTGATTACATAGTTGATTTATCTTTTATTGAAAAAAATCCCATCCCTTGGATATTGAGCGAATTGGATCTCGACCGCAACCATTTAGATAAGAACACGAACAGGCCCCAGCAGGCAAAGGCGGTGCTCAACCGCATCAAAACGCGACGCAACCCCTCCATCGTCAAGGCCGAAAAGAAATTCAGCCGGGCCGTGATTAACCTGAACCTGCCGGATGGGATCCTGATAAGCGCTCCACCCTTTTTTGAGGGAGAGCATTACCGATTAGAAATCCTTTTCAGGGAAGGGGAGGACCTCAAAAACAGGCTTCAGGAACTCCTTCGAATACAGGGGCTGGACAAGCTGAGAAATCCATGGGATGGAACCTCCTGATGAACGGACTTCACATAAGGCGGGTGGTCCTCGACAAAGATGCCTCATCCTATGCCCTCACCCGGCAAATACTGGCTGGCCTTCCCGGCGTGCCTGTGCATTCTTCGGGACTGGATCCACACCTCTTTGATGGTGAGCCCGGCAAGGAAACGCTCCATTTGCAGCACTATAAGGGCGATTTCCTGAAACCCTGTCCCGGCACCCGGGAATATATCTGCTGCGGGTATCAAATCCTCAATCTTGCGGCCAATTGTCCCCTTGACTGCAGTTATTGCATCCTTCAATCCTATTTCGTCAATCAGCCCTCCTTGAGGGTCTTTGTGAACCTGGAGGAACAGCTCCCGGATGTATTGCAGCTCATTGACAGCCAGCCTGGGCGGATATTCAGGGTGGGGACGGGAGAATTTACAGATAGCCTCGCCCTTGACCCGATGACCCACTGGAGCGACATGCTGCTGCCTCAATTTTCCCGCCGAAAGAACGCGATCCTGGAACTTAAGACAAAGACGACCCGGATCAGCAGGGTACTGGCCTCAGGGTACAGAGACCGGATTATCCTGTCGTGGTCCCTCAATGGTCCCTGGATCTCAGCCAAGGAAGAAAAAGGGGCGGCAAGCATCGAGAAGAGGGTTGAGGCGGCAAGACAATGTCAATCAGAGGGGTTTATCCTCGGGTTTCACTTCGATCCCCTGGTCCCGTATCCGGGTTGGCGGGATGACTATGCCCGAACCGTCGAGTTGTTGGACAGGCGGATTGACCCCGGGCGCATTATCTGGATCAGTATGGGTTCTTTCCGATTTATGCCGGCCCTTAAACCGATTATTCGTAGGCGCCACCCGACATCCAGCGTTCTCAATGGCGAATTTATCATCGGTCTGGATGGTAAAATGCGTTACTTCAAGCCCATTCGAATTGAACTTTACCACGTTATCCGACACCTCCTGGAAGCGTGGCATCCTGATCTCGGCCTCTACCTCTGCATGGAGTCGGATGAGGTATGGCGGTCCAGTATGGGGTGGAGTCCGAAAACCTCTTCAGGTCTCCGCGAATATCTGGATCAACGGGTCGTGAAATTCTTCAATGGCACTGGGCAACCTGCATAACTCCTGCCGTCGAGAAGTTTCAGCGCTCGCCGCGGAGGAGGTCGGCATTTTTGGGTGGCAATCTGCCGATATCTGTGCTAAGTATTAATCTTTCTCTGCCCAGAGAGGGCACATGGGTGTGCGGAACTAAGATAAACCACCAGATAACCTAAGGAGATGAAAAGGATATGACGCTAAAGGAAAAGGTTGAGAGCGCCCTTCAAAAGGTTCGGCCTTCGCTCCAAGCGGACGGGGGCGATGTTCAATTGGTTGATGTGGAACAAGATGGAATGGTCAAGGTGAAACTGATGGGTGCGTGCGGAGGATGTCCGATGGCCCAGATGACCCTCAAGATGGGAATCGAGAAGATCTTGAAACAGAACATTCCTGAAGTAACAGGCGTGGAGTCCGTATAAGGAGCAATTCAGGTCAGGTCCTCAAGTAGGGGCATGAATCGGAACTGCTGCTGCATTAAGGGGTGTCATGCGGTCGGTCTTTCGTGCCTGGCAATCCAACGTCATTCGCTCTCAACGCGTGATTGCAGGTCAGGCCCCGGACCCATGGCAGATACGATGACCTTGATTGTATGCGGGTGCATCATTTATTGGAACAGATAACCATGTAAAGGAGCAGTTATGGAGATCAAAAAGATTGGCGTCGTCGGCGCGGGCACGATGGGAAACGGCATTGCGCAGGTCGCAGCCCAGATCGGGTGTGACGTTGTGATGAGAGATGTCAAAGACGAATTTGTCGATCGAGGGATGAAAAGCATCGACCGCTTTCTCTCGAAGAGTGTTGAAAAAGGGAAGATGGATGCGGCTCAAAAAAAAGCGGTCATGGGCCGAATTCAGGGCACCACAGATCTGGCACTCATGAAGGGTGTGGATTTGGTGATTGAGGCGGTTATTGAAGACCTGAATTTAAAGAAAAGCGTTTTCAAGGAACTTGATGATCTGTGTCCCCCCGAGGTGATCCTGGCATCCAATACCTCGTCCATGTCCCTGACCGAGATCGCCGCAGCCACCCAACGTCCGGAAAAGGTCTGCGGAATGCACTTCTTCAATCCCGTCCCATTAATGAAGCTCGTTGAGATTATCAGGGGGTATTCGACCAGCGACGAAACCGTGGCAACGACCACGGCGCTCGCGCAGAAGATGGGAAAGATAACCGTAGAGGTCAAAAAAGATTCTCCCGGATTTATTGTCAACCGGATTATGATTCCTCACATGATAGAGGCCATTAAGATCGTTGAGGAAGGGATCGCTACGCCGAAGGATGTTGACACGGCGGTCAAGAACGGCCTTAATTACCCCATGGGGCCGTTTGAATTGATGGACCTGACGGGAGTTGATGTCTGTTACTTTGTTGCTGAATATTTTTACAAGGAACTCAATAAGGAGTCCAAATGGGCTTCTCCCAACCTCCTCAAGACCATGATCCGGGCAAATAGACTGGGCAGAAAAACAGGGGGGGGCTGGTACGAATACGGCAAGTAGCGATTACTGACCTCCCATTGATTCGGCATGAAAAAGGCAGCTCGACCCGAGCTGCCTTTTTCGCTTCTGTTAACAGAGAATATTATTTGTTCTTATGACGCATTTTCTTGCGGAGCTTTCGGTATTTGTGCTTTGTAATTTTCTTCCGCCGCTTCTTGACCACACTACCCATTCGATACAACCTCCGTTCGATAAGTTACGAGGAAAGGGATTTGATTTGTATTCAGGATCGATCGCTCATTGCAGTGAGACCGTCTCTACCAAATGTCAAAGGGATATGTCAACGTATATTTTCAAACCCGCTATAGAGGGTGTGACGTTCTCCTGAAATTTAGACCTTCGTTCATTAAGTTTACATAATATACCTTATCGGACACTTTTGATTGCGCGATATTTACGGCTCCGGATGGCTATCTCCATTTTGGAAAGCGCCAAAGGGCTCCCGGCGTATGCCTTTCTTCTGCTGTTCTTTACATGCGTACAGCCGTTTGTCGGCCTCGGCAACCAGTTCGTCAGCCGTCAGACCTTCGGAAAAAATCGCATACCCTGCACTGGCCGTCAGCCCGCATGTCTTCTCAATACCTTCTCTAATGCGGGCGGACATCGTTTCTGCAACCGCAGCATCTGCGTCTATGAGTATGACGGCAAATTCATCCCCGCCGTAGCGGTATCCTGAATCCACATCCTGCCTGACCCTGCTGCTGATGACCTCTCCAACCCTCTGAAGGAGTTTGTCGCCGGCGAGATGCCCAAAATGATCATTATACTCCTTGAAACCGTCCAGATCAAAGAGAACTAATGCCAGGTTATGCTTCTGCCTCTTGGACCTGGCCATCTCCTCCTTGAGTCGAGCATAGAAATGGCGCTGGTTGTAGAGCCCAGTCAGGGCATCGGTAATGGACAGTCTGTTGAGTTCCTGACGGGTGTTTCGCTCAATCATAGCCCGCTTTATCTTGGCCTCGAGTTCCTCAATCCCGAACGGCTTGTTCAGGAAGTCTGTGGCCCCCGCATTGATCACTTCGACATAATTGAATTCTTTTGAATGGCCGGTCATTGCAATAGCGAAGACATTCGGGTATTGGCGCTTCGTCTCACGGATCAGTTCAAGCCCGTCCACACGCCCGGGCATACGGATATCTGTCAGCAGGAACGTGGCACCTGCATTGCCAAGTCTTTCCAGCGCCTCCTCTCCAGATCCCGCGGCCTCGGCCTTAAAGCCAAGGCGCTCCAACATGGCGACAATCGGTTCCCTTACAAACTCCTCGTCGTCCACCACCAGTATCGACTCATCGCTATAACGGATATCTTCTGTTCCCATGCTCACATCACCCCGAAGTCGCGAAGATCCTGACTGTTAGGGAGAACCGAAGAGATCCATTCTCCCCATAGTGAATTCAGGAAAGAACGTTTAATTTTAACATTAACTAAGCTTCCTATCAGACGGTCATTTGCGATGAAATTAACGATTTTATAAGTATCTGTTCTTCCGGAGAGCTGGTGCCCTTTCTTGCTTCCGCCTTCCACCAGTATGACGGCAGGCTTCCCTTCAAGTTCCTTGTTTTTTTCAAGCGTTATGCCTTTTTGGACGTTTTGCAGGGTATTCAGTCGGGCGGCCTTTGTCAGGTCATCAATCTTGTCTCCCATTTGCTCGGCTGCAGTTCCCCTTCGGTCGGAATAGGTGAATGAAAACAGGGAATCAAACCTAACGTAACGGATTAGACCGAGGGTGTCTTCAAAATCTTGGTCGCTTTCACCTGGGAACCCTACCATCACATCGCTGGTAATGGCAATATCCGGTTTGACCGCTCTCAACTTCTGAATCAGCGTCATGTAGTCCTCCCGCGTATAGCCTCGACGCATGAGCTTAAGAATTCGGTTTGAGCCGGCCTGAAACGGGAGATGAATATGCGGGCAAAGGTTGTGGATCCCGCCGAAACAGGAAATCAGCTCATCGGAGAGGTCCTTTGGATGCGAGGTGACAAAGCGGAGCCGCAGCAGACCATCCAATGTGCTCAGCTCGCTCAGGAGGTCCGGAAAATTCCGTCTCTGACGTCCGCCCCTCCCCTTCCAGAGGTAGGAGTTGACGTTTTGTCCCAGCAGGGTAATTTCTTTCACTCCATGTGAGAGGAGATGGACTGCCTCGGCCATGATCTCTTTGGGGGATCTCGATGTCTCGCGCCCTCGAACATAAGGGACAATGCAATAGCTGCAGAAGTTGTTGCACACCTCCATAATGGAGACATAACCAGTCACCTTCTTGCGAAGGCACCCGTGGCCGGGGATGTGACAAGGGGGCGCGGGATCCAGATGGGTAGCCACGATTTTTACCGATGGACGATCGATTGTTTTCACGATCTCTGGAAAGCGGGATAGCTCCCTCGGACCCATGATCAGGTCCAGTTGCGGAAAGCGTTTGAGGAGGTCAGCGCCCTTCATCTGGGCGAGACATCCAATGATTCCCAGGAATTTCAACGGATTTTCAGCCTTGATGCCCGATGCGCGGCCCAGAAAGCTGTAGGCCTTCTGCTCAGGCTTGGCCCGCACCACGCACGTGTTGACCAGGATCACGTCAGCCTGTTCGGGACTGCTTACCGGAACAAATCCGCTGTCGATCAGAGACTGGGCCATAAAATCAGAATCATGGGCATTCATCTGGCAACCCATGGTCTCAATATAAAAGCCCCTTGACAAAAGGCACCCCTTCACCAGCGCCGCTCAAGATACACGATGCACGATATCATTGTGTCTATTATATATTTGCAAGGCGTTCACAGGTTCCGGGTTCACCGTTCAGGGTTAGGGGCAAGAGCAGGCTTAAAGACCCGAATCGCAAGTGAGAGAGCGCTGGTTTGTTCCCCTGCGTCCGTTCGGTCCCCTATTTCCTGGTTTAACGTGACGAGTCCGGGGCCGATTATGGCAGGTGCGGCTCCAAAATGGGATTAAGGGATCAAGAATGCAACCTTAGACCTCTGAACCTTTGAACCCGTTAACGGTTACATATATTTAATATCATATGGATGATAGATATATATAATGTTATACATTCATTCAAGTGTTTCAATGTGAAGGCCTTCTTCCTGTCTCAGTGCCTCCAGAAGCTGCAGGACCGTTTCCACGCATCCAGGCGACATGAAGACCTCGATGAGCGCCGCGTAGGGATCCCGTGTCGTCACCATGGCCATGCCGTCGTACGACTCAAGGGTGAACCGGAGATATCCTATCGTCTCACGATCCACGCGAAAAATCTGGCTTATCAGCGAGGATTGAGGATTGGCGATTCTCAATTGAGATGCCATACTTCCCGCCGTGTTGAATATCGGGTTCAAATCACCGCGCCCTCGATCGCCCATCATCCATCATTGATCCTTTGGGTAGTCCACCCCACATGAGCTTGGTTCTGAGAATCTCGAAGTAACTTTGATCCGGGGACTTAAACAGGATGATCTTTTCATTTGATTTTCGAATGGTCACTACATCCTCGTGAAGCAGATCAAATCCCACCTGTCCATCAAAGGTGAGGATAACGGTTTCTTCGCTCTCTTTCCCCAGGGCAATCTCAATCACCGCCTTGTCCGGGACAATAATCGGCCGATTCGTCAGTGTAAAGGGACAAATCGGGGTCAGGACCAAACTCTCGGACGTGGGGTAGATGATCGGACCCCCTGCCGACAGGTTGTAGGCGGTCGACCCGGTCGCGGTGGATATGATGAGCCCATCAGCCCTGAATGTCGTAAGAAAATCGTCGTTAATCGTGACGTCGAGGTCGATGATCCTGGCCAGGGTACTCTTGTTGAGCACGACATCATTGAGCACCTGAAAACGGATGGCTTCCATCGCATTCCGCATGACGCGGGCCTCCAGCATCACCCGCGTTTCCACATCAAGACCGTCCCGGATCATGGTCTCGACGACAGGATACATCCGGACCAACGGGATGCAGGTCAGGAACCCCAGCCCCCCCAAGTTAACCCCCAGGATAGGAACCCCATAGCGACCCACCCGACGCGCCGCGCCGAGAAGGGTTCCGTCCCCGCCCAGGACAACCACCCAGTTCACATCGTTCGGGATGGCGGAGGATTCCTTAAAGGTTCCGTTCGCAGGGCCTTTGGCGTCCATCTCCTCTGAAAAGACCCGGATGCCTCGCGTTCTAAACCATGCGCTGAGCCTTTCGGCCTCTTCTTTTGCCGGATCGTGATGATGCTTATAGATGATTCCCACCGATTGAGAAGCCATTGGGACGCTCCGTTACACCGCAAAAAGGGGAACGAATTCAAAGCGGTTGACATCCACCAGCCCCCTATCGGTCAGCTTGAGTTCAGGGATGACCGGGAGGGCCAGAAAAGAGAGGGCCATAAATGGTTCGTCCAATCGGCAACCTATCTCGGCAGCGGCCCTCTTGACGGCCTTGAGCTGTGGGACCAGAATTTCGATGGACTGTGCGGACATCAGTCCGCCGATTTCCAAGCGAACCTTCGAAAGCGTCTCATGTCCCTGCACCACAGCAAGACCTCCCCCCATGTCCCTCACCACCTCGACGGCCATGCAGATCTCTTCGTCCGTGACTCCGGCGACGATCACATTGTGAGAATCATGGGCAACGGATGAGGCGATGGCGCCTTTCTGAAGCCCGAAACCGCGGACAAAGCCCAGTCCAATATTGCCGGTCGCGTGATGTCGTTCCACCACCGCCAATTTCAACAAGTCGTTTTCAGGGTCTGTCTTGACGAACCCATTTACCGACGGGACGCCTTCCATGCAACCGCGGGTAAAGATCTGTCCCGGCACAAGCTCAATAATCCGTGCCCTTCCTCCGGGGTATGGAATGCCGAAGTCATCCGCCTGGAGCGGGGCAACAGACAAGGGCCCGCGTGGTTTGAACGACACACCGAAAGAATCCCACTGAGAATCAGTCAGTTCGCCATCCTTAACCACCTGCCTGCCGTCCTTGTACACGGCCGCGACATCGAACTCGTTGAGATCATTTAAAACGACCAGATCGGCCCGATACCCGGGGGCTATGGCGCCCCGTCTGCGGAGCCCAAAGTAGGCGGCGGGATTGAGCGTGGCCAACCGGATGGCCGTTATCGGGTCGAGACCGGATCGGATCGCTTTTTTTACAACAAAATCGAGGTGCCCCCGATCCTGGATATCCTCTGCGTGAAGATCGTCTGAGACAAAACAGAACCGGTGCGAATTCCTCTCCGTGACCAGCGGGAGCAACTCCTCGAGATTTCTGGCCGAGGTCCCCTCACGGATCATGACCATCATCCCGTTCTCCATCTTTTCAAGGGCCTCCTGTCGAAGGGTCGATTCATGATCTGAACCGATGCCCACGCTCAGGTATGCCTGAAGATCATATCCTGTCACCATGGGGGAGTGACCATCCACCACCCGGTCCTGGAATAGGACGATCTTTTCGAGGACCTGGGGGTCTCCCATGAGAACACCGGGGAAATTCATCATCTCCGCCAGTCCGAGGATGCGCGGCTCTTTCAAGAGCTCCTTCAGATCGGAGGCGGCCAGGATTGCGCCCGAGGTCTCGAGGTGGGTGGCCGGCACACAGGAGGGGGCCATGAAAAAGATATCAAACGGGATGCCGGCGCTCTCATCGAGCATATACCGGATCCCGTCCAGGCCCATGACATTGGCGATTTCATGGGGGTCTGCCACAATGGCGGTGGTCCCGTGAACCAGGAGCGCGGCCGCAATACGGGAAGGGGAGAGCATGCTGCTCTCGATGTGCAGATGTCCGTCAATGAGTCCTGGCACAATCCACTGGTCGCTGACGTCAATCTCCTCTTTTCCATGATAGGCAAGGCCCAGACCCACGACGACCCCATTAAAAATCGCTACATCTCCTTTCTGGATGTCGCCGGAAAAAAGGTTGACC
>Ga0172370_10001940_pt1 | contig 30515 bp, 22 predicted proteins | sample LakKiv5m_FD_114538 | JGI IMG/M metagenome (GOLD analysis project Ga0172370, IMG submission 114538) | Freshwater microbial communities from Kabuno Bay, South-Kivu, Congo - kab_022012_11.5m | ecosystem: Environmental > Aquatic > Freshwater > Lake | place: Democratic Republic of the Congo...
ATGTTGTCAGTCAGATAAAAGACAGTGAAGAGATCATCGAGAGAATAAAGGAAGATGAGGAACTTGGTGCGAGAATAATCCGGATAGAAAAGATAAACGGAATAGGAATTATCAGCGCTGTAAGGATGAGTGTGTATTTGTTTGAAAGAAAAGACCGCTTTGCAAGCAGTGAGAAACTGAATCATCATTTAGGACTAACCCCGTCAGAGCGAAGCAGTGGCCAAGAGTATGTCCCATATTGTTAAACCCGCAAATGAACAGGTGCTGGATAGACTTCAATCTATAGTAAGCAGCAAAAAATGAATGACGTTGACCACCACATACTTATACGTTGGAGTAACGCTACCAAACGAGTGCAAGCGGAAATGCTAAAAGATGTAATTTGTTCTTACATAAGCGAAGATTAACCGTATGGACACTATTGAAAAACTTGGATTCGATGCTTGGTTTAAAGAGAGGATTGAAAGTGCAAAACAAAACGATTACCAAATCGCCAGGGTAATTAGCGTAAACAAAAACAGCTATGTTGTATCAAACGGAGAGAAAGAAATTTACGCGGAACTAACGGGGAAATATTTATTTAACTCGGATTCGGTTTTAGATTTCCCTACTGTTGGCGATTGGGTTTACACACAACTCTTTGATGACGAATCACTCGCGATTATTCACGACATCCTTCCCCGCAGATCATTATTAAAAAGAACGACATCCGGCAAGAATGTCGAATACCAACTCATTGCCGCTAACCTCGATACGGCAATCATTATGCAATCGGTAGATGCTAATTTTAATTTGAGAAGACTTGAGCGTTACTTGGTGATGATATATGAGAGTAATATCATTCCTCTTATATTCTTAAGCAAAAGCGATCTGATACCTGCTGATGAAGTTGAAGAGAAGAAAAAAGAGATTTGTACCATATTCCCGGATATCCGCATTGCCACTTTTAGTAACAACAGCAAAGAGGATATTGAAAAAATCAGAGATCTGTTCCATTATCAAAAAACGTATTGCCTCCTCGGATCATCCGGCGTAGGAAAAACAACGCTGCTAAATAATTTAGTTAAGAAAGAATTACTCAAGACTCAGCCAATACGAGAAAAAGACGGACGGGGAAAACACACTACTACAAGAAGAGAGTTAATTAAACTGGAGAACGGTTCAATTATCATTGACAATCCGGGCATGCGGGAGCTTGGAATGTTATCGATGGATTCTGGTTTAGACGACACTTTTAATGAAATAACAGAATTAGCACAACTGTGCCGCTATAAGGACTGCACGCATACGATTGAAAAAGGGTGCGCGGTTCTTCAAGCGGTTGAACTCGGTCAGATTTCCCAAGAGAGGTATGATAATTATATTAAACTCTACAAAGAGTTGGTTTTTAACGAAATGTCATATTATGAAAGAAGGCAGAAGGATAAAAAGTTCGGGAAATTTATGCACACGTACAAAAAGAATAATAGGAATACAAAATAAACTATAACCAAGCGATTCTTCGGTGTCAAGCTGCGGAAGCCGAAGATTTAAAAACAAGTTCGCTTGCGAATACAAAAGGATGCCATTAGCTATGAAGAAAATACTTTTAACCATGTCACTGTTGTTTTTTACTCCCTTATTCTATAGTCAAGTACTGGAAATGCCGAAAATTAAAATTGTGCCGACCTATAAAGGAGAGTATAAAGTTATTATCGGGGCAACCACCTCTATTCCGCCCCACTCATTTGAGAGAGTTGAAGGTTACAAATATCAAATAGAAATGGAGCTTTCATTTAAGGAAAATATTTCGAACATTAGCGACGTTTACGGAATAGTTTGTAAGATGCCGGGGTTTGAAATTAAAAAGTTACTCTTTATTCCCGATAGCTTACTACAAGTCTCTCCCCACAGTTTTAAATATTCATTCCCGCTACTCATAAAAGAAAAAGGATGGGTAAGTTTCTTCGTAACTGAAAGTGAAAACTTTTCAAAAGAGTTAGATGTTGATTTTTATAAAAGCAGGAGCAATTTGGAGAGTTATTTATTAAACGCCTGGTAAAGATGCGGGAGTGAACACGAATGTTGCGGGATGAATGAGATGTGTAATACTGATGCGGTTCCGATCCAGCCGTAATTGGTTTATTCTCGTGTTCGGCATTTTGATTTTAGTTGGAGGTTGCGCACGCTCTTGGGTCAGACCATTTCTCCTTTTTAGTTATTTCAACCAGAAAGAATTTTTGTATTTTCCAGGGTAGAATTAATCGTATCAAAAAATATGTTTGGTCTAAAGAAGAGAAGAATAAAATATTTACGGGACATTTGGGGAAAGGAAATCGAGAAGCACCGGAACTTCGATTTGATTTCTTCTTATTATACTTTAATGGAGAAAAGCGGCCGGAATTAATTTTTAGTATGGAACAAAAGATAATTGAACCAGATAGTACCGCAGTAAGAACAGCATTATGGCGAGCCTTGCACCTTCAAGTAGATGTGAAGCCGGCTATAATTGAAGATGAAATCGGCTTGCAGTTGCTTGCTCCGCCGGACGGCTGGCAGACGCGTCCCGACATGAAATTTACCAAGCGCATCCGGGCTTCTATTGTAGCGCGTGCCAGGTATATTGAAGACTTACTAATCGAGCAATACAAGCAGGGAATTAGTCAATATGTTATTCTGGGCGCGGGTCTCGATACCTTCGCGCAACGCAATTCTGAAATTGCGTCCAAACTTCACATATTTGAAATTGACCAACCCAATACGCTACTTTGGAAACAAAAACGACTAACGGAACTTGGCTTTAAGATTCCTTCATCGCTCCATTTTATTCCGGTCGATTTTACTACTTCAACATGGTTACGTGAATTACAGAAAACTGAATTTGACAATAACAAACCCGCTGTTGTTGTGTGTACGGGCGTAACGCTTTATTTGACGGAAGAAGCTATCTTGAAAACTTTAAAACAAGTCAACTCACTTGCCGCGGGTTCAACTCTTGCCATGACGTTTAATCTCCCTTTAGAACTCGTTGATGAAGAAGATAAACCGTTAATTGAAATGTCAATAAAGGGGGCGCAGAATTCGGGAACGCCGATGATAAGTTTCTTTTCTCCAAACCAACTGTTGGCTATGGCTAGAAGCATCGGCTTCAAAGAAGTAAAAACAATAACAACAAAAGATATGGAAGAGCTTTATTTTAAGGAGAGAGTTGATGATCTTTTACCCGCAAGCGGAGAAGTATTTTTGCTTGCAACAATTTAGAAACCAATTTTCGTGCATGAGTAATTAAGGAATAGACATGAGCAAGAATCATTCATCAGAAAAAGAATTATCGCCAAAGCAGCGGCAAGAGCTTCTGGAAGTATTGAAAACACGTTTTGAGAAAAATATGCAGCGTCATAAAGATGTTGTGTGGGAAAAAGTTTCCGCAAAACTGGAAACATCTCCTCTAAAACTTTGGTCACTGAGAGAAATGGAAAAGAGCGGCGGCGAACCCGATGTAGTTTCTTTTGACAAAAAGAAAAACGAATACATTATTTATGATTGTTCGGCTGAGAGTCCTAGCGGCAGAAGAAGTCTTTGCTACGACCGCGAGGCGTTGGATTCAAGAAAAGAGCACAAACCAAAAAGTTCAGCTTTGGAGCTGGCTTCAGAAATGGGCATTGAATTATTAACGGAAGAGCAATACCGCGAATTCCAGAAGCTGGGAAATTTCGATTTGAAAACCTCGAGCTGGGTGAAAACACCGCAAAGTATCAGAGCATTGGGCGGCGCGTTGTTTTGCGACCGAAGATATAATCAGGTATTTGTTTATCATAACGGAGCCGAATCATATTACGCCGCAAGAGGTTTTCGCGGTTCTGTACTTGTGTAAGTTGGGCTGCCACTTATCATAGTTCGTCTGAAAATACCAAATGATTTTCTTATACTTGGATGCAAATTATTAACAAATCGGAAAGCTGATGAAAAAAATAGTCTACTTTGGTGAAACAGTTGAAGGATATTCAATTCCGGTTCTGAACGAAAGAGAAATCCGCGCCGCTGCGGGAATCTTTTTCTTCTTTCTCTTTATTTCTTTAATGGAAATTTTGTACAGAGGAAATTTCATCATGATAAAAGTTATGATAACCGTTTTCCTCACGGATTTTCTCATTCGCGTTTTTATAAATCCGAAATACGCGCCGTCACTTATTCTTGCGCGGTTCATTGTTAGAAATCAAACACCGGAATATGTCGGTGCCCAGCAGAAAAAAATCGCATGGATCATCGGAGTTGTATTAGCGGTGATCATGTTTATCATGTTCAATATTGTGAATGCGTACAGTATTATCACTGGGCTTATCTGTCTTGTCTGTCTAATTTTTCTTTCATTTGAATCGGCCTTTGGCATTTGTCTCGGATGTAAATTTTACAACTGGTTTTACAAAGAGAAAGCGCAGCATTGCCCTGGGGAAGTTTGCGATGTAAAGTCGCGGCATGCAATACAAAAAACTTCATGGGGACAATTTTTCATTCTGCTTGGATTTGCCGCTTACATTGTTGTTGTCGTTAATCTTCTGCATGATCACTTTGCGGTGAAGCCGCATGATCTTTTCGGGAAGCAGACCACCGAAGTAGCGAAGCATTAAATTTTTATGAGCAGTTGTGCTATTCAACTGCTCTACCCTATCCTTCCGTCAAACCGTTTATCAAACTTTTTCATATCCACTTGGAATTGTCCGCTTGAATTTCTTAATTTTCTTTAAAGACTCTCAATTCAATCTTTAAATAAAAGTACCGTTATGAAAAATTTGACTCTTTTCTTTCTTCTTTATTTCCTTGGCTTTTTCTCATTTCCTTCTCAAGCACAAACTAAGAGCGAATCCTCTAAACCCGATTCGTTAAAAAATGTTTCGCTCTCGGCTTTGCAGTTTAGAAGTATCGGACCGGCGATTACCGGAGGGAGAGTCCGGCATATAAGAGTAAATCCCAACAATAAATCGGAATACTATATCGCATCGGGAAGCGGTTCACTTTGGAAAACAACAAACCGCGGTATAACGTTTTCTCCCATATTCGAACATCAAAAAACGTACGCTATCGGCGCGTTTGAAATTGATCCGACCAACACCAACGTACTGTGGGCCGGAACCGGAGAAAACAGTAATCATAATAACTCTGTTTATGGAGACGGGATTTATAAGAGCGAAGACGGCGGTAAAAGTTGGAACACCATGGGACTGACCACTTCTGAGCATATCGGCGGCATAGCAATTGACCCTAAGAATTCAAACACAGTTTATGTAGCGGCAATGGGTTCACTCAGAAAAGAAGGGGGTGAAAGAGGAATTTTCAAAACCACAGACGGCGGAAAAACATGGCAGAATGTTTTGAAGATTAGTCAGTATACCGGCTGCTACGAAGTTCACATGGACCCAAGAAATCCCAATCTCCTTTACGCGGTTGCCCATCAACGAATGAGAAAATTATATACAGGCATTTACGGCGGACCGGAAAGCGGAATTTATAAAACTACCGATGCCGGTGCAACATGGAATAAATTACAAAACGGACTTCCATCCGGCGATGTAGGAAGAATCGGCATGGATGTTTCTCCGGTTAATCCCGATGTACTCTTTGCTATTATAGACGCGAAAAAAGAAGGAGGGTTTTATAAAAGTATTGATCGAGGGGCAAGCTGGACAAAGCAAAGCAGTTATGTTTCTGCTTACACTTTCTACTTTCAAAAAAATTACTGCGACGTAAAAGATGTTGACCGCGTCTACAGTATGGATGTTTTCATTCAGATTAGAAATGATGGCGGAAAAACATGGAAGAATCTTGGTGAGAAAAATAAACATGTAGACAACCACGGATTTTGGATTGATCCGGATGATAACAACCATCTCATTTCGGGGTGCGACGGCGGTGTGTATGAAACATACGACCTTGGTGCGAATTGGGCATTTAGAAGTAACATTCCGATAACAGAAGTCTATAAAGTCGCTACCGATAACGCACTCCCCTTCTATAACGTTTACATCGGTACGCAGGACAATAACAGTCTTGGTGGGCCATCACGAACGATTAGTTCAGCAGGCATTACGAACCAAGATTGGTTTTTCACACTTGGCGGAGATGGGTTCCAATCTCAAGTAGACTGGGCAGATCCAAACACGGTGTACGCTCAATCTCAAAACGGCGGATTGGTACGATTTGACAAACAATCCGGGGAAAAACTTTACATCAAACCAATGGATGTAAATGACACCGCCTACCGCTTCGATTGGGATTCGCCACTTCTCGTGTCGAAACATAATCACGAAAGAATTTACTTCGGAGGGAACAAATTATTCCGATCTGATGATCGAGGAAATACTTGGAAAATTATTAGCGGAGATTTAACAAGAGGTTACCCGTTAAACTTTGAAAAGTGGATGAACAGAAGCTGGAGTATGGATGAGATGGTAAACAAAAGTTCGATGGCGCAAATCGTCTCAATTGCAGAATCACCGCTGGATGAAAATGTACTATGGGCCGGTTCCGGGGACGGTTTAATTCATTACACAAACGACGGCGGGAAATCGTGGAATTTAGCAGGTTCAGTCGAAGGACTTCCGGCTTACGCCAGAATTCACCAAATAATCCCTTCACATTTCGATAAAAAAGTTGCCTACGCGGCCTGCCATAACTTTCATGACGGCGATTATAAACCATACATCTTTAAGACTGAAGACGGGGGAAAAACTTGGAAGTCAATTAACGGTAATTTCCCCGCCGCAGGGTCAACCTATACGATTGCGGAAGATTTTATCGATAAAAACCTCTTATTTGTGGGAACTCAGTTTGGAGTTTACTTTTCTAACAACGGAGGAAAAGAATGGATACCTTTGAAGAACGGAATACCGACAGTACAAGTTTTTAATCTCACCATTCAAGAGCGGGAAAGTGATTTAGTAGTAGGAACTTTTGGACGCGGAGTTTACATCCTTGATAATTACGCACCTCTCCGTTCCTTGAACACTGAAACTCTAACACAGGAAGCATTTCTTTTTCCAATTAAAGAAGCAAAAATGTTCATCCCATCCTCACCATTTGGGTATGATGGAATAGGATTCATGGGAGCAAGCTTCTTTAGCGTACCAAATCCAGAGGTTGGAGCATATTTTACTTATTACATAAAAGATGAGGTAAAATCACTGAAAGACATGAGAAGAGATTTGGAAAAGGAAAAGCAGAAAAAAGGAGAAGATATCTCCTTCCCGCCTTATGAAACACTTAAAAAAGAAGGCGACCAACCTGATCCCTTCTTGCTGTTTACGATTTCTGATGAATCCGGGAATCCAATCAGAAAAATAAAAACCTCCCTAAAAAAAGGAGTAAATCAAGTAATATGGGATTTCCGTTCAGATACTTTTTCTCCAATCTCAACTATACCTTTTGATAACTCAATCCCCTGGAATGAACTGGAAAAAGGTTATATGGTTCCTCCAGGAAAATATACGGTTTCTATGACAAAATTTGTGGATGGCAAATTCTCTCAACTATCTTCGCCACAATATTTTACAGCTGTTTCATTAAACTTAAATACACTTAAGGCAAAAGACAATCTGGCGCTCGAGGAGTTCAACAAACAGGTTGGTGAATTAACACGACTTGTCTCGGGTGCCGAAGCTTTTCGGAATGAGTTAAAGAATAAGATAGCCTACTTCAAAAAAGTCGTATTCCAGGCGCCAAAAGTTCCTTTAGAGATGTACAACACTATTCTCTCCCTAGAAGAAAAACTTAAATCAATTACTATTGAACTTAATGGAGATAATCTAAGGAGTAAATATGAAGGCGGCACTCCAACCTCACTGCGTGAAAGAATTGAGACAATAACCGGTTCTTTGTGGAGCACGACTTCTGCTCCGACGGAATCCTTTATAACTTCATTTGATATTGCAAACAAAGGATTCAGTTCGATATTCGATAAATTGAAGTCTTTGGGAGGTGAAGTTGAAAAAATTGAGCAAGAATTGAAAGAGCATGGAGCGCAATACACTCCAGGGAGATTTCCGAATTTAGATAATAAAGAATAGTTTCATTTGAGTGGCGTAACTAACTAAGAATTAATATGTTAGTCAATATTATCTAGTAGTTAATAAAATAGCCGTTTCAATATTTCCGGAACGGCTACTGTTTGAGAACCATTGTGTGTGACATTGATTTATGGTATGCTTTCATTTGGCGGGTGTAGGGATATACACAAATATGCTCCGAAATTTTAAACTTACGACTCAACAAGAATTTTGAAATTATTTAGTATAGCTTGCCACCCGGATTTTTGCCGTTGAAAGGTATTTGTTTTTTCATGTTCAAAAGTTTCGGTTATCCGGGTACTGCTCCCATGCTGCTCAAATTTGATGGAGACTTTTCTTCCATCCACAATGCTGTATTCAATTAAACTCAGATGTTGAATCTTTGTGTACGTCCCCTCAAAATCGAAAACAAAGCTACTGTCTTTCGCGGACATTCTGATAGTGAATTTACTCCCTACTCTCAAATCGTTCTCTACAAAAGGAACGAACCAGTCATCACTTGCAAAATACCATTTAGTAATTTGTTCCGGATTTACCCAAAACTCCCAAGCTCTTTCAACCGGGGCTGCTACTTCAACCGCAATTGAGATTAAAGAATTACTCATCTTTCCCTTTCTGAATATTTTCCAATTCGTTGAGATTTATTTTCTTCATTTTTAAGATTGAGCCCATTATTTTACCAGCTATTACTGCATCTTCAGATTGCAGCATTTGGTTTAAATTGGCAGGAATAATTTGCCATGAAAGTCCAAACTTATCTTTTAACCAACCACATTGCTGGGCATTCGGATCACCGCCAACCGAAAGTTTTTCCCAGTAGAAATCTATTTCAGTCTGCGATTCGCATTGAATAATAAACGAGATGGCTTCAGTCAATTTAAATTCGGGTCCACCGTTGAGTGCAATAAAATCTTGTCCGTTTAATTGAAACGGAATTGACATCACCGATCCGGCAGGTGTCCGTGCGATCTCAGCATTTTCTTCAAAATAGTTTATCTCATCTTTTATGCCAGAGTTTTGAAAAATAGATGTATAAAATCTAACGGCCTCTTCCGCCTGCCCGTTAAACCATAAAAACGGAACTATCTTTTGCATAGCTGCCTCTTTCTACTTCTTATGAGTAACCGAGATTTATGATCGTTGGTTCCAGATTTAATCGAGGTACTTTTTCCAAATTACACGGTTACACTTCAAAAATATTTTCTTCAAATTTGAAATAAATGCTTGACAGAAATAAAAAATTTCTTTATGTTAGATACAGAGTGTAAACGTTTACATTCTAAAAGTCAGATTGAGTACAGGGTACGTGCTCAAGTTTTGTATGGCTGAATGAAAAGACGTAAACTACACAAACACTATCAACAACTAATATCAAAGGAGTTCATTATGAAAAAACTCTTGGTACTTTCATTGTTTCTTTTCTCCGTTTCGTTGTATGCGCAGTCCACTATTGATTTTGAAACAGTTGGCGCAGATTATACGTGGACATTTTTTGCCAATAGCACGGCTGATTCAACCCATTATGGGGTAGTTGACAACCCCAGCAAGACCGGTATTAATACCTCTGCAAAGTGCTTTAAATTTGTAGTTGTTCCTGCTGCAGATCGTTGGGCAGGAATGTTCGGACAAAGCCATGGCAGTTTCCAGTTAAATGAGAACAACAGCATGATTACGATTATGGTTTATAAGGATGTGCTCACTCCGTTCAATTTAAAACTTGAACCACCTGCGCAAGATCATAACGTTACCAATTCACTTACGAATCAATGGGAAAAGTTGACCTTTGATTATTCAGCCGCAATTGGAACTACCGTAAACACTATCACAATTATTCCTGACTTCCCGGCATCCAGAACCGCGGGAAGTACGAATTATTTTGACAATATCGAATTTATCCATCAAAGTGTCCCTGTTGAATTGACCTCCTTCAGTGCAACATCCGGTAAAACAGGAATCGAACTCAACTGGACAACAGCTACCGAAAAGAACAACAAAGGCTTTGAAATCCTAAAAGGCAACAGTGATAATGCTTTTAGAACGATCGCTTTCGTAGACGGTAAAGGGACAACGACTTCTCCGCAAGATTACCGCTTCGTTGATCAAACAGCGGTTTCAGGAAAAGTTTATTATCGCTTACGTCAGGTAGACTTTGATGGGACTTCAAAATTCTCAAAGACAATTGAAGTTGGCGGATTCACCCCAACCGAATTTGAACTTTCACAGAATTTCCCGAATCCATTCAACCCAACTACAACAATTCAATTTTCGTTGCCAAGTGCTTCAAAAGTTAGTGTAAAAGTTTTTGATATGCTTGGAAAAGAAGTTGCTACTGTTGTAAACGATAACTTCTCAGCCGGTGTTCAGAAAGTTGTTTATAATGCTTCTAACTTAGCTAGCGGCATGTACATCTATCAGTTGAATGCAGTTCCGACACAAGGAAGCGCGTTCACATCTTCCAAGATGATGACAATACTGAAATAGTTTCTCCCTCCTCCTGAATGAAGATAGAAACCGGTTCGGATGAAAATCTGGACCGGTTTTTATTTTCTACTCTTCAAACCGTAAGACAGCGGGTAATTTCTTTATAACTACAAACTCACCTTCGGGAATTTTGATCTCTTCATTATTCAAGAATAATCTTTTTAACGGTTTTGCCAACGGAAGTTTTCTTATCTGAATTCCATGTAATGGAATTTGCGTCTTTCCGGAAATTTCAAAATCATATTTCTGTGCTTGTATTTTTTTAACGGAAAACGATAATGAGCCGTAATACGTTTGCAGATTCTTGCAAGACATTCCCTCTTTTGAGTTGATCCAGTCGGGAATAATGCCTTCTCCTAGCACAAGCGAATTATTCAGTTCATCTTCATAAACAAAAAATGAACGAAGTGAGGAAATGAAATCAGAGCCAACCCATGTATGGGGCATATCTCCTATAAACTTTGGAGTTTTAGGATCCTTCCATACAACTTCCGCCCAATGATTCCACCCCTGAGGATGTTGATCTTTGAAAAAGAAATTTAAGAGTGCGTGAGCCCGTTCCGGTTCATTCAAATAGATAAAAGCTCCCGAAATTCTCACTTCATACGGTGTATAATTTATCCATTGATAGGATGTATCATCTCTCCTTCGCTCAAAGAATTCAAAATACTTATTAAAAGTATTCATCAAGTAAGGTTCCGGAAGATTCTTTTTCTCATTGCACGGATACAGTGAAATTGCAGTTGAGGTTGCGTCAAAGTCGCCCAGCTCTGTGCACCCCGGAAGGTAATTAATCTTTTTTCTCTCAATCGCAAGTCGAAGAGAATTTTCAAGATTTTTGGAAAACTCATTTCGCAGCGCGGTAAATTTTTTAACATATTCTTTTTCACCCAGTACTGATGCAATATCGACAGCGTCTTTCAACCCTTTAATGGCAAAAAAGTCATCCCAGTATGAGTGCATTGGTTTTTCAGAGTAGCCTTCATGACTTATTGATTCCGGGAGTAGTCCATAGAAAGGCTTTAAAGAATCAATATTTTTGTATTCATCAGTTTTTCGTTGGTTAGACAATAAATCAATGTAATCAACAGCTTTAACAACATTCTCGAATTTACTTTTCAAGAACGCGGTATCCTTGGTAAAAAGGAAATACTGATTTATCAAGAATATCAATTCTCCGTGGCTGTCATTTTCCGGAACCGGATCCGCGCCACGTTTATCAACTACACAAGGGACTTTGCCATTTGCATACTGAAAGGAAGTATACCAATTAATAAACTCTTTAACTTCATCCCGTACTCCAAATTTTAACAACGCCGATGAGGTAAGGGCACCGTCACGAATCCATGACCGTTCATACGAACGCGAACCGGGTTGAATGCCGACACTATCTCTGTTGATTAAAATATAGGCCAAAGTGGATCGGAGCGTATTTACCCACTTTTGATATTTCGGGGGAAGTTGGATATCGATTGCGGTTAATTTTTCTTTCCACAGATATTTAACTTGTCGGAGCTTGCTGTCAACAAACTTATCGCGTTCCATTTGCGACGTAAGAGTAGGGATTGCTTCTTCATCGCCATGAAACGGAACAATGAAATAATATTTTTTTTCTTCATTCGGTTTTAATGAGTACGAATAAGAGAATGCGGCAGATGCTTCTTCCCTTTCGTCAACAACTGATGTATACCCTGGAAGTTTGTTTTTCGAAATGTAGGAAATAATGTCACCTCCGTCGAAGGTTGTCGCTCCGAATCCGGCAGGTAATTCAAGGGGATAAATTACTTTGTCATTAACCTTAACTTTTCCATACTCAAGTGAAATCGACGATACTTTTGAAGCACCGCCTTGTGTATTTAAAAATTGATATAAAGGATTTACCTGAAACGGCCGAACGGCAAAATAAATTTTCCCCTCTTGCTTTTGAGTAGACGTATTTCTTAGCGAATAACAAACGTTAAGGAAGGAATGGCCGGCATTACCGTCGGCAAACGCTTTAATCGTTAACGATAGATGGTCAGTTTTTCTTGTAACGGAAGGAATTGGGAGATAGCCTTCCTCCAAGGTTTGTTCATTTTTTGAATTATTCCAGGTTACAAGTGATCCGTTGGTAAAAAGAAACGGTTCAAGCGAGAAGGAAGATTTATTTACTTCGACTTGTCCTTCCTCATTAATAAGAGCTTCATGTCTATCTCCGTTTACCCCAAGTACCGTAAAAAAAGATGCTTCATCATTAAAATATTTTGGGAAATATCCCCGCGGATTTTCTCTTGCTATCGTACGATAAACATTATTCATTGAGGATGAAAAATCAAGACCCAGGATTTCTAATTCGCCCAATGCAATTTCATTATTGTTAGTTGTTGGTTCACATTTCACTTTTATATATCGGGCTTGTACCTCTGGAAGCGGCACAAAATTCTTTTCGTTGTTTACTCCATTCGAGTTATAAACGTTTTCCCAATTCTGTTGATCCTCCGATAAAAAAACGGTAAATCGAGATGCATGATTTTTATTCCCCCACACAAGTTTTAATCCGCCAAATTCGTGAGATTTTTGCAAATCGACAATTAGGGAATAGTCATCACTTTTCTTCAATATGAGTTTTGTTCTTGGATTTTTATCGAAAAGAACCTGGTTGTTTTTGTCTGCAGTGGGTTCAATGAGTACCGGAGTAATCGGAGATGAATTTTCCACTTCGAGGGGTGTAAAGGTGAAATCATCTAAATAGATTCTCCCTTTTCCCCCATTTACCGAAGAAATCATGAATTCAATTTTATAAATTTTGCTTGGTTTGGTTTCCGGAGAAGGTCCCCAAGCTTTAGTAATATGGCGGTGTTTAATTCTAATTTTAGTCCAGCCTTTGGGGAATGAATAATCTCTAATAATATCCCACCAAACGCTCGTTCCGGTGGAGTCCAACAGTTTAAATTCCAAATTATTATTTGGGGAGTTCGCTTTTAGGTAAAAGGAAAATTCATAATTTTGTGGAAGTATCAGAGGAAATTGACCTTGAATTCCGCCGTAACCCGAACCGCCGACAAAGTGGTAATCGAGCTGCAAGCAACTTCCGTTGACACCCGCGGTTGTTGAGGTTGAAACGGTTACTAAATCGGAAGTGATAATTTTCCATTTGGAAGCTGTATTAAACGCGTCCAAAATAGTTTTGGATTGAGGGTAAAATGAAATACTTACTAATAAAAAAAAGATTGCGATGAGTCTTTGTTTCGCTAAATTTTCCATTAATTTCTCGTTAAAATTTTAAGGGTTAATTTGATATATCAAATTATTTTAATAAATTTATTTCTATGAAAACGTTTACATTCAATTTATTATAATTAAATGACAATTACAATCAAAGAACTTGCTGAAAAGTGCGGTGTTTCAATCGCTACAATCAGCCGGGCAATGAATGACGACCCAAAAGTTAAAAAGGTGACGAAAGAAAAAATTCTTGCCACAGCCAAGAAGTTAAATTATAACCCGAATTTATTGGCCCGAAGTTTCGTTACAAAAAAATCGAATATTATCGGTTTGGTAATGCCTGATATCTTCGGTGAGTTTTTTATGGAAATCATCCACGGCGTGGATGAAGTTTGCTATTTAAACAAGTATTACACCATGGTCGCAAGCTCACATAGTAAACGTTCCACTGCCGAAGCTATAGTCGATTTTATGAGCCGGGGAATTGTCGGAGGTATGATTCTTATGACGCCAGCCATCGACGATGAAGTCAGAAAAATATTAAGAGGAAACCAGCTCCCTATCGTGGTTATCTCAGGTCAGCGGGAATTCGAGCACAGCGATTCAATTAGTATCGATAACTACTACGGCGCGTACTATTTGGTTGAGTATCTCATTAAAGTAAAGAAAATAAAAAAGATTGCGCACATCTCCGGACCAATGAATAACAATGATGCTATTCAACGCCAACGCGGATTTATTAATGCGATGGAAGATAACGGCGTAAATGTGAACAAACACTGGATTATCGAGGGAGACTTTACAACATTCGGCGGACAAACGGCAAGTACGAAGCTGCTGAAAATGCCAGACCGCCCCGAAGTTATTTTCGCCGGGAATGATATGATGGCAATCGGCTGCTACGTAACTGCAAGAGAACTCCGCTTAAACATTCCGGTTGACTTCGGCGTCGTCGGGTTTGATGACATATTCGTATCACAGTTTTTGAATCCAAGACTAACCACCGCGAGAGTTCCGACTTTTAATCTTGGCAAGGAAGCCGCCAAAACATTGATCAATCGCATGAACAGTTCTGAACAAAATAAATACGAACACATTATTATCCCAACCGAGTTGATCATTGGGGGTTCGGTTAAATAACTCAGCGATAACAAAATAACAGCAAACTAAATATGAATACTTTTTCAACAAAATATGGAAGCTTTAACCCTAACGGAGACGAATATGTTATTACAACTCCATTCACACCAAAGCCTTGGGTGAATGTAATCTCTAACGGTGATTACGGACTAGTGGTTTCACAGTCTGGCGGCGGATTCAGCTGGTTGACACATTCCGAATTTAACCGCTTAAACAGATGGCACCAGGATATGATCCAGGATAATTGGGGAAAATATTTTTATATCAAGGATAACGATAGCGGCGAAGTTTGGAGTCCGACTTGGAACATCATGAAGACTCCGCTTGAAAATTACAAAGTAACCTACGGTTTTGGGTACGCAATTTTTCAATCAGGATTTAAAGGGATCGAAATAACGCTTACCATTTTTGTTCCGATGAACGAATCTCTTGAAGTATGGGATTTTAAAATCAAAAACAAACGGAAAGAAAAAGTTTCGCTTTCACTCTACTCATATTTTGAGTGGTGCTTAGGTTCTTCCGCAGATTTTCATCGTGAATTCCACAAAACATTTATAGAAACTGAGTTCGATGAAAAAACAAACGCGATGATTGCAACAAAACGTTTGTGGGAAATTCCCCTAGGAGATAGAGGACACTGGAACATTGAGTATAATTATTTTGGATTCATCTCTTCCAATCGTCCGATTGCCGATTACGAGGGAGATAAAGAAGCATTCATCGGCCAAAATAATTCACTCGCGAATCCTCAAGGATTATTTGCTGAGAAATTAACAAAGCGTACCGGGAAATGGAATGACTCAATCGGAACCATAAAAATCAATCTTGAAATAGCTCCTTCACAAACCGAACAAGCAGCAATGTATTTTGGGTTAAAAGAGACGAAGGAGGAAATCAAACCTTCTCTTTCAAAATTTGACAACGAAAAAAAAATTGAAGCGGCGTTGGCGGAAGTTAAATTATTCTGGAAAAATTTTCTCGGCACACTTGAAGTCGACACCCCTGATGAAGCACTAAATCTTTCGGTAAATAAATGGTTTCGGTATCAAGCGATTGCGGGAAGGCTTTGGGGAAGAACCGCTTATTACCAGCAAAGCGGCGCATTCGGATTTAGAGATCAGCTGCAAGATAGTTTAGTTTACTTGCCAATTGACCCGACACAGACAGAAAAACAAATACGTCTTCACGCGCGCCATCAATTTGATGATGGAGCTGTTCTCCACTGGTGGCATCCAATTTCCGAAACCGGTTTGCAAACCGAAATGACCGACGATCTGCTCTGGCTCCCCTACATTATCACTCACTATCTGGATGAGACCGGGAATTACGACTTACTCAAAATTGAAGAACCGTATTATAATTCTCACGCAAAGGGAACGCTGCTTGAGCATTCGTTAAAAGCTTTCGACAAAGTTCTCACCAGGTTAAGCAACCGAGGATTAACGTTAATTGGTGCGGGCGATTGGAATGACGGGTTAAGCGCAGTTGGATTGGAATGGAAAGGTGAATCTATTTGGCTGACACAATTTTTCTATGTCACCTTAAAACGGTTTGTAAAAGTCCTTAAACACATTGGCGAAAAAGAACTTGCCGTAAAATATGACAATCAAGCCGACGCATTAAAATGGGCGTTCAATAAACATGCTTGGGATGGTGAATGGTTCTGGGGAGCTACCAAAGATTCAGGAGAAAAAATCGGAAGCAAAGAAAATGAGGAAGGATTCGTTTGGCTTAATCCGCAAACGTGGTCGGTGATAAGTAATATTGCTGAAGAAGAAAAGCAAAAGCAAGCGATGGCTGCCGTAAGTAAATATCTTTTAAAGAAAAACGGCGGACTACTCCACTTCCCCGCTTACAAGACACCTGATAAGTACATCGGTTATCTTTCGCGCTACGCTCCGGGCAGACGCGAAAACGGCGGTGTTTATTCTCATGCGGCAACCTGGGCGGTGTGGGCTTACGCACTATTGAAAGATTCTGAAAACGCTTACGAGGCATACAAAAGATTGAACCCGATTTTGAATGGCATGAATCCGGATGAGTACGTTGCCGAACCTTATGTAACGCCCGGCAACATTGATGGGCCAGACTCTCCAAATTATGGAATGGGCGGTTGGACGTGGTACACGGGTTCAGCATCATGGTTTGTAAAAGTTGTTATTGATTGGATACTTGGAGTCCGGGCTGAAGCCAACGGATTAAAAATAGATCCGTGCATTCCTAAAGAGTGGAAAAACTTTTCTGTAAAACGTCTTTTCAGAGGATGCTCATACACCATTCGAGTGCATAACGACGGCGCGGTTTCAAGTGGAGTTGAAAAAATAGTTGTTGACGGTGTTGAACAAACAAGTAATGTTATCCCCGTGCAATTGAAAAAAGAATGTCAAGTAGTCGTTTATATGAAAAGGTGAATTCATAATGGCCGATGTAACACTCAAAAATATTTGTAAGGATTACGGGAAAGGTAATCGCGCGGTAACGAATGTTAATATTGCTATTCGTAACAAAGAGTTTGTTGTATTGGTTGGCCCTTCCGGATGCGGAAAATCAACTACACTCCGTATGATAGCCGGGTTGGAGGAAATATCGGAAGGAGAACTTCTCATAGACGGGAAAGTCGTAAACGCTCTTCCTCCGAAAGAAAGAGATATCGCGATGGTATTTCAAAACTACGCTCTCTACCCTCATATGTCCGTGCACGAAAACATTGCCTTTGGTTTACAGATTAGAAAATTGCCTAAAGATGAAATTCAGGCACGTGTACATACTGCAGCGAAGATATTGGGATTGGAAGAATTCCTTCAACGGAAACCAAAAGAACTATCGGGCGGACAGCGGCAACGTGTGGCGCTTGGACGTGCAATCGTTCGTCAACCAAAAGTTTTTTTATTTGATGAACCTCTCAGTAATCTCGATGCAAAACTTCGTGTGCAGATGAGAACAGAAATTTCCAAGCTTCATAAAAAACTTGATGCGACCATCGTTTACGTTACTCACGATCAAGTGGAAGCTATGACTATGGGAGATAGAATTGTAGTGATGAATAAAGGCATCGTGCAGCAAGTTGCCCCGCCGATGGAATTATACCGTACACCAATAAATAAATTTGTTGCCGGTTTTATCGGAAGTCCCGCAATGAATTTTCTCCCCGGAATGTTTATTAGAAACGACCGTCTTCATTTTCTGAGTGAAAAGGAATCTCTCAATTTTGTTGTACCTCCGCAAGACGAACTACGGTTGATGAAATATGAGGGGAGAAAAGTATGGCTTGGTATTCGCCCCGAAGATATTCATATTTCAATGCATCACGCAGAGAAAGAAAGAGTTATAGTGAAAACCAAGATTGATCTCTTTGAACCTATGGGCAATGAAACATTTGCCCACTTTACTGTTGAAGAGACTCAATTTACCGCACGCATTTCATCGCAAGAGAATTTCTCATTGCAAGCGGACTCGCCTCTTTCAATAGATTTATCAAAAACGTTTTACTTTGATTTCGTAAACGAAGAACGATTGTAAATGGCGCCGGTAAAACAACATATCTCATTAAACGGCCGTTGGCGATACTTGACGGACAACCAAACAAAATTATCATTCAAACAAGCCAACGAATTCCTTAAGCAACGTTCCACCCCATCAATGAACATTCCTTCCAATTGGGAGAAACAAGGCTTACACAATTTCGACGGCGCCGTTTGGTTTTTAAAAGAATTTCAATTGTCCCAAGTCAAAATTGAAAATGAAATTTCCTTGCTAAAATTTCATGGCGTCGATTACTTCTGCGAAGCTTGGCTGAACGGGAAATTGATTGGAAAACATGAAGGGTATTTTCAAACATTCAATTTTGATGTAACTAATTTGTTGACGCGAGACGGACTTAATACACTCATCGTTAAAGTGACTTCACCTCGTGAAATTCCCGGAAAAGTTTGGCCGTTGAAGAAGCAATTGATTAAAGGAATTTTTAATCACCACGATTGCCGCCCCGGCGGGTGGAGTTATGAATTCGGTCAAGATCAAAACACCGGAGGAATTTGGAACAACGTTGAATTAACTACATCCGGAACAATCGGAATTGAACATTGCAAAATCACCTCTTCCCTTTCCGCTTCGAATAAAGGAATAATTCACGGAGAAGTTTTTCACATCAACGGTTTCACAAAAAAAACAAATATTACCTGCGGGCTTCTGGTTGAACTTGAGAACAAAAAGATACTTGAAAAATCAGTTATAATAAAAGTTGAACCACGAACCGGGAAATCAAGTTTTTCTTTCACCATAGATGAACCGGAAATTTGGCAAACGTGGGATTTGGGAAATCAACCCTTGTATCATCTAACACTCACCTCTGATTCATTCGGTGAGTTCAAAACACAATTCGGTATTCGTACGGTCTCACTCGATGCTCATCAAAATTTTTATTTAAATGGGAAGAAACTTTTTCTGCGCGGAACAAATTTAATTCCCACTCAATTTTTAAGTGAACTTAGCCCGGCAAAAATTGGCAAGCTCGTCAGTGCCATTAAAGAGGCTCACATCAATATCGTTCGTGTGCATGCTCACGTTAACAGAAAAGAACTTTATGAAGAGTTCGACAAGGCGGGAATTTTGGTTTGGCAAGATTTTCCGTTGCAATGGACATACGACGAATCTCCCGCTTTTGCAAAAAACGCCGTGAATCAGATAAAAGAAATGACGCTGCAGTTTTACAATCATCCTTCGATTGCTTTTTGGTGCTGCCACAATGAACCGGGAGAACAAATTCAAACACTTGATAAAAAACTGTACGCGGCAGTATACCAAGAAGACTCAAGCAGAATTATCCGGATGGCTTCAAATTACGAAGAACATCCGTACGACGGCTGGTATTGGGGAAACAAAGAACATTTCGCCGCAGCACCGATGGGTCCGCTGGTAACTGAATTTGGAGCTCAGGCTCTTCCCCAACTTTCTTCACTTAAAAATTTTTTATCAAGCACCGATATCGCCAACTACAATTGGAGCGCTTGGGAGTATCACAATTTTCAATTTGACCAGACGTTTAACATCGCGGGAATTTCGCGCGGAAAAAATATTAACGAGTTCATCGCCAACTCTCAAAAATATCAAGCTGATTTAGTAACAACGGCAATTGAATTTTACCGCCGCAAAAAAAATAACGGCATCACGGGAATTTTTCAATTTATGTTTGCTGATTGCTGGCCTTCAATCACCTGGTCGGTGGTAGATTTTTACGGGAAGAAAAAACTTGGATATTACGCGCTACAAAAAGCATTCAAACCGTTAAGTCTTTCTGTTAGACTTCGGCAAGAGAAGTTTCTGCCTGAAGCAAAATTTAATTCCGACGTTTGGATACTGAACGATTTGCACACATCACTCAAAAATTGTTCGCTATCTTATATCTGGAAGCAGAAAGTTCTGCTTGAGATTAAAAACTTTTCGATTGAATCAAACGATAATAAATTTTTCCTTTGGGAATCACTTCTCTTTCATCTTCCCAAAGAAATGAAACTCGGAAAACATAAAATAAGTGTTCGCCTTGAAAGCAATGGAAACTTGCTTGATATGAAAGAACTAAATTTTACTCTGGTATCAAAAATCTAAGTTGAATGGTACTCAACTCCGGCGAAGAATTACCGCTACTTTCCACTGCTTCCCGGAACTAAAAAAGTTAAGGTGTGTTATGAATCGTAGTCTACAAATTCTCTTTTCGTTTTTACTTTTTTCGGTTTTGGTTATCGCACAAACAACGCCATCCGGAGTTGCTGCCATCGGATATGAAAAACATATTGATGTTATCTGGCAGTACACATCAGATGCTAACATTGGCGGTTACCGGATTTACCGGTACAACGGTTCATCTTATGAATTAATCGGCAGTGTTGGACAATATCAATCCTTCTATTCAGATTGGATTGATGGCACCGGAGTTCAAAAAAAGTATAAAGTAACTTCTTACTTAGCGAACAATTCTGAATCAGCGATGAGTGGAGAAGTTATCGCTACCACCCATGCAATGACCGATGAAGAATTTTTGGATATGACAGAACGTGCAACATTCAGATATTTTTGGGATTACGCTCATCCCGCCTGCGGTCTTGCGAGAGAAAGATTTGGGTCGGGAGAAACGTGTACTATCGGCGGTTCCGGTTTTGGAGTGCTCGCAATTATCGCCGGTGTGGAAAGGGGTTATATCACGCGGAAGCAAGGCGCGGAACGAATGTACAAAATCGTAAACTTTCTCAAGAACAAAGCGATTCGATACCATGGCGCTTTTTCCCATTGGGTAAATGGCACAACGGGAGAAACAATTCCTTTCAGCACATATGATGACGGCGGTGATTTAGTTGAGACAGCATTTATGATTCAAGGGTTGCTTGCAGCAAGACAATATTTTAATCAAAGCGATACCTACGAGGTTCTTGTCAGATCATTTGTAACAAGTATTTGGCAGGCTGTTGAATGGGATTGGTACAGCAGAAGCGGTAATTTTATTTATTGGCACTGGTCACCAAACTACGGATGGCAAATGAATTTTAGAGTGCAAGGCCCAAACGAAGCGATGATTGTTTATCTTCTTGCGATTGCTTCAACAACACACGGAGTTTCAGCCTCCTTGTTTACCAGCGGTTGGGCAAGTTCAAATTATTACGTGAACGGAAAAAGTTTTTATGGATACAAACTTTGGGTTGGATGGGATTACGGCGGTCCATTATTTTTCGCTCACTATTCTTTCTTAGGATTCGATCCGCGGAATAAAAAAGATAAGTACTGTAACTACTTTGAAAACAATAAAAGTCACGCGCTCATTCACCGGGCTTATGCCGTTGCAAATCCAAAAAAATTCAAAGATTACGGGGCGAATAATTGGGGATTTACCGCAAGTGACGACCCGACAGGCTACGGTGTGCATGAACCGAGTAATGACAACGGTACAATTAGTCCGACCGCAGCTCTCTCCTCAATGCCGTATACACCAACCGAATCGATTGAGTACCTGAAAAATATTTATAGAACCTACGGATCAAAAGTGTGGAAAGATTACGGTTTTATTGACGCTTATAATCCAAATCAAAACTGGTTTGCCACAAGTTATCTTGCTATTGATCAAGGTCCAATCATAGACATGATTGAAAACTACAGAAGCGGATTGCTCTGGTCAAAATTTATGGCAAACCCGGAGATCCAACCGATGCTTGACGCCATTGGATTTGCTGCCGATCCTTCGGATGTATCGAATGATGAAACAATTCCAGCTACGTTTGCCCTTAAGCAAAATTATCCCAATCCTTTTAATCCGGAAACAAAAATTCAATACCACCTTGCATCGCCGGGATTGGTAAAATTAAGAGTCTTTGATCTCCTTGGAAATGAAATCGTCCGGTTGGTGAACACTGAACAAAAAGCCGGAACGTATTCTATAAATTTCAACTCGGGCGCTTACCGGCTTTCTTCCGGTGCTTACTTTTACCGGCTTGAGACAGAATCTTTTACTGAAACGAAGAAGATGATAATTCTTAAATAAAGATGAACGCAATGAAGAGAACATATTTTTACTTGCTGTTGTTTCTGAGCTTTTCATTAAGCGTATCGGCGCAGGATTTTATTTATTTTGATGATAGCCCAACTGTTTCCTACTATGATCCAAGCTGGGGTTTTTCAAGTAACGGAAGTTTCCTTGAGCTCATTAATACAATTAAATTTCCTGTTGAAACGACTATAAAACATTCGGGGATGAACTCACTTCGCATGAGATATACTTCCGTTACCGGTGGAGATTGGGGAATTGCCGTTGCCGGCATCGGTTGGCCCGGCCGGGACGCGGCTTCAAAAGATTCACTCATTTTTTGGACTTACACAACCAAAGCAATCGCCCCCGCCGATCTTCCCGTTATGTATCTGGAAGATCTTTCAAATAGACAAACACCGAAACAGATGATCGGGAGCTACGTTCCCGGTATTCCGGTGAACACCTGGTTTAGAGTTGCCATCCCTCTTGTAATCTTTAAAAATAATCCCGGCACTGCTGACCTCACGCAAATCAAAACAATTTTCTTTGGACAAAACACTGCTGATGCCACAGAGCATGTTTTTTATCTTGATGAAATTCGGATGTCTTCAGGAGGAACCAATATTCCCCCGTCAACTCCTGCCAACGTAATTGCCACAGGATATTACAAGCACATTAATATCTCATGGGATTTGAATCCGGAACCCTGGGTTGAAGGGTATCGAATCTATAAACTCGACAATGGCGCCTATACTTCAATAGGAACAGCCCGGGCAGACGAACGCTTTTACACAGATTATATAGGGGTTGATGTTTCGGCTTCTTATAAAGTGTCCGCTGTTGACGGCAGCTTTAATGAATCTCCCTTAAGCGCCGAAGTTTCCGCAGCTACAAAAAGCATGACTAACGATGAAATGCTGACCATGGTTCAAGAAGCAACCTTCCGGTACTTTTGGGATTACACCCATCCTGTTTCCGGCTTAATGCGAGAACGTACCGGTTCAGGGAATACGGTAACCATTGGCGGTTCCGGTTTCGGTGTAATGGCAATTCTGGTTGGAATTGAACGAGCTTTTGTAACCCGTCAACAAGGCACAGAACGAGTTTTAAAAATCGTCAATTTCCTCGAACAAAAAGCTGACCGATTTCACGGAATGTGGTCGCATTGGCTAAACGGAGAAACAGGAAATGTTCAACCATTCAGCACATACGATGACGGAGGTGACTTAGTTGAATCATCCTTCATGCTGCAAGGATTATTAACCGCACGACAATATTTTAATCAACAGACCGCAGATGAAGATTCCATCCGTGCGGTAATTACAAGATTGTGGGAATCTGCAGAATTCGATTGGTACAGAAGAACAGCAAACGGCACGGCTCTCTATTGGCATTGGTCGCCAAATTACGCTTGGCAAATGAATATGCCCATCTACGGATGGAATGAAGCTATGATTATTTACATTCTTGCAATCGCTTCTCCAACACACGGTGTGCCGGCAAGTTTGTACACCACCGGCTGGGCAGGACATGCAAACTACAAAAACGGCAAAACGTTTTTAGGTTATAAGCTTGATGTTGGCTGGGATTACGGCGGACCACTCTTCTTCGCGCATTATTCTTTTTTAGGATTCGACCCGCGGAATAAAAAAGATCAGTTCACCAACTATTTTACGAACAATAGAAATCACTCTCTTATTCAGTACGAATATTGCAAACAGAATCCGAAAGGAATGCCGGGATACAATATGCTCACATGGGGATTAACCGCCAGCGACGATCCTTTTGGTTATTTAGCTCATGAAATTTCAAACGATAACGGAACTATTTCTCCCACTGCCGCACTTTCTTCAATGCCTTATACCCCAACCGAATCAATCCTGGCGATGAAGAATTTTTATCAAGTATACGGAAGTAAGCTTTGGGGAAATTTTGGATTTAAAGATGCATTTAACGTGAAAGAAAATTGGTACGCGACAACTTACCTGGCTATTGACCAGGGTCCTATCATCGATATGATTGAAAACTACCGGAGCCAACTGCTTTGGAATAATTTTATGAAAAACAGTGAAATAGACACTGCGCTCTCCAAAATCGGATTTGTAAACGAACCAAATGATGCGCCACTTGAAAAGAGACTCCCGAATTCTTTTTCGCTTCAGCTAAATTATCCTAATCCTTTAATCCTGAAACAAAAATTCGTTATCAACTTGCTTCACCATCTTTAGTAAAATTAAAAGTGTTTGACTTACTCGGGAATGAAGTAGCGCAATTGGTAAACAGTAACCAAAATGCCGGAGAATATTCGGTCGACTTTCAATCCACCGATTACAACCTTTCTTCCGGAGTTTATTTCTACCGGTTAGAAACGGAAACGTTTTCCGCAGCAAAAAAAATGATAATTCTGAAATGACCCGGCTGATGAAGAACACAAACACTATACCCAAAAAGAAATTTTTCTCATCCGGTGAGGGAGTCAATTCATATATAATCTTCTTCATTGCACTGGTTTCACTTACGATACTTTCGTGCTCAAAGAAAAGTAATGACAACACAACTATCGATTTTTGGGCAATGGGAGCGGAAGGAGAATTCGTTCAGAAACTCATTCCTCAATTTGAAAAAGAGAATCCCGGAATAAAAGTAAAAGTGCAAATGGTTCCGTGGACAGCCGCGCAAGAAAAACTTGTTACCGCGTATGCGAGCGACAATTCACCCGACGTGTACCAGCTTGGCAATACCTGGATTCCACAGTTTTCAGCGCTTGGCGCAATCGAAAAGCTTAACAGCTACGTGAGCCATTCATCAGTGGTAACAAAGGATAAATATTTCTCCGGAATTTGGGGAACCAATGAAATCGGGGACGAAGTTTTTGGGATTCCCTGGTACATCGATACTCGAATTCTTTTTTACAGAAAAGATGTTTTGGCAAAAGCGGGATACAACTCCCCTCCGAAAACGTGGGAAGAGTTATACGACTGTTCGAGGAAAATTAAAGCGTTCCTTCCCGCAGATAAGTACCCAATTTACATTCCGACGAACGAATGGGCGCCGTTTGTAATTTTTGGTCTTCAGGCGAATGCGCAACTGTTGAAAAATTCCGCGACGTATGGGAATTTCAGCTCACCGGAATTTCAAAAAGCATTTTCATTTCTCATCAATTTTATAAAAGAAAAACTTGCGCCGATGAGTGTTTCGCAAGTAACGAATATTTACCAGGCGTTTGCCGGTGAATATCTCAACATGTACATCTCCGGTCCGTGGAATGTAAATGAATTTAAAAAATGGATGACGGGAGACCTGCAAACAAAATGGATGACCGCTCCCCTTCCCGCTCTTTCGGCAAAGGATTACCCCGGTGTTTCGCTTGCAGGCGGTTCAAGTTTAGTGCTTTCAAAACATTCAAAGAATAAAGAAGCGGCGTGGAAATTCATCGAATATCTTTCTACACCGGAAGTGCAAATTGAACTTTATCATCTCATTAACGATTTACCCGCAGTTAAAGAGGCGTGGAGTGATTCTTCTTTAAAAGGTGATATGTACTTAAAAGCATTTTACGAGCAGTTTGAACACGTGACGGCTACTCCGAAAATTCCTGAGTGGGAACAAATAGTTTTTTCAAAGCTGCAGCAGTATGCCGAGTTTACCGCCAGAGGTGTTATGACCGTTGACGAAGCGATGAAATCGATGGATAACGATGTAAATAAAATTCTTGAAAAGCGTCGTTGGCTGCTTGAAAGGGATAAGAAGTAGCATGAAAACAAATCAGACAAAAGCACTTATTCTGTTCCTTGGTCCCGCGCTGCTGGCTATTTTCGTTTTTTTCTTTATTCCGGTAGTAGCTGCGTTTGTTATCAGCTTTACAGATTTTGATATCTACTCGCTCGGAAATTTTGCCAACGCAAGATTTATCGGTTTCAATAATTATGTTCAGCTTTTTGAAGATCCGTTGTTTTGGACTGCGCTGCAAAACACATTCTGGTTTGTTATTCTTGCCGGACCGCTTTCTGTTACCGTTTCACTTTTTGCAGCTATTCTTTTAAATTCCAAACTCATCAAGTATAAAGGGATATTCAGACTTTCCTATTTCATGCCGGTGGTAACCACGTTGATTGCAGTCGCTATTGTGTGGCGGTTTATTTATCATCCGCGCTTTGGATTGTTAAATTATTTTCTCGGATTTTTACATATAAATCCGGTTGACTGGCTTGGCGATCCCGTGTGGGCAATGCCGGCAATCGTGTTAATGTCGGTCTGGAAAAATTTTGGGTACAACATGATTATTTTTATCGCCGGGTTGAATAACATTCCAACTGATTTATACGAAGCCGCAACAATTGAGGGAGCCTCATGGTGGCAGCAATTCAGAAACATCACGCTGCCAATGCTCGTCCCAACCACAATATTTATCAGTATAATTACTATGATTGGGTACTTCCAACTTTTCGCAGAGCCGTATATCATGACCCAAGGCGGACCGCTCAACAAAACATTGAGTATTGTGCAGTATATGTATCAAGAAGGGTTCCGCTGGTGGAATATGGGATACTCGGCGGCTATTGCTTTCGTTTTGTTTTTCATCATTTTTATCGGAACGATTATCCAAACACTTATTCAGAAAAAATTGAAGCACGCATAAGATGAAAAAAATATTTCTTTATTTATTTCTCAGCATAACCGGAGTGATGACTCTTTCCCCTTTCATCTGGATGCTTTCCGCTTCTTTCATGGCAGACGGACACGCAAGCGTTTATCCGCCTAGATTTTTTCCCGATGCTTTTACGATGATTCAATTTCAAACATTATTTACACGGTTGAATGCCCTCTCCAATTTTGGAAACAGTTTAGCGCTTTCGCTTTTAGTTACGTTCGTTTCACTCATTTTTAATTCGATGGCGGGATATGCGTTTGCGAAATTTCGATTCGACGGGAAGGAAAAACTTTTTTCAATTCTTTTAAGCTCGATGATTATCCCCGCGCAAGTTACCATGCTTCCGCTGTTTCTGATGTTGAAGCAGATGGGATTCATCAACACCTATATGGCTATTGTTATTCCCGGACTTGCAAATATTTTCGGCATATTTATGATTCGGCAATACACAATTTCAATTCCCGATAGCTTAATAGAATCGGCGAGAATAGACGGTGCGACAGATTTTCAAATTTACTATAAAATCATTCTTCCCCTTTGCACACCAATACTTGTAACCCTTGCCATGTTTACTTTTTTGGGCACGTGGAATGATTTTCTTTGGCCGCTGATCGTGTTAACAGATAATTCAATGTACACTCTCCCCGTGTCACTCGCAAACTTAATGGGTGAACATACCAAAGACCCTGAACTGATGATGGCGGGTTCAGTGGTAACCATTATTCCGGTTGTAGTTGTATTTCTAGCTCTCCAGAAATATTACATCAAGGGAATAATGATGGGAAGCGTAAAAGAATAAGATTCACCGAATATGTAAATCAATTTTCAATTAAAATTTAGAGTACGTCTATGAAAAAAGTTTTCTTCCTTATTTCAGTTGTCGTTCTTTCATTATTCATCCCGCTTGGTGCGCAAATGCAACAACCGCAGCTATCCACTTTTATTCCTACACACGAAGAAAGCGCTTTTTTAGATTCCGTTCAATTTTACGCATTCCACTATTTTATTGATGAGGCAAATTTAAGCAACGGTTTAGTAAAGGATAGAAGCACCGCAACTTCTCCCGCGAGTATCGCGGGTTCGGCATTTGCGCTGCCAATTTGGGCGTTGGGTAGTGAAAAAGGCTGGATCACCCGGGATTCTGCCATCCAAATAACTCTTAATCTTTTAAATTTTCTGATGAACTCGGAACAAAGTCTTGACGATAGCGCAACCGGTTATCAAGGATTTTACTACCACTTTCTTGAAATGAAAACCGGAAAGCGATTCTGGAATTGCGAACTCTCTTCAATCGATACCGGATTGCTCTTAATGGGCATTCTTTTCGCAAAAGAATTTTACATGAATGATACTCAAGCAGAAAAAGAAATAAGAAAACTTGCCGATGCACTTGTTGCGCGGGTTAATTGGAAATTTTTTGAAATTGAAGATGGCTTTTATAAATCTGCTATTTCACTCGGGTGGGATGAAAAACATGGCTTCAATACATTAGGCTGGTGGGGATACACGGAAGCGTTGTTTCTTCAGGTGCTTTCCGCTGGCGCCGGAATGCCGCACGCGGAAGAGCGGTACGCAACTTGGCTTAAAACTTATCAATGGCGCGAACCGTATGGAAAAGAATCGGGACACGTCGTTTTCCCCGCTTTGTTTGTCCATCAATTTTCTCTTCTCTGGATTGACTTTAAAAATATAACCGATACTTACATGGCACAAAGAGGTATGACCTATTTTGAAAATTCAAGACGCGCTACTTATGTACAGAGGCAATACGCAATTGATAATCCAAATGAATGGAAAGGCTACGATTCGTTAACCTGGGGATTAACCGCATGCGACGGACCAGATTCCCGTTACGATCATGACGGTAAAAAATTCTTCAGTTATTCCGCAAGAGGAACCTCGGGACCCGATTCAACTTTCGATGACGGAACGATTGCTCCATATGCTGCCGGCGCTTCAATTCCCTTTGCGCCGGAAATCTGTATACCAACGCTTTACTCCATGTACAAACAATACGGCGAAAAAGGATTGTGGGGCAAGTATGGTTTTTATGATTCTTTTAACCCAACGCTGAATTGGTTCGATACTGACGACCTTGGTTTAGACCAGGGCCCGTTAATTTTAATGATTGAGAATTACAAAACGGGTTTTGTGTGGAAATACATGATGAGAAATAATATTATACAAGCCGGATTAAAGAAGCTGGGTTTTACTGAGGTGAAGTGATAAGATTTTTGTCAATTCCCCGCCAGTTGGGGATCCATAAGGTTCGCTCGCACCAACGCCTAAAACAAACACTGTTTCTCTTTCTATCATAACACTCTCCATGCATGATTGATGCTTTTCTGTTTACGTAACAAATATATGCGGATGCTTTCCGCTCGTCAATAGTTAAATAGTAAGCAAAAAAAATACAGATTCTAAAGCCATCGATTATAGTAAAAACGATGTGCTTTGAAAATATATTTCAGTAGTTTATTTTAATTATTGATATTGAATTGATAGAAAGAAATTATGAAAAATTTAAAACTTATCTCTTGGAATGTCAACGGAATACGCGCCGTTCTTAAAAAAGGATTTTTAGATTGGTTCAACCAAGCTAATCCGGATATTTTATGTATTCAGGAAACCAAAGCTTGGGAAGAACAGCTTCCGGAAGAATTAATAAATGTGCCCGGATACCACGCTTATTTTTGCCAGGGAGTAAAAAAAGGCTACAGCGGAACCGCGATTTATACAAAGGAAAAACCGTTAAGCGTTTCCCGCGGCTTTGGAATTGAGAAATATGATTGTGAAGGAAGGATTTTAAGCGCCGAGTACAAAGCGTTCACGTTAATCAACATCTATTATCCAAACGGAAAACAGTCAAAAGAACGGCTGGATTATAAAATGGGTTTTTATAATGCGTTCCAGCACTATGCCAATACGCTGAAAGCAAACGGGAAAAAACTGATAATCTGCGGAGATGTAAATACAGCTCACAAAGAAATTGATTTAGCCCGCCCAAAAGAGAACTCAAAAGTTTCCGGCTTTTTACCTGAAGAACGGGAATGGATTGATAATTTTATTGCCGACGGGTATCTCGATACTTTAAGAATGTTTTCTGATCAAGGAGAAATTTATACCTGGTGGGACCAAATAACCCGCGCGAGAGAAAGAAATGTCGGCTGGAGAATAGATTATTTTTATATCACTGAAAATTTAAAAAAGAATATAACCAACGCTTTCACAATGCCGGACGTTATGGGATCCGATCACTGCCCTATCGGCATAGAACTAAAAATTTAAGACAGATCTTTTCGAAAAGTTTTTCGAGGTGCGGTTTGGAACGTCGTACCACAAAATATATTTACTAATAATTATAAGTCCTCATTAAAATCCGCTCTTTAAAGCCGGAAATCCGTACAAAGTGTATGAAAAGCGGTTCATCCAATAGGATTGAACCACAAGACTCGTCCTAACCAATGGGAAAAAGCGAACCGGCTGTTTC
>Ga0172370_10001943_pt1 | contig 30501 bp, 22 predicted proteins | sample LakKiv5m_FD_114538 | JGI IMG/M metagenome (GOLD analysis project Ga0172370, IMG submission 114538) | Freshwater microbial communities from Kabuno Bay, South-Kivu, Congo - kab_022012_11.5m | ecosystem: Environmental > Aquatic > Freshwater > Lake | place: Democratic Republic of the Congo...
CAGCGGCCGACCGCCGGCGGTCGTTCGTTGATCAGCGCCCAGAAGACGCCGAGCTCGCGCACCGCTTCGATGAAGCTGTCGAATTCCACGGGCTTGACCACGTAGGCGTTCACCCCGAGGTGGTAGCTGGTGATGATGTCCTGTTCCTCCCGCGACGAGGTGAGGATCACGACCGGCAGCATCTTGAGTGACGGGTCGGCGCGGATCTCGCGCAGCACCTCGAGGCCGTCCTTGCGCGGCATCTTGATGTCGAGCAGCACGACCGCCGGGTGACAGGGCGCGCGATCGGCGAAGCTTCCTTCGCAGCGAAGGTAGTCGAGCGCCTCCACGCCGTCGTGCGCGACGGTGACCCGGTTGGCGAGATTGTGCTGGGAGAGCGCCTCGAGCGTGAGTTCGATGTCGTTGGGGTTGTCCTCCGCGAGCAGGATACCCGGGTAGTCCGCGGTCACGATGTCGTCTCCTTCCGTCGTGGCAGAGAGAAGCAGAATGTCGCTCCTTCGTCCGGTGCGCTCTCGGCCCACACTCTGCCGCCGAGCCGGGTGACGATGCGATGCACGTTGGCGAGGCCGATGCCGGTGCCCTCGAACTCGCCGCTGCTGTGCAGACGCTGGAACACGCCGAAGAGCTTGTGACTGTACTGCATGTCGAAGCCTACTCCGTTGTCGCGCACGAAGAACGCGTCTCCGTTCTCGCCGGGCCCCGGGTCGATGACGCCGACCTCGATCCGTGCCGGCGTCCTCCCACGCGTGTACTTCACGGCGTTGCCGAGCAGGTTCGCCCAGACCTGGCGCAAGAGGGCGCGGTCCGCGACCACTCCGCCGAGTCGTGCGACGCGCCATTCGATCTCGCGGCCGTCGGTCTCGTGCCGCAGGGGCTCCAGCGCTTCGGCCAGCACGGCGTCCATGTCCACGGGCTCGATCTTCAGTTCGGCGCGCCCGGTGCGCGAGAACTGCAGGAGGTCGTCGATCAGCACACCCATCTCGCGTACGGCGGTCGAGATCCTCTCGACGTAGTGCCGGCCTCTTTCGTCGAGGTCGTCCCCCGTCCGCTCCGCCAGCAGGGCCGAGAACCCGCTCACGTGGCGTAGCGGCGCGCGGAGGTCGTGCGACACCGAGTACGCGAACGCCTCGAGCTCCTTGTTGGCCGCGTCGAGCTCCGCCGTGCGGTCGAAGACGCGCTGCTCAAGCTCGGCGTTGAGATGCTCTATCTCCTTCTCGGCCCGCTCGCGCTCGGTGATGTCCTGGCCTTGGGCGATCGTGGCGATGGGCGTCACGCCGTCGGCCTCGTACACGGTAGCGGAGTTCCAGAGGACGGTGCGCACCTCCCCGTCGGCGCGCAGGATGGGGATCTCGATCACCTGCCAGTGCTCGCCCGACGTCGCGCTGGTCACGTGACCGAGCGCCTGGGTGCGGCGCTCGTCGTCTGGGAACAGCAGTTCGAGCTGCCGGCCGACGACCTCGTCCGCCGCGCGCTGCGTGAGCTCCTCGAAGGCGTGGTTGAAGCGGGTGATGCGCAGATCGGTGTCCCAGACGATCACCGGCGCGTTGGCGTAGTCGATCAGGCTCTCGAGATAGTCGCGCGTCTCCCGGAGCTCCCGTTCTCTGACGACCCGGTCGGTGATGTCCTCGAAGATGGTCGCGAAACGGTCATCGCCCTGCGGCACGACCGAGACCTGGAACTGGCGACCGAGCGGTTCGAAGTAGGACTCGAAGCGACGCGGGGCCTGCTCCTCCACGGTCCGGCCGTAGAGGTCGAGGTACGGCGCCTCTGCGGTCTCGTAAGCATCGGTAGCGAGCCTGTCGTGCATCTGCTCCGCGGGCAGGCCGGTCTGGGTGCTGTAGGCCGGGTTGGTGTCGAGGATTCGGTAGTCGACCGCCTCGCCCTGTGAGTCCCGGACGATCTCGTGCATGGCGACACCCTCGGCCATGTTCTCGAAGAGCGAGCGGAACCGGACCTCGCTCGCGACCAGCTGGGAGGTGACCTGTGACTCGCGGGCGCGCCACAGCAACAGGGTGCCCGCGGCGGCGAGCGCGACGACGAGGAACGTGAACCCGGCCGTCATCCAGGCCCGGCTCTCGATCGGTCCCACAACCTCGGCGGAGTCCGTCTTGGCGACGATGTACCAGGGGGCGTCCGGCACCGGCTCGAGCGCGGCGATGACGGGGACGCCGCGGTAGTCGACGCCCTCGACGATCCCGGTCACGCCGCGCACCGCCATGGCCGCCGGCAGGTCCGGGTCGCTCAGCGGGCTGCCCAACCGCAGCGTCGTTCCCTTGCGGTGGCGCAGCTCGTTGAGAAACACGGCCTCATCGCCGCGGCGCTGGACGAGCAGGGTCTCCCCTGAGGCGCTTTCAAGGGGCCACTCCTGGATGAGGGGAAACAGGTAGTCGTGCGGATCGATGTGCATCACGACAACGGCGATGGGTGGGTCGCCGGCCTCGTCCGCGAGGACCGGCGCCGCCATCTCGATGCGCGCCTCTCCGGCGGCATCGAGGTAGAGGTCCGTCATCTCGACGCGGCCCGTGCGCAGGGTCGTGCGCGCCAGCGCCCGCACCTCCGCGCCGGGCGCGTGGGCCGCATCCTCGGGTTGGCGGACCACGATCCGGCCGTCGCGGTCGACGAGCAGGACGTCGACGAAGTCGTGGTGCTCCTGGAGGTCCGCCAGCAGGGCGCGGATGTCCTCCTCGGTCGCCGCTCCGCCGCGACCTGCGAGCAGGTCGGCGACCGCGGCCGCGAGCAGTGGGTCGCCGCGGACCACTTCCGCGTCGGAGTGCTGCTCTCCCAGCCAGACGCTGATCTGGTCGGCCTTGAGTCCGGCGATCGCGACCAGCGAGCCCTCGGCGGAGGCGCGGATGGCACGGGCCTGCTCGAGCCAAGCCCAGTACGCAAGGCCGACGACGAGGACGGCGAGCGCGGCGAAGCCGGCCACGAGCAGTCTCACGGCGCGCTTCGTGGCGCCCGCATCGCGCACCTGCGGTCTCCCTCGAGCCTTGGCCGGCGCGCCCATCACTCCCCCTACTCCACCGACAAGCGAAGCACTTCCCCTCACGGTACCCGCTGCTGCGTGAGAACCAACTGCGACAACGCGTCGGCGGGTGGCGGAGGAGCGTTCGCGCGCCTCGAACGAGGCTGAGACCCTCGCATTGGAGGCCCCGGGGGTATATACAGGAGACGAAAGGGACGGTCGTGGGTGGACGCGGCCGCGGAGCCGGCGGGATGCCGGGTCAGGGGGACTGGCCATGCACACCATCGTCGACCGGCAGGAACTGACGAAGCGCGACCTCATCAGCCTCACGGTCGAGGCGCCTCAGATCGCGCGCAGGATCCGGCCGGGTCAGTTCATCGTGTTGCGCGTGAACGAGACCGGCGAGAGGGTGCCGCTCACCGTCGCGTACCGCGACGAGGCCAACGGCACCGTCACGATCATCTTCCAGGTGGTCGGCAAGAGCACCGCGATGCTCGCCTCACTCGGTGTCGGCGACGCCATCAAGGACCTGTGCGGGCCACTCGGCGTCGCCGAGAAGTTCGAGCGGATCGGCACCGTCGTCGGCATCGGTGGAGGCTCCGGCATCGCCGTGCTCCACCACATCCTCACCGGTCACCGGGAGGTGGGCAATCACATCATCGGCGTCGTCGGGGCGCGTCAGAAGGACCTCCTGATCCTGGAGGAGGAGATGCGGGCTCTCTGCGACGAGCTCATCGTGACGACGGACGACGGCAGCTACGGGATGCACGGCAAGGTGACCGACGCGCTCAAGGGGCTTGTGGAACGACACGAGCAGATCGACCGGGTCATCGCCGTCGGCCCGCTGGTCATGATGCGCGCCGTCACCGAGATGACGCGCATCTACGGGTTGCCGACGGAGGTGAGCCTCAATCCGATCATGGTCGACGGTACAGGCATGTGTGGCGGCTGCCGCTGCACCATCGGCGGAGAGACGAAGTTCGCCTGCGTCGACGGGCCGCACTTCAACGCCTTCGAGGTCGACTTCGACGAGCTGATCCAGCGCAACCGGATGTACGGCCGCGACGAGCGCATCTCGCTGCTGACGTCCATCAGAGCGCGATAGGAGGCGGCGGTGACCACGACCGATCTCGAGCTGGCGACCCTCGCCCAGCAGGGCGACCTCGCGAGCTTCTGTCCGCTGTGCCACGCGGCGCTGAACGTGTACGACGCAGAGACCAAGCGTGTCTGGGTCGGCCTCGACGTGGAAGTCGGGACCCTGACCTGCAGTCTGCTGGTCAACCCCCGGCTCGAGGAGTTCGAGCGTGTGTGCTCGATCTGCTGGAGCGCGGACGCCGTGGCCAGCGACGTGCGCTGCCCGCACTGCGGCGGCTCGCTCGTCGATCGCGACAGTCTGTGCGAGGTGTGCGAGTCGCCGGTGTTCACCATCGACGTGTCGTTGCGCACCCGGGTGGCTCCCCTCTCACTCTGCACGCGTGCCGACTGCTCGTGGCACGGAGTGCCGAAGAGGACGCGCGTGAAGATCCTCGCCGGTACGCCGCGCCAGAAGAAGCCTGAGCAGGATCCCAAGCTGCGCATCCGCAACTTCCAGGAGGTCAGCTACGGTTTCGACAGCGAGCTGGCTATGGCCGAGGCGAGCCGCTGCCTCCAGTGCAAGAAGCCGGCGTGCGTCGAGGGATGCCCTGTCGAGGTCGACATCCCCGGATTCGTCAAGCTGGTGGCCGAGGGCGAGTTCGCCGCCGCCGCGCGTGTCATCCGCGAGAAGAACGCCCTCCCGGCGGTCTGCGGCCGTGTCTGCCCGCAGGACGATCAGTGCGAGAAGCTGTGCCTGCTCGGCAAGAAGGGCGAGCCGCTGGCCATCGGTGCACTTGAGCGCTTCGCGGCGGACTTCGAGCGCGAGACCGATCAGGTCACACTGCCGCGACGGGCCCCCAAGACGGGCAAGCGCGTCGCCGTCGTGGGCAGCGGCCCGGCCGGCCTCATCATGGCGTCGGACATGGCCGTCAAGGGGCACAGCGTCACGATCTTCGAGGCGCTGCACAGCCCCGGCGGCGTCCTCGTGTACGGCATCCCCGAGTTCCGCCTGCCCAAGGCGATCGTCGAGGCGGAGACCGGCAATCTCCGCCACCTCGGCGTCAAGTTCGAGCTCAACAGCATCGTCGGCAAGCTCTACGGGCTCGGCGAGCTCTTCGACCTCGGGTTCGACGCCGTGTACGTGGCGACGGGCGCCGGTCTGCCCGGCTTCATGGGCGTGCCCGGCGAGAACCTGTGCAACATCGTCTCCGCCAACGAGTACCTCACGCGCGTGAACCTCATGAAGGCCTACAAGTTCCCCGAGTACGACACGCCGGCTCCGCTCGGCACCAAGGTGGCGGTCGTCGGCGGCGGCAACGTCGCCATGGACTGCGCCCGCACGGCGTTGCGCATGGGGGCTCGGGAGGTCACGGTGGTCTATCGTCGCACGCGCGACGAGATGCCGGCGCGCACGGAGGAGATCGAGCACGCCGAGCAGGAGGGCCTGCGCTTCGAGTACCTCACCAGCCCGATCGCCTACGAGGGCGACGAGCAGGGATGGGTGCGCGAGATGCGCTGCGTCCGCATGAAGCTCGGTGAGCCGGACGAGTCGGGCCGGCGGCGTCCGGTCCTCGTTCTCGGCTCGGATTTCCTGATCGAGGTCGACATGGTCGTCGTCGCCGTCGGGGCCGGCCCCAACCGAGCGCTCTTCGAGGACGCTCCGGGGCTCGAGCGCACCGAGCGCGGCTATATCCGCACGTTCACCGAGTCGGGGCGGACGAGTGTGCCCGCCGTGTGGGCCGGCGGCGACATCGTCACCGGCGCCGCGACCGTGATCCTCGCGATGGGAGCCGCGCGCACGGCGGCCAACGACATGCACGCTTACCTGAGCGACGGCGCGGCGACGTGGGTGTGACGGCCGCGGGCGGGCCGGCGGCGCGGCCGTGAGGCCGCCGGGCCGGCCAGCCGGCCGCTACGCTTCGGTCTCTGCGAGGGTGAGGCGGTGGGCCAGGTCCTCCCAGCACTCCGCGACGCCTTCCTCGACCTCGTCCCAGTGCACCGCTTCGAACTCCTCGGAGAGCTGCCGGCGGTCCTCAATCGTCAGGTAGTGCTGCGCGGTGTCGAAGAAGAGATCCTCTTCGATCTCGATGTGGCAGCGCACGACCTCGACGTACTCGCGCAGGCGCGCCGCGAAGTCGAGCGCGACGGTACGGTCCGTCGGGTCCATGCCCTCAAGAAGCTGCTGGAGGCAGTCCAGCTTGCCGCGGCACCACTCGTGTTCGCCGAGCATCTGCTCCAGCGGCTCGTCCTCGTCCGTCATGCCGCGCTTGTGGCAGCGCGCGAAGAGCAGATCCTCTTCTTTGGGGTCGTGCAGCCCGTCGTTGAAGTAGCGGAAGAAGCCGAGGATGTCGGCGGCGAGATCGGCGCGGACCACGCCGGTCGCCTCGGTGTGGGCGCACTCCTTGTCGGACGCTTCGGCTACCTCGAGCACCAGGCGATGCTCCGCCTCGAGGATCTTCCTCCAGCCCATGGCCTCTCCTTCCGGGAGCGCGGGTCGCGCGGCGTTCCACTTCCAGCAGGGCCATGGTACCCCCGTTCGGCAGGCTGTGGGCCTCGGGCCACCGAAATGGGGTGTTCACCTGAGTTCTCGGGCGTTGCGGTCCGGAGTCCCTGGGTGTGGCCTATGATTGGCGCGGTGGGAGCGTGTGGGGACCGGCGGTCGGGAATCGTCCGCGGGAGGAATGGAGGGATGCGATGAGTGCGGCGCGTGCGGCGGCGGACAAGGTCGTGCTGTCTCTCGACCACGGGACGACCAGTGCGCGAGCGCTGGTGATCGACGCCTCCGGCGTCGTGCTCGCGAGCGCCCAGCAGGAGACGGGGCTCAGCTACCCCCAGCCGGGCTGGGTCGAGCAGGATCCGGCCGCGATGTGGGACGCCCAACTCGCGACCATGCGCGACGCTCTGGCCGCCGCCGGCCTCCAGGCCGTGGACGTGGCCGGGATCGGGATCACCAACCAGCGGGAGACGACGATCGTCTGGGACAGGGCGACGTCGCAGCCCGTGGCGCCGGCGATCGTTTGGCAGGACCGGCGTACGGCGGGTTTCTGCGAGGAGCTTCGAGGCGCCGGCTGCGAAGCGCTCGTACGGCGCAAGACGGGACTCCTGCTCGACCCGTACTTCTCGGCCACCAAGCTGCGCTGGCTGCTCGACCACGTCGACGGCGTCCGCGAGCGCGCCCTGCGCGGCGAACTGGCTTTCGGCACCGTCGACAGCTGGCTCGTGTGGCGGCTGAGCGGCGGTCGCCGGCACGTCACCGACGCCAGTAACGCCTCCCGGACGCTGCTCTACGACATCCGTACCGGCACGTGGGACGACGAGTTGCTCGAGCTCTTCGGCGTGCCCCGGGAGCTGTTGCCCGACGTCTGCGACAGCAGCGGGGTCGTCGCGGAATCCGATCCGTCACTGCTGGGCGCGCCCGTGCCGATCGCCGGCATCGCCGGCGACCAGCAGGCGGCGCTGTTCGGCCAGGCCTGCGTGCGCCGGGGCATGGCCAAGGTCACCTACGGCACCGGCTGCTTCCTCCTTCTGCACACCGGGGACGAGCCTGCGGCTGCGCCGACGGGCCTCGTCAGCACGGTCGCCCTGCAGTGTGGAGGCCGTCGTACGTTCGCGCTTGAAGGCAGCGTGTTCGTGGGCGGCGCCGCCGTGCAGTGGCTGCGGGACGGTCTCGGTGTCGTCGCCGGCGGCGCCGAGGCGACCGCCCTGGCCGCGAGTGTGTCGTCGAGCGACGGTGTCGTCTTCGTCCCGGCGCTCGCCGGCCTGGGGGCTCCGTACTGGGACCCGCACGCGCGCGGCGGCATCTTCGGCATCACGCGCGGGACGACCGCGGCTCACATCGCCAGGGCGACGCTGGAAGGCATCGCCTTCCAGGTGGCCGATCTCTACGAGGCCGAGGTCGCCGACACCGGCGTCGTCCCGGACGGCCTGCGCGCGGACGGGGGCGCCGCGGCGAGCGACCTGCTGCTGCAGTTCCAGGCCGACCTGCTCGGGCTGCCGGTGACGCGCGCCGCCCAGCCCGAGGCGACGGCGTTCGGAGCGGCCTGGCTGGCCGGGCTGGCGACCGGGGTCTGGAAGGACGAGGCGGAGGTCGTCGGGCTGTGGAGGGCCGGCGCCACGTTCGAGCCCACACCCGGCATGGATGTCGAAGCCCTCCGCACTCGCTGGCGCGCGGCGGTGGGGGCGGTGCGCGCCTTCGCGCGCGACGGGCAGTAACGCCCCGGGCGCGCATCTCGCCCACGCCCGGCGTTCAGCGGCGCAGCGGCACCACCATCACCGGGACGTCGCTGCGGTGGAGCAGCTCGAACGGGGTGTGGCGGCCCAGCGCTCCGGCGATGGGTCCCTCGCCGTGCGAGCCGACGACGATCACGTGAGACCCGCGCTCGTGCGCCACTCTCTCGAGGGCGCGGACGGGATCGTCCCAGACGAGCAGGACCTCCGTGTCGACGCCGGCTTCGCGCACGCGTTCGGCGGCGCGGTGGAGGAGAGGCTCGACCTCCTGTTCGATGCGCCGCTCGTAGTCACGGAGCTCCCTGGCGGCGGCGCATCCCCGGTCGAGTGGGCAGCTCAGCCCCGGCGGCGGCTCGTGACAGTACACGAGGAGCAGGGTCGCGTCATGCATGTCGCGCAGCAGATCCACGGCCTGGTCGAGCGCGGCCGCCGAGCAGGCGGAGCCGTCGTACCCGAGCACGACGGGATGAGACATCTCGGCTCCTTCCCCGGGCATCCGCGCCGCCGGCCTGTGCGCGGCGATTCGCGGACATCCCTGCACGGGAGTGATTCCCCGTCGCGGACCGCGAGTATCCGTCGTGCTCCGTCTTCGGCGGGTCTCACCGACAGTCTCGCGTGCGGCGGACACGCCGGCAAACATGCGGCTCGCGCGGCCGTGCCGGGGTTGTCTCCCGGCGGGCGCGGGGACAGACTGCACGCACAAGGCCGGGACGGCCGTCTCATCCACCGTCGGGAGGTGCTCGTTGTCGACGAACGTCGTGGTGCTGTCGATGATCGCCGGCGGTGTCTTCTTCACCACCTTCTCGGTGGTCGCCTGGACGACGGGTCGGCATGTTGGCGCGATGCTGCTAGCCGTCGTCGCCGGCACCGACTTCGCGTTCGCCGCTTCACTGCTGCTGCGCGCCTCCGGCGGCTGAGCGCCGCGGCTTCAGATGCGGTCGTCGAAGAAGACCGCGGTCGCCCGCGGTCGCCCGCAGTGGTCGGTCCACATGCCGGGCGAGTAGCCGCCGGCGCTCGTCAGCGCCACGATGTCGCCTTCGCGGACCTCGGGGAAGGGGCGGTCTTCGGCGAAGACGTCGTTGCCCTCGTTGATGTGGCCGGTGACCGTCACGATCCGGGTCGCGGGAGCGGCCGCCCGCGCCGCGATGACGAGCGCGAGCTCGTTCCCGTAGATGAACCGGTCGTTCATGACGTTCCAGCCGGCGTCGAGGCCGACGAACGTCACGCCGAGGCGTTCCTCGACGGTCACGACCTCGGTGAGCAGCACGGCCGCCTCGTTGCTGAGGAACTCACCCGGCTCGACGCCGATCGAGACGCCGAGGCTCCCGAAGTGCCGGGCGAGGATGGCGGCATACGCGTCGAGGTCGAGTCGGGTCTCGCCTTCGTGGAGCGGAGTGCCGAGGCCACCACCGACGTTGACCTCGCCGAGCGGGCAACCCAGGTCGAGCAGCCGGCGCGCCATGCGCGCCACCGGGACCAGCGCGCCGTCGAAGGCCGGAAGCTCGTCGTCGAGCATCCCGTTGGCAAGGTGGACGTGCATAGTGTCGATGGTCAGACCGTGCCGGTGCGCCGCCTCGACCGCCGTGTCGAGATACTCTTCGTAGATGCCGAACTTGGTCGGCCGGGAGCCGCTGTAGAGGCTCTCCGCGTGGCCGCGCATGACGCCGCCGCGGGGGTTGACGCGCAGCCCGGCGGCTCGCCCGGGGCAGCGCCTCCCGAAGCGTTCGATCTGCGTCAGGAGGTCGAGGTTGACGTGGATGCCGAGCGGCGCGATCACGTCGAGGTCGCGCTCCGACACGTTGGTGGCCGTGTAGCTGATCTCCCCCGGCTCGAACCCGTGATCGAGAGCGCGGAGCACCTCGCCCGGCGAGCAGGCGTCGATGCCGACGGCGCCGCCGTCGCCCGGTGGAGCGAGCCCGCGAAGATGGCGGAGCGCCGCGCTCTCGTGCTGCGCCTTGAGCGCCAGGCGGACCCGGGGTCGCAGGCCCGCACGCTCGAGCGCCTCTCGAAGGGTACGGACCTGCTCGCCGAGTCGCGTGAGATCGTACGCGTAGAGCGGGGTCCCGTGCTCGCGGGCGAGCGCCTCGGCGTCACGCCCGGCGACGAGCAGGCGTCCGTTCGTGACGCGGATCCCCGGGTGCTCCCAGGCGTAGGGCTTGTGTGCGGCCGTCATCGCTCGAGTCTGTCCATCCGGTCGTTCGCGCCGGCTCATCCGCTTACTGGAAGTACTCGGCGTAGGCCGTGAGCGCGTAGATGATGACACCGTAGACGATCATCATCGCGAGGCCCCAGAACGGGCTGACCGACCAGATCACGAACCACACCAGCATGCCGATGACGGCGAGGACGATCGCGGGCACGCGCGCCCCGCGCAGGCGCATGAGCACGGTGATGCCGGCGGCGAGCTGGACGGCGCCGAGGACCAGCCACAGGATGCTCCAATCCTGGATGTGGAGGAGGAGAAGCCTGCTCTCGTCGAAGAACTCCCCCTTCAGCAGGCCGCTGACACCGGCGATGATGTTGAAGGCTCCGGCCACGAGAAAGAAGATGCCGGCGAACTCGATCCAGCCGGCTCCCTGGCCCTTCGTGTGTCCCGTCACTGGTGCCCTTTCGTCGTCACTGAGCGGGCGGTGGTGCCGCTCCGGCCGTCTCTGGTGGTCATGCGCCGGAGAGCCAGCTGCGGAGACTGGTCTCCACCGCTTCGCGCCCGGCTTCGATGCGCGCGTCGAAGCGCCGCGGCCGCTCCCGCGCCGCGCGGAGTTGCGGCGGCACACCGGCGCCGGGAGCGAGCTCGGCGACGCGGTCGAGCAGCTCCAGGTCGTGCGCGCCGCCGGGCACCGGCTCGCCGGCGGGCACGCCGGTGAGGCCGCGGACGACGTCGGCCGCGAACTTGCTCCAGTGCGCGGTGCTCACGATGAGCACCGGGGCGTCGCCGGCGAGGCGTTCCGCGGCCTCCCAGGCGACGGCCGTGTGGGGGTCGAGCAGGTAACCCTGCTCGCGCTGCACACGCCCGATCGCCCGCAGGCACGTGTCGTTGTCGACCCATGCGCCCGTGAACCCGGCCTGCAGCTCCACGCGCGTCGTGTCGTCGACGGCGAAGCGGCCGGTCGCCTTGAGCTCTCGCATCCAGCTTCCGATGAGGGCGGGGTCGCCGCAGAGGTCGAACAGCAGGCGCTCGAGGTTGGACGAGACCAGGATGTCCATCGACGGCGACGGCGTCTTGACGAGGGACCGGGCCGCGATGTCGTAGACGCCTGTGGCGAGGAAGTCGAAGAGCACGTTGTTGGTGTTGCTCGCGCAGAGCAGCCGCCCGAGCGGCACGCCCATGCGCTTCGCGTAGTACGCGGCGAGGATGTTGCCGAAGTTGCCGGTCGGCACGCAGACGTCGACCGGGTCGCCGGGGGCGACCGCGCCGCGCGACGCGAGGTCGGCGTAGGCGCTCACGTAGTAGGCGATCTGGGGCATGAGGCGGCCCCAGTTGATGGAGTTCGCCGAACTCAGCGACAGCCGGTGCCGGTCGGCGAGCTCGGCGGCGAAGACGTCGTCGTCGAAGACCGCCTTGACCGCGTTCTGACAGGCGTCGAAGTCGCCTCCGAGCCGGAACACCGTGAGGTTCTCGCCCGGCTGCGTGACCATCTGCAGTTCCTGGAGGGCGGAGACCCCGGCGTCCGGATAGTAGACGCAGATCCTCGTGTGGGCGCGATCGGCGAAGCCGTTGAGCGCCGCGACCCCCGTGTCTCCGCTGGTCGCCACCAGGATGAGGAAGTCGAGGCCGGTCGCGCCCGTTTCGTGCGCCTGCTCCAGCGCCTCGCTGAAGTAGAGCGGCATGCACTGCAGCGCCATGTCCTTGAAGGCAAGGGTCGGGCCGTGCCAGAGCTCGAGGACGTGGCGCCCCGGAGCCACGTCTCGCACCGGGGCGACCTGCGGGTCGTCGAAGTTCGCGCCGTAGGCGGCGGCGGCGATCTCGCGGGTACGGGCGGCGGGCACGTCGAGGCCGAAGGCCTCGAAGACCGCCGCCGCGCGGGCGTGGTACGGGAGCGCCGCCAGTGAGAGTACCTGCTCGAGCGAGAGCTCCGGCAGCCGCTCGGGCACGAACAGGCCGCCGCCGGGGGCGATCCCTTCGAGGATCGCCTCGCTGTAGCTGCGAGTGCGAGTGATGGCCCCGCGGGTGTCCCGGTATCGAATCATGGCGCCCGGATTCTACAGGAAGGCGCCGGAGGCGCGCTCGGCGGGCCCCGGCAGATTCTGGGGAGCGGTCGGAAGCGAGGGCTTGACAATCGTTACCGATGCGTTACGATATATCGTGTTAGCACGCTACAAGGAGAGACAAGATGCATTCACGATCACATTCCGAGCGCGCCATGGGCCGGCACGGCCGTGGTGGCGCACCGCATGGCGGGGGATCCGCCCCCTCGCGTTTCATGCTCGGCCGCTCGGGCCGCGGCTCCGGAGACGGCTCTGGGTCCGGCAGGGGCGCCGGCTCCGGCCGGGGTCCCGGCTCCGCTCAAGGCGCCGGCTCCGGCTCCGGCCCCGGCAAGGGCACGCACTCCGGTCGCGGCCAGGGCACGCGCTCCGGCAAGGGACCCGGTCCCGGTCGCGCCAACGGCCCCGGCTTCAGCCACTTTCGCGACCACGCTCACAGCCGTGGCCCCTGGTCTCGCGCCCGCCGCGGCGACGTTCGGGCCGCCATCCTGCTGGCCCTCGCGGACGAGCCGATGCACGGCTACCAGATCATGCAGCGGCTCGAGGAGCGCAGCGGGGGCGCCTGGCGCCCGAGTCCCGGCTCCGTGTATCCGACCCTGCAGCTCCTGGAGGACCAGGGCCTGACCAAGGGCGAGGAGACCGACGGACGGCGCGTGTTCGCGCTGACGGACGCCGGCGTCGCGGAATCCGCGGCGATCAGGGAGCGCGTCGGCGACTCCCCGTGGGCCGCTGAGGGCGGCGAGCAGGACCCTCGCTTCGCGCTTCGTCAGGCCGTCTTCCAGCTTGGTGCCGCGGTCAAGCAGGTCGGCAAAACGGGTTCGCCGGACGTCGTGCGGGACTCGTTGGAGATCCTGCGTGAGGCACGCAGGCGCGTTTACGCGCTGCTCGCGGAAGCCGACTGACCGGCGAGTCCGGTGGCCGGCACGACGGTCACACGTTCCGGACTCAGGCCGCCCGCGACGAGCGCACGGGCGGCCTCTCGAGTCGGCGCGTAGGCCTCGTCCAGGTGTCCGTAGAACCACAGTCTGTAGCGCCGCCGCAGGCGCTGCGACAGCCCGCCGCCGGCCGCAGCGCGGCTCAGCTCGGTGGGGTCGACGGCACCGGTCAGCGGCAGGTGCAGGAACCGCGCGGCGGCGAGCGCCACCAGCCCCTGGCCCGAGAACGAGTCGGTGTGGACGGCGCTGAACCCCTCTTCTTCGATGTAGTCGATGATCTCGATCACCGGCGGGACGACCCACTTCGGGCCATCGCCGTTGAGCGATGGGCGCCAGGCGAGGGCGCGGAAGGTGACCGCAGCGTCGTCCGAGGGCGCGTCCGTCGCCGCGCAGGTGATCAGTCGCACATCGATCCCCGGCCACCCTGCTCCGCCGGCCGCCGGCCGCGAGGCCGTCGCCGGCGCTGCGCCCGGCTCGTGGGTCGCGACCGCCGCCGGGCCGCAGCGCCCCTCCGAGAGCACGGCGACCTTCTCGCGGAGCCCGTGGCGCCGCTCGCCGAGGAAGTATGCGCGGAGCTGCTCCTGGAGAGCCCGGTCGCGGCTCTGCACCCACCAGGCGATGTAGTAGGGCAACTCAAGGAAGTTGACCATCCCCACGGCGTAGGCGCTCTGCAGCGCCCGTTTCAGTCCGGGCCGCGCGGCCGGGTCCAGAAGCGACCGCAGATGCAGGCCGACCACGTCGTCGGCGAGTTGCTGCGCCACCACGAACAGGCGGCGGTTCAGCTCCCTGGCGTCGACGGCGTTGATGCCGTCGGGATCCTCGATGAGGCCGCCTATCTCCCGCGCGAGCAGGGCCTCCCAGGCGGGACCTCGAGGGTCGTCGTCGCGGTACAGGCCGGGCGCCATGCTGCGCACGCCTCGCAGCGCCTTCTCGAGCACCGGCACGTCGCGCCCGATGCGGCCGAAGCCTTTGTGCAGCAGACCGACGGCGCGTCGGCGGGGCGCCGTCTCATCGAGCCGCAGGATCTCGCGGATGCGCCAGAACGAGGCTGCGTAGATGCTGTGCGCCAGCAGCCGGGCGTCACCGTCGGCGCCGCCGGGTTCGCAGTCCCCGGCGGCGACGGCGTGTGCGAAGCCTCCCGCCGTACCGTCGCCGCCGGCGAGCGTGAAGGCGCTGGCCGCGAACAGGCCGCTGTGGTCGTCGGAGCCGCCGGTGAGCGTCTTGCGCCAGGGCGTCTCGCCGTACGGCTCGATGCGCTGGCGCTCCGCCATGGCCCAGAACTGCTCGGGCGTGAGCGACCCGGCGATCGCCCGCAGCAGTCCGTTGCAGCGATGCGTCCGGGCGCCGTTGCGGCCCTCCAGCACGTTGAAGAGCAGCAGCATCCGCTCGACGACCTCCGGGGTCAGCCGGCCGGTCATGTCGAAGAGCGGGTGCGCGAGCAGGTGCGTGATGCCCGCTTCACGCAGACAGGCCACCAGGTCGTACACCGACGCGCGCGCCTTCATGGCCTCGGCGAACGTGGCCTCGTCGATGTCGAGCACCACGACGTGGACGCGCACCCCATCTTCGGGGAACCAGGTGTCGATCTCGCTGCTCAGGAACGTGCCGGGGAGGTGAGCGATCGCCAGGGAGCCGTCGAGGGTGTTGTGGTCGGTGATCGTGACGAAGTCCATGCCGCGCGCGTGCTCCGCGCGGTAGATGTCCAAGGGGTCCGTGTACGACTCGGCGCTGCGGGTTGCGCGGATACCGGCGTTGCCCGATCTGTCGGAGAACCTGGAGTGGACGTGGAGGTCGGCTCTGTAGGGACGTGTCACGTCCCCACTATACCCTTCCCAGAGACCAAGGGCGGGCGCGGTGAGCGCGGGCGGGGCCTTTTGCCATCCGCCGGCCCACCCGGTAGTGTGTCGCCATGTCCGCTCCGCATCGTGTGGTGCTCACCGCGCTCGGCGACGACCGCCCCGGTCTCGTCGACGAAGTCGCGGCATTCGTCGCCGGTCACGGCGGCAACCTCGAGGACAGTCGCATGGTCAATCTCCACGGGCAGTTCGCGATGATGATGCTCGTGGCCGCCGACGACGAGGCGATGGCGCGTCTCGCCGCCGATCTCGAGACGCTGCGGCGCGACAGCCGGGTGCTGGCGGAAGTGCATCCTGCGGACTCCGGCAGCACGTCGGCGTCTCCCGCACTTCCCTACCGGCTCACCACCTGGGCGATGGACCACCCCGGTCTGGTCCAGTCCGTGGCTCACGTCCTGCGCGAGCTCGGGGTGAACATCGAGAGCATGGACACCGTCCTGCGCCCTGCTCCGTACACGAACACACCTCTCTTCGAGATGGAGCTCATCGTCTCCGTGCCGGTGTCGACGCCCGCGGCCGAGCTGCGCGAGGCGCTCGGGCGCCTCTGCGACGAGATGAACATCGACTGGCAGCTCGCCGCTCTCTGAGCGTCGGCCGGCCGTCTCCGTTCGCCGGTTACCGCTGAGCGCCGGTCACCGCCGGGTCCCGGTCGGCAACCTCACGCGCCGTCGCCGGCTCCGCCTGCCGGGACGCCTTGTCGCTCAGCAGCCGAGCCGCCTCGTCGACGGCGAAGCCGGGCCAGGGCGCCGGCCGGCCGCGATCGAGCGCGGTGACTCCGGCGCCCTCCTCGGTGACGACGCCGAGTTCCGTCGCTGCGATCCCCTGAGCGCGAAGGGCCGCCAGAAGCTCCTCCAGGCCCTCCGGCGCGCAGCAGATCAGCAGGCTGCCGGAGGCGATGAGGCCGAGGGGGTCGGCGCCGAGCAGATCACAGACGCGTCGGGAGAGCGGCGCGACGGGGATGTGCTCGCGATGGACGGTGACGCCGTGACCGCTCGCCGCGGCCAGCTCGCGGATCGCCGTGGCGAGCCCGCCCTCGGTGATGTCGTGCATGGCGTGTACGCTGGCGGACCGCGCCGCGATGCGCGCTTCCGGGACGATGCTCGACTGCGGTTGCAGGTCACGGCACGCGGCGAGCTCGGCGTCGCTCATGCCGAGCGCACGGAGATGCTCACCCGATTCCTCCGCGAGCAGCACCGTGCCCTCGATCGCCAGTTCCTTGGTGATGACGACCCGGTCGCCCGGACGAACGCTCTTCTTGCGGCGGAGATCCTTGCGCAGCAGGGTGCCGAGCATCGTCGCGGAGATCGTCGGCCGGACGACGGCCGGTGTGACCTCGGTGTGGCCGCCCGCCATGACGATCCCTTCGGCGTCCGCCGCCGCCGCGAGATCTCCGAGCACGGCCAGCGCTTCCGAGGGCGTGGTCTGCGGCGGCAGCAGGACGGTGGCGAGCAGCCAGCGCGGCGCGGCGCCGGACGCCGCGATGTCGTTGGCGTTCACGAGGACCGCCGCCCGCCCCGGACGGTCGCCGCCGAGGGTGATCGGATCGCCGTGCGCGACGAGCACCTCGGCCCCGTCGAGCGAGAACGCCGCGACGTCTTCGCCGACCGCCGGCGGCACGAGGAGCGCCGGATCGTCGGCGGCGATGCTGCCGAGGAATCCGGCGAGCAGGTCGTTGGGCAGCTTGCCGGGCGCCAGGGGCAGGCCGAGCCGGACGACTTCACGGAGCTCGGCCAGCCGGCTCACGACGAAGTCGCAGTCGGCGTCGTCGGGACGTTCCTGGTCGTCGGTGGTGGCCGACGGGGCCTCCGTGGCCGCTCGCGGAGCCGGCCCGCCGTCGCCGGCGTCGGCGCCGTTCGTGAGCAAGGCCGTGACGGCCCCGGCGGCCCTGCCCGCCCGCATGTCCAGCGAGCAGTCGCCGACCACCAGCGTCTCGTGCGGCGCGGCGCCCATGGCGGCGGCCGCGTAGAGCACGTCGTCCGCGGCGGGCTTCGGCGCGAGCCCCTGGTCGCGGGTCACGATCACGTCGAAGTCGTCCGGGGTCAGCTCCGGGAACCGGCCGAGAGCGCGCCGGACCGCCGGCAGACCGTTGCGTGTGAGGATGCCGGTCCCGAGTCCCTGGGCACGGAGATGCCGGACGAGCTCTTCGGCGCTCTCGTTGGGCGCCGCAAGGTCGGCGCCGGCGAGTTCGAAGCCCTCGAGTGCGGCCAGCGCGGTGTCCCGCTGCGCGCCGGCGGGGAGCTCCCCGATCCACTCCAGTACGAGGCGGTCCGGCGGGCAGCCGACCACGCGCTTCATGGCGGCGAAGTCGAGGGCGCCGGGGCGGGTCAGCGTGTCGTCGAAGTCGAACAGGACGCAGCGCAGCCGGAAGGGTCGCGTGCTGCGCTGGGGCTGTGTGGCCGGCATGCGGCGCTCCCTTCTGCAGGTGGAGGCTCGGGTCGCGGCCCAGAGCCTACACCCGCCGGCCCACGTCGCGCGAAGCTACCTCGCGAACGCCTTGATGCAGGCGTTCGCGTCCGGGTAGCTCCGGGTGAGGTCGGTCCAGCGCACGCCGTTGGAGCTCACATAGCTCTGACCGCGGCTCGCGGAGGCCCGCGACTGCCAGGCCTCGCCGGGCCATTCCACGGCGAGCGGGTAGCCCTCGTTCGGAGAGACGAGCTTGACGGCGACCACGAACTGACGGCCTCGTGAGACGCGCAACGACCTGGCCAGCGTGACCGTGGTGTAGCCGGGGAGCGCCGTCGTGCCGGAACCGCGCAGCGACAGGGTCTTGAGGCTGCGGCCGGCCCAGATCTCATACTGGGTGTTCGCCGAGAGGGTGTAGAAGCCGGTCGCGACGATGCGCTGGGCCGCTTTCGCCGTGAAGCGGTTGGCGGCCCACACCGGACCGTCCCCGTATCCCATGTGGTCGGTGACGCCGAGCGTGTCGTACTGGTAGTTGCGCCGGTAATTGCGTGGGGGCTCCACCAGGGAGTACGAGGCACATCCCCCGTTGGCGAGGCCCTGGTCGCGAGCGAACGAGCCGTCGTAGTACGAGACCCAGAAGTACCCGGCCTCACCCCACTCGGGACCCCAGCTGTTGCGCACGAGGAAGGCGCCGTCGCCCGGCGGGACAGCGTAGTCGGGACCCGTGAAGTACGAGGCCGAGAACGCGTCGTCCCAGCCGACGATGTTGACGCCGTGGTTCTCGCCCTCGGCCGAGGGCAGGTAGTAGGCGGCGTGCTCCGTCCCCGGGTCCTCGGGGTCGCCGTACCCGTTGTAGTACAGGTCGTCCCACCACATGCCGACGCTGAGGGCGCCGTTCTGCACGACGAGTTGCTTGATGAGGTCGTTGTCGAGCGGCCCGGAGCGGCCGGGGATCATGGCGACTCCCTGGACGTGCTTGCGGACCCGGTTGATCCTCGGCGGCCTGAACGAGGGGTACGGGTCGTCGGCCTCGGTGACCGGTCCCGCCCAGCGGGCGAGATAGGCGATCGCCATGAAGTCGTAGCCGCCCCAGTCGTAGCGCGACGTCCCGGAGGGGGTGAACCCGCTGCGCCCGACGAGGTTGTCCTCGCTCAGGTCCCAGTGCTGACCGGGGAGCAGCTTGCTCTCCACGGCGGCGATGTTGGCGAACGCCCAGCAGGTGCCGTACGCGCCCTGGTCCTTGACCTCCGAGACGCGACCCTGATCCAGGAGGCTGTAGGCGCCGGGCGCCGCCCGCCGCGCCGCCCTGGTCTTGACCGCGGCGCCCACGTGGACCTCCACGGGGTTGGGCATGTGCCCGAGGCCCACCGTGACGAGGGGATCGTGGAGCGCCTCAACGAAGTCGGGGTTCAGCGGTCCGGACTTGATGGTCTCCGCGGCGCCGGCCGTGGTGGGCAGCGCGGTGATCAGCAGGAGGGTCATCAGTATGAGGACCGGTGCGACCCGGCGGACGGCGGATGTCATGGAGGCGCCTTTCTCGAAGCCCGGACGGCTGCGCTTCTGGTTCTTTCTTCGGCAACGCGCGGCCGTGACTCAATCCTAGCGGCGCCCACCGCCGGCCGCACCCCGGGCCCGTTGTTCGGCCGCACCACCTAGACAAGTGTACGAGTCACAGATGACCGTCAACGGTCAGAATAGGTATACGACCTCCGATCAACCGGCTCGAGGATGGTGGCATCGCGATGAACGCGGCGTGGCGGGATCTCCAGCGAGGCTTCACGATGATCGAGCTGCTCGTCGTCATCATCGTCATCGGGATCCTGGCGGCGATCGCGATCCCGGTCTACGCCGCGCAGCGCGACAAGGCCAAGGACGCGGCCGTCAAGTCGGGCGTCCACCACATCCAGACCGCTGTGGTGGCCTACACCGTCGACCACGACGGCGCCTACCCCGCCACGGAGTACGTCACGTACACCCCCGGCGACACGGCGGCCGACAACCTCGGCAACCGCTATCTGGACGCCTGGCCGAACAACCCCTGGACCGGCGAGCCGATGGAGAACACCGGCAGCATGGTCCTGTTCAACACCGATTTCGACAGCATGGACGATCTCACTCCGCTGATGGGCACCTGGGCGATCGTCGACGGTCAGCTCGTACCGACGAGCCGGGGGGAGAACCGCCTCGCCTTCGGCGACGCGAACTGGACGGACGTCCAGCTCGACGTGAGCGCCACACTGAACTCGGGTCGCGGTTTCGGGGTGTACTACCGCTCCAACGGTCTGCCCGCCATCAGCGGCTACTGCTTCCAGTACGACCCGGGTCTCGGCAACAAGCTGGTCGTGCGCAAGGTCAGCAGCGGCTCCGAGTCGGCGCCCATCGCAAGCTTCAGTCTGCCCGCCGGCTTCGACATCTACGGCGCCGAGCACGACATCAGCATCAAGGTCGTCGGCGACAAGCACGTGATCACCCTCGACGGCCAGAAGGCGCTGGAGTTCACGGACGCGACCTTCACGTCCGGCGGCGCGGGCCTGCGCAGCTGGGACGGCGGGAGCGCGGTCAAGTTCGCCAGCGCCAAGGCGCTCGACGGCGCCGGCGGCTCCGGCGACCCGACCAAGGGCGACTTCGCCTACGCCTTCGGCGAGCAGAACACGACCTACGGCCTCGTCGGCTGGCTCGCCGGCGACGCGGCCTTCGTCGTGCAGCCGCTGCAGTAGGCTCCACGGGTCGCGCCCGTCGTCCAGGGACGACGCCGGCGTGTCGGCGGATACGGGTTCGAGGCCTCGCCGGCCAGGGTAGGACGCCCTTGTCACGTGCGATCAGCCAGCTGACCGCGCCGAGTCCATTCTGGAGGAGGGCGATGGCCACCATCTCACTCACTGCGGAGCAGCTTCAGAGCCGGCAGCTGCTCGACGAGACCGCGCGCGCGATCGGCTCGATCAGCGACCTCTACGTCGACGACGACGGCCGCCCGCACTGGCTGCTCGTGGACACCGGCTTCTTCCCGGGGTTCTTCAGCGTCATCCCCGTGACCGACGTGCTGGTGACGGACAGGGGGCTGGAGGTGCACTACTCCATGGAGAAGCTCACGGGGGCGCCGAACAACATGAAGGACAAGGACTACGCGAAGCACCGGGAGGGCCTCCTGTACGACTACTACGGGCTGGAGGCTCCGGAGGGCGTCGAGGACGCGACCCATCATGGGCCGGCGGAGGCGGTACTGCTGCCGCCGAGCGCGCTCTGCCGTTTCTCGACCCTCTCGTGCGAGAACAAGCCGGTCGACTTCACGGCTGAGTAAGGCCGTCGCCGAGCGGTCGTTCCTGCTCAATCCTGCTCGTCGCGCAACGGATTCTTGGGCGCTGTTCTCCATGCGGCCGCCGGGCAGTTGACTCCGTCTCTCGGCGGAGCCTACCCTCGGGTCATGAAGACGTGGCACGGCATCCACGACGCCTGGCGGCGGCCACGCGGCTGGACGGGCCGCGTGGTGGGTCCCGCCATCCCTCCCGGCGAGGTCTGAGGCTTCCTGTCCCGGCCGGCTCAGCGTGCCGGCACGCCATTCCAGCCCCTGCGGGAGGATCCACCCCATGACTCCGACAACGACCCACCGGCGCATGATCGCCGAGACCGACGTGTTGCACTCGTTGCGGGACGCCCGGCCTGCGCCCTTCTGGCTCGACGGCCCGGGAGCGCCCGCGCCTTCTCCGGCCCTCAGCGGCGCCGACGACTGCGACCTCGCCATCGTCGGCGCCGGTTTCAGCGGCCTCTGGGCCGCGTTCCTAGCCAAAGAGCGAGACCCCGGCGCCGACGTCGTCGTCCTGGACGCCGGGGTGGTCGCCGGCCAGGCGAGCGGCCGCAACGGTGGCATCTGCATGGCGTCGCTCACGCACGGCGTGAGCCGGGGAGCCGATCTGTTCCCTCGCGAGGAGCGACGGCTCATCGAGCTGGGCATGGAGAACCTGGACGCGATCGAGCGGACCGTTGCCGAGCACGGCATCGCCTGCGGTTGGGAGCGCACCGGCGAACTCGACATCGCCAGCTCGCCCTGGCAGCTCGACGGCCTGCGGGAGGAGCGCGACCACTACGCTCGCGTCGGGCTGGGTCACGAGTGGCTCGACGGCGAGGCGCTGCGGGCCGACGTCCACTCGCCCACGTACGAGGCCGGTCTCTGGCATCACGATGCCGCGATCCTCGACCCGGCCCGGCTGGCGTGGGGGCTCGCGAGGGTCTGCGCCGAGCGGGGCGTGCGCTTCTACGAGCGCACGCCGGTCTCGGCGCTCTCGCGGGCGGCGTCGGGCGTCGAGTTGCGCGCGCCGTGGGGGACCCTCCGTGCACGGCGCGCGATCCTCGCCACCAACGCGTTCCGGCCTCTGCTCCGGCGCCTGCGCCTCTCCGTCGTCCCGGTCTACGACTACGCACTCATGACCGAGCCCCTCACTCCGGCACAGCTCGAATCGATCGGCTGGTCCCGGCGCCAGGCGCTCGCCGACGCCGGCTACATGTTCCACTACTACCGGCTCACCGAGGACCAGCGCATCCTGTGGGGCGGCTGGGATGCCTTCTATCACTACGGCAGCCGGATCGCCGCGGAACTGGAGGACCGTCCCGACATGTACGCCAAGCTGGCGCGGCACTTCTTCACGACCTTCCCGCAGCTCGAGGGCCTGCGCTTCACGCATCGCTGGGCGGGGGTGATCGACACGTGCTCGCGCTTCTGCCAGTTCTGGGGGACGGCGTTCGACGGTCGCGTCTCGTACGTGCTGGGGTACACCGGCCTCGGCGTCGCCGCCTCGCGTTTCGGCGCGCGGGTGGCCCTCGACCTCGTCGGGAGCGCGCCGACCGAGCTCACGCGGCTCGACTTCGTGAAGTCGCGGCCGCTGCCGTTCCCGCCTGAACCCCTGCGCTTCCCGCTCATCGAGATCACAAGGCGCTCGACGGCGCGCGCCGAGCTGAACGGCGGCCGGCGCAACGCCTGGCTGCGCACACTCGACCGTTTCGGTGTGGGCTTCGACTCGTAGCCGGGGCCGGCAGGGTGGGTCTTGTGGTCTCCGCCGCGCCGGGTACAGTGGGCCGGGACGGGCGACCGCCCGCCCGGCGGCCGTGGGTCCGGCGCGGGAAGACGGCGCGCAAAACGAATGTGAAGGCAGGCATGTGAGGCGCGACGAGTGGGCCAGGCTGCGCCGGCGCGAGATGCTCACGGCGTACTACCAGGTGCTCAAGGACGAGGGGCTGCAGGGCGCGTCGATCGCCAAGATCGCCAGACTGATCGACGCGCCCCCGAGCCTGTTGATCCACTACTTCGGGACCAAGGAGCAGATGACGATCGAGCTCGTCGACCATCTGCTCGAGGAGTACCGGCAGGGCTACGGCGACAGGCTCGCGGCGATCGCCGACCCGCGGCGGCGGCTCCTTGCGACGCTCGATACCTTCTTCGATCCCGAGTACCACGAGCTGCTGGACGACAGCGTGTTCTACGCCTGCTTCTACCTGAGTCTGCGGCACCCGGCGGTGCGCAGGAGTTTCGCGACTCTGTACGAGGCCTCACTGGAGCTCGTCGAGTCGACCATCGCCGAGTGCATGGCGGCGGGTCATCTCGCGGCGGACGACGCGCATGGGCTGGCGGTGGCCGTCAAGGCTCTCGAGGAGGGCTACGCGTTCCTGATCGGCGGTGGCGCCGATGAGGCGGCCAAGGCCGAGATCGGCGGCGCGCTCAAGCAGCGCGCGCTCCAGCTGCTCGGCCTCCCCGGCGCCTGAGCGCCGCCCGGCCGGCGCCGCCCGCCTCGCGTCGGCGCGCGACGTCTGCCCTGGTACATCCGACCACGGACCCCCCCGAAAGAGGCGGCGTCCCCATGCTCCACGGGAAGCCGGGGACCGAATCATCTGAGAGCGCGCTCGAGGGCGGCGGCTCATCTCTCACGGCTCCGACCGTCGTCGCCGCGGCGGGAAACGGTCAAGCCGAGTGGGATCGCCGCCGAATCGGGGTACGAACCATGCAGTCATTCGTAGGTTGCCGGTGCGCCGGGGCAGACGAAGCACACTGCGTGTGGGGGCCGCAGGAAACGATCTGACGGAGGTGGGACGTGAGAGGCAAGGCAGGGGTGCTGCTCCTGATCGGGGCAGCCGTTCTCTTGGCGCTGGGGCTGGTGGCCTGCGGCGAATCGACGACGGAGGACGCCGGCACGTCACCGGACGCGAGCGCCAGTCCTGCGGCTGCGTCGCAGACGGTGACGGTGGAATCCGTGGCGATCCCGTCCATGGTCCGCATCAAGGTCGGCGACCAGCTGAAGGTGGTGCTGAACAGCAACGCCAGCACCGGCTACGCGTGGAAGGCGGAAGGTATCGAGGAGGAAGCCGTCCTCAAGCAGGAGGGTGAGCCGAGGATCATAGCCCCCAAGAGCAAGGCGGAAGGCGCGCCCGGCAAGACGGAGTTCACGTTCGTGGCCGAAGAGGAGGGCACCGAGGAGCTCGGCTTCTGGTACATGCCGCCGGGAGAGGGCGGCGAGCCCGGCGCGGCCTTCGCGCTCATCGTCAAGGTCGGTCCCGGCCACATCCCGGTCGACGTCAAGGCGGGCGAAGAGTACACCGCCGAAATGGCGGAGCTGCGCACCGGCGACACGCTGGTCGTGACCATCAAACACGCCTCGGACCAGGGCCGGCACAGCTGGAAGATGATCTCCGGCTCGCCGCTGGTGAAGCTGGTCGGTCAGCAGTTCTCGGGCGGTACCGAGAAGGTGACGCTCACGGGGGCCGCGGCCGGCACCGGCACGCTGGTGCTCGTCAATCGCCCGACCGGTGATCCTCCGCTGCAGACCTGCGCGCTGCCGATCGACGTGAAGGTCCCGAAGCAGCCGGTGACCTACCAGATGAACCACAACGACAACAATGAGAACTTCGTGGTGAAGGCCGGCGACACCATCCAGGTGAGCCTGCACGACACGCCGACGACCGACTTCCAGTGGAAGTTCGTGAAGCCGAACGCCAAGGTCCTCAAGCAGGTCGGGAAGCCGAAGTTCTACCCGAAGAGCGACGCCATGGGATCCCCCGGCAAGATGCTCTGGACGTTCAGCGTGGTCGGTCCGGGCAAGACGGGGCTGGTCGCGGACTACACGGAGATCCCCGAGCAGGCCATGCCGATCAAGACATGGCAGGTCAACATCGCCGCCAAGCCGGGCTTTAGGCCCAAGACCGTCGGCGCCGTGGACGCCTATCCGGCCGACACGGTCCACGTGATGCCGGGTGACCAGATCAAGGTGCACCTCAATGCCAAGGCCGGTCGCTGGGTGAACCAGGTGACGAGCAAGCAGCTCACGGCGAAGAAGCCGGTCACGTCCGGCTCGACGACCGTGGTCACCTACAAGGCCAAGCGGCACGGTGTGACGACCCCGGTCCTGTGGGCCGAGCCGTCGTCGGGCTGGCCGGCGCAGGCCTACGCATTCTCCGTGACGGTGGGCAAGGGCAGCCTGCCCAAGACGGTCACGGCCGTCGAGCGCCGGGTCGCGAAGCCCATCACCGCCAAGGTCGGTGACACGTTCGACATCGTGCTGCCGAGCAACACCGCCTCGACGGGCTACGCATGGACGACCGCGCCGCTCGCCACGGACGGCGTGATCGAGCAGGCCGCCGACCCGACCATCGACGCCTCGGGCGACATGCCCGGCGCCCAGGGGACGACGACGATGCACTACAAGGCGGTCGGCGGCGGGTCGGTGCCGCTGATCATCCTGCTCGAGCCGCCGGGCGGCGAGGGAAACGCCGAGGGTATCTACATGACGATGGTGACCGTGCAGTAGCGCGGACCGGACGAAACGGGAAGACGGCGGGGCGGCCGGCGGCAGCCGGCCGCCCCGCCCGCGTGAGCGGGTAGACGCTAGTTCAGGCCGAAGCGGTGCATGTCCTGTTCGGCGGCGCCGAAGTAGTGCGCCGTCTCATGCAGCACCGTGACGCGGATCTGCTCGGCGAGCTCGTCGTCGTCCGGCACCTCGCGTTCGAGGTTCCGCTGGAACAGGTGGATGACACCGATGTCCGGACCCGGTCCGAGGACCGACTGGTCGGGCATCGCGATGCCGTGGAACAGGCCGAGGGTGCGCGGGTCGAGACCGTCCAGGACGAGGGCCTCCGACGGGTGGTCCTCGACGAAGACCGGCACGTTGCCGAGCCGCCGGAGGATCTCGGCCGGCAGCTCGTCGAGGGCCGCGGCGGCGAGGCGCTCGAACTCGCTGCGCGCCATCCGCGGCTCGGGTCCGTCGTTGGCCTCGTCGAGGCGCAGCGTCGCGAGCCATTCCTTGACCATGCCCCTGGTATCGCCCTTGTCCTCACAGGCGATGCCGAGCAGATGGCGGGCGTCGGCCTCGTCGAGCGGGTCGAGCTGCGGTCCGGCGAGCAGTTCGCGCAGGAGGCGCGCCGCCTCGCCCGGCTCGTCGTACTCGACGTACACCTCGGCGGAGCCGAGCCACGGCTCGGGGTCGTCGGGGTCGACGGCGCTCCAGCGGCGGTACGCGTCGAGCGCCTTCTCGGGGTCGTCGTCCTCTCGTGCCAGCGCCGCTTCGAGCTCGATCACGGCCGGGTCGTCCGGGGCCGTCGCACGGGCGGTCGCGAGCGCCCGTGCGACGGCCTGCCGGTCGCCCTCGGCGAGCGCGTCCCAGGCGTCGTCCAGCAGACGCTCGGTCTCCGGGTCCAGCTGTGGCTCTTCGTCCATGGCGCTCACTGTACCCCGGGGGCGCCGTGGGCCACCACCGCCCGCACATCAGGCCGGCGTCGCCAGGCTCCGCGGGCGCACGGTGACCGGGAGCGGCGCCGCGGCCGCCGACGCCGCTCGCTTCCCCGTTGCGGGGGGCGCCGGCCGGATTGGTCGCCGGGCGCGCGCTCTGATATAAGCAGGGGTGTGAACGACCCCTCCACACGTGCCGTCACGAAGGCGGCGCCGAGGCACGGCCGCGCCACCGCGTCCGCGGCGACCGCCGCTGGGCCGGCGGAGTCGTCGGGCAGCTCCTCGCCGGCCGAGGTGGCTGGTGCCCACGGGTCCCGGCAGCGTCCGCTCTACCTCGGCGTCGACCTCGGCAAGGTGACCACGTCGCTCGCTCTCGGCGAGCTCGATGACGACGGTGACCTGCGTGTGCTCGAGACGCGGGCGACCCGGCATCTCGGTGACCCGCTGCAGCCGTTCCTGGCGCTGTACGGCGAGCTCGATGCCGCACGGCTCGCCGGGGTCGCCGCGACCGGGATCCACGGCGACCGGCTCGGCGAGCCGGTGATAGGGGGCGTGCCGGAGGAGATCGCCCAGGAGCAGGCCGCCGCCTGGCTGTACCCGGACGGGCCGCTCAACGTCGTGCGCGTCGGCGGCGGCGGCTACTCCGTGCTCACTCGCGACGCGCTCGGGCGCCTCACCTACGAGGCCAACGAGCGGTGTTCCGCGGGGACCGGCGAGACGGTGGAGGGGCTCTGTGCGCGCCTCGGGTGCAGCCTCGACGAAGCCGTGGGTCTGGCGGAAGCGAGCCCGGACGGCGTCACCGTCACCAGTCGCTGCGCCGTGTTCGCGAAGAGCGAGCTCACGCACTTCGCCAACCAGGGCGAGTCCCATGGCCGCATCTTCAAAGGTCTCTTCGCGGGCGTCGCCCGCAACGTCCACAGCCTGTACGACAAGAGCAAGCTCGACGGCCCCGTGGTGCTCATCGGCCACGGCGCGCTCATCAGTCCCGTCGCGGGCGAGGTCGCCGCGCTGAGCTCTTCCCCCGTCGAGGTCGCGGAGCACGCCGGCGTCTTCGAGGCGCTCGGGGCGCTGCGATTCGCGGCGCTGAGGGGCGCCGGCGAGGATGAGGCGCCCGGCCAGGGGTCTGCCCGCTTCCCCGACGACCCGCTGCTGCTGGTGAGGCCGGCGCGGCGTCGCATCGGCCGCCTCGTCCCGGCGAGCGAGGCGACGGTCTCGGTCACGCGTCTGGCTCCTCCATCAGGGGCTCGCTCCGGCCCGGCGGCGCCAGCGGCACTCGGCCTGGATCTCGGCTCCACCGGATCCAAGGCTGCGCTCCTCGACGTCGTCTCCGGAGCCACGCTGGCCAGCATCTATCGGCGCACCGCCGGCAATCCCGTCGAGGCGGCTCAGGCGCTGGTCGCGGAAGTCACGGAGATGGCCCCCAACCCGGTGATCGCCATCGGTCTCACCGGGTCCGGCCGTGATGCCGCCGCTGCGGTCTTCCGGGCCGCGTATCCCGATCTCGGGGAGCGCCTGACCGTGCAGAACGAGATCGTCGCGCACGCCGCCGCCGCCGCGGATCTCGATCCCGAGGGGGGGCGGAGTCTCTCGATCGTCGAGATCGGCGGCCAGGACGCGAAGTTCATCAACGTCGAGAACGGCCGCGTGGTCGACGCGGACATGAACCGCGTCTGCAGCGCCGGCACCGGGTCGTTCCTCGAGGAGCAGGCGATCGCTCACGGCGTCGACGACATCGCCGAGTTCGGGCGACTGGCGGCGAACAGTCTCGGGCCGCCCGATCTCGGCCAGACCTGTACCGTCTTCGTCGCCGATGTGGCCGCCGAGGCGCTCGGCGACGGCTTCAGCCGGGACGACATCTTCGCCGGCCTCCAGCACTCGGTCGTGAGGAACTACCGCAGCCGGGTGATGGGACAGAGACGCCTGCTGGACCGCGTGTTCTTCCAGGGCAAGCCGGCGACCGATCCGTCTCTGGCGCGTACGCTGGCGGCGGTGCTGGAACGAGACGTCGTCGTGCCGTCCGACCCGGGGGCGATGGGTGCGGTCGGCATCGCCCTGCTCGCCTCACGGTCGCTCGATGGCGCCGGGGGGGCGTCGCCCGGCTCGTCGTGGACGGCGGGCGCCCCCATCGACCTCCGCCGCGTCCTCGAGGCGCGCGTCGCCGGCCGGCGCGAGTTCCAGTGCAACGACCGGCACTGCCAGAACCACTGCCGTCTCGAGCTGGCCGAGATCGACGTCGCCGGGACTCGCGAGAAGGTCATCAGCGGCGGCCAGTGCCCCAAGTACGACGCCGTCTCGGCGGCGGGAGAAAAGTTGCCGAAGGACGCGCCGAATCCGTATCGCGAGCGCGCCGGACTGCTGGAGGGGCTGCTGGTCGCCGAGGCCGGCGTGGACGCCGAGGGCACGACGATCTCCGCGGGCGCCTCAGGCGCTCCGCTGATCGGTCTGCCGTACGCCCACTACCTCATCGACACGCTGCCGTTCTTCCACACGTATCTCCGGCGCCTCGGCTACCCGGTGGAGGTGTTGCGACCGGGTCCGCACACGCTCGCCGACGGTGACCGTCGCTGCGCCGCGCCGGGAGCCTGTGCTCCCGTCAAGCTGCTGCACGGGCTCGCCGGTGCGGCGGTCGATGTGCTGGTGGCGCCGATCTTCGTGCATCTGCCGCTGCCCAACGCCGGCGAGCAGACGTACACGTGCCCCATGGCCCAGGGCGCCCCCGACATGGTGTCCCGCGCTCTGGCCGCCGAGGCTTCGCCGACGCGGGTGCTGCGCCCGGTGTTCTTCGAGAAGGAGGGCGACGACTTCGAGACGCCGCGCTTCCGGCGGGCGCTCGAGCGTGCGGCGCGGGCTCTCGCCGAAGGCACGACGGGAGCGCCGCCGTCCGGCGACGCTCTGCGCGAGGCGTACGACGCGGCGCTCGACGTGCAGCGGCGGTTCGAAGCCGGCCTCGGCGACATCGGCCGGCGCGCGCTGGACTGGGCCGGCGACCACGACTACCCGGTGGTCCTCATCGTCGGCGAGACGCACGTCATCCACGACGCCGTGCTCGACGCCGGTATCCACGATCTGGTGGCGGCCAACGGCGCGGTGGCCCTGCCCGTCGACTGCTATCCCACCCCGGCCGATCTGTCGGGGCTGGCCAGGGTGCACTGGTCCGGCGCCGGTCAGGCGTTGCGGGCCACGGCGGCGGGCACCCGGGCCGGCAACGTGTACCCGCTCCTCCTGGGCGCCTACGGTTGCGGTCCCAACTCGATGATCGAGCACCTCTTCGCCGATCTCACGGAGGACGTGCCGCACGCGGTCCTCGAGAGCGACGGCCACGGCGGCAAGGCCGGTTACGTGACGCGTGTGCAGGCCTTCCTGCACAGCGTCCGCCGCTGGCGCGATGTCGGGTCTGAGGCTGCGCGGGGGGCTCGTGACGGCGCCGGTGACGTCGAGCCCGGTGGTGCTGCCGACGACGCGTGGCAGGCGCGTCTCGCCCGTCTCGACCGCCAGCTGCCGCGCAGCCTGGACGGCGGCTACGACCGCTTCTTCTTCGGGCACGTCGGCGGCGGTCTCGGTCGCCATCTGGCGGCGGCGATGCGCGGCGCCGGCTACGACGCCACCTTCGTCGGCGAGCCCGATGCAGCCGCCTTGCGCGCCGCCGGGGCCGCCTGCTCCGGCAAGGAGTGCCTGCCATACCAGCTCATCTGGGGCAGTTTCGCGCGGTTCCTCGAGACCGAGGCCCCGCGGCTGGACGGCAAGCGTGCTCTCTTTCTCAGTGCCGGCAACGGCTTTCAGGCGTGCCGCGCGAACCTGTTCCCGCTGACCGAGCAGATCTCCCTGGACCGGCTGGGTCTGGGCGACCGCATCGCGGTCGCCGACTTCAGTCTGGTCACCGCGAACGTCCGCATGATGCCGGTGGTCTGGACGGCGCTGGTGGCCGTCGACCTCCTCAACATGCTCCGTTTTCGCAGCTACGCCGAAGAGACGGAGAGAGGCGCGGCCGACGGCTTGTTCGCCGCCTACTCGGCCCGGCTCGAGCGGCTGCTGGAGGAGCCGCGGCCCGATGCCGGCATCGCCGGCAATGCGGCCGCGGCCTACCGTTTTCTCGGCGACGTCGAGGAACTGATGCGGGACGCGGCGACGTCCTAC
>Ga0172370_10001946_pt1 | contig 30491 bp, 20 predicted proteins | sample LakKiv5m_FD_114538 | JGI IMG/M metagenome (GOLD analysis project Ga0172370, IMG submission 114538) | Freshwater microbial communities from Kabuno Bay, South-Kivu, Congo - kab_022012_11.5m | ecosystem: Environmental > Aquatic > Freshwater > Lake | place: Democratic Republic of the Congo...
AAAAAAAATTTACCTCTTGTTAGCTCGATGGGCGCAGGGGGAAAAACCAATCCAGAGCTGGTTAAAATTGCTGATATTGATGATTCGTTCGGTTGCCGGCTGGCTTATTTTATCCGGAAACGGTTGCACAAACAAGGTATCCGCACAGGATTTAAAGTGGTTTTTTCGCCAGAACCTGTTAAAAAGGACACCATCCTTCGCATCAGCCATGAGCAGAATAAAAATTCGACTGTTGGCACCATTTCCTACATGCCTGCTGTTTTTGGGTGTTTTTGTGCATCGGTGGTAATCAGGGATATAGTCGGTGAAAAATCAATAAACAATCGGGAATAAAACTTTCATAGTTTTGTGCCCCAAAAAAAATCCTGAATTATGTTCGTATTAATGATTGTTGTTTTTGTTCTGGGCTACACAGCCATTGCTCTTGAACACCCTCTTAAAGTAAATAAAACAGCATCAGCGCTATTGTTGGGAGTTGTTTTATGGACTTTGCTGATTTTTGGCGGCCAGTCGATTTTGGTGGATGCTTCCGAGTTTAAAGCTTACCTCGAACATGTTGTTGGAGGAACTTTTACCGATTGGATTTCACATCACACCCTGTTGCATCATCTTGGCGAAATTTCAGAAATAATTTTTTTCCTGCTTGGCGCCATGACCATCGTTGAGTTGATTGACTCGCACGAAGGTTTTAAAATCATAACAGAGCGGATTAAATCAACCAAAAAGGTAAAATTGCTCTGGGTGTTGAGTTTTATTACCTTCTTTATGTCAGCCGTTTTAGACAACCTTACCACATCCATCGTAATGGTGGCGTTGCTTCGGAAACTTGTTGCCGACAAGGCCGATAAGTGGTTTTTTGCCGGTATGATTATAGTGGCTGCCAACGCCGGTGGTGCCTGGTCGCCCATTGGCGATGTAACTACCATCATGCTCTGGATTGCAGGTCATGTTACCACAGGCAATATTATTCTCAAAACTTTTTTCCCCAGCCTTGTTTCGATGGTTATCCCTTTAATTATCCTTACGTTTACGTTAAAAGGAAATGTAAACCGGCCGGAAAAAGTGAGTAATGGAGAAGATGAAAATGGATTTGACCCTACCACGCCTTTTGAGCGTTACCTCATATTCTTTTTAGGAGTCGGTTCATTGTTGTTTGTTCCGGTTTTTAAAACTTTTACCCATTTACCACCCTATTTGGGCATGTTGTGGGGCCTTGGGCTGCTGTGGGTAGTTACCGAAATTATTCACAAATCGAAAAACGAAGAGCACCGTACATCACTTTCGGTGGTTGGGGTATTACAACGGGTGGACGTTCCCAGTGTTCTGTTCTTTTTAGGAATTTTAATTGCTGTAGCATCACTTCAAACAGCCGGACATCTTGCATTATTGGCCGACTACTTACGTGAAAATGTTGGGAATATTTATACAATTAATGTAATCATCGGAATGCTTTCGTCAGTGGTTGATAATGTGCCTTTGGTAGCGGCTGCAATGGGGATGTACAGTTATCCGCCCGATCATTATTTTTGGGAATTTCTGGCCTATTGTGCCGGTACCGGTGGTAGCCTTCTGATTATTGGTTCTGCCGCCGGAGTGGCTGTAATGGGAATGGAAAAAATTGATTTTATCTGGTATTTCAAAAAAATATCATTGCTGGCATTAACAGGTTATCTGGCCGGTGCAGGCGCCTTCATTTTACAGGAAGAGTCGGGAATCTTATCTTTTCACAAATCGGAAACACACTTCAAATTAAACCTGAATGACAGTCAGGAAGTGCTACAATACCTTACCAACTATGAGTTTTTGGCAACTTCAGTTGATAGTTTGTCAGAAATACATGATGGAAATGGGGAATTCCTTCACTTTATTAAAGTGATCGAAAATGGCGATAATTATTTGGGATACAGTAAAAAAACCATCAATGATGAGGATAAATCGTGGAGTGGAACCATTCGAAAAAGTAAATGTCAAATAGAAAAACATTCTGCTGAAATGATAAAGATCATGTTACTTGATGTCACCTACTATCTGAATCAGGAAGGCATTCTTTTTGAATCGCGTAATAGTGATTCAGGTAATTACAAGGTTGTTTGGAAAAGGAGCCAACAAAAATCAGAAGAGTAACACAGAATTTTTTTTATTTTGCAGATTAATCACAGTAATTATGATCGGAATCAATCAAATAATTCAGGTTGCCGGCGTTCTTGATTTGAAAGAGGCAGAGATGATCATCAGAGCCGGTGCCACGCACGTGGGATTTCCGCTGCGCCTGGATGTTCATAAACAGGATATTACTGATGATGAAGCTGCTGACATCATTCATGCACTTTCAAATCCTGCCAAAGCAGTACTTATCACCTACCTCGACAAGGCCGAAGACATCGTAAATATGATAGTGAAACTTGGCTGTTCCACAGTACAAATACATGGGAGAATTCCAATGGCGGAGCTCATTTTACTCCGTGAAACACTGCCAGCGCTCAAAATCTGGAAAAGCCTTGTCATTCAACCCGGAAATTTCATTCCATTATCCAGGCAGGTGAAAGTTCTTGAAGACCACGTTGATGCTTTTATTACCGATACTTACGATCTCTCCACCGGTGCCACCGGAGCAACCGGCAAAACTCATGACTGGAAAATCAGCAAAAAACTGGTAGAACTTGCCCGCAAACCTGTAATTCTTGCAGGGGGATTGAACCTGAAAAATATTAAGGAGGCAATTTTTACCGTAAAACCGTCGGGTGTGGATGCTCACACCGGTCTTGAGGGTTGGGACGGACGCAAGGACCAGAAAAAGGTGGAATTTTTTGTTCAAATGGCTATGGAAGCCTTTGAAGCAATCAACGAAGATTAGAAAGTGTAAACAGCGCCTCCCACATTGTCGGCTCCTGCTCCGGTAACACTTGCCAGGCAGTTAGGCTGTTGAAGAATTCTCAAAACACCAAGGAAAGCAAACACCAGAGCTTCTTTGTAATCGATTATCATTTTTTCCGGAATTATCACCTTATGGTTTGTTGAGGCAGAAATTCTTTCCATCAGAAATTCGTTTTTTGCCCCCCCGCGCGTTACCAGAATTCCTGCGGAAGCATGCTGCTTTGTAACGTCAGAAACCTAATGGGCAATATGTTCCACAATGGTTCGAAGCAGATCAGGTAAATGATAATTTTCAGAAAACAAAGACAAGATGTTCGCCTCCACCCATTCCCGCCCCAACGATTTTGGCGGATTTTGATGGTAATAACCAAGGTGGTTCAATTGATTTGATAATTCGGGGATTACCTTGCCTGAAGCAGCTATTTTTCCATCTTCATCAAAAGGTTTTCCAATTTTTCCCATAAGGAAATTCAAAACGAAGTTGGCCGGACAAACGTCGAAGGCAATCCGCCGGCCATTTTCTTCAAAGGAAATATTGGCAAAACCACCGATATTCAGGCAAAACCTGTAATCAGCAAACAACAGCCGGTCGCCGATGGGAACCAATGGAGCGCCCTGTCCACCTAATGCAACATCGAGGCTTCGGAAATCGCAAACTACCGTGGTTCGGGTTTGTGCAGCTATTTCGGCACCACTGCCAATTTGAAGGGTAAGTCCTGCCGAAGGCTGGTGAAAAATGGTATGACCGTGTGAGGCAATAATTGCAGGGTTTAGGTGGTGTTTAAAGATAAAATCGTAAGCAAGCCTCCCCAGGAAACGCCCATATTCCACATTTAGCCGGGATAGTTCAAGACCTGAAAGCAGGTGAGCTTTTTGCATTCGAAAAAGCCATTCCTCATTGTAAGGGATGGTTTCGGCAGCAAGAATTTTAAAAGCCCATTTTCCGTTTTGTTGGGAAAATTCACATCCCGCCAGGTCAACACCATCCAGCGAGGTGCCCGACATTATCCCGATTGCTGTGTATTTGACCATAGTCTTTTTCAGAAATTTCTTTTATGGTTTTTATTACAAAACATTCAAAAGTTTCTCAAGTTTTATGCCTCTTGAAGCCTTTATTAAAATGGTTTTATTTTCAAGCGGATGCTTTTTAAAATATTCGCAGGCTTCGTCAACATGTTCAAAGCACCGGGTTTCGGCCTCTTTCGGGATGTTTTTAAACAATGGCCCCACCAGAAAAACATTTTCAAAATGTTGCGACAAGGCAAATTCCAAAATGTGTTTGTGTTCCTTTTCGGCCTCATCACCCAGTTCGAGCATATCTCCAATGATGGCTGTTTTACCGTTTCCCGGAAATTCGGAAAAACTATGGATGGCCGATTCCATGCTGGTTGGGTTGGCGTTGTAGGCATCCATAACAATTTGATTATGGGCGGTTTTTATGAGTTGTGAGCGGTTGTTTGAAGGAGTGTAACTTTCCAGCGCTTCAACAATCAGGTCAGCATCTACCCCAAAATATTCCCCAATTGTAGCAGCAGCCATGATATTTGAAAAATTGTAATCACCTATCAGTCTGGTTTTAACAATTTCAGCCCCAGCATCGAAATGGATTTTAACACTCAGAAAAGGGTGTTTTGAAATAATTTCGCCAGACAAATTGCAATCTGTGGTAGAACCATATTTTGTTTTTCTGATTTCTCTTCCAAGTTTGGCGAGCAATGCGTCGGAAGCATTTAAAAATATGTGACCTTTATTTTCCTTTAAAAAATTATAAAGTTCTGACTTGGCTTTAATTACTCCTTCAAATCCACCAAATCCTTCAAGGTGTGCACGCCCAATGTTGGTAATGATCCCGTGTGTAGGTTGCGAAATCCGGCAAAGAGCAGCAATTTCTCCAACATGGTTGGCACCCATTTCAATCACAGCAATTTCTGTATCGGGTTTAATGGATAAAACCGAAATTGGGACGCCGATGTGGTTGTTCTGGTTTCCTTTTGTGAAAACAGTTTTGAATTTTTTAGCCAGAACATTCCCTGTTAGTTCCTTTGTGGTGGTTTTCCCGTTTGTTCCGGTTATCCCGATTACAGGAATTTTCAGTTGCAACCTGTGATGAACAGCCAATTGCTGAAGGGTGGTTTCTACATTTTCAACCAGCAGGCAGCGCGGATTGGTTTGGTATTTTACATTATCGATTACAGCAAACCCGGCACCGTTTTCTATTGCCTTTACGGCAAAGGTGTTTCCGTCGAATGTTTCACCTTTCAGGGCAAAAAAAATTGTTCCTTCCTCAATGTTTCGTGAGTCAGTGGTGATTTTTCCCTGTTGCAGGAAGCGTTGATACAGTTCGGGCAAACTTGTTTTCATGCATCTGGTTTTTATCGGTAATTCTTCCGGTTTCATAAAAAGCGAAAGTATAAAAAAACCCCGCAGCTTTGAGGCAACGGGGCTTGTATTTTTTTTTACAGGTCAAAACTTACCTGCTTACCGGAGGTCCAACCCTGTCCATTGCACAACGGAAACCAATAAAATCGGTAGCCGAATTTTCATCCATGTATCTTCTAACGCCCGGGCTGAGGTAATAGGGGCCATCTTTCCACGATCCACCTTTGTAAACCCTTGATTTGTCGTTGATAAGGGATGTTTTCTTGTAATTGTACATTTCCTGGGTGGATGATTGGTTGTTGTAATCATTCATCCATTTTGTTCTGTCAAGCACCGAACGGTTGTCGCCGTCAAGGTAATTAATGTTGTTGGCTTCGCGATAGTTTGTGCGGTTTACGGCCTGATTTACCGAAACTTCGGTATAGCGCAGACGGCCAAGACTGTCTTTTTCAGCCAACAATCCTTCCTGATCCAACTGAGGGGTCATAAACACATTTCCCCTGAAAGGGCTGAAATCGGAAACATCTTCATGGCTTAGCGGGCGATACACATCCTGAACCCATTCGGCTACATTTCCGCCCATGTTGTAAAGGCCAAAATCGTTGGGGCCATAAGTTCCAACCGGAGCTGTAATATCAGCGCCATCGTTCAGACTTCCCGAAACGCCCATGTAGTCGCCTCTCGAACGTTTGAAGTTGGCGTTGTATTCGCCATAATATTTTTTATTGTTGGTATTTCTCAACTGGTGGCCGTCCCAGGGATAGGTTCTTCTTTCGGTAACCTGCTCGTATTGAGCTGAAAGACCCAGTGCAGCAAATTCCCATTCAGCTTCGGTGGGGAGGCGGTATTTAGGAAGGAGGATTCCATCTTCCATCCGGGCGTTTCTTTCGCCGGTTCCACTTGGGTCTAAATCCTGAAGTGGCTTATTTACCAAACCCGTGTATTGTCCGGCAAGGTAAGCATCGGTGTTAAAATTGTTTTCGTTCTTTTGATCAGGGTCCATCGAGAGGATGCTTTCGCGAATGAGCATATTTTCGTTAACCCTGTCGGATCGCCACAGACAATAATCGCTGGCCTGTACCCAACTTACTCCCACCACAGGATAATCGTGATAGGCCGGATGACGGAGATAAAGATTTGCCAACGGTTCGTTGTAGGCCAAACGGTCTCTCCAAACCAGCGTATCGGGGAGGGCGTTTCTGTAAACTTCCGGATAATCTGCTCCGAAAACCCTGCTCAACCAGTGGAGGTATTCGAGATAATCGAGGTTTGTTACCTCGGTTACGTCCATGTAAAACGATCGGACGGTGACCTTACGGGGCGAGGAATTATATTCGTAAAGCGGGTCTTCCTGCATCTGGCCCATTACAAAACTACCTCCTTCGATGAAAACAAGCCCGGGGCCGGTTTCCTGTTCCGAAATCTTTGAAACTGAAAAACCGCCATTCTGCGGATTATTGTATTCCCACCCAGTGGTTGGCGATACATTGTTTTTGGTGCCAAACATCCCTTTGCAGGAAGGCAACAAAATAATGATCGAAAAAATTGCCAGAAGGCTGATAAACTGCTGATTTTTGAACATTTTCATCTGGTTTTTTATAAAAACAGTGTTATTAACTAAAAGGTCGGACATTTTATTGCCCTGCCATATTTACTTTTTTTGTTGCAATCGAAAATCCAGGCCACTGATATTTCGTGTGATCCACCCGATGCATTCGAAAGCCTCGAGACGGTGTAATCGTAGCTATAACCCATCCTAAGATTCTGGTTCTGAAATCCCAGCGAAATAATGATTGCTTCGGCATTCTGGAAGGCATACCTGTACCATATTCCGGCTGAAAACGGTTCGATGGTGAAATAACTCCCGATGTTTAAATGCCTGAAATCGCCCTGTTGCTGGTAAAGAATATTTGGAGAAATTCCCAATCCCTGTTTTGAATACCTTCCTCCCCGTTTATCCTGGTTAAAATTGGCGCCGGCATGAACCGTAATTTTCATATTTAATAAATTTTCACCACCATCGATGAAACTGATGTTGGGTTGTGTGAGATGATGAACTGCACCGCCAATAAAATATTTTTCATCCACACCAACCAAAAAACCTGTGGCAAAATCAACCGTTGTCACCTGGTTTGAAACTCCATTTAAAGATGAGCCGGAACTTGTAGTGTCGCCAACCTGTGAGGGCAAAATAATATCGTTTCTGTTTAATCCGCTTTGCCAGTAACCAGCCTGCATCGAAAGTTGGGCCGTTATGGCGTCGCTCACCATTACCTGGTAAGCATAAATTCCGTTGATGGATGCCTGCTGAATGGCTGCTTCACCCGATTTGTCATAATTTACCTGAATACCCAGCCCTCCGTGCAGAAATTCGGAATGTTGATCGTAGGAGGCGCTGTAAGAAACAAAGTTTCCGGGCAGTGAGGCCCACTGATTCCTGTAATTCAGGATTATGCGCGGACAATATTCGGTGCCGGCCATGGCCGGGTTAAGGTAAAGCGGATTTGCGTAAAATTGAGAAAATGTAAAATCTTGCGCATAAATTTCCCCCTGAAAAGGACTTATCATCCATAAAACAATCACCAGACCAGTCAATTTTTTCAGCATACAAGATCAACGATTTACGCAACCATTTGCAGTATAATTAACTCTTTTAATACGGAGATATTTTCAAAAACGCCATCTTACTGCTTTTGTAGTTTTCCGAAAGGATGTTCAAATTGGTTTTTAACCAGGATTTACATCTTAAGATAGCGGCAATATTGAACGGATTGAAACGTTTTTGATATTCCCGAAAATTAAAAATATTTCTACTCAGACATTAATTTAAGTTGCTAATATTCAATAAAATAATATTTTGTTTTAAGCATTTTAACTGAAAAGTACGGATAACAAAAACTGATAATCTTATTAATATGACCAATACCAAATCCATAATTGTAATTTTAACATTTATTATTCTTCCATTGTTTAGCTATCCAGCAGGGCAAAAATACCATTTTCAGTTAAACTGGAGTGGGATTCAAAGGATCAGCATTAATGAGGCTGAATATTTATCACGGCTGAATTTTGACGGAGCCGGTTTTGAGATTTCTTCCCCTTCGACTCCCATTTTTAGTAAAAAAATAAGGATTGACGGTAATTTTAGCGATGTTGAGGTCAGAATTGAGAATCCGGTTTATCAGATTTTATCAAGCGATGAAATGCTGGTTCTGGATAATCTGGCCGGCTTTTCACCGGAAATTATTATCGAATCCTCTGTTTCAACTTCATCCGGTCAGAAATTTGCCATCGTAAACTTTTTGCCTTTCAGACTCAATAGTAAATCAGGCAAATACGAAAAACTCCTACAGTTCGACCTTGAATTCGATTTAAAAGAAGGCCTGAAAGCAGGGTTTGTTAACGGGGAATTTGCCGGGAATTCAGTACTGGCAACCGGCAAGTGGTACCGTATTTCAGTTGATAAAACCGGGATTTACAAATTGACCTACGAAGACATGGCTGCAATGGGCATAGGTGTTTCAGGTTTAAAATCCGAAAATATCAGGCTCTTTGGCAATGGTGGTGCAATGTTGCCCGAAAAAAACAGTGATTTCCGGTACGATGATCTCCAGGAAAATGCAATCGCTGTTTTTGATGGTGGTGATCACACTTTTAATCCCGGCGATTATTTCCTGTTTTACGGTCAGGGACCTGGCCAATGGGTTTATGATACAGTGAATCAGAAGTTTTCACACATCAACAATTTTTATTCAGACCTCAATTTTTATTTCATTAACACCGATGGCGGGCAGGGAAAACGAATTTCAACCCTTTCCTCTTCATCCGAAACACCAAATTTTTCGTTGGCTGGTTTCAACGATTATGATTTCCACGAAAGTGATGATACTAATTTAATAAAATCAGGTCGCGAGTATTACGGCGAGCAATTCGATTTGCAGACAATCTTTGATTTTACTTTTCCATTTCCTAACCTGAAAAATTTTGAAAATCATATTCTTGATGTTAAAGTTGCAGCCAAATCCACATCTACAAGCTCTTTTTTTGCAAGTGTGGGCGATGAGGTTTTAATGACTCTGGTAGTTGGTGGAGTTTCAGGAAGTTCTGAAGGAGAATATGCCAGAACAGTAAGCCAAAGCAGAACTTTCGAAGCCACCGGCGATGAAATAGTGGTAAACCTGGAGTACAACAAATCAACCAATTCATCTCTCGGCTGGCTCGATAACATCCAGTTAAATGTTGTGAGGGAAATGAAATTCCCTGGAGGCCAGATGGGATTCAGAAGTATTGAATCGGTAGGTGAAGGAAGAATCTCGGATTTTACGCTTAACACCTCGGGTAGCAGCGTAACAATCTGGGAAATCACTGATATTTTGAATATAAAAAAAATTGATGCTGTACAAACAGGAAACGACCTGAAATTTGTTTTGCCTACGCCTGTTTTACGTGACTTCGTTGCATTCGATAACAGTACGTTTTTCACCCCGGTTTTTGTGGAGGACGTTGCCAATCAAAACCTGCACGGAACAGGAACTGTTGATTATATTATTGTCAGCCACCCCGATTTTCTGAGTGAGGCTGAACGGTTAAAAGCGTTTCATTCCGATTTTTCAGGTTTAAAAACAATAGTTGTAACCACGCAACAGCTTTACAACGAATTTTCTTCAGGAAAGCAGGACCTTTCGGCCATCCGGGATTATGTAAGGATGCTTTACGAAAGGGCTGCAGAAGGAGAAAAGCCCCGGTACCTGCTTCTTTTCGGGGATGCTTCGTATGATTTTAAAAACAAAATTGCCAATAACACCAATTTTATTCCAACTTACGAATCCGACGAGTCTTTGCATTACATAAGCTCTTATGTAACTGATGATTATTTTGGTTTTCTTGATCCTGGTGAAGGAACTTCAAAAACCGATTTGCTGGATATTGGGATAGGAAGATTTGTGGTGGCCACTGCAGAAGAGGCAAGAAGTGCCGTTGATAAATCCATTCATTACGCCACAAGTCTCAGCTCGGTTGGAGATTGGCGGAATGTGGTAACTTTTGTGGCCGACGATGAAGATGGGAATTCGCATCTCAGCCAGGCGGAACAATTGGCTCAGATGGTGACCGATGGCTATAAAACTTACAACGTTGATAAAATTTACATCGACTCTTACACACAGGTTTCAACACAGGGCGGACAGCGCTACCCTGAGGTAAATGAAGCTATAAATTCGAGGATTGAAAAGGGAAGCCTTATCATGAATTACACCGGACATGGTGGCGAGGTTGGCTGGGCTCACGAAAGAATCCTTGAAAATTCTGATATCAATAGTTGGAAAAACATGGATAAACTTACTGTATTGGTTACTGCCACCTGCGAATTTGCCCGTTACGATGACCCTGGAAGAGTCTCGGCCGGCGAGTTGGTTTTCCTTAATCCAAATGGTGGTGGAATTTCACTTTTTACCACAGCCAGAGCTACTTTTGGCGGTTCAAACCTGAGCCTGAACAAAGGTTTCTACGAATATGTTTTCGAAAAAGTAAATGGCGAGCATTACGCAATGGGTGACCTGATAAAATTGGCAAAACTGGAAAGTGAGGCCAACGAAACGAACGACAAGAAATTTGTGCTATTGGGTGATCCTGCGCTGAAAATTGCCTATCCGGTTTACAATATCGAAACTACCGCAGTGAACAATATTGCCAGGAAATCCGGACCCGATACCCTGAATGCCCTTTCAACGGTGGTAATCAGTGGAAAAATTACTGATGAAGAAAGAAACCTTGTCAGCAGTTACAATGGGACTCTTTTTTCTGTGGTTTACGACAAAGAATCCACTGAAACAACACTTGGTCAGGATTATCCTTCAAGCCAACCCGCAACATTCACCTTGAGAAAAAATATTGTTTACAAAGGAAAAACGACCGTTAAAAATGGTGTTTTTGAATTTTCTTTCATCGTTCCCATAGACATTGCCTATCAATATGGAAATGGCAAAATCAGTTATTATGCAAACGACGAAATGACCGATGCCAGTGGATTTGATGATGATATTTTGGTTGGAGGCTTCAACAATTCCGAAATTACGGATTATGATGGTCCCAAGATCAAACTATACATGAATGACGATGCCTTCCGTGACGGCGACGTTACAAGTCCCGATCCGGTACTGGTAGCTCATATCAGCGATAAGAGCGGGATTAACACAGTAGGAAACGGAATTGGTCACGACATTGTAGCTATTCTCGATGGAAATTCCGATAAACCATTTATTCTCAACGACTTTTATGAAACCGACCTCGATGGTTACCAAAATGGAACTGTTGAATATCCCTTTTTCAACCTGGTTCCGGGCGAACATCAGGTTATGCTAAAAATATGGGATGTTTACAATAATCCGTCCGAAGCCTATCTGAAGTTTGTTGTTTATGATGAAAATCAACTGGTAATCAGCAACCTGATGAATAAGCCAAACCCTTTTTACGATTATACTTACTTTGTGTTTAATCACAACAAGTCCGATCAGGAAATCAACATTGAAATTAACATTTACGACCTGAGTGGCAGGCTTGTGAAAACTATCAATGATCGAAGTTTAAATGGGGGATTCTATTCATCACCTTATAAATGGAAGGGGACAAGCGAGGGAGGCTACAATCTGAAAGGCGGATTGTACATCTACAGAGTAAATGTGCAGGATGCAGATGGAAATTCCAATTCTTCAGTCGGAAAACTTATTATTGCCCGATAGGCGTTTGTTTACTAACTTTGCACCGTGATATTTAATTAATTATGAAGAAAATACAACTCATATCTCTTTTATTCCTGTTACTACAAGGTTTTTTACCGGCTCAGGAAAAAAGCTCCGGCGAACAGATACACTGGTCAGATTTTCAGGAGACCCTGCTGGGAGATTCACGCATCACCATCCTCAGTTTCATTGGAGCCGAATATTGCGACCAGTTTGGTTTTCTGCCTGTGTATGCAAAACTCATTAAAAACGAAACTCCGGGATTTAAATATTCATTTGAGGTAATAAAACCTCTTTTTCAATCATTTGATTACCAGGAAAAATTTTCACAACTGGTGGATGCAGATAAAATTGGGAATGAGATTAAATTTTTTACCGAAATATTGACAATCAGAGGTGTTGATTACACCCGGTTCTGCTTGTTGCCTTTACGCATAAATCCCACAAATGGAAAATTGGAAAAACTGGTAAGTTTTGAGTTAAGAAGTCAACAGATTCCGGTCGAAAACTTCCGGCCAAAAACCAGGCGCGCTTATGCTGAGAATTCAGTGTTGGCCGAAGGAGACTGGTTTAAAATTGGAGTTACCAAGGATGGGGTTCACAAAATTACTTACGAGCAGATGCTTGAGATGGGAATGCAGATTCAAGGTATTGATCCGGCGTATCTACGGCTTTTTGGCAATGGTGGAAAAATGCTACCCGAATCGAATGCCGGATTCCGTTACGATGATCTTCAGGAAAATGCCATCGAAATAGTTAATGGTGGTGACAATTCATTTGATCCGGGCGATTACATTTTGTTTTATGGCCAATCGACAACTACCTGGGAATATAACCCGTTGAAACTTGCATTCCTACATTCAAAACACCGTTACGCCGACCTCAATTATTATTTTCTTACCATAATCCCCGGAGAAGGGAAAAGGATTGGAGCTCCAACTCCGGTTGTTCTCCCTGTGAATGTGACAATTAACACCTTTAATGATTACTCGGTATGGGAAATCGATAGTCTGAACCTGATTCATTCAGGGGCTGAGTGGTACGGTGAAGAATTTTCGGATGTGGCAACGCACGAATTCAACTTTAGGTACCCGGATTTGATCAGGGAAGAAAATGTTTTATTGGCAATAGACCTGGCTGCAAGATCAACTCAAATAAGCAGCTTTGTGGTGAAAGCCAATGGTGATTCTGTTACTACAGTTTCTGTTTCAGCTATTCCACCAAATTCAGGTATCATTTATGCCAATTCTGCAAACAAAACAAAGCGGTTTTTTTCAAATAGCGATAACATTGTGTTAAACCTGAATTACCTGAAACCTGACGAGAGTTCTAAAGGCTGGCTTAACTACCTCGAGTTGAATGTGATGCGACTGATGAACTTTACGGGAGGGCAAATGCACTTCAGAAATGTGAATGCAATTGGTGAAGGAAATGTAGGGAAATATCAAATTAGTAATGTTGACAGCCAGTTTAGGGTGTGGGACATCACCAACGTTTTAAATCCTACAGAACCAGAATTAACTCTTTCAGAAAATTCATGTGAATTCAGGTTTCCGGCTGACAGTCTTCGCCAATTCATTGGATTTGATCAATCAGAGTACATGACACCAACAACCGAAGGAATAGTTTCAAATCAAAATCTTCACAGCCTGGGTTCTTGTGATTATATCATTATTTCGCATCCCGATTTTTTGGATCAGGCACAAAGGTTGAAAGAAATGCATGAACAAATGGATGATTTTGAAACCGTTCTTGTAACTCCGCAGGAGATTTTCAACGAATTTTCTTCAGGAATGAAGGACCCGTCAGCCTTTCGTGATTTTGTGAAAATGATGTACGAAAAATCAGGCGAACCTTCCACTATGAAATATCTGTTACTTTTCGGAGATGGTTCCTACGATCCGAAAAACCGGATTCCTGAAAACATGAACTTTATTCTTACCTTCCAGTCGCGGCAGTCGCTCAAGCTCACCCAATCGTATGTTACCGACGATTTTTATGGGATGATGGATGAAAACGAAGGATCTGATGCTGCCGGAAATGTGGATGTCGGCATTGGCAGAATTCATGCCAATACGCCGGAGCAGGCCAAAAACATTGTTGATAAAATTGTCAGTTACGCCCGAACAGAGTCCGACGTTTTTGGGAACTGGAGAAATACTATGTGTTTTATTGCTGATGATGAAGATTATAATCTTCACTTTTATCAGGCTGACACTGTGTTGGTTAGTGGCATACTCCGAAAAAACCAAACCGTAAATTTCAACAAAATTTACCTTGATGCTTACAAACAGGAATCGGGGACCAGTGGCGACAGCTATCCCGAAGTGAAAGTTGCCATCAACAAACAGGTAAACGAAGGGGCGTTGTTTGTAAATTACACAGGTCATGGCGGAGAGACAGGCTGGGCTGCCGAAAAAGTTCTTGAAGTGCCCGACATCAATTCATGGACGAATTTCGACCGGTTACCGGTTTTTATTACTGCAACCTGCGAGTTCAGCCGGTTCGACAATCCGGAACTGACTTCAGCCGGCGAGTTGATCCTGCTTAATCCTCATGGCGGAGGCATAGCACTGTTTACAACTACCCGGCTTGCGTTTTCGTCTTCAAACCTGATACTTAACAGACGAATTTATGATACCCTGTTTAGTTCACCTGAATATAATTATCCTCGTTTAGGCGATCTCATCATGGCTTCCAAAAACCCATCCAATTCAAACTACAGAAATTTTGTTCTGTTAGGTGACCCGGCTTTAAAACTGGCTTTCCCTTCTCACAACATTGTCACCGATTCCATCAATGGAATGACAGCAGAAATGTTTAGCGATACACTGAAAGCCGGTATGCGGGTGAACGTAGCGGGAAGTGTGACATCACACATCGGTTCAAAGGATGTTCTGACCAGTTTCAATGGTATCATCAACCCGGTACTTTACGATAAACCAAACATCGAATCCACTTTGGGAAACGATTCAAAAAGCTATCCCTATGAATTTGAATTGCAAAGCAAAATGCTTTACAATGGCAAAGTTTCGGTTAATGAAGGAAGGTTTGCATTTTCGTTTGTGATTCCTGAAGATGTTTCTTACCAGTATGGTACTGGAAAATTAAGTTATTATGCCTCCGACAGTTCATCCGATGCAAGTGGGGAATTTAAAAACTTCATAATTGGCGGAATGGATAACCAGGCTGCAAACGATAAAACAGGCCCTGAGATACTGATATTTATGAACGATACGACTTTTAAAAATGGTGAACTAATCAATCCTGATCCGATTTTCATGGCTTTTTTAAGCGATCCTTCCGGAATAAACACCGTTGGTGCCGGTATTGGTCACGATATAGTGGCAACCCTCACCGGAACTACAGTTCAGGATTTTTTTCTAAACGATTATTTTGAACCTGATGTTGATAATTCCGAAAGTGGTACCCTGTTTTTCCCATTCAGCAATCTTGAAAACGGGTACTACACCCTTGAACTAAAAGCCTGGGACATGTTTAACAATTCTTCTGTAAAATCCATTGAGTTTCAGGTTTCTGATTCTATTATGGTGAATATTACCGAGGTATATAATTTCCCGAATCCTTTTGATGATGAAACCTGGTTCACCTTCAGGCACAACCAGTTTGGCACTGACCTTACTGCAACCATCGTAATTTTTGATATTAATGGTCAGCAGGTGAAAACGATTGGCCCTCAGGAAATAATTAACAATGGTTACTACATTCAACCCATCCGGTGGAATGGCGAAAGTGACAGGGGAAGTAAACTAAAACCCGGTTTTTATGTTTATGTAGTCAGTATCGAAAATGATCTTGGATTTCTTTCCAAACGGGTTCAGAAGCTGATTATCACAGAATAATATTAAAAATCAGACACAAAATAGTTAAACAATATAAAAAACGATTGACCGTTTTAGAAGATAATTTTAATAAAAGTAAACTGATTCTTTATGATTAACAGATCGCTTGCAATTCTTTTCGCTTGCATTTTTTTAATTAATTATGCTTTCTCACAGGATTACAATTATCTTGGCCAAACCAACACAATTACCACAGCCGTTCCTTTTCTTTTAATTGCACCTGATGCAAGGTCGGGCTCAATGGGTGATGCAGGAGTAAGTTCAACTCCCGATGCCAATTCGATGCACTGGAACCCGGCAAAGTATGCTTTCATCAATTCCAAAGTCGGTTTTTCTGCAGCCTACAGTCCCTGGTTACGTGCTTTGGTAAGCGATATTAACCTGGCATACGTTGCGGGATATTACAAACTGGACGACAAGCAGGCGATTGCCGCATCATTACTTTACTTTACGTTGGGCGACATTACCTTTACCGATATTCAGGGTGAAAAAATCGGAAATTACCGCCCCAATGAGTTTTCGGTAGATGCAACTTATTCAAGAAAATTTGCCGAAAACTGGTCTGGAGCAGTTGCAGCACGCTACATCCATTCAAATCTTACACAGGGTGTTGATGTTGCCGGACAAGCAACCAAACCCGGTCAAAGTATTGCTGCCGATGTGGCTGTTTATCATCAAAGAGAGTTGGATTGGAGAAACTTCGAATATGCTGAATTTGCTTTGGGGGCAAACATTTCAAATATCGGAGCAAAAATCTCCTATTCCGATGCAACCACCGATAAGGATTTTATCCCCACAAATTTCAGGGTTGGACCACGTCTAACCCTCGATTTCGACGATTATAACCGCATGTCGTTTATGGTGGATGTAAATAAACTGCTGGTTCCCACACCGCCTGTTTATGCAACTGATAGTGTTGGCCAAACAGTGCTCGATCCAAACACGAATGAAAAAATTATTGCTTCCGGCATGAATCCGGATGTTGGTACAATCGAAGGAATGATCCAATCGTGGTATGATGCACCCGGAACTGTATTCTTTGAGCAGGATGAGAATGGAGATTATCTGTATGACCCCGCAACAGGCGCTCACCTTACGGGGGTTGATGCAGGAAGTAAATTAAAGGAAGAAATGCGTGAGATATCCATTTCAACAGGCATTGAATACTGGTACAACAAAGTATTTGCGGTAAGAGGGGGTTTCTTTTATGAAAACAAATACAAGGGCAACCGTCAGTATTTTACTTTAGGTGCCGGTTTGAAGTACAACGTTTTCGGATTGGATTTTTCGTACCTGATACCACTCGAACAGAAGAACCCACTTGAAAACACACTGCGATTTACACTGATTTTTGATTTTGATGAAATGTACAATAAATAATTATTGATCAAAATATTATGAAAGCCGGAAGGAATAAACCTTTCCGGTTTTTTTATTTTATTGAAAACTCAACACAAATTTATGAATATCAGAGTCGGTTTTGGTTACGATGTTCATCGCCTTGAAGAAGGCAAAGACTTTTACCTTGGCGGGATAAAAATTCCTTTTTCAAAAGGAGCTGTCGGGCATTCTGATGCCGATGTTCTTATTCACGCCATCATAGATGCATTTTTGGGTGCAGCCAATCTTCGCGACATCGGCTGGCATTTTTCCGATAAAGACCCACAATTCAAGGGAATCGACAGCAAACTTCTGTTGAAAAAAGTGGTTGATCTGTTGAAAGATAAAAACTATGCCATTGGTAATGTAGATGTTACAATTAGTTTGCAGGAACCGAAAATTTCAGGCTTCATTCCTGAAATGAAGAAAACCCTGGCATCCGTAATGGCGGTTGACGAAGATGCAGTTTCGATAAAAGCTACCACTACCGAAAAGCTGGGTTTCGAAGGACGGGGAGTAGGAGTTTCGGCTTATGCGGTGGTTTTGATCGAAAGGAAATAAACAAATCGAATTAATGGTTGAGGGTATGTTGAGAAATCACAAATATCAATCCCGCACGTGCGGGACAAATCACAACAAAATCACAATTTTCAAATAGTTAAATCACAAACAATTACCAAATTAGCCTTGATTTTGTAATTTTTAATTTTTGAATTTGGTTTTTATTTGTTTTTTGTTAGTTGCTTATTGTTTTTTCAGTTTCACCCATAATAGATCAGACTATGAATGAAGTTAAAAGATGTGCCTGGGCAGCTTCAAATGCCGATTATTTCGATTATCACGATAAAGAATGGGGTGTTCCTGTACACGACGACAGGAAGCATTTCGAGTTTATGTTGTTAGATGCTTTTCAGGCAGGGCTGAGTTGGCTCACCATTTTGCGAAAGCGCAATAATTTCAGAAAGGCATTCGATGATTTCAATTTTGAAAAAATTGCAAGGTACAATGATGAAAAAATTCAGTCCCTTTTGCAGGATGAAGGCATTATCCGCAACCGGTTAAAAATTTATGCCGCCGTTAAAAATGCAAATGCGTTTGTCAAGGTCAGGGAAGAATTTGGAACGTTTGATCATTACATTTGGGGATTTCTCAATCAAAAGACCCTGCACAACCAATTTTATGTGATGGGTGAAATTCCGGCAAGAACAGAACTTTCCGACACCATCAGCAAGGATTTGAAAAAGCGGGGATTTACTTTTGTGGGTTCTACCATCATTTATGCCTACCTACAGGCTGCCGGAATGGTGAATGACCACACAACTGATTGTTTCAGGTACGAGGAATTATTTAATTAGACTTTACTCGTGTCTCGATTTCAAACATACAAGAGTTAAGATCATGGATAAAAACGATGCTATAAAAATTGCCAAACGATATCTGGAGGTTGTTGCAAGAAAATATCAGGTCGAGAATGCCATTATGTTTGGTTCGTTTGCAAAAGGTACAAATCATGCTGACAGCGACATTGATCTGGCAATTGTCTTTCCATCAGTTGACGATTTCATTGATTTACAGATAGAATTGATGCAATTGCGCAGCGATGATGATTTATTAATTGAGCCACATCCCTTTTTAAAAGGGGATTTTGGAGTATCAAACCCAATTGTGGCAGAAATTCTAAAGCATGGGATTGAAATACAAAATTTTGCTGCCTAAAACCCGTACTATTAAAAAAAATGGCTACCTCAACCCCTCATAAACCCTCACAATTTTTTGAGTAAGTTCCCGCATGTTGAATTTCTCTTCGATGGATTTACGTCCAACCAGGCTCATTTCAAGCAGTTTGTCGGGGTTTGACAATACCTCGGTCCACTTATTGGCAAGTGCATTGGGAGTGTTTGGTGTGTAAATTGCTCCGCCTCCTGTGGCATAAATAATTTCGGGAAAAGCTCCCAATGCCGGTTGAACCAGTGGAATGCCCGAAGCAAGCGCTTCAAGCTGGTACAACCCAAATGCTTCACCTTTCAACACGGGCACCGAAAGCAACGTCAAGCCATCGAAAAAATCTTTTAAACTGTCTTTTCCGTAATTTTCCACAAATTCAACATCATGCAAAATGCGGTTCTTTCTTAGTTTTTTTACCTGTTTTTTGATGAATTTGTCATCATCGCTGGTTTTACCTCCGGAAACCCTCAGCCTGGCATCCCTGAATGCCGGGTTCTTTTTAAGCCCGATGAAAGCATCGATCAGAATTTCGAAGCCATTTTCTTCGCACAACCTCGACAAATAGCCAATTACAGGAGGGTTAAAAGCGGGCTTGAAAAGGGTGTATTTTGAATAATCAACCCCCACATGCACCACGTGTAATTTTTGTTCTGGTATGTTCATTTTTCCAGCCATAATACCTGCAAAAAAATGGCTTACAGCAATAAAAGCATCCACATCACGGGCTTTTTCGCTCATCAGGTTCCAGACTTTTTGCTGGTACGATCCGGCCATTGCATCCACCCAAACATCCTCATCCTGCAACGAGCACACCACCGGAATTCCAAGTTCAGTTTTGATTTTGTAGGCAAGTCCCAGCAACAATGCATTTGAAAGGTGCACCACATCCGGCTTTTCGTGTTCCTTCAGATAGGTGATCAGTTCATGCAATTCTTCCTGTTGGTACCCCTCATGCCCGCGAAGCATCGAAATTGTCATTTCTTCCAACCCTTCAGAGCGGGTCGATCCGGCTTTTTTAGCAGCATATTTTAAAATGGGTGATGAGTTGAAAAACCGTTCAAGCCAGGCGGGCATCTTACGAAAGAGCGGGTAATTTTGTTTCAGATAAATGTTTACAGCTCCATAAAAAACCGGAATGTCTTTTTCATTTTCGCAATCATCTGCAAACAAAGGAAGGTAAATAGGCAGCGTGTGTGCCTCATGTCCAAGTTCTTTCAGCGCCTTGGTAAATCCGCTGTCGCGCAAACAGTTGCCGCAATAAAATGTTCCCCCGAAACCAGGTACAATGTTTATGATTTTCATATTTTGTGATACATAATTATTTTTTGCCAAAAGCGTACACCCGGCCATCCTGGGCTCCAACAATCACCAACTTTTGAGTAACAGCCGGGGTGCTTGTCAAAGGACTCCCGATCTCGTATGACCAGATTTTTTCGCCGGTTTCAACATTCAGAAAATATATCCTGCCATCTCCCGAAGTAACCACAACAGCATTTTTTGTAATCACAGGCGAACTTTCGATTTTACCCAAAGACTTGAATTTCCAAACGAGGGAGCCATCCAGTTTGTTCAGGCAATACACGTTTTTATCCCGTGACCCGATGAAGATTTTTTCGCCGGAAATTGCGGGTGAGGAAAGAATTTCGCCCACTCCTTCGTATTTCCATAAAATTTCTTTCTTTTCAAAAATAACTCCATAAATTCCCCCATCATAATCGCCCATAAAAGACATCTTATCTGAAATTGCAGGTGAGGCTGCTATGTATGTTCCAATCGGGATTTTATTATCAGATTTCCCGGTAGCGACATTCACAAGATGCAACTGCCCGTCGCACCCGCCAAAAATGGCTGTTTTTCCATCAGTGGCCGGAGCGCCGTTAATGTAATTGTCCGACTCATATTTCCAAACGGCTTTTCCTGAAAGGGCATCCACACAATGCAGATTGAAATCGTAGCTTCCGAAAAGGATGTTTTTGGATTTTTTATTGGATGAAAAAGCCCAGTTCGCTGAACCTGAAATCTGGCCTTCGGTCAGGTATTTCCATTTGAGTTTGCCACTTTTGGCATCCAGTGCAAACATGACGCCTTCCAACGAACCCACATAAATGGTTTCGTCCAGATACAAAGGCGGCGCTTCAACCGAAGTTCCGGCATTGTATTTCCAAACCAGTTGGCCTTCCATCGAAAGGGCATACACAAAGCCATCATCGGAACCAATAAAAATCATGTCGTCACAAATTACGGCTGACGATTTTATGTCGTCGCCGGTTTGAAAAGTCCAGAGCAAACCGGGGGACAACGGAAGTTCAACCTCGGATATCCCGGTTAACTGCGGGTTTCCTCTGAACGATGGCCAGCAATCACCTGTCTGTGCGGGAATCCTGAAGGATGCAAAAAGGTGTAAAATAAGTATGAGCCAAATATTTCGTGTTTTCATCCGGTTGTTTCAAGTGTTAAAAAAGATAGCGAAGGTAAGAATTTACAAAAATGCTTTTTTACTTTTATCCTTATCTTTGTCAAAAAAAACAGGAATTATGGACACATTGAATTTAGACCTTAACAAGCGTTACACCTATGCCGATTATCTTACCTGGATGGACGATGTGCGGCGGGAATTGTTTGATGGTTTCATTAAAATGATGTCCCCTGCACCATCGAGAAAGCATCAACGAATTTCAACAAACTTAGTAAGTGTCTTCTGGACCTTTTTACGGAATAGGAAATGTGAGGTTTACCATGCTCCCTCAGATGTTCGTTTGCCAAAAGGAAAAAATACCAAAACTGACAAACAAATTTGCACCGTCCTACAGCCTGATGTTTACGTGATTTGCGACTTATCGAAAATGGATGATCGCGGCTGCCTTGGCGCACCCGACCTGGTGATCGAGATTATTTCGCCCAAAAATTCTCAGCGCGATACCCGCGATAAATTTGAAATTTACCAGGAACATGGTGTTCGCGAATACTGGATTGTTAGCCCAAACGATGAAATTGTGAATGTTTTTATTCTGGATGAAAATGGTAAATTTCAGTTAAAGGGGCTTTATGCCGGCGATGATAAAATCCCTGTCAACATCTTCAATGGTGAGTTGAAAATTGATTTGACAGAAGTTTTTGTTTCTTAGCCTTTTCCAAAAAATACCTATTTCATTGGGGTGAATTCTTCTCCAATTTTAAAAGCAATTGCTCCGGTAGGGCAGGCTTGTGCGCAGGCCGATGCGGTTTTCTGTAAGGCTTCTCCCATTGGGGTGCTGAAAGGGATTCCGATTTTACCCGTAAATCCGCGTCCTATGTAAGACAGGCCTGCCAATGCAGGTTCCGAAGATGCAATTTCCACACACAACCCACATTTGATGCACTTTTCAAGTTCAAAAACGATCGTCTCGTGTGTGTAATATTTTTTTATACTGTTCCTGGCTTCGCCCGGATATTTTTTCCTTTCTACGTGATATTCAAAGGAATAAATCCTCAGTTTGCAAGTTTCGGGTTTACGGCAATCGCAATGCAGGCAACGTTTGGCTTCTGCAACGGCTTCTTTTACATCAAAACCCGGTAGTTCTCCTTTTGCAGGAATCTGGCGATTTTCAGGAACAGATTCTTTGAGGTATTCTGCAAATTCCTCCGGTTTCAGTTTCCCGAATTTTGAATTGAATTTCCACTCGATGATTTGTGGTTTCAATCCTTTGAGCCAGCGGTCAACAGTTCTGGCGGCGTCCTTTCCTTGCTGGACGGTTCTGACAGCCATATTTTGCTTTCGCATCACACTTCCACAAGCGAAGATTCCCTGATGCCGGGTTTCAAAGGTTTCGGGATTGGCGATAAGCCCTGGCTGGTGATATTCTAAACCCAGAAAGCCGGTATCTTGTCCTTCCTTTGCACCGGATGCCAACACGATGGCATCGAATTTTCCAAGAATTTCCTGTTCAAAAACCTGTGTTGTAATGTTTTTATTCAAATAGAAATGAACACCAAACTTCCGCAGGTAATTCACCTCAGCATCAATAACATGGTGTGGAAGTTTGTCTTCGCCAATGGTGCGAAGTGTTCCACCCGGTTGCTCTTCTTTTTCGAAGATAGAGCATTGATGACCTTTTATGGTAAGATAGAAAGAGTTGGCTAATCCGGCCGATCCGGAACCGATGATGGCAATTTTTTTACCGGTTGGATTTTCCTTTTTGGGAAACCAGGGTTGTTCTCCTGTTAAATCCTGAGCGGCTACGAATTTTTTCAACTGACAAATCGAAACCGGACTGTCAATCTGGTTTCGTTTGCAAACTTTTTCGCAGGGAGCCGGGCAGATATAGCCCAGAATGAGCGGCAGCGCAATATCCTCTTTAACAACCTTAATGGCTTCAGAAAATTCCCCGTTTGCAATCAACCGGTTCATCAGCGGGATGTTCATCACCGCCGGACATCCTAAGCGGCAAGGGCCTTCACAATCGCCCACATGGTCGCTCATCAGCAGTTCAAGCGCTTCTTTGCGGGATTCATGGATTTCGGCATCCATCGTGATAACTTCCATTCCATCAACAGCCTCTACCGCACAGGAAGGAAACAGGTTACCCGTTTTTTTGTCTTTAACAACACAGATCATGCAGGATGGATGGTTGTGAAATCCCGGCTTGAAACACATCGAAGGAATTTCGACCCCGGCACTTGCTGCAGCCTGCAAAACGGTTGTGCCAAATTGAAAATGGATAGTCTGGTTATCTATTGTTATTGTCACTGGTTATTGTTTAATTTTTACTCATGAAAAGGCGTAAAAGTCATGAATGGTTTTGATAAATACTTTTGAGGATTTTGTTAACGATAAGGTACGTTTGAAAGCCATCATTTTTGATCATTCAACCGGTTGATAAATTCAATCCCTTTTTGCGTGATGTGGTATTTTTGTTTTGAGCTGTTTTTTTTCTCTGGTATTGTCCATTTAACAAGGTTTTCAAGAAGTAATTTTGTAATTGTACTATTCAGTTGACCTGAAATAGACTTTTGTCCAAGCATTTCTGAAATTTCCTTTTTCGACAGAGACCTTTCAACCAGACATCTTAAAACTCTGATAAACAGAGTTTCAGATTTAGACTCTGGCTGTGACTCTGGCTGTGACTCTGGCTGTGACTCTGGCTGTGACTCTGGCTGTGACTCTTGCTGTGACTCTTGCTGTAACTCTTGCTGGTGATTTGATTTGTACTCTGGCTGTGACTCTTGCAGTACTTGTGAATTATACTCTGGCTGCAACTCTTGCTGTTGATTTGGTTTATACTCTTGCTGCAACTCTTGCTGTAGATCTGGTATGGACTCTGGCTGAGCAACAAAATCTTTCCTAAAAAAAGTAACCCTGAATGCAATACCTGGTTCATCCCATTTCATGCCAATTTCAGGGTATTTCTTTAGCTCATTTGAAATCAGTTTCAAACCATTGCCCCATTGTTCAATGATGCCAAGACGTTTGAAAGTTGGAGCAAGTATTTTATTTCTGATATCAGACTGTCCCGCCTCCATTTCATTAAAATCAATGGTTGGCAGTAGTTTTCCAGGACTTGTAATTTCGATTTTATCATCAAAAATAGCAACTTTTATATCCTTTCCGGTTAATGAATAATCCCTGTGAATTACTGCATTGCGGATTACCTCACGAATGGCAATAACAGGATATTCCCACCTGTCGTTGCGATAAACGCCATTGTAATCGGTTGAACTTTGTGAAATGTGTCGTAAAACAAATTGATAAGCTTGTTCGGGCTGAATAATAATGTTTTCGTCGATGGTTTTTTGGTCGATAAAATTTTCTGGAATAATCCCTTTAAAACGCGCGCACTCGATTTTGGCATAAGGGAAAAGTTGTTTGCGCAGCTCATCATCCGAAAGTAAAATCAGAGCATAAGTGGGAATTTTTCTACCCTGATCATCACGAAATAATTCAAGTTTTTGTAAAAATGCCAAGGTTAATTCTTCACTTGTTTTCTCAAGGAAAAATTGTTTAAAATACAGAATATTAATATCTTCAATGGTTTTATGGTAAGATAATCCGCTGTCGAAAGAAACATTTCTTTTTTGTCTTTCAAGGCCTTCAATAATTTCGAATGTTGCCAGTCTGTTAGACGATCCTACCCTGATATAGGTGCTATCTTCAGCTTTTTTTGTTTTCAGGTGGTAAGGAGGGTTACTTCCCCTGAAAATTTGGGTGCGGATCACCTGTTTTCCATCAATATTCAGGAATGAAATTTCGGGCAGGATAAGCGGCATACAATTGTCGTGAATAATGTTGCTGATCTTTTCTTCAAAAGCAAAAAGGTTATTCTCGTCAATACCAACAATTTCCCTCGGATTATTGCTGATTCCGAAATAAATTTCACCGCCGGCATCATTGGCAAAACTGATGATAGTTTTGGCTAAATCGGATTTTGAAGGAATTGTTTCCTTGAATTCCAGTTTGCGGCCCTCCGGCTGTGATAGAATGTTTTTAATTTTCGACATAATTAAGCGAAATCACAATTGTCAAAGATAGAAACATTTTTTAGGGGAAATGTATTTACTTCGTAACCACTGCATTCACCGGGCAAATTTGTTTGCAAATGTCGCACTTGATACATTTTTGAGTATCGATTTCATGCAATCGATGAGGGCGTATTTCGATAGCATCAACCGGGCACTGCTGGGCGCACTTTGTGCATCCGTTGCAGGCTTCGGTGATGTTGTAGGTAATCATGTCTTTGCATTTCCCGGTTGGGCAGCGTCCGCTGATGTGTTCTTCATATTCGTGCCTGAAATACCGGAGCGTTGAAAGAACTGGATTTGGCGCTGTTTTGCCCAAACCACAGATACTTCCTTTTTTGGTTTGATAGGCGAGTTTTTCGAGTTGGTGCAAATCCTGAAGTTTTCCTTTGCCGGTACAAAGCCTGTCCAAAATATCCAGCATTTTGCGGGTACCGATCCGGCAAAATGTGCATTTTCCGCACGACTGATCCTGGGTAAATGAGAGGAAATACCTGGCAATATCCACCATACAATCGGTTTCATCCAGCACGACCAGTCCTCCCGAACCCATCATGGCACCGGCCTCGGTGAGCGATTCGTAATCGATGGGTGTATCGATCATCGAAGCCGGGATGCAACCGCCTGACGGTCCTCCAATTTGCACTGCTTTAAATTTCTTCCCGTTTGGAATGCCAGCACCAATATCTTCAATAATTGTCCGGAGGGTGATTCCCATTGGTACTTCAATCAGTCCACCACGATTGATTTTCCCGGCAAGGGCAAACACTTTGGTTCCCTTGCTTTTGGTTGATCCTGTTGTACTGAACGTTTCAGCTCCATTCCTCAGAATCCAGGGAATCAGCGAGAAGGTTTCGGTATTGTTGATCAGTGTAGGGCAACCCCACAAACCTTTATCGCTGGGGTAGGGTGGGCGCAGTGAAGGCATTCCGCGTTTGCCTTCAATGGAGGCAATCAAGGCTGTTTCCTCACCGCACACAAAAGCGCCGGCTCCCTCGAAAATGCTGATTTTGAATGAAAAACTGCTTCCAAGGATATTTTCGCCCAGGATTCCGTTTTCTTCGCAAATTTTGATGGCTTCCCTTATCCGGCTTACCGCCAAAGGATATTCAGCACGGATGTAAAAATATCCATGGCTTGCGCCAACAGCAAATCCTGCTACAATTACTCCCTCAATAATCCGGAAAGGATAGGATTCCAGAAGCATCCTGTCCATAAACGCTCCGGGGTCGCCTTCATCGCCATTGCAGATGACATATTTCTGGTTACCAGCAGCTGATTTCACCAGTTTCCATTTTAAACCTGTCGGAAAACCAGCACCTCCACGACCACGCAGGCCGGATTGCAGAATGGTTTCGATAACTTTTTCCGGAGTATTTTCTTCGAGGCATTTTATCAAACCTGAAAAACCCCCAAGGTTCATGTATTCCTTTAGGTCGGAAGGTTTTAGCAGGCCGCGGTATTCGGTGGCCATGTTGATTTGTCCGTTTAAAAAGCCTGTAACGGGCGTATCGCGCTGGTCGGCGGCATAACGGTGCACCTTTTTGGGAGCATCGTTTAAAACCATGTTTTCGAAAAGGCCAAAAACATTGTTTTTCAGTTTTGCAAAAGGTGCGGCTGGTTTGAAATGCTTTCTGATAATTTCACGGACTTCTTCAGGTTGGATTTTTGTGTAAAATGCCGGTGTTTCGCCGGGTTTGTGAATTTCCATCATCGGAACCTGGTTGCAAATTCCCACACAACCCACATGTTTTACCGAAACATTAATTCCATTGTTCTGAATCGAGTTTTCGAGTTCCTCTTTAACCTGCGCGCTGCCACTGGCAATGCAACAGGAGCCTAGTCCGATCCTGATTTCGCCCTGAATTTTTCCAACATGGTTTGTTCCGCTTTTTTTCCCGGCTCCCTGGGTAATTCCGCCTTTCAGAAAATCATTTACGATTTCGGAGACCTTTGCTGAATTAACATGGCCATAAGTAACATCATCAATCTGGACAACCGGAGCCAGGGTGCAACAGCCCAGGCAGGCTACCTTTTCGATGGTAAATTCACCCGATTCATCGGTATCCTCATTTTCCTTTAGGTTTAAATGTCTCCTGAAAGCATCCCAAACCAGCATGGCGCCTTTCACATGGCAGGCAGTGCCCACACACACCCTGATGATGTGCCTTCCAACCGGGCGATGCCTGAACTGCGAATAAAAAGTAGAAACACCGGTGATTTGAGCCGGCGTTATTTCAGTATTTTCACAAACCTGTTTCAGTGCATCTTCGGGTAGATAGTTGAAAGCCTTCTGGATTTCCTGCAAAATGGGAAGCACTACATTGGCCGTCCCGCCTTGTTTGGAGATTATTTTATCGACAATATTTATGATTTCGGGGTTCATGATGAATGGTTTCTAATCTTTATTTTCCTTTTAAAAAGAAAGTCCACCTGGATGAAATTTCATATTCTATCAAATAGCCATCAAATAGTAAAAACATGATATTCAATGTGTAAATCGAAATTTTATCATTTTTATCAAATAATCATCAAATAAGTTTTATGCCCAAAATGGAACATAACTCGCGAATTTTCTTGATTTATTTGTTGGATTATCTTCCTTGATTTTACCTTCTTCAAGTGCATCTTTTATCATTCTTGATGCTATAGCTGCATTTTGATTTTCAATATTGAATCGTTGTCTTAAGCTTTGATTCGTCATTTTTTCATTCGAAACGTATTTTAAGCAAGCGTGTTGATAACATGCTCTGATTTTTTCGTTCTTATCGAGATTATTAAGTGTTTTGTAACTATACATGGTTACACAGGTTCTGTACTCATTGGCCGTGACATTGATTGGTGGTAATTGAAATAATTCGTTGTATGATACCACTTTATCAAGACCGCTTCCTTTCTCTTCACAAAATCCCATTCTACGCATTAAATCGGCAAGTTTTTCATTTCGGGATACATAGGAATCAATAAAACGTTCAGGTGTAACAAGTGGTGTTCCGGGATTTGACAATTCAATTCTATCAGAAAAAATCTCAATCATTGGACTGCCTTTTTCAGAAAAATCCTGGTGTATTAATGCGTTTGCTGTAAGTTCTCTTATGGCAACTTCGGGATACATCCGTGTTTCTTTTCTAAATGCTTTTCCAATTTCTTCATTTGCCGGAAGTTGGCTATTTATCCAGTTAACCAATTCTTCAAAATTTAACGCGTATCCTTTATTACCAATTAATTCCCTTTCGGTTTCTACTTTACCTTTTCCTTTGTACACAATAACTCTAACTGATTTTCTTTCAATGCTTTCGAATTCACGGAGGTTTTTTGCAAAAAGAATTGCTCCCAATTTTGTAATGGAGTAAAAATTATTTTTAATAATCAGACCATCTTCAATGAATTTATCGATAACACCTTGCTGACTTGAAGGATATGGAATTTTCATTAAATCAAAATATGATTCTGTACTAAGAAATTTAAAAATATCAGAATTAAGTAAATTGTCTAAGGCGCTCTCTTTTTCAAATGGAAGTGTGGTATTACGCCAAATTTTGGCTTCTTTTTCTGGAAATTCTCCCAAATTTCGTGTAATGCTTCCAACTCTGATATAGGCTTTATGTAAAAATTCGATAGGTCGGTCAGAAGCTGCTGGAATGATGAACATAGCTATTTGTCGTGAATTATCATCCTTAAATTGAAATATCCTGTAATCAATCCGTGGAGTTAACCTGTTTGAAATCCAATTTTCAATTTCTTCATTTCCTTTTTTTTCTAATTTAGGATTAAAAGTTGTACCAACAATACTATGTGTTTTATCTTCAACCCCAAATACCAGATATCCGAATGTTTGTTTAAATAGACATGCTCCGTTTGCTAAAGCCGAAATTTGCTCTCCAATTTCCTCAGCAGAATGATAATTCAGCTTAAACTCCACCCATTCACATTCAAGGGGCTGTTTAACAAGTTCATTCAGTAAAATTAACAAATGCGAGTCTGTCATAATGGTTATTTGTTTTTTCAATCTTTAACTCAAGAAACCTCATTCCACACAATACAAATTATTCTCACCCCTTAAATAAATCCTTCCATTGGCAAAGGCTGGAGTGCAGGTTGTTTTTTCGCCCAATCCAGGTGAGGCAATCAATGAAAACTCTTTATCCGCTTTAAAAATGTGAACAACTCCCGTTTTATCAGGCAAATACACTTTTCCTTCCGAAATGAGCGGTGAGGAATAAATGGAATTATCAAACTCATGCTCCCAAAGTTTGGTTCCGGTTTTGGTGTCGTAACAGGCTACCATCCCATAACTTGTGGGTACAATCAGATAATCGTCAGTAGCCACAGGACTGGGTACATCCGACAGATATTCCTGATCCTCCCACACCTTTTCAGGTTTTTCACCAATTTTTATGGCTACCAGACTGGCGTACTCGTTAAGTGCAAAAACCATCCCACCGGCGTAAGCTACTGATGGACCTACTTCGCCTGAAAGGCATTTTAAACGCCAGAGTTCTTGTCCGTTGGTCGGATTGTAAGAAATGACAAAGGGGTCAGCAGCCAGGATGAGCTCAAAACGGTTGCCCGTATTTACAAGCACCGGCGAAGCCCACGAAATCTTTACATCTCGGTTGGTTTCCCAAATGGTTTCTCCGGTTTCGGCTGCAAGCGCCAACACCCTTGCTGATTTTCGCTGGTCGTACTGGACTATTACGAGGTCGTGGAACATGATTAAAGAGGAGGCATACCCGTAATGATTATCCGGAATTCCGAGGTTTTTCGACCAGGCAGGCTTTCCGTCCATTGTGAAGGCTGCAATGTCGCCGTTGGCAAAAATAGCAAAAACATGCTGGCTATTGGTGGTCATGGTAGGTGCGGCATAACCGGTGTAATCGGCAACTTTTGGGGAATTTGCTGATGCACCCGGGAGATTTTGAACCTGACCTATCCATATAATTTCTCCTGTGTTGGCATCAAAGCAATACACCTCGCGCTTCGAGGCATCCGCACCCGTCAGGTAAATCCGGTTGCCCCATACAACCGGCGAATTAAAGCC